>Ga0136618_10000244_pt1 | contig 17183 bp, 13 predicted proteins | sample AntDrymUQ3302106_2_FD_104805 | JGI IMG/M metagenome (GOLD analysis project Ga0136618, IMG submission 104805) | Polar desert sand microbial communities from Dry Valleys, Antarctica - metaG UQ330 (21.06) | ecosystem: Environmental > Terrestrial > Soil > Desert | place: Antarctica: Dry Valley... | reverse complement strand
GCTGCGGGCGGCGACGGCTACACCCAGGAGCAGGTCGACGAGCTGATCGCCGAGGCCGTCGCGGCCGCGCGCGTGAGCACCCTCGCCGAGGCCGGCCCCAAGCGCAACCGTATGCCGCGCGAGCGCCAGTCGATCACGCACAAGTTCTCGATCGCCGGCCACGAGGGCTACATCACGGCGGGCATGTACGAGGACGGCACGCTCGGCGAGATCTTCCTCACCGACATCGGCAAGGAGGGCTCGACGCTGCGCGGGCTGCTGAACTCCTTCGCGACCTCGATCTCGATGGCGCTGCAGTACGGGGTGCCACTCGAGAAGCTCGTCGAGAAGTTCAGCTACATGCGCTTCGAGCCCGAGGGCATCACGCAGAACCCCGAGATCCCGTTCGCCAAGTCGATGCCCGACTACATCATGCGCTGGCTGGCGTCCCGCTTCCTGGACACCGACGTCCAGGAGGAGCTCGGCATCCTCACCCCCGGCGTCCGCGCCCGCAAGATGGCCGAGGACGCCGGCTCGTCGTTCGTATCGTCCGACACCGCCGGCCCGGCCAACGGCGGCGGCAAGTCGGGCAGCGGCGCCAACGGAGGCCGGACCTCCCCCGGCAGGTCGGCGAAGTCGCCGGCCGGCTCGATCCCGACGGTCGCCGGCACCCAGCCTGCGACGACGCGGGCGGCCGCCGACGCCATGACCGACACCCCGCCCGTCGTCCCCGCCCGCATGCGGGGCCTCGACCTCGGACCGGCGTGCTCGCAGTGCGGCGGCATGATGCAGCGCACGGGCTCCTGCTACACGTGCTCGAGCTGCGGCAACAACACAGGGTGCGGGTGATGTGAACGCTCGCGATTCTGTCAGCGGATTGCTCATCCGCTGACAGCGATCGCTCACGGAATGTCAGATGGTGGCCATCCGGTGTCAGTCGTTGCTCACGGTCTGTCAGTTGGATTGCTCGCGGATCTGGCAGTCCCGCGCGTGACGGCGGTCGTTGCACGGCCGCGCGAGCTGGACGGGGTAGCTGAGGTCCTCGGCGGGTCGGGCACCGTCCGCCCGAGAGGCCCCATCGACCGGGGCAGTCAGCGCCGCGAGGCTGCGTGTCGTCAGACCGCGGCGTCCTGGGCGTCGAGTAGGTCCATGCACGCCTTCTGCGTCTTGGCGTGCGCGAAGCCGACGAGAGCGCCGCGTGCGTCGATGACGACGGAAGTCCAGGTGCCGTCTGGGTTGTGCGTGTGGATGCGTCGCAGTCCGGCGCGATGGCCGTTGACCTTGACGTTGGCGCTGATCGAAATCGAGCCCTCGTCGGTGTCGGCGACGAGGCGTCCGGCGTGTTCTCCGCTGTGGCTGGGGTCGGCGATCGCGCGGTTCCAGCCGAACGTGGGGACGGTGCTCATGCCGCCAAGCCTACCCGCGCTACAAGCAAGCGGCCGTGGTGTGGGTGCGCCTGAGACCAGTCTCCGACCCGTGCGCCGCTCGGTCGTCAGCGGTCGAATGGGTCGCCGGCCGGGAGGTGGCCGGTGATGTCGGAGTACAGCCGCCAGGCGGCGGTACCTGCGAGCACCGGCAACGGTCGCGCGCTGCTCGCCGGGGCGATTCACCGGTTCGTCGACGCGTTCACGAGCGCGGTCGACGATCTGCGACAGGTCCCGCTCCCCGCCGGCGATGACCGTCAACGCGCGGAACGGTTCGTCGAAGCAATGACGCGCGTAGCCACCGCAGTGCGCGCGTACGGGCCAGCGATCAATCGCTACGAGCCCGCCGATCCGACCGACACACACTCGCGCCACGGCTGGCCTTCCGCAGAGGGAAACAGGAACACCTCGTCGCTTTCGGGCTGTTGCTCGGTTCGCCAAGTGGCAAGGTCCTCGCGCAGCGGCCCGAGCAGCGTCACGGTCCGCGGCGGCCGGTTTGTCTTCTGCCCCTTGAGCTCACCGTCAGCGACGGCCTGCTCGATCAGCAGCGTGTTCTTCCGGGCGTTGCGCCAGCGCAGCGCGACGGCCTCCTGTGGCCGCACACCGGCGTAATCCATGCTCAGCAGGGTGAGGACACCCCGCTAAAGCGGCCGGCGCGCGAGGCCCAAAGAACGGATCGGCCTGTTCCGTCCGCCGGACGGTGTCTGCAGGGCGGTCGTCTTTGGATGGCGGAGCAGGGGCGCCGGGCGGCTGCCAGCTAGTAGGGCCAGGGACCGGCGGGCACCCGGCGAGGTAAGCCATCGGCACCCAGAGGTGTCGCGCGAGAGCAACGGCCTGGATCCACCTCATCCCGACCCTTCCGCGTAGCGCGAGGCCGTGTCGATCAGCGCGGGGCAAACCGGTCCGTCACCATGTTGGAATGCCCGAAGCACCGGAGGTCGAGCGGATTCGCCGCGAGTTGTCGTCCCTCGTAGGGTTGCCGGTCGCCGCGGTGCATGCTGCGGATCCCAAGCTCATCCTCCCGCCGTCTTCTCCCTTGGGCCGCGTGTTGGTCGATGATCACCGCCACGGAAAGCGCCTCGGCCTCGAGTTTTCCGACTGCGTGCTCCTCTGCTGCCGTCTGGGGCTGACAGGGAGGCTGAGCGACGAGTGCGCGTCTGAGCACCTCTGGGTCACTGACCGGCGGTCGCTTTCAGACGCCAGCTTCGGCGTCGATCTGCTCGACGCAAGCGAGGCCGAGTTTCGTGCCGCAGCCTCCACCAGCACACGGCATCGGCGCGCCGTGAAGGCTCTGATGCTCGATCAACGCGGTCCGATCGCCGCCGCGGGCAACTACCTGATCGACGAGGCGTGCTTCACCGCCCGGGTACATCCCGCTACATCAGCTGATCTCCTGGACGCACCAGCGTCGTTGCACCTGTGGAGCGCGTGCCGCGACCTCGCCCGACGTTCGGCTGTCGGACGTCCTGCCTCCCTGAGCGAGTACATAGCGCCAGCCGGAGCCGTGGGCAGGTGCCCCGGGCAGCTGCGATGCTACGAGCGCGCTGGCTGGCCCTGCACCGAGTGCCAGACCACGCTGGCCCGGACTCGGATACGTGGCCGTGGCACGGCCTATTGCCCGCGATGCCAGCCGCGGCCGGCGGCACCAGAGGCTGTCGCGCCGCTGTCCGAACGCCATTCCTGCCCACCTGGGACTTCGCACACGACGAATGAGCGTGCGAGGCTTCGCCCGTGACCGAAGACAAACGCTTCCACGTCAGCGGTGAAGTGGTCACGCGGCTCGGGTCCGAACTGGTGAGCAGCGCCACGCAGGCCGTGCTTGAGCTGGTCAAGAACGCCTACGACGCGGAGGCCAAGAACGTCAGTATCGAGATCCGACCAAGCGTCGAGTGCTGGTTGCTGCCGGACGCCAGCCTCATGTATGAGAAGCCCGCCGATCCAGCGCCGGACGGTGAAGCAGCCGGTGAGCAGGCCGACCTGAGGCAGCGAGAGCTCAGTACGGCGGCGGGCAAGACGCGGTCCGCCCCGGGGTCTGTGGTCACCGTCGGGCCCGCTGACGCGGTCGCTGAGCAGCCCGGCAGCACCGATGATCGGGGCGAGCCCGAGACCGCGCCGGTCTTTCCGAAGCGTTTGGAAGGTCAGATCCAGATCATCGATGACGGCCATGGGATGACGGAGCAGGACATCGAGGGCGGTTGGCTAACGATTAGCTACTCGAGCAAGCGAGCCGCCAGTCCGCTCGCGGTGAAGAAGCCTACTGGCACTCTGCACAGGTATCCGCTCGGCGACAAAGGCTTGGGTCGACTCGGGGCCCAGCGGCTGGGTGACCACATCCTGATCCGCACCCGTCCTCCAAGCCTTCCGGGTCGCATCCCAAGCAAGGACGAGGAAGTCACGGTCTCCGTCGAGTACCAGGTCGGGTTCTCGTTTGACGCGTTTTCACACGCGCTGGTGGAACAGGTCAGCGTGTACTATCGCGCCTGGCCGGTGAGCGAGTGCTCCGGCTGGCCGGCGGCGTCGGCGCACGGGACGGTGGTCCAGATCAGCGGGCTACATGAGCCGGCGGATTGGAGCAATGCCAAGACACTCGGGCGGGCGCTGGGCACGCTGCGAAACCCGTTCGCGCCGCCGGGGTCGTTCGACGTGAGCGCCGCGATCGATGACGTCTCGGTCGCGATCGATGCGATCGACGACGACGTTCGGGCCAGCGCACTGAACCGCTGGAATGTGACCTACGACGGGCAGCGGACCACCGTGGTGGGCGTGCTGCGCAGGGAGGGGTTTCTCTATCCGCGCGACCCGGCGCAACGCCAAGCCCTGCTGGCCGATATCGCCGGTGATCACGGTCGAGGACTGGCGGGGGTGATCGAGGCCGCCCTGGCGCGGGCGAACATCAAGGTTACGTCGCCGGTCGGTACGTGGCCGATCGAGGTACGGCAGGTCATCGATCCCCTGGTCGGACTGCCGAACGAGGACCAAGAGGTCCTGGCTGACCATCCGCCGGGCGGCTTCTCGTTGCTTCTGGACAGCCTGCCGTTGCGCGTCGACCGAGCCCGCGAGGCGGGCATGACGGCCTTTACCAGCCGTGAGGAGTACCGCCAGTGGATCGAGCAGCACGGAGGAATCGCGATCTACCGCGATGGATTCCGGGTGGCCGGAGGCGAGGACATCCTCAACCTCGGTGAAGGCTTCTCCGTCGACGCCTCCTTCTACGGGCTCCGGCCACGAAACGCCATCGGTGCGATCAGCATCACCGGGCAGCACAACCCCGGTCTGGAAGAGACCACCGACCGCGAAGGATTCCGCCGCACGACGACCTACGCGGCGTTTCAACTGGTCCTCCAAAGCGCCGTGTCGGCGATGAACAGTGCACTAGAGACTGCGGGACGGACCAGCGCGACGTACGCCAACAGCCTCCAGGTCCCGGTCAAATATCGCGATCAAGAAACCCAAGCCCTGATCGACGCCGCCCAGAAAACCGTGGCCGACACGGGCCATCTCCGCACCGCCGTCTCCAAGGCCGCACGCGTGCTCGTGCAGGCCGCCAGCACGTCGAGCCCGGAAAACCAGCGGCTGCTGAGCGCCGCCGTCGCCGACCTCGCTGACGCCGGCAGCGTGCTGGACGACCTGGACGCGCTGCCCGCCCTTAGCGACGCCATCGGCGCTCGCTTCGGCGAGCTCAACGACCAACTGGACGAGTTTTACGGACTGATCGGCGTCGGCCTCGTCGCCGAGTCGCTCAGCCATGAGTTCGACCACGCCGTGGGCCGGCTGGTCGACACCTGCGACCGCCTGGAGCCACTGGTTGACGGCGACCCCAGAGCAGCCCGGGAGATCCGGCAGCTGCGGGACATCGCCCGTTCGCTGCGGGCGCAGTTAGGCCATTTGGCCCCGCAGCTCAGCGGGGCACGCACCCGAAAGGCCGACATCGATCTCGGGCAGTTCGTGGCCGAGCACGTCGAATTCCACCAGCCCGATCTGCGCCGCAGACGGATCGACGTGGACCTGCAGATCAGCAACCCCGCGACCGTCCGTGTAGCGCGGGGACGACTAGCACAGGCGCTCGACAATCTCATCTACAACAGCGCGTACTGGGCCCGTCAGGGCATACGGAGTACGCCTGCGGTCATCACGATCCGCGTTGAAGGTCCGGTGATCTCGTTCTCCGACACGGGGCCGGGGGTCGGCGACGAGCGTCGGCTGGATCTGTTCGAGCCGTTCACGACCTCCCGAAAGTCCGGGCGCGGGTTAGGTTTGTTCATCAGCCGTCAGCTGCTGGAGCGTGACGATGTGAGCCTGACGCTCGCGCCGAGCACGACACAGAGCAGCCAACGATCTACGTTCATCATCGACGCGACCAAGGCCGCCACGAAGCCATGACCGCTGACGACGACCTCCGCGAAAGGACCCGTACGAAAGCGCGCCGCGACGCGACCACCCTGCTCAAAGCCCTGGGGCCGATCACCACGGTGTTGATCGTCGACGACCAGGGCCTCCCGGGCAGCGACGCGTTCGTCACCACGTTCGAAGGCAAGCCGCCCCTGAAGCGGCCCGCGGTGTCCGGGGTCGACTCTGGGAGCGACACCTGGGCTGCGGACGTCGAGGCTGGCTGGCAACAGCTCGACTCCGAGGAGAAGCAGAAGCTGCACGGCAAGGTCGACCTCTCCAAAGCTAGAGCGGTAGCCGCCATCCGGGACGCTGTCACCCTGGCCGCGCACTTACTCCAAGCGGAAGTCGTCCATCCAGCGGACTGGCCTGATCGCAAGAGCTCGATCGAGAACGACCAGACCGTCCTCGTGGTCTTCGACGTCAACTTCGGCGTCGGCGAGGAGACCAGGGGCCTGGACGAGCTGCGCGAGCTCAACAAGAGCCACCCACTGGTTCATACCGCCGTGCTGACCGGCGAAGTTGAGCCGGACGATGTCATCGCCGCGGCCGATAAGATGGCCGAGGAGTTCGGCATCACGCGAGCCAAACTGATGCTGAGCTCTAAGGCTGCATTGACCTCGGCGGCCGGCGCCACGGACTTTGTGAGCATGCTTCAGACGACGCTGAGTCTGGAGCACCTCACCACGGTCCGGAAGATCGTGGCAGACATCGTCACCGAGGCCTCCCAACGGGCTGTCGACGCCCTCAAAGACGGGTGGGACAGCCGCGTGGTTGAGGATCTGCTGTTCCGATCAGGGGCGGCAGAAGGCGACTGGGAGGGCGACACCGCGCTGCGGCTGCTCGGAACCTTGCTGGCGGCATCTGCACGTGAGGAGCTCGTCAATAACCCGGAGCTCAAGCAGGCAATCGCCGAGGCCCGACAGGATGTGCGTAAGGTCAACGTTACGCATCGGCCCTCAGCGGTGGTCGCGCTCGAGTTAGGTCTGTCGGAGGCCTGGCTCAGCGCGCACTTTGTCAACGCGGTAGGTCTGCCGCTGGCCAACGGCGACACGTTCATCGACGACAACGGCCAAAGGTTCGTCCTGGCCTGCCAGCCGTGCGATCTGGTGATCCGCTCCGAGGGCGCCCGCAACGACGACATCTCGTCAGTCGTGCTGCTCCCGATCGTCACGAGTGGCGGTGAGGCCCAATCGGTCTACCCACTCCCGGCCTACGCCGATTCTCCAACGTCCAACCCGCAGGAGTTCTGGGCCCGCTACAAGCCGTGGGCGCACGTGCCGCTGGACATCCTAGACCTGGCATGGATGAACCCCGACGGCCGCTGCCGCTTCCCACCCAGCCACGACGAGCCCGGGGTAACGGTTGGCGGCGCCGCCCGAGCCGGGGAGGTCAATACACGCTGGGCCAACCGACTGGCCGAGGTCGCCACGCTGCCAGCCGAGCTCGACGGCACTGCCTCGGCCCTGAGCCGACGGCTTCTTGCCGGCACGCTCGACGCCGACTGTGTCGTTCAAGTCGCCACTATCACCAAAGGAGAGGTCAAGTTCGGCCTCCAGCGCGGGCCCCGCCTCACCGACCGCTACGCGGCTGACCTATTGGTCAACTTCTGTGCCGCACAGTCCAGGGCAGCGTTCGACGCGCCCCTGGGTCGGGACTGACCGGCGCTCAGCTGAGCTGCATGAGCAGCACGGTTTCGGCCCCGATCGTCTTGCCGTGTTCGTTGCGCGCGGCGATACGCCGCCCGTGGGGGATCGCCCGCTCGACGGTCCCGCACGGCTCAGCTCCCCGCGACATCAGCAACTCGGTCATCACCGCCGTCGTGGGCACCGGGCGAGCGGCCACCGTGCGGTCTCCGAGGGTCATGACGAAGAAAGCGTCCGGCTGACAGCGGTCGACGATGGCGCCCAACGCCGTGTCGACATCACAGAAGAAGCGCGCCACCCGTCGCCAAGCCTTGAACGACGGCTGCAGGTCGTCGAGCCTGCGACGCAGCGTCGGCGAGCGAGCGGTAACCGCGGCGAGCACGTCACGGTCCACCACGACGCTTCCGCCGAGGCTGGCGGTGTCCATCCCGCGCATCGCGGCGGTCGGACTCTGCGCCGCCGTCTGGTCGATATCCGCGAGATCGATCCACTTGAGGGGCAGCCACGAGGCCTGTCCGTACGGCATCGTGGTGTGGTTGTCACCGTATGGCGGCGACGTGAGCACGACGTTCGGCCGGACTCCCGGGAAGCTGACAGGGTCCCGTACATCGCCGAGCACGAGATCGACCGGCGGGGTGTCGGCGGGCAGGCTGGCAGCCCGCTCGTGGACGATGCCGGCGTTGCGCGCGGCCAGCTGGGCAAACAGCTCGACGGGTGCCAAGGTGCGCGACAGCTCAGCTTCAGGCCTCGTCTGGAGCTTCGGCGTCGACAACCGCTGATTGCCGACGCGCCGCACCACCTCGGCCAGCGTGGCCCAGAGAAAACGCCGAACCGCAGGCTCTGGCTGCTGCCTGATCGCATCGCGTAGAGCCGTCAGGGCCACCGCGACATCCTCCCGGAACCACTTTTCGCACCACTGCTCCTGCGCCGCGGTGGCCGTCACCCGAAGGCCGGCGGCCGTGCGCTGGACTTCCTCAGCCGCCGTCTGTAGCTCAAAACCAGCGGCCTCGGCGGTCTCCACCCTGCACAGCAGGATCGCGAGCGGGTTGATGTCCTGACCGACGAACGCCAGCCCGCGTGTGCGGGCTTCGATCATCGTCGTGCCGCTCCCAACGAAGGGGTCGTAGACGGTGGCCGGGCCTTCGGTGTGCGCGCGGACGCAGTCCAGCAACGTCCCCTGCATCGGCGAGACCATCATGGCGGGGTACTGAAAGACCGGCTCGGAGCCGCGGGCCCGTGCCGAAGTCGCGAACGCCCAGTAGTCCGGCTGATGGCCAGAGGCAGCGCGCAGCGCGCGCTGAACTCCCCGGCGTTGAGCGGTGCGGGTCACCGGGTGATGTTTGACATCCGTCTGCACTCGCCTATTTTTATCCGCTCTATCGGATGTTATTGCCAGCGGACTCCCACGCTCTCTCCAAGACCGCCCTTGAGGTGGCCAGCTTTTTGGCACGCGGGGAGCCCGCGACCCAGTCGGGCCTCTGCGGTGTGGTGTCGTGTTCCCAAGCTGCGGTCAGCCGGGCCCTCGGGACTCTGGTTCGCCACCAGCTGGTTGTGCGCCGGGCCAGGTATGAGCCGCCGCGCCCGCGAGGACGGCCGACGGTCACCTGGTGCGCGACCCCGCTGCTGATGGCGTGGCTGCCCAATGAGGGCCAACGACGCGGTTCGCGCATTGCGATACCCGCAGATGATCCCCGGGTCGCGAGCTGGATCGACAGCCAGCTGCACCGGCCGGTGGCCATCACCGTTCGCTCGGAGGGGAGCGTGAGCTACCTCGACGGCCGTTTGGCCGGCGTGACACTGGCCGCCACGTTCTCGGTGGTGCTCGACACCCTGGCGGCCGAGGTGCGGGTCACGGGAACCCTCGGCGCCGAGCTGGAACTAGGCACCCACGACCTCTCGATCGGGCCGGGCCCTCTCGCGGTCAGCATCAACGCTGCACCGGCCCTACCGTGACCCGTAGTCTCGCCGAGGAGCATCGGCACGCGGTTGGCCCGCGACCGGGCGACGGCGCGAGCGGCGTCTGATCGACCGCTGCTGGCTGCGTCACTCCCATGCGGACTTGTGGTCGCCACCCCGTATATGGTGCGATCCGGGATCTACTCGGCGTCCACGCGTCGGTGATTCCACGCGGGTGCGGGCGGGACATGCTCATGCCTGGGGAACGACTGTGGTTCCGCGTGGCTGCCGGACGCGGCCTGTCGATGGCGGTACGGTCGCGGCACGATGCCGGCTAAGGGGCAGCCTCGTCTTGAATCGCGTACGCGGCTTGCCGTCAGTCGGTATCACGCCAGCATGACGCAGCTCGACAGCTTTTACAACGGTTCTACGAAACCTGCAAATCGCCCTTTCTAGCCACACGACATCACGACAGCCTCAGCGCCCACACGGCCGATCCTTGCCGATCCTCGGAGGCACGTCAACGGCCACCGGGACGCGCGCTGGTGTGGCAGGCTCGCCAGGACGCCGGGTCGGTGGGCCTGTCACGGGCCCCTTCCGGCCAGCCTGTCGCCCGCGCTCGCTGTCTCAGGTGAGGAGGCGCTGATCACGCGGGTAGTCTCCGGCGGCGGTGCGCTTCCGTTGTCCGGTCTGTAAGACGTGGGTCCGCACTCCGCAGCACTCGCACACGACCTGGGCGCGCGGTGGCTGTAGAGCATGCGTCGATGCCACCACGATCGCGGTGCTCAGTGCAAGGCAAGCCGGTGTACGCGGCAGCGTGGATAATGCCGCCATCCCCCGCGCTCCAGTCCCCCTCGCCCATTTCCATGTCGTTGTTGGCGTGTCGACGCTCGGATCGGGGGGGGGCGAACTTCTGCGCTCGCCGTCCTATACAAGACGACCGGCAAACCGAGCCGGGATGCGGGGTCGGCGGCCTGAAGCGCCGCCGACCCCGCATCGATCGGCCGCCGTCCGGGCCGCGGGGGATGCTGTCGGCGTGTGGGTTCCGCGCGATGCCGAGCAGATCGAACGCGCAGCCCGATCGGGCGAGCTAGCCGAGACGAGCAGCTTCGACGCCAAGCGCGAGCTCCCGGCCAACTCAAAGCGCAACGCGGACCTGGCCGTGGACGTGGCCGCGATGTCAACAGACGGCGGGGTCTTGCTCTTCGGCGTCGGCGAGGATCAGCACAAGCGGCCCACAAACCCCGTCCCGTTCATGCTGGCGGGCGTCGCCGATCGGATCAGCCAGATCGTCGCGACGTCGATCACGGAAGTGCCCTACATCGACGTGCGCGAGTACCCATCGGCTGAGGACCCGGCACGTGGCTATGTCGCCGTCATCGTGCCGCAATCGCCGCGCGCGCCGCACCAGGTGACGGTTGGCGGCGACCTGCGCTACTACGGACGCAGTGCGAACGGCAACCGACGCTTGACAGAAGGTGAAGTCGCGCGACTCTACGAGCGTCGCCAGTCGTGGGCGGTCGACCGTGACGCTCTGCTGGCGCGGTGCGTCGCCGCAGCGCCATTGGAGCCCCACGCCACGATCGGGTACGTCCACGCGTTCGCTCGCCCCGTGGCCCCCGACGAGGAGCTGTGGGATCGCGCTGCCGCCGCTCACGGAGACCAGGCCGCGTTGCGCAGCGCGCTCCTGTCCGCGGCCGCATCAAGCCAGGTCATGGGGACGTTTGCCCCGTCGCTGGGCAGCGGAGGACTTGACTGGCAGCCCCAAGGCGCAGACGCATGGCGCATGTCCAAATGGCGCATCCCGGACTACGGCGATCCCAGCTACATGGCTGACCCGGGCAGGCTCGCGGAGGCGACGTTCAACATCGACGGAAGCGGCCGCATGTTCTGCGGGCGCGCCACCGATGTGTCGTCGGACGGCCGGCCCGTCGTGATGGAGGTCATCATCGCCGGCAACGTCGGGGCGTTCTTGGCGATGATGGGAGCACTGTACGCCGCGGCCGGCTACTTCGGTCAAGTAGACGTCGGGGTCGCCTCGACGAACGTGCAAGGCGCAGGGTCGCTGAGGATGCGCGAGAGCGTCGGCGCTCGCGCCTACGGCGCGCCGACGTTCAAGCGAACTGCTCGACTCGCCGCGGCTGAGCTGCTCGATCATGAGCAACGTACGCGCGACCTTCTGGGAAGATTCTTCGAAGCTGCCAGCGGCCTCGTCGGCTATGACCCGTTCACGGACGGCAGGTAGCTCAGTCCGCTGCCCGCATGGGCGTGGATGGCGCGCCCCGAGCTGGGAGAGCTTGCAGATCTGAGCCGTCGCGCGCTCTACGTTCTGAGCTGCGCTCGTCGGAATGGCATCAGGGGAGACGGCGTCCCCTCGCGGGGCCCACCGAGGGGTCGGGACAAAATGGCGCGGTGTCTGGCTGAGCCTGAGGTCGTCTCTGAGGGCCTGACGCGCCCGCGGGGAACGACACGCCAGCAGGCGCGCGCGATGGCCGGGTGCGTCGTCCAGTCAGTATGGGAACATGTGTTCGTATGCCCCGTCATGTTGCGACACGCACGGCCGCGGCCCGGATTCCGTCCGGCGCGGCTGTCGGTTCCAGGAGGCTCGCGATGACCTGAGACGCGTAGCGCCGGCTGAACGCTGGCGCGCGTGTTGATCCGGGGAAAACGAAGACCCCGCTGTGCTGGAACACGGCGAGGTCTGGACCAACGAGAGGCTTGTATGCGGAACGTAGCACACAAATCGGGCGCTGAGGCGCCCGTTGATGACAGGGATGTGCGCGACGACGAAGATTTGGTCGCGCCGGGTCATATTGATCGCAGGCGAGTCGGGGCGCTCACGCACGCGCTGATCGCGGGGTTGCTCGCGGACGGGCACCGTGCGCCGAGTCCGGCGTGCATCAGCGCGGCAGCGGCTGCGCTTCCGGGCCTCGCCGAGATCGCGAAGTTCCGTCTGGCGGTCCGCCAGCGGGCGTTGACCGGCGCCGCGATCTACTTCCGGCTGTTCGTGCCGGACCAGAAGTGGGCGTTTGAAGGCGCGGAGGCGCGCGGCCCGAACGCGCGGTTTGACGTCGTCTGGCGTGCAGCGGACGGCGTCATCGTCGACGAGCTGAAGACCGGGCGGATCGCGACGCGCCGCGAGATCACGGCGGTCCATGAGCAGGCGGCGCGCGAGATGCACGCGGGCGCCGCGGTCTTCGGCGAGGACTTCCTCGGGGTGCGCGTGCTGAGTCTCGCAGCACCGCGCACGTCGTTTTTCACCGGCCGTGACGGCCGGACGGCCCCAGTCGAATGGAGGGCGGGATGAGCACGGAGATCGATGCTGAGGCCCGGCGGTTTCTGCTTGAGCGCCTGCGCGAGTACCGCAGCCGCGGCGAGCGGGTCCCCAACGCATTGGTGACCCAGGTCGCGGGATGGGTCGACAAGAGCGAGCGCACGGTGTGGCGGTGGGTCAAGGAGGCCCCGGCCGGTGAAGGCGAGCCGCGCGGCTACCGGCTGACCGACCGTGACGTCGAGCTGTTCTACGCGCTGCGCGGCAACGTCGCTGCTGTGTGGCGTGAAGCGCATCGTGGCGCGGGCGGCGTGTCGCGGCAGACGTTGCAGCGCGCGTTCAAGCAGCAGATGACCAACCAGGAGCGCGCGTACGCGGTGACCGGATCCAAGGGTCAGAGGCGCTACACGCTGTCGCTGCGCTGGGAGCCCGCGCATCGCAACGCGCTGTGGGAGGCCGATCACAAAGAGATCCCCGTCGAGGTCATCCCGCCGCGCGGAACGAAGCTGATCAGGCCGTGGGTCACGGTGTTCCTGGACGGCAAGACGCGGAGCGTGATGGGGTATTCGGTCAACGAGATCCCGACCGCTGCCGATGTCCACGGGGCGTTGCGCCAGGCGATCGAGGTCGTGCCGGAGCGCGGTCCGTTCGGTGGGAAGCCGGACGCGATCTGCTGGGACAACGGCAAGGAGTTTCTCGCCGGCTCGGTCACCGATATCGCCGCGAGGCTCGGGATCATGCCGCTGCCGGCCGATCCGTATCAGCCGCAGCAGAAGGGCAAGATCGAGCGGTTCAACCTGACGCTCGAGGAGAGCTTCCTCGCGCATCTGCCGGGCTATCAGAACGGTGCGCGGCGTGCGGACAACAGCCTGTACGGCACCGCCGATCGGTTGAGCATGGAGAGCTTCGTCGAGCTGCTGGAGGAGTTCATCCGCGAGTACAACTGCGAGCGGGTGCACAGCAGCCTGGACGGGCGCACGCCCGAGCAGGCGTGGCTTGAGGATCCGACTGAGCTTCATCTCATCGCCGCGGAGCGCCTGCGTTGGCTGACGCTGGCCCGCGCGACGTGCAAGGTGCAGAAGGACGGCATCCATCACGCCAAGCAGCGGTTCCTCGCACCGGAGCTGACGGCGATGGTCGGCGAGGAGGTGGAGATCTACTTCATGCCACATGACGGACGCCTCGTCGAGGTGTTCAGCGACGGCAAGCACCTGTGCACCGCGATGCCGCAGGATCAGCTCACCGACGATCAGCTCGACGATCTGCTCGCTCGCCGCGACGCGGAGCGGCGCAGGGCAGCGGGCACGCGGCGGCGCGTGTCGCGCAACACACGGGTGCGCTACGCGCCGGCGACCGGACCGGGACCCGTGGAGGTCTCAAACGCCGTCAGCGCGGAGCAGGCGCGCCGCGAAGGACTGACGCGCAGCGACCTGCATCTCGTCTCGCCGACCGCCGATCTCGCCGGCGACGATCTCAACGACGTGCTGCCCGACCTTGACGAGGAGGCCCACGCATGAGCAGCCACTATCTGAATCTCGAGGGCGCCCGGACGATCAACACCGCGTGGTTCAAGCTGACACAGCTCGCGATCGCAGAGATCGCCGAGGAGCTCGCGATGGGCGCCTTCCACGGCGATGCCGGCTTGGGCAAGACGTTCGCCGTGCGCTACGCGGCCACGGCACTCGCGCGTGCCGACATGGAGTGCACGTGGGTGGAGTTCCCGGAGAAGCCGACGATGCGAAGGCTGACCGCCGGCATTCTGCGGGCAGTCACTGGCGTCGAGCATCGCGGTGAGCGCTACCGGCTGATCACCGACCTCGGGCACGTCCTTTCGGAGCGTCCGCGGCTGCTGATCGTCGATGAGGCGCAGCGCCTGAACCGCGATTGCATCGAGACGTTGCGCCACCTGCACGACGACCCGGGCACATGCTTCGCGCTTGCGTTGGTCGGCGGCAACGACTGCTGGGATGTCCTGTCGCGCTACCCGATGCTGCGCTCGCGGATCTTCGCGCGCGTCGCGTTCGAGGCGATGACCTTCGACGAGGTTCTGCAGGTCATCCCGAAGTTCCACGGCATCTATGAGCACGCTGATCCCAAGCTTCTCGCGCTTATCGACGACCATTGCACGCACGGCAACTTCCGCAACTGGGCGTCGTTCACCAAGCGTGCCGCGAAGCTCTGCGTCACGCAGCGAGCCCCGACGATCACAGAGGCGCTTGCGCGCTCCACGATGACGTTGCAGGGAGGTAGCCGTGCAGCTGCGTGAGCCGCGCATCTGGCTTGTCCACGATCCAGAGGATGCGCCGGCGAGCACACGCGCCCTGCACGCCCTGGCCGACCTGGGACGTGGCATCGCCGTCGTTCGCGTGACGCCGGGCCCGCAGACGCTGCAGTCGATTGCGGCAGACCTCCTCAAGGCGCTTGGCAAGGATCACAGCCTCCCCGGGACCATGCGCAACGGCGAGGAGAACTGGCGCCGGGCCTCGGTGTGGATGTCCGGCGAGCGCGTGCGTCAGTTGATCGTCGATCGCGCGGAGACGCTGCAACCCAAACGCTGGCAGGACTTCATCGGGCTGGCGGCGCACTGTGGCCTCGACCTGTGGCTGGTCGCTCACGGGGGAAGTCTCACGCGCGGCCAGCGCGAGATGCTCGACGATTGGCCGCTGGCCGAGGTGACGATCAAGCAGTTCCTTGCCATGCACCCCAATCCGGGAACGGACACCGACGCCGAGGCCCGGGTGAAGCCCGACGGGCCCGTAGAGCCGTTCCCGGCTGTCCCGCGGTCGGACTTCACGACGTTTCGTGCGGACTGTCACCTGCTCCTCGAGCCCGAGGCGTACGAACGTGTCGAAGGCGAGATGAGGTACGCGGCGGACTTGACACGCCGGTGGCTCTCCGAGGCGGTGACCCCGGACTCCGCCGCGATGAAAGAGCACCTGCGCGAGCTGATCGAGGGCTGCCGCTTCACCGACCTCGCGCTCGCGCGCCTGCGCGCCGCGCAAGCCGTCTGCCTGGTCGCCGGACTGCTCGTGACCGTCGACTTGGAGCGCCTCGCCGCATCGACGCGTACCGCTCGTCCGCTAATCGACGAGCAGCTCGTGCGCGAGCTCCGTCGGTACGCCTGCACCCGGCGCGCGGCAGCATCGCTGATCTCTTGCCTGACCGGGGCGTCACCTGAGGCCATCTCGCGGCTGAACGTCAACGACGTGGCCGAGGCCGAGGTCCGCATCGCGGGTAAGACGTTCGGCGTTCCAGCCCTCGCGCGTGGCGTTCTCGTAGCGCACATTCACGCGCGGCTACAGGCCGGCGCTGGCCCGGACGATGCGTTGCTCTCAAACGCCCACCGCGGATCGCTGGGCGAGCGATGCACCCCGCGCACGGCGCGGCGGTCGATCGACGACGTAGCGCGAGCGAGCGGCCTGATGCTTTGGGACGAGCGGAGCACCAAGGAGGACCGCAGCAACCAACAGTGGCTTCGACGCCGCGGCGTCTCCGTAAGCGTGATCGGATGAACCGCGCCTTGATCAACACGAAGCTGATCGCCGAGCGGCGCACAGCCCTGAACATGTCCCCGCGCGCGCTGCACCGTGCGGCCGCGTTGTCTCACCGCGTGGTGTACGTGACTGAGCCGGGCTCGATGGCCCACGCGTCGATGACGCTCGCGGAGCTCACGCGCCTCGCCGCAGCGCTCGGGGTGACTCCCGCCGATCTGCTCACGACATCGAGCACCGACACCACCGGCCCGCCGACCGATGACGTCGGCGTGCTGCTCGCGGCGTTGATGGACGAGGCGCAAGTCGCGCTCGCGCACAAGGAGGACGTCGCTCGCGCCCTTGGCTGGTCGCTTGAGCGCATGGATGAAGCCGCCCGTGAAGCAGCCGTGCGCCTTCCTGCGCTGGGACTCCAACTGCACGAGAATCAAGGCGCTGTGGCCCTGCGTGCCGCTCATGGAGCGCTCTCCGCGGAGGACCAGCAGCGCGTTGCCCGAGCCAAGACGCTGCGTTCGCATCTGCGCATCGACAAAGCCCGCGAGCTGCACGACATCGCGCATGGCAGAGTCGTCGGGGACTGGCATAGGGGGCTGAGCGCGAAGCGACGCATCGCATTGCAAGGGCTCCACAAACGGGGTCTCATCGAGGAGGTCCCCGCCGGGTTGCAGCTGACCGCAACGGCGGGGTACAGCCTGATGCTCACCGACGAGCCACCCGCTGAGCGCGAGCCCCGAATGGCCACCAAGTCGAAGCTATACGTCAGTGGTTGGAACGGCCCTCGTCGGCCAGGACGCCACGCAGAGTAGCGTCGAGCGGCAACGCGAAGATCGACGCCCCGACATCGGTTCGCCCACCTTCACCGGCCCGGCGACCCTCTGACGCGACGTGAGCACCATCCCTGACAACACGATGAGCGCCGCGCCCTGCCAGATCCTGAGCGGAGGGCTGACAGATCCCGGAGCACCCACAGGTGAGAACGAACATCGTGCCCGCAGCGGTCTAGCGCGCCGCAGCTTCAGCGAGTCGCGCGCCACGAGTTCAGGGAAGCGCCACCCGAAATTCAGCGGTGGTGCTTCTGCTGTTCGGTTGC
>Ga0136618_10000242_pt1 | contig 17321 bp, 15 predicted proteins | sample AntDrymUQ3302106_2_FD_104805 | JGI IMG/M metagenome (GOLD analysis project Ga0136618, IMG submission 104805) | Polar desert sand microbial communities from Dry Valleys, Antarctica - metaG UQ330 (21.06) | ecosystem: Environmental > Terrestrial > Soil > Desert | place: Antarctica: Dry Valley... | reverse complement strand
GGCTGTTGGCGGCTAACGGCAACGCTGGGATCTGATACTGCCCAGATCACCGTTGGCGTTCCATAGTTTCCGCGGCAGCGCAGCAGTGCGGCTCCGGGCGTCGGGACGTCGACTGAACGGGCTGCAGCTGATCTGGCTCCGGGACCAACTGCAGCCGGTGCACTCGACCAGCGAGTCACTACCAGCGGTGCCTGTTCGGTAGGAAGGTCACGACCGGGTCGAACGCGGCTCGTCGTCCAGCGCGACGTAGCGCACGCAGGACTGGAGCGGCGGTAAGGGCGACCAGGATCGTGACTGTGATCGCCCGCCCGAGATCCCAGCCCAGGGACGTCGCGACGCTGAAAGCCGCAAACCGGGTCAGGTTGTCGACGACGGCATCGCCTGGGATGAACGACACCGACGTTGTCGGCCCGAGCCCGAATGGCCAGAGGGACAGGTTCATCGCGAACCCGTACAGCACGCAGGCCACCGCGGAGTACGCACAAAGCAGCGCGACTTCGCGACGACCCCGTACCGGCGGCAGCAGCCCGGCGCCCAAACCGATCCAGGCGGCGCCGAGCATCTGGAACGGCAGCCACGGGCCTACGCCGCCGGTCAGCAGCGCCGAGGCGAACAGTGTCGTCGCCCCTTGGACGAAGCCGAAGCCCGGCCCGAATGCCCGCCCGCCGAGGATCAGAATGAAGAACAAGGGCTCGACGCCTGCCGTACCCGCGCCAAGCGGTCGCAGAGCGGCTCCGATGGCCGACAGGACCCCAAGCATGGCAACGGCTTTGGCGTCCATGCCGCCGTCGGCGAGCATCGCCAGGACAACGGCGACGATCAGCAACAGCATCGCGCCGAAGATCAGCGGTGCGTCCAGCCCGTGTGCGATACCTGAGTCCGGCGAGATCAGTAGTGGCCAGCCGAAGGCTCCGATGCCGAAGATCGTGGCAATGACCAATGCGGCCGCCGACTTCGCGCCGATCCGCACCGGCCGGGCATCCTGGCGAATCGCGGGGGAGGCGTCGAGGACGCGGCTCATCGACGGACCTCGTGCGGCGGTTGCCGCGCGGCCTCGTCTGGTAACTGCCGCTCGCGGGCCCGTAACGCCAAGTCGACCTCGCTCACCGTCAGCCACGGCGCAGGCGCCAGGATCTTGGCGACCTGCGGAGCGTAGGTCGGCGAGGACAGCACGACCTCTGCCGTGGCACCGTCTGCGATCACCTCACCGTCGGAGATCAGCGCGACCCGGTCGGCCGTCTCAGCGATGAACTCGACGTCGTGACTCGACAGCGCCACGGCGGTGCCGGCACGAGCCAGATCGCGAAGGATCTCGCCGAGTCGGTGCTTGGCCGCATAGTCGAGGCCACGAGTCGGTTCGTCGAGCAGCACCACCCGCGGACCCCCGGCCAACTGGATCGCCAGCACCAGGCCCAGGCGTTCACCTTCGGACAGATCGCGCGGGTCGGTGTCGATGGGGATCCCGGGGACCAGTCGGCCCAGTAGCGCCAGCGTTGCCCCGGCGTCGGCGCCTGATTCGGTGTCGGCTTGGGTGCATTCGGCATGCACGGTATCGAGATAGAGCAGGTCACCGGGCTCCTGCGGCACCAGGCTGACCAACCTCCTCCGTGCCGGCGCCGACACGGTGTGCACCGGCGTGCCGTGCAGGACAACGGTGCCGCGTTCGGGTTTCAGACCGCCCTGCAGCGCGGAGAGCAGCGTTGACTTGCCGGCGCCGTTGCGGCCCATGATCGCCAGGACCTCACCCGGGCCTACGTCGAGGTCCACGCCACGCAGGACCGCGGGCCCGTTGCGGTAGCGCTGCCAGACCCCTCGCGCGCGCAGGACGTCATCGCCGTCGGGTCGGCTGGCCTTGGGAGATTCCCGTACGGCAGGTTCAGCTGCGGCGAGTCGATCCAGCAGGGCGGGGGCAAGGCGGCGGGCGTCGCGCACCGAGACGGGTACAGGTGACCATCCGGCGAGCTTCGCCAACGCCACGACCGGCGGGGCAACAAGACTCTGCGCCAGGACATCACTCGGGGACCCGTACCGCACCGGTTGACCTGGAGAAGCAAGACTCAGCACCGAATCGGCGTACTGCACAACACGTTCCAGCCGATGCTCACTGAGCAGCACGGTCACGCCCAAGTCGTGTACGAGCCGGTGAAGCGCTGCCAGGACATCCTCAGCAGCACCCGGGTCGAGCGCGCTGGTCGGTTCATCGAGGACGAGCACCTGCGGATGCGCCGTCATGGCCGCTCCGATCGCGACGCGCTGCTGCTGGCCAGAGGACAACTCCGACAACGACTTTCGGCGTACGTCGGCCAGCCCCAACAGATCTAACGTCTCCTCTACTCGGCGACGCATGACGGCCGGCTCGAGGGCAAGGGACTCCATCACGAAAGCCAGTTCGTCCTCGACCGAGTCGGTGACGAAGCCGTCCATCGGCCGCTGGCCCACCGTGCCAACGACATCGGCGAGTTCTCGCGGTGGGTTCGTACGGGTATCCCGGCCACCGACCAGCACCCGACCGCGAAGCAGACCACCGGTGAAATGCGGGATGTGCCCCGTCGCTGCGCCGAGCAGGGTGGTCTTTCCGGAACCGGTGGGGCCCACGACGAGACAGAACTCTCCTGGCGGCAGCACCAGGTTGACGTCGGTCAACGCGTCGGATCTGGCACCGCTGTAACGCACGCTGACGTTCTCCAAGCTGATCATCGCCGCCTGACCCACCCCGAGTTGACTGTCCCCGAGCCGACCGACTCAGGGCGTCCCTGAGTCGAATCAATCGACTCAGGGCGTCCCTGAGTCGACAAGGCCTGGGCGAGGTACGCCTCACCAGGGGGGGACTCGACTGGCGTGCTCACTACGCCTGGCAGTGCTGCCATCACGATGCCGAGCAACGGGAGAAGGGCCAACTGTGGCCAGACCAGCGGGAATGTGCTGGGGTAACTGACCGAGGGTCCGCTGATCTCGGTCAGCAAGAACAGTGCAGCAATCGCCACGCCGCAGGCGGCGACCAGAGCCGAGCGCAGGTCGAAGCGGTCCGGACGGTAGCGGCTGCGCACCATCCGGCGCGAGCCGATGACTAAGCCGACAACACTCGCCACGACACCGACGGCCAGGGCCGGTACGGCAACCGCACCGGGAGTGGCCGCGTCGAGCAGTCCGTACCCGGCCAGGCACAGCCCGAGAAGGCCGGCCAGCAGCAGCGCGGCACTGATTCGGCGCGCGCCGGCGGTCAAGGAGCCGATCCGTCCGTACCCCCTGGCGTCCATCGCGGCCGCCAGCGCAACCGCCCGCCCCAGCGCCTGATCGAGCACCGGCATCGCGATGGACCGGAACGCCCGAAACCCGCGGGCATGGGTACCGCGCAACCGCCGCGCCCGGCGTACCCGCACCGCCGACTCGATCAGCGCCGGCGCCATGCTCACCGCGACGATCACGACCAGTCCGGCCTCGTACAGGGCGCCCGGCAACGACTTGAGCAACCGGCGCGGGTCGGCCAGCGTGACCGCGGCCCCGACGCACACGAGCAGCGTGGCCAGGCGCAGTCCGTCGTACACCGCGCTGGCCAGGCCCTCAGCGGTCACGGCGCCACCAATCCGGATCCCCGCTGTCCACTCGGGCAGGGCGATCTCGGGCAGCCAGACCAGTACGGTCTCGCCGTACCCGCCGCCCAGGAGTATGTGGAACACGGTACGGACTGCGACGACGATCAGACCGAAGATCAGGTACGCCCGGAAACCGCGCGCCCAAGTCGTCAGCGGCCGCCTCGCCACGACGACGAAAGCGGCCGCAGCGACGATGAGGAGTAACAGGAGTGGGTTCGTCGTACGACTGGCTGCCGCCGCCAGGCCGAGCGCCCAGATCCACCATGCGAGTGGGTGGGTCGGCAGCCTGGTGGCCGTCCATCGGGCGAGCAGGCTTCCGGGGGTCATGATCTGGTCACATCCCCGCTGCCGGGGGCTGCGACCTGCGGCGACGCGATTGCCCGTACGCCGCACCGCCGAGTACGGCCACTCCCGCGATCGTGGCCAAGACCGCCCAGGGCGTGCCATCGCCGGAGTCCGAGGCCGTCCGCTGCGTTTCGGCGACGGTCGGGCTCGAGGACTTCGCGACCCCGGAATCTGCCGAGGCGGAGTCCGCGGGCGGTGGCGCAATCGCCGGCTCGGCATCCGCGCCGAAGGACCAACCCTCGACGCCGCCGGGCTCGGGATCCTGAGAGCCGGCTCCCATCGTGGCGTAGGACCAGGCACCGCCCATCGGGGCCGTCCAGTAGGCCCAGTACGCCGTGCTCGGGGGGATCCGCTGGCAGGGGTCGGTGGCCGGAACGTCGTTGATCCGGCACACGAAGGGCTGCGCGGAAACCGGGGTGACGTCGAACCCGGCCGCGTCCAGGGCCGCGAAGCCAGTGTCGACATCCTCGATGCACGCTGTCTGCGTCCCACCGCCCAACTCGTTGAAGGAGACCACGACCGCGATCTGGCTGGCCTGGCAGCCCGCCGCATGCGCAGACGTCGGGAACGCGGCCGTGGTCACCATGTCCAACCCGAGCGCGACCGCAAGCAGGGCCAGGCTGGCCATGCTCGGGCCGTGGGCTCGGGCTGTGGTCACGGCCTCGGCGACGCGGCCGATCGACGCGAGCGCAGGATCAGCACGGCGACCAGTCCCAGGACGAGGACCCCAACGATCACGCCGAGCCAGACGCCGAGACTCCAGCCGCCCTCGGACTCGTCACTCGCTGCCGCGCCCTCGCCGGTCGCCCCGTCTCCGGACGCGCCGTCCTGCCCGTCGAGGCCGTACGCGTCCGGATCGCTTGGCGCGACCAGCTCTGCCAAGCTGACTCCGGCGATGCCCAGAACCGCTTGCGGTGTCGCCCGGGTCGCGGTCAGCGGATCGAAGCCAGTGGCGTCGAAGGCGAACGCCCCGCGCTCCTCGGCCGGCTCGGAGGGGCCCGACTGCACGGACAGCAGCCACTGGGCCGCCTTCTCGGCCGCCTCCGCCTGGCCCAACGCCCGAAGCGCCGGTACGGCGACGCCCGTGCTGTTGGAATTCGCCGCCCCGGCGGTGCCCAACGATCCATCGGCGGCCTGCTGTCCGGCCAGGAAAGCGCCCGCGTCGCCCGCCTCACCCTCGCGCCCGGCCACGAGCAGTGCTTGGACAGACAGTGCGGTTGCGTCCACGTCGCCGATGGCGCACGGCAAGGTGCTCAGGTCGGAGACGAATCCACCATCCGCGCACTGGACGCCGACGAGGAAGTCCACCGACGCTGGAGGGAATCCGGTCGGGCCGGCCCGGTCCAGGGCGATGATCGCCAGCGACTGGGTGATCGGGCTGCTGAAGTCGCCGAAGGTCGAGATGTCGCGAAATCGTCCGTCGGCCGACTGTTGGGCGCCGAGCCGGGCGAGCAGATCCTGCCCACCGAAACTCGCCGCGTCCCGCCCCATCACATCCGCGACCAGGATCAGTTTGGCCAGAGCTCCGGCGTAGGACTCCGTCGTGCCGTCTCCGGTGTAGATGGCCACCTGGCTCTCGAGCCAGTCGGTCGCGGCTTCGGCGGCATCACCGGCTGAACCGGCCGCAGCGAAGGCCAGGACGGCATCGGCGGTCAGACCAGGGTCGGGCGAGACCTCCGTCGCGGGGTCGATCTCTCCGTTGCCATCAGCGTCGAAGGAGGAAGTGAGGTACTCCCCGTCGACGAGTTCGCCGGTGAGCCAGCCGGCTGCGGCATCAGCCGGATCGGTGGTCAGCGGCGCAGTGGGAGGGTCGGCGCTAGCCGGATCGGGCCAGGCCAGGACTGCGAACAGGGTGAGGACGGCGACCAGCGCGGCGCGTCCTGTGTGCCCGCGCGCGAGGACGCGCGCGGCGGTGTTGTCGGACATGTGGGCCTTCCGTTGAGCGATCCGACGAAGAAGAAGGCCCAGGTCGCCGTACGCACGAAACCCCCTACGCGTGTGATGCAACGCGAAGGGGGCGGCGCAGGTGAGGTACCTGAGCTCCGCCCCGCAGACCTCGGCGTGATGGAGTCGCTCGTGCCGAGCAGGTAATCGGACTCGTCGGGTACGCCAAAGGGCGTCTCGACTTACCGCTGCGGGTCAGCGCCGGACTCTCACCGGACTTCCCCTGCGCCAGCACTTATGCAGTTGTTGTGTCCCGGATGCTCCGCCGCGCGGCACCGGAAGTCAATTTCACTGTCCCACCCCCCGAGTTGATCATCGGCATATCGGGGATTGTTCGGCCGGAAAACCCCCGGTTTGCCGATGATCAACTTCGCCTTCTCCTCGGCGTCCCGCAGCCCCGATTTCATGTCCCGCGGCCGGGCGCGAGACCATGGCACGGACAGTGAGCCAACTCGTGGCCCGCGATCGGGTGAGGAGTGAGGAGGCAGCCGGTGCTCTACGTGATGTCCCGGTTTGTCCTCAAACCGCTCTTCTGGCTGTTCTTCAGGCCAAGGGTGACCGGCCGGGAGAACGTTCCCGCGACCGGCGCGGTGATTCTGGCCAGCAATCATCTGTCCTTCATCGACAGCATCGTCATTCCGTTGGTCTCGCCGCGCAAGGTCGCCATGCTCGCCAAGGCGGAGTACTGGCGGGGCAAGGGGATCAAGGGCTGGTGGACCCGCACGCTGTTTGCGACTCTCGGGGCGCAGCCGGTCGAGCGGGACACCCATCGAGCAGCCCAGGCGGCGCTCGACACCGCCATGTCCGTACTCAGCGAAGGAGATGCCTTCGCCATCTACCCGGAGGGAACTCGCTCGAGGGACGGCAGGCTCGCCCGGGGTAAGACCGGCGTCGCGTGGCTGGCGCTGACCGCTGACTGCCCGATCGTCCCTGTGGCGATCAAGGGAACCGACCGGATCATGCCGATCGGCTCACGCGGCCTTCGACCGCATCGGGCCAGCGTCACCTTCGGCAAGCCGCTGCACTTCCCGCAGTACGCCGGACAGGCAGCCAAGGGCAAGCCGCGCCGAGAGGTCACCGACGCAGTGATGCACGAGATCGCCGAACTGTCCGGTCAGGAGAAGGCAGGCTGGGGGGACGCCTGCCCGTGACCGGCCCGCTCTCCCCGAGGTTGTGGCCATGCGACTGACCGAGGACGACTGCCGGGCACGTTTCACCGGGGCACGGGTCGCCCGGCTGGCCACGATCGCCGAGGACGGGTCACCGCGGCTGGTACCGATCACCTTCGTCGCCGTCGGCGAGGTCGGCGCGGTCGGCGAAGTGGGCGAGACAATGGTGATCTTCTCCGCGGTGGACTCCAAGCCGAAGTCGACGACCGCCCTGGCCAGGTTGCGACGGATCGAACGCGAACCGCGGGTCTGCCTGCTCGCCGATCACTACGAGCAGGACTGGGCGCAGTTGTGGTGGGTACGAGCCGACGCGTACGCCGAGGTACTGACCGGGGGCACCGAGCACGACACCGGAATCGCATTCCTGCAGAGAAAGTACGAGCAGTATGGTCTGCAGCCGCCGGCAGGCGCGGTTCTTCGGTTCGTCGTACGAGAGTGGTCCGGATGGGCGGCCAGCCCAGAATCGACGACCTAACGGCCGCCGCGCATGAACACGTCGCGTGCGGGTTACGGTGCAGCATGAGCATCTCGACGGCGCTGGACCGGATAGCCGACACCGGTCGTCTCGACACATTCGTCACCCCGCTGAGCAATCTCGTCAACAGGCTGCTGCGCCCGCAGGCACTCAAAGACGTACTGCATGGCGTGTGGCTCGGGCACCCGGTCCATCCGCCGCTGGCGCAGGTGCCGCTCGGAGCCTGGATGTCGGCGGGGGTGCTGGATGTCCTGCCCGGCCACAGCAAGGAAGCTCAGTTGCTCATCGGCACGGGCATCGCCGCCGCGGTTCCCACAGCTTTGACCGGTGCGGCCGACTGGTCCGAGGCCGACGTCGGCCAGAAGCGCGTCGGAGTTGTACACGCGGTCATGAACTCAGTCGCTCTGGCTCTCTATGTTGCTTCGTTCCTCGCTCGTGTACGGGGCAACCATGGACGCGGTCGTGGGCTGGCCTTTGCCGGACTCGGCGTGGCGACGGCGTCGGCTGCAATCGGCGGGCATCTCGCCTACAGCCAAACAGCCGGGGCCTCACACGCATCGACCGCAGCACGCGCGGTGAGCCAGGACTGGATCGACCTGGGTCTGCTGGAAGATTTGCCCGAGGGCGAGGCAGTGCTGCGAGTGAGCACGGACAGCGACGACCGGCCCGCCCCCCTGTGTGTACTTCGGCGCGGCGGGCAAGCACAGGTCCTTGTCGACGTGTGCTCGCATCTCGGTGGCCCTCTGCACAGCGGCAAGCTCGTCGACGTCGACGGCACGGACTGCCTGGTCTGCCCCTGGCACGGCAGTACGTTCGCAATCACAGACGGCCACGTCGTACGTGGACCGGCCGTCGCCCCGGCAACTGTCCTATCCACGCGGGTCAGCGACGGGCGGCTGCAGGCGAGGCTTCCCGAGCGGCACCTCAACTGAGGCACCAATGACCGAGCACCCGGCGGACAGCGTCCTCGTCGATGTCCGTTGGCGCTGAGGTGACCCCTGCGTGAGCTAACCGATGGCTCGCCAGCTGCTAGCGCTGACGATCGATGATCGACAGCGCGAAATCGGTGTCGCCGCGCCGGATTCGCAGCGCGGCCAGCGGGCCGCAGAGTGCGACAGCGGCCCCGGCCATCTCGCCGAACTCCTCCGCGTGCATCAGGAGCGTGTAGAGGAGGCTTTCTCCTTGAAACTCGCCATCCTGCTCCCCAAGCATCAGGCCACCGACGGCTTCCAGTCCGACGGCGGAGAAGAACAGCAAGGCGATCCCGCCCAGCGACAACACGGTCGTGAGCCTGGGTAGATGACGGGCTGCGACCACCGACACGGCGATCATGCCGACGGCGATCGGCGCTCCGAGGACGAGCCAAGGAAAGGCGAACCCCGCGTCGGTCAGGGCCAGTCCCCACACGTCGAGCCGCTCGTGCAGCGATGTCAGTTCGTCGAGGGCCAACAGCGCGAGGAGTGCGGCAAAGACCCACCATCCGGCAGCACCGCGCGCACCGGCGCGTCGGGCCAGGCCGCCAGCCTGCAGATGCAGCAGTGCGGCGCCGATCAGCAGCGACACCGTCCACCAGGTGGGCAGGTTCGCCTCGTCCCCGACATAGGTGAACATGCGGACATCACCACGATCGCGGGTCAGTTCGTGATCGATCAGCACCGGCAGCAACAAACTGATCGCCACCAGTGCACTCGAGACGGCAAGCAGGGTGAGCAGCAGCCGCGGCCAGCGAACCAGATCATCGCCGACCTGGGGATGCGCGGCGGTCACCTGGGGTTCAGTGCGCATTCACAAAAGGTAGCCAGCGCAATTAAGAAAGGCATGAAGCCTGGCCGTGTCGCGGTGACGGCCTCCGGAGCGGAGGCCGCGAGACGGTACCGTGCCCGCAAGCGTGGCGAGAACGTGCCCAAGCGCAACCCGGACCCAGACCGGCAACCGTCTTCCAGCTCCGCCAGGAAATCGGCGACCTCAAAGCCAGCGTGCAGAGGCTTGAGTTGACCAAGCGGTTGCTCAGCCAGCAACTACAGCGGCAGATCAGCCGCCTGACAGTCGAACGGACTGCCGGGGAGCTTCTTGTCGTGCTCGCCCGCGACGATCCGCGTAGTGACGTACCTGAGCGGCAGGAACTACTGGCGAACGTGCTCGCCGCGATCGAATCCCGTCACGAACACTGGGACAGATGATGACGGCACCCGCATCCGTACCTAATCCGGGCCTTGGTGAAGGGCACAATGAGGGATATTGAGGGGTATTGGGTCCACTCGACCGGGAGCGTGAAACAAGCCCCTGACCCTGGCCGAATGGCCTTTCTGAGCGTGGAGCGGGTGACGGGAATCGAACCCGCACTGTCAGCTTGGGAAGCTGATGTTCTGCCATTGAACTACACCCGCGACGGCCCACCGATGAGCGGAACGAGCCTAACCCACCCTTAAAGTAAGAGTCCTCTCATGTGAATCTCATCCGACTCCCATCGGCGCAGTAGAGGCTGAGCAGGTGATGCGATCGGGGCGAGCTGTGCTTGCTGTTCTGATCGCGGCAGCAGCTGTGGTCCTCTTGATCTTCGGCGGCTTCCTGATCGGCACAGCGGACAAGGGACCTGGTGGTGAAGGGCTTCCCCCCCCGATCGTGATCCTTCCCGATGCTGATTCGACCTCGGCCAAGCCACCGACCTCCGCGCCGGCGCCCGCACCCGTTCCTCAGCCGCCTCCCCTTCCGGTACCGCTCCCACCCCCGCCGCCAGCACCAGACCCCGGCGGCGGAGGCCAAGTTCCGCCACCTCCAGCGGATGATGACGACGGTGGCGACGACGGGGGGGATGACGGTGGCGACGACGATGGCGGAGGAGGTGACGATGACGACGGCTGAGCCCCCGGATACCGCATCCGAGCAGGCCGCCAACTCAGGACGGCGGGTGCTCAGCACGCGGTTCCGAATCCTAGGGTTCGTCCTGCTCCTCGTGCTCCTCGCGCTGCTGGTCAGCACCTTCGTCACCTGGCGCCTGTTGATCGCCGCGACGAACGAGCGCATGGACTCGCTGCTGCACGGGGAGATCGAGGAGTTCGGCCGGCTGACCGAGTCCGGGGTCAACTCCAGGACCGGTGAGCGCTTCACCAGCGTCGACGAGGTACTGGCGTTCGCAATCACATTCAATTTGGCTCAGCCTAACGAGAAGTTCCTCGGGTACATCGATGGCGATTTCGCCTACGAGAGCCGTCTGCAGGCACCCGTTCGGCTCTCCGAGGATCCGGTCTTCGCCACGTTGGCGGGATCGGTGGACGAGACGCTGGCGGATCTGTACGAGAGCGGTGCGGGAGAGGTCCGCTTCATCGCGGTGCCTGTGACCCTGGCAGGGGATCCCGCCAAAGGGGTCATCGTCGCTGCCTACTTCGCCGACCAGGAGCGGCAGGCTGCCGATGAGGCTGCCCGTGTGATGCTTCTTGTCGGCGGCGGAACGCTCGTACTGGCCTCGCTCGCAGCCTGGATCCTTGCCGGCCGGATTCTGCGGCCGATTCGCGCGATCACCGATGCCGCCCGCCAGATCGGCGAGACCGACCTGTCCCGCAGGATTGATCTCCGCGGTGATCCTCAGGACGAGATTGCCGAGTTGGGCGCGACTTTCAACGGAATGTTGGACCGCTTAGAGGCCGGGTTTGACAGCCAGCGTCGGTTCCTCGATGACGTGAGTCACGAGCTGCGAACCCCGATCACCATCGTCCGGGGACACATGGAACTGCTGGACACCCAAGACCCTGAGGACATCGCCGAGACGACTGCTCTGGTCGATGACGAGCTCGACCGGATGAACCGCCTGGTCACTGACCTGTTGACGCTTGCGCGCGCTGAGCAACCCGAGTTCGTCGTGCCGGTACCCACCGACGCAGGGACTCTCACGCACTCGATCTTCGACAAGGTCGGCGCGCTGGCCGATCGGCGTTGGATGCTCGAGTCGGTGGCCTGGTCGACCGTGCTCCTGGATGCTCAGCGCATCACTCAGGCCATGATTGCCTTGGCGCACAACGCGACTCACCACACCGAGCCCGACCATCACATCTCACTCGGATCGCGCATCATGGACGGAAACCTCTGGCTGTGGGTCAGCGACAGCGGTACGGGCTTGGAGCCCGGCACCGAGCGCCGAGTCTTCGAGCGGTTCGCTCGGGGCAACTCCGCGCGCCCTGACGGTGCCGGACTCGGACTGGCGATCGTCGGTGCCATAGTCGCGGCTCACCGTGGTCGCGTCTCGGTGGACAGCAGTCCCGGTCGCGGTGCCACCTTCACCCTCGTCCTGCCCGGCGTGATGGCCGATGACGAACCAGCCGCGGCGGAGGCGGCCAATCTGCCGCCATCGAACAAGAAGACGTCCAGCGCAGATGACACCCAGACCGTCGACAGCAACCGGCGGGTCGGCGACACCAAGCGAATGAGGCTGCCGTGAACAGGATCCTGATTGCCGAGGACGAGGGCCGCATCGTTGCGTTCATCGAGAAGGGCTTGCGTTCCAATGGGTTCACCACGACCGTGGTATCCGACGGACAGGGAGCCCGCGACTATGCCTTGACCGGCGATTTCGACCTGCTCGTCCTGGATATCGGACTGCCTGTCCTGGACGGCTTCGGCGTGCTTCGGGCAATCCGGGCCGCGCACTCGCCCATCCCGATCGTCATGCTGACCGCGCGCGACGGGGTCCAGGACACCGTCGCCGGCTTGGAGGGCGGGGCGGATGACTACATGACCAAGCCGTTCCGGTTCGAGGAGTTGCTGGCCCGGATCCGGGTGCGACTGGCCAACGATCGCTCCCCTGAGATCACCGTGCTGAGCGCGGGAGATCTACGCCTGGACCTGCGTGGCCGGCGGGCGCATGTCGGTAGCAAGGCCATCGACCTGTCGGCCCGGGAGTTCCTGCTGGCCGAGACGTTGTTCCGCCACCCGGGGCAGGTGCTGTCTCGGGAGCAGTTGCTCAGTCATGTCTGGGGCTACGACTACGACCCCGGGTCCAACGTGGTCGATGTGTACATCGGTTACCTTCGTCGCAAATTTGGCCCACGGACCATCAGCACTGTTCGCGGGATGGGTTACCGCCTCGAAGGGTCCAGCAGTCCAGCCGCCTCCTGACGCGCGCGCCCTGATGCAGCGTTTGAGCGCACGAAATCGGGGTTGCCGGGGTCATCCGCTGTTCGGATGACCCCAACAACCCCGATCGGGGTGTTGGTGCCGCGCCACGGGTGGCTCAGAAGAAGCTGTCGACGCTTGCTCCACTGGCGGAGTCGTCGCCACCGCCACCGCCGCCGCCGCGACCGGGTGAGTCGTCCCCGCCGCCGCCGCCGCCCGGCTGCGGTGCAGGCGCTGGGGCCGGTGCCGGTGCGGGTGCAGGAGAGTCGCTCGCGCTCTCGTTGGGGGAGTCGGCTGATTCCGGGGACGGGTCGACATACCCGGGGTCATCGGGGCTGTCGAACGGCGAGTCCGCCGAGTCGGCCGGGCTCTCGTTGGGGGAGTCGGCTGATTCCGGGGACGGGTCGACGTACCCGGGGTCATCGGGGCTGTCGAACGGCGAGTCCGCGGACTCGGCCGGGCTCTCGTTGGGGGAGTCGGCTGACTCCGGGGAGAGGTCCTCGAAGGCGTCGACGGTGATTGGTTGGATCTGAGCGCTGTCTGCGATCGGCGTCGAGCTGTCGGCCAATGCCACGCCGGTGAACCCGACACCGGTGATCGCCGCTCCGATGGTGATGACCTTCCACTTCTTGGTGGTGTCCATGATTGCTTCCTTTCGTTGTGTTTCTCGGCTGTCGTGGTTCGACCTGTTCGAGTTCCACAGTGCCGTCCTGGTGTGAGACGGTCAGGAGACAGCGGTGAGTGAATCCTCATGTCCGGCATTCGCCGAAGTCGTTGCGTTGCGGGCATTTTCCTCGGCACCGGTGAGCCACTCCTCGGCGAGCCCGATGCGGCGACGCGTTTGTTCCGGCCAACGCGGTAGGAGCACTCTGAACGGCCCAGTAGCCAGTCCGAGTACGGCTGCGCTGATTCGCGAGCGCAGTTGCCTGGCCGGATACCGCTGCTCCACTGCGGCGAGCATGTCGGCCCCGTAACGCTTGATCCGACGAGCTTTGGGATGGAGCAGGCCGAGGACGCACAGGTGGGCGAGCATCGTGGCCCACTCGTCGATCCGGTGACCGGTGCCGGCCGTGTCGACGTCAAGCAGACCGCTCACCCGGCCGCGGTCGACCAGGATCTGTCCCTCGTAGAAATCGCCGTGCACAGCGACCAGCGGATGCTCACCAGCATCGAGTGCGGCGTAGCGGCCGACCAACTCGTCGAGTCGGGCCCGTTCCTCGGGCAGGCAGCCGGCAACGACGTCGGCGTAGTGCTCTGCGCGCCCGAGGTGATCGCCACTGGGCTGGCTTCCGCTGAGTTCGGTCGGGAGCCGATCGAGCAAACCCTCCAGTTCAGCGGCAGTCGGGAGCGGCGCCGCAGCACCGGCCAGTGCGCTCCGCAGCGATCCTCCGTGCAGCGCCTGCAGGGCGAGGATGCCTTCGGCGGCATAGCCATAGCTGTGCGGCACCGGCAGGTGCTTGGCCAACAACCGGTGCTTGGCGTTCAACGGCTCGACCCGGTGCGGACGCACCACCTTGAGGAACACCCGGCCGTGCGTACCACTGGCCTCGATGACGGCACGCCGTCCGGGCCGGTACGCACGGACGGTCAACTGAACTGTGCCGCCCCCCATGCCGAGGTCCGCGAGCAGCGCGTTGACGGCGCCCGCGTCCACGGCCGAGGCCAGACCGGGTAGGTCCGGATCGAAGGGCCAGCGCCAGATGCCGACCCGTACGCCGTCGCTCTCCAGGACTGCGGCTTTCGGCGGAATGCGGCCGCCCGTGGCCATCACGAGGGTCTCCTTCGCGGTCTGTCCGCCACCCCAACGCACCTGCGCCCCGTACTGGACGATGGTCGAGGACGCCCCAGTCCCACGGTGTGGCTGGTGGGTGACCTGGCGGGGACGAAAGGACAGCAACTCGCCGTCCGCGGTCTCGATGAGCGCGCGCAACGGGCCCTCTGCCTCATCGCCGAGCAACAGGCGAAGGTCAGCGGACCAGGCGCCATGGGAGCCCCCAGGCAACGCGGAGGCGGCCCGGGGCGCACTGATGGTCATGATTCGACTGTCGGCGCGGGACATGGTCTGGGCATGAGTGCGCGATGAGACAACCCTCATCAGTCGGCGCGCCAGCGTCATCCCCGCTCCACGCAGTCAGATCAGCGATGCTGGGCGATATGCCGCACTCGCACACCCACACCACGGACCCGGCCCCTACCGTGGATCCGGCCGAGAAGGCGCAGCAGCGCCGCGCCCTCAAATTGATGGCTGCAGTCCTGATCCCCGTCGCGCTGGCCACGGTGATCGGACTCGTCCTGCTCTGGCCCAGTGGCACGTCCGATGCTGAACGGGCGGCTGCGGAGTACTTTCCCGAAGGCACGCTGTACCCGACCGGCGTGATCGTGGCGATCGAGCCGTACGACTGCGGGGTCCCGGGCGCTGAGGTCGGGCCGAGCGGCGAAGGGGCCCAGATCTGCGCCACCGTCACCGTCACGGTTGAGGACGGTCCAGAGGCCACCGAGAACGTCCGGCTGGATCTCCCACCTGATGTGTACGGCGCCGGCATCGACACCGGCGTACGCATTGTGATGTCCCGCGTGGCCGGGAACGGGGATCCCGACGAGCTCTACACGTTCAACGACTTCGCTCGCGGCTTCCCGATCGCAATCCTGGCGCTGGCCTTCGTGATCGTGGTGATCGCGGTGGCCCGATGGCGTGGTCTGGCATCGGTGCTGGGCTTGGCCTTTGCCTTCATCATTCTGCTCGAGTTCATGCTTCCGGGACTGTTGGCTGGTAGCTCTCCGGTCATGATCGGGCTGGTCGGTTCCTCGGCGATCATGCTCGTCGTCCTCTACCTCGCGCACGGTTTCTCCGCGCGTACGACGACAGCGCTGATCGGCACTCTGTTCGGGCTCGGCATGGTCACCGCGCTCGGCGCTATCGGCCAGTCAGCCGCGCGCGTGACTGGGCTGGCCACCGAGGAAAACTTCGTGCTGCAAGGCTTTGACGCCGAGCTCGATCTCTCCGGTCTGGTGCTGTGCGGCATCATCGTGGCCGGCCTCGGTGTCCTGAACGACGTCACGATCACGCAGGCCTCGGCGGTGTGGGAGTTACATCAGATCTCGCCTGACCTGCCGGCCCGGACGCTGTTCGCCAGCGCGATGCGAATCGGACGCGACCACATCGCCTCGACGGTGTACACGATCGTGTTCGCCTACGCCGGCGCCTCGCTCCCTTTGCTGCTGCTCTTCGAGGTCTATCAGCGACCGGCACTGGACGTCGTCACGTCTGGGATCCTCGCCGAGGAGGTCGTCCGGACGCTGGTAGGCGCGGTCGGACTCATCCTCGCGGTGCCGGTGACAACGGCGATCGGAGTCGCGATCGTCAAAGCCAGCTCCAATCCCAGTGATCTTGACGTTATTGCGGCGACACGCCGTGAAAAGGGGTCAGAAACCGCAACAAGGTCAAGATCACGAAGTGGTGGGACCGGCCAGCAGGGCCGCGGATAGGGTCTGGCCATGCTGCTGTCCGACCGGGACATCGTCGCCGAGATCGCCTCGGGTCGGGTCGCCCTCGAACCGTACGATCGGGAACTGGTCCAGCCCTCGAGCATCGACGTACGGCTGGACCGATTCTTCCGGGTCTTCAACAACTCTCGCTACACCCATATCGATCCGTCGATCCAACAGGACGAGCTGACCACGCTGGTCGAGCCCGACGGCGACGAGGCGTTCGTGCTGCACCCGGGGGAGTTCGTCCTGGGCTCGACGCTGGAGATCGTGACCCTGCCCGACGATGTGGCCAGCCGGTTGGAGGGCAAGTCCAGCCTCGGCCGGCTCGGGTTGATCACGCACTCGACGGCGGGCTTCATCGACCCGGGGTTCTCCGGTCACATCACCCTCGAACTGTCCAATGTGGCCAATCTTCCGATCATGCTCTGGCCGGGGATGAAGATCGGCCAACTCTGCCTGATCCGGCTGTCCACCCCGGCCGAGTTCCCATACGGCTCATCGGTGTACGGCTCGCGCTACCAAGGCCAGCGGGGTCCCACGGCGTCGCGCTCGTACCAGAACTTCTCCCGCGCGCAGACCGGCGGCGACCCGTCGCAGAGTGACCCGGCCTGACCGGAACGGCCAGTACTGGTGCGCCGGATGTTGCTGATCCTGCTCACGGTGGTTCTCGTCATGGTCCTGATCGTCGGCACGCTCGCGATCTTCCAGCGTCGTTTGATCTACCTGTCCGGCTCCGGCCAGGTGCCGCCCGTCGGGGACGTGCTCGCCGGTGGCAGCGAGGTGGCGCTGTCCACTCAGGACGGGCTCGAACTCACCGCCTGGTTCCTACCAGCCGGGTCGCCGCGGGCGGACGGCATGACGGTGCTCGTCGCCCCCGGCAACGCCGGTAACCGGTCCGACCGGGCACCGCTGGCCGGCGCGCTGGGTGACGCAGGATTCGACGTCCTGCTTCTGGACTACCGCGGGTACGGCGGCAATCCCGGTTCCCCGACCGAGGCCGGGCTCGCTCTGGACGTCCGAGCGGCCTACGATGCCCTGCGGGCCCGGGCTGTGCCGACCGATCGGATTCTGCTTTTCGGCGAGAGCCTCGGCGCCGCTGTGGTCACCGCATTCGCGACTGACGTGACCGTGGCCGGCCTGGTGCTGCGCTCGCCGTTCGTCGACCTGGCGGCTGTGGCTGCCGATGCCTACCCGGTCCTT
>Ga0136618_10000241_pt1 | contig 17341 bp, 7 predicted proteins | sample AntDrymUQ3302106_2_FD_104805 | JGI IMG/M metagenome (GOLD analysis project Ga0136618, IMG submission 104805) | Polar desert sand microbial communities from Dry Valleys, Antarctica - metaG UQ330 (21.06) | ecosystem: Environmental > Terrestrial > Soil > Desert | place: Antarctica: Dry Valley... | reverse complement strand
CTTTATTGCTAAAGCAGAAGAAATGTGCAAACCAAAAGGCACAAATCGAAGATTTTGGAGACGATTTTGAAAGTTTACTGACTTGGCTCAAAAAACTGAATTTTTTATAAGAAAACCGTGTATCGTCCCGTATCTTTTTTACGAATATAATTTTCCTGGTAACTAATCACAGATCGGGGAGCGTCCGCCACAATTTCTCCGCCGCCCATCACGACGCCTGTCTCGTAATGTTCTAAATTATAGTCCAGCCACTCTTGCGGGTGAAAACGTTGGTTTGCATCCGGGATCATTTGAATCTCTGATTGTTCATCATCTAGCCGCTTTTTGATTGGGTCCAATATTGCCATAACGGCATTCCCGAAAAGGACGCAAACGGCGTGGTGGGCATAGCTGAAAAAATTTGCCTGTCCACCTCCAGATGTTTTTGCGGCAGCCATTTGTGCTGCGCCAAGCCGGAGAGTCGGAAGTTTGACTTTGCATTCCTCCAAAAAACGTCTTGTATAACCATCGGAGTAATAACCTATGGATTTGCTAACCAATTCATAGTGAAATTCCAGGATTCGGTAGTATTCATTGCTGCCAAAGTTTCGGACTTCCCAATCCTTCTTTATAATGATATATCCCATATTCGCAATTTATTCCCGTAAATTTTCCGGTTAATGTTTTCTATCAACGTAATTTTCCATTAAATAAGAAAATTCTCTGTTCAAATTTTGCATATAGACGGGGATTTGTTCAATTTCGTTATTGTCGCCGAGTTCTTCAATGCGGGCGGCGATGGCGGCGATTTTCGATTCTCCGACGGCTAGCGAATTTCCGCGCGCGGCGTGGGCGCAGCGGGCAATCGCCGCGCAATCGCCGCGGCGAAGAGCTTTTTCGATTTTTTCGATTTGTCCGGTTGTTTCCGTAATGTAGAGCCGGATAATCTCTTTGTCGAATTCGTCGTTAAAGGCATCGCCGCTCGTCGTTGAGTCAGACGATAAATCAAAACCGGAAAAAAAATTCTTTGTTTCGGATGACTCAAATCGCTGCGATAATTGCGGCGAATCTTCTGCTGAAAGACTTTTAGCAGGTGATAAGGTTTCCTGCCAGTAACGCAAAAGCGTCGAAAATTCGCTGATTCTTGCGGGTTTTGCCAGATAATCGTCCATTCCGGCAGCGAAACATTTTTCGCGTTCTCCGGCAAACGTGTGCGCCGTCAGAGCGATGACGACGAGCGGTAAAACCGCTTCGCCGGACGCGGCTTTTTCGCGTTCGCGGCGGCGAATCCGGCGCGTCGCTTCGTAGCCGTCCATTCGCGGCATCTGGCAATCCATAAAAATCAATTCGTAATCCTGCGCGGCGATTTTTTCGAGCGCGTCAACGCCGTCAACGGCAGAATCAGCGTCCACGCCGATTCTTTTTAATTGTTCGAGAACGACGCGGCGATTGACTTCGTTGTCTTCGGCGACCAATACGCGAAACGGTTTTTCGCCTTTCGGGACGGCGATTGTTTCTTTTTCCGATTTGGCTTCGCGTAAACTGTGGCGCGTAATCAAATCGGCGGAAGAATCGTCGGCGCGGACGTTCGATTGCGCGCTTTCGGTTAAAACCGCCGACAAACATTCGAGCAGTTGAGAGCCGCGCACGGGTTTTGTCAAATATCCGGCAATCCCGATTTTCTGCGCTTCCGCCCCATCGCCGCGCTGACCGTAAGCGGTCGTGACGACGATGCGCGGCGGGGCGTAATTTGTTTCGGTTTTTATTCTCTTAACCAGCGAAAACCCGTCCCAGTCAGGTAAATTAAGGTCAATCACGACAAAATCGAACGCCCGATTTTCCAGCGCCGCCTGCCGCAATTTACGCAAAGCCTCTTCGCCGTTTGCCGCGCTGGACGCAGTTAAATTCCAAATACGGCAATACTGTTCGAGATTTGCGCAAATCACCTCGCTGGCGTCGGCAATCAAAATTCGCTTTCCGTCGAGCCGCCCCGCGATGGCGGACGGCGAAACGGTTTTTTCATCAGTCGAAATTGGTTTATTCGCAAAACAAGCCGTAAATGAAAAACGCGAACCTTTACCTAATTCGCTCTCGACCGAGATTTCGCCGTTCATCATCCCGACAATTTGTTTTGAAATAACCAAACCCAAACCCGTTCCGCCGAATTGTCTGGTCGTGGAATTGTCCACCTGGACAAACGGCTGAAAAAGGTTTTTGAGATTTTTTTCGGCAATCCCGATGCCTGTATCAATCACGTCGAAGCGCAAAATCGTATGTCCGGCTTTTTCTTCCCGCACATTGGCTTCGACGCGAACGCCGCCCGCTTCGGTAAATTTAACGGCGTTTCCGACGAGATTTGTCAAAACCTGCCGCAATCTTCCGGGGTCGCCGCGAACGATGCGCGGAACCGCTCCGTCAATCAGCGACGCGATTTCGATATTTTTGCCGAAAGCGCGCCCGGCAAGCATTTCGACGGTTGATTCGATTGTTTCGCGGATGTCGAAATCGACAATTTCAAAACGCAGTTGTCCGGCTTCGATTTTCGCCAGATCGAGAATGTCGTTGATAACGGTCAAAAGCGCGTCGCCGCTTTGCCGGATCGTTTCGGCATAATCGCGCTGGGCGCGGTCGAGCGGCGTGTCGAGCAGCAGTTCGGTCATTCCGAGAACGCCGTTCATCGGCGTGCGGAGTTCGTGGCTGACGTTGGTTAAAAAAGCCGATTTCAAACGCGCCGATTCGAGCGCGACGTCGCGCGCCGTTCGCAGATCGTTTTCCATCTGTTTGCGTTCGGTAATATCGCGGGCGACAAGCAGAACCGTGTCTGAAGTCATCGGCGTAATGTTGGCGGCAAACCAAACTTCTTTTTCGCCGATCGGCAGAAAATATTCAAACTTTTGCGTCTGATCCGTTTCCAACGCGATGGAAATAAAATTTTGAAAAAACTGCGACTTGTCGGCGGGAAAAACTTCGTCGAGCGTTTTGCCGAGAATTTCGTCCGGCGGATGATAAAGCAGCGCGGGATTGGTCGGCGCAATTTCCAGGTAACGCCCGTCTTTGTCCAGAACCAAAATTACGTCCTGCATCGCGGCGAACAACGCCCGCAGTTCATTTTCGGCTTTTTTCAGTTCCGTGATGTCCTGCGCGTGTCCGAGCACAAACGGGAGACCGCCGCTTTCTTCATAAACCACGTTGTTGTATTTCCAGATTCGCTCCCGCCCGTCTCTCGTGACGACGTTCATCAAACCGGAAGCCTCGCGCTCGTTTCGGATTTTTTCGAGATACGCGTCGAATACGCGCCGCGCTTGAGGCGAAAGTATGTCGGTCAGCCGTTTGCCGATTAGCTCTTCCGGCGCGTAACCGAGAGCGTCGGCGCTCGCCGGATTGATTGAGAGTAATGTGCCTTGAAAATCGTGTGTGCAAATCAAACCGAGACTTTTTTCGCTCAAATCACGGTAACGCTTTTCGGATTGTCGCAAAAGCTCTTCCGCCAATTTGCGTTCGGTAATGTCGCGGGCGATTCCCTGAATCGTGATTTCATCGAGCATTTTTCCGCTGATTTCCACCGGGACGATGTTTCCGTCGGGACGTATTATTCGTCTTTCGCTCATCAATTGCTGTCCGGCTCGCAAACGGGCGTAACGAATCGGAAATTTTTCCAGTTCCTCCGTCATCACTAAATCCTGCAAGCGCATCCTGAGAAGTTCGGCTTCGGCGCGTCCGGTTATCTCGCAAAACTTCTGATTAACGGCGATAATGCGCCCGTCAAAATCGTAAAGATGAATGCCGTCGGAAGCCTGCTCGAAAATCAACCGCGAGCGAGCCAAAATTTCCTCGTTGGCACGAACCGTCCTGCGCAGTTCGATTTGCGAAACGACTTGCCGCGCCAGAGCTTCAAGAGCGGAAATCTGTTCGTCGGAAAGACGACGCGGAACATAATCAATCACGCAAAGCAAGCCGAGAACGAATCCGTCAAGCGTTATGAGCGGCGCGCCAGCGTAAAAACGAATGTGCGGCGCGCCCGTTACCAGCGGATTTTCGCGGAAACGCGCGTCTTCAGATGCATCATCAATGACAAAAACTTCTTTTGAATTCAGGTTTGTGAGCGAGCAGAAAGCATTTTCTTGCAGTATTTCGTTCGCCGCCAAACCGACCCCCGACTTGCCCAACCGGGTGTCGCCGTCAACCAAACTGACCAGAGCCGTCGGCGCACCGCAAATACTCGCCGCCAGTTTGGTTAAATCATCAAACGGGTTTTCGAGCCGGGTATCTGAAATCTGACAACTTTGTAAATCGGAAAGCCTCTCCGACATATTTTTGGGAGAAATATTCATCGCAATCAGGTGACCTTTTTTATCCAAAATCTTAATTTTTAAATCAAAAAAAAAGCTAAATTATTTTATCTTATCCTCACTGTAAAAGATACATTTCCCGTATTGTTCGGCGCCACATTTGAAAGTGTTCCCGCCGTCGCACGCCAGCGAACGGCTTTCACATTGCGGTCGTAACCTGCCGCTGCCCCGCCGCCCGAACTCGCCGGAACATAAGTCCACGTTGCCAGCGCCGGATTTGCCGAAGAATAATTATCGGAATATTCAATTGCAAAAACCAATCCGCTCGTCCCGACATTTGCCTGCGCCGTGCCGACCTTAAAATCCGTGTTGAGCGGAATTGCGTCGAGAATCATCATCGCGGTCGCCGTCTGCCCGCCCGTATTGGTAAATTGAATCCGGTAAGTCAAATCCGTTCCCGAAAGCTGCGGGGCGGTCGTGCAGGTTGCCGGATTCGGACAGCTTTTCGACAACCCGATACTCGGCGCGGCAACGGTCGTGGTCGGGTCGGATGCGGAATTATTGTCGCCGTTTGCCGCCGCTTCGCCGCCGCCCGCGACGCTCGCGTTGTTCGTCACGCTGGCGGCGGCATTACCCGCGACATTAACCGTGAATGTAAAAACGCTCGTATTGCTTCCCGCAGTATCGGAAATCGCGGTCGAACTCGTGCAGGTAATGACTTGCGGCGCAGCGGCGTTTGAACTGCAAGCCCAATTCGCCGCGTTCGCTCCGCTAATGGCAGCGACTCCGGCTAAACCGCCGTTGACGGAAAGTCCGGTCGGCAAAGTGTCTGTAACGGTAATAGCGGCGGAAGTCGTCGCGGTTCCGGCGTTGGTGAGGGTAATTGTATAAGTTCCCGTCCCGCCGCGCGGAAAAGTTCCGGTGTGTGTTTTGGCGATTGTCAAATTCGGCGATAAAACAGTCGTCGGATCGGAAGCCGAGTTATTCGCGGTTTTTTAATCGCCTCCGCCCGAAACGCTCGCGTTATTGGTAATGCTGTTTGTCCCGACCGCCGTTCCCAATCCGACACTAACCGAAAAATTGAAAACGCTCGTATTGCTTCCCGCAATATTTGAAATCGCCGTCGAACTCGTGCAGGTGATGATTTGCGGCGCGGCGGCGTTTGAACTGCAAGCCCAATTCGCCCCGTTCGCTCCGCTAATGGTAACGACTCCGGCTAAACCGCCGTTGACCGTCAAACCGGCGGGCAAAGCGTCGCTCACCGTTATCGTTCCGACGGTCGAAGCAGTTCCGCCATTGGTGACGGTTAAATTGTATGTTCCGGTCGAGCCTGCCGTAAAATTACCCGTGTGTGATTTGGAAATCGTCAAATCGGAAGCCAGCGGAGGCAGAGCCGTAATGGAAATTATCTGATTCCCGTAATCGGCATTGTAGTGATAACTGCTGCCGGAAAAATCATAAATCAAGGTTGTTGCGGTTGTTATGCCGGTTGAAATAACTAGAACGGTGTAAGTAGTTTTAACTTTTCCGCCGGCTTTTCCTCCCGAATAAACAGCCGGTCCGATGCAGCTTCGATAAGTCGAATTTAACGGATTATTATCCCAGCCGCAGGCATCGGCGTAGAATTTATCGTTTGTTCCGCCGGTCGGAGCGGTGTAGGTCGTCGCAATCGCCAGCACGCGAAACACCACGTTCGACAAACTCAGAAAGGCTTCGAGTTGTTCGTAACCGCCGGTCGCTGTGCTGGCGTTAACCGTATAATTATAAGTTTGCCCAACATAAACCGTGCTTGGTCCAATGATTGATTGCACTGAATTGCGGTTTTGCGAAACCAGTTTTTCGACGTAAAGCTCGCGCGGAGTCGGCGTGCTGACCAGCGAAACACCGTCGCCGACGGCGGTGATATGAAAGCGGCGCGTTGCGTTGTAGGCGAGAGTCGAGCGCGTGACGGAAATGTCGTAGTAAAAATCAACGCAGGAATTGGCAGCCAGCGAGGAAAGCGTCTGCGTGTCCGTCTGAGTCGCGTCAATGTTGATAAAAGCGTTGGCGCTGTCCCAGACGAATTTTGTAACGACATTATTAACCGCCGCGCCGCCCGTATTGCAGACGCGCGTTCCGACGGGAAACACATTCGGTCCGACGCTGACGTTATTGCTGTCCAGCCCGATGACGTTCCAACTAGCGCGCGTAATCGTGATTCCGGCAAAGGCGGAGTGAACGCCCAAAATTCCGAACACGAATACCAGCATCAATAGTCTGACTGAAAATTTATCGGCTGGCAAAAATTTGTAAAGGCTCTTTTTCATTTATCAAAACAGATTTTATTTTTCTTCTTTATCTTGATTAACCGGCGCATTTTGGGTTAAGCCTTCTTTGGGTGTGCCGAACAAATCGAATAAATTCGAGAGTTTGCTGGTAATCGTAAAGTAAAATCCGCCGCGAAACTGTCGGTTGTTTTCCGCCGGTAATTTAAATCCGGAGCCGGACTGCGTAAAATTATAACCCAAACCGAAACGCACGTCGGGCACCGCCCAATAGCCGAGTTCCGCGCCCGCCGAACGGCGAAACGTATTTGACGAAGGCGACGCGAGCCAGCGACCTTCGGCGGCAACGTCGAAATAATTATTAATTCGCTGCTGGGCGCGAGCTTGCGCGAGATACGTTAAAGCCGAAGCGTAAGCGGTCGTGCCGCTGCCGTTGCCATTGAAACGCAGCGCGAATCTGCCGTAAAGCTCCAGATCGCGGTTGACCTGATAAAGTCCGTCGGTCGAAAGCGAATCGGAACGGTCGCGCAGAGCCGCTTGCCGCAGATTATTAACGATGATACCGTCCTGCGCTGTTTCGCGGTGATTGTAGCTGAACAAAAGCGCGTATTTATCCGAATCGAGCGGACGATACGCCGTCGCCGCCGTGATATTCGACGACGAGCCTTCACGCCCGAAAAAGCGGCTTCTGGAAAACTGCGCCCGCGCCAGAGTCGTCCAATTATCGCCGATTTTGCCCGCCGCGCCGATGCTGAATAATTGTCCCAAACCGTTTCGACTCCGAAGTTCATAACGCGCCGACGCTCGGAAACCGTCGCCCGGTGTCCAGGATGCGCCGAAAGTCGCGCTGTTGAAACTCGCGCCGGTTCCCTTCAATAAAAATCCGCGTTCATAACCGCCTTCGAGAGCGAATTCCTTCGTCATTTTCCAACGGTTCTGCAAGCCGATAACCGCGAAACTGTCCGTGCCGTTCGCGCCGTTTTCCAGTTGGTAACGTCCGTTGAACGCTCCCAACCGCGCAATTTTCGTTTCGATTCCGATTGCCGTTTCGCTGCGTGAACCGACCGACGCGAAACCGCTGCCGGATAAATCGCCAATCGGCGTAATCGGCGCGGAAGCCAGACGCTGCGTGAAAAATAATTTCGCGTTTTGGTTGAGTTTATAATTGGCGGAGAAAGTCGTCTGATTCGGATAAGTCGGGTCGGCTTCGCCCAAATTCTGCTCGCGTTTGACGGCGATTTCGATTTTTTCGGTCGGGCGATACTCAACGCCCGCCGTGATTAAATTCGAGTCGGTCGTTTTATCGGTCAGATTATCATTTAATCGGCGATGGTCGAAACCGAAACCGGCGCGAAGTTTGTCGTTGATATTTTCGCTCCAGAGAAACGAAAACGTGCGGCGCGAATTCGACACATTGCGCGTTTCGTTGCGCTCGTCGGTAAAGCCGAATGTAAGAGCGCGGCGCGAGGTCGGGCGCATTTCGAGATTGACGTTCAATCTTTGCGAGCCGGGCGCGATTGTCGCGCCGAACGGATTGTAAAAATTCGCCGTCGAGCGCGAAAAATCAGCCCGCAGACGGCTCTGGAAAAACGGCAAAGGCTGTTCGAGCCGCAGACGCATCGCCATTCCGTTGCGCGGTTGGCTCGCGTCGTTCGACGGCTCAAAACTGTTGTTGTAAAAATCGAAGACATTCCCGCCCGAAGCGAAACGCCCGTTGCTCATCGCGGCTTCAAAGTTTAATTTTCCGTTTTTCCACAAAGTTTTTTCCGCGTCAATGCCGCCGATCTGAAATGCGCCGATTTCGCCCTGTCGTTGATTTAAGTAAGACGCGCCGAGCCGCAGACCGGCGTTGCGGAAATTGTGAACGGCGCGTCCGGTGTAGACGTAATTTTCCGCGCCCGTGCCGCGATATTCATAAGTGGCGACGATTTGGACGAGATTCAATTGATAATCGAAAGCCGAAATCGGGCGCAGAAAAAAGATTTCTCCGGTCAGCGCGTCGAGATTATAATCAACCGAGCGAATCAGATTTTCGCGGCTCAAAACGAGTTCCGGGTTGCGCCGGTCGCGCACTTCGAGCGAAACGACTTCCGAACCCTGCAAAATGTCCGTGCGCGAAAGCCGGACAACGCTCAAACCGCCGCCCGGAAAAACGTCGCGGGCAAATGCCGTGTCGGGACGCGCTCCGGTCAGGCTGACAAAATCGCCCCGCGAATTTTCGAGATGCAGTTTCACGCCCGTCAAACGACGCGAATATCCGGCAAGCTGCAAATTTTGCTGGTCGGTTTCCATATCGCCGAACATCGCATAGGAATTGCCGCGATCAACGCGAACGTAAAGTTTCGAGTTCGATTGCGCGTCTTCAAATCTCTGGCTTGAGTCGCCGAAAATCGGATAAGCGCGGTCGAGCGGGTCGAATCCGCCGAAACGGTCGCGTCCGGCAAAACGATTAAGCGGACGCTGCGAATCATAAGCGAGCGTTAAAAGATTGTTCGTATTAAACAGACGACCGCGAAAATAAAGCGAAAGTCGGCTTTGAAAATTCGATGTGGAGCCGCTCGTCGTAATTGCGGGAGCGTTGCGTCCGAACGAAAGTTCGCCGAGACCAACTAGAATCTGCGGGCGCAATTCCGGCGTGAAACGAATTTCTCCAATCGCTTCTCTTTCTCCCGCGACGGCTTTCAAACGGGCGAGTTCCGCCGATCCGTCGGCGACGAGTTCAACAATCGCTTTTCCGTTTTCGAGCGAAACTGTTTGCTGGCGCGACAATTCCGCAGTTTCCGTCGGATTTTCGGATTTATTTTTGAAAATGAATCGTCCGGCGGAAGTTTCGATTGTAATCTGCCCGTCAGCCGCCGGATTTCCCCGGCGGTCAAACGCGCGAATCTCGACGGCGACGGCTTCGCGCCCGCCCGCCTGCACCTGGTTTTGCGACGGCACGATTTCCAATCTTTCAACCGCGCCGCGTCCCCAGACGATGATTTCTTCAGTTTTTCCGGGCGTTCCGTTCGCGCCGACAGCGGTTAGGCGAATTACATTTTCGCCCGGACGAATATTAATCCCGACAAATGAAAAAGTCGTCACGTTATTGCGATTGTCAACGCGCGTTTCGCCGATATTTGAAGCGTTGATTGTTTCGCCGTTGACAATTGCCGCGAGCGTCCAATCTTTGGCGACCCGCGCTTTGATTGACAAAGCGGGCGACATAATCACTTCTTCGGTTTTCGGCGAGAGAATCAAAAGATTGCCGGGCGCGACCGGCTCGATTGTTTCGGTTGTTGCGACCGTGAAAGTTCCGGCTTTATTTTCGACGGTTTTTTCGGTTGACGGTGAATTATTTGGAATACCGAGCGGAATTTTATTTTTTAAGCTGGCGATTTGAACCGGCTTTTGCGGCGCGTCGGGTGAATTCTTAACCGTTTGGGTTTTCGTTTTCGCGTTTACGTCAATAACTTTTTGGTCTTCCGCAACCGCTAAATTTTCGTTTGTCGGCGCGACGGCGAAATTCTGACGAAGGAGCGAGCCGCCGCCGAGCGGAGTGTTTAGCAGCCGCGTCCAGCTTTTTGACGAACGGCGGGATTTATCGTCAGTCAGATAATAATTTTGCGGAACGGTCAAAGCGTCGAGCGAAACGACCAGACTTCCCTCGCCGACTGCCGGAAGATTATACAGTCCGGCGGAATCGGTGACGACCGACTGCCCGTTGTTCATAAATATTCTCGCTCCGGCAACGGGTCGCTCGCCTTTGTCGAATTGTCCGTTTAAGTTGCGGTCTTCGTAGACGCGCCCGATGACGATTTGCCGCAGAGAAAAAACCCCGCCGCGAACCCGAACGCCCGCTTTTGCCGGTTGCGTCGTTACGACATTTCCGTTCGGCTGCGTTCCGACGGCGACGGCGGAGTTGAAATGCTCGCCTTCGCTCGCGTTTGCGCCGATGCGGACTCGATACGAAATCGTTAGATTCGCTCCGGCGGCTAAATCACCGATTGGAAAAGTTAACTCGTTGCCGCTCACATTCGGCTCCATTGAACCGCCGTTCTCAATTTGCGCCGTGCCTGCCACATAAGAAAAAGACGGCGGCAGCGTGTCGCGCACTTTTGCATCGCGCAAAGTATAAGCCGTGGCATTTCGCATCTGAACGCGATACGAAACGATGTCGCCGATTTCGGCAATTTGTTTGTCCGCGCTTTTGGCGATTTCGAGCGTCGAAAGATCGAATATCGGAATATTAAAAACGAGCGCGGCGAGATTGTTTATTTGAATTGTTTCACTCGTTAAATTGAAACCGCCCGCGACGGCAATCGGCTGACCGTCGAGCGCGCGAATCGTCGCCGTGAACAAATTGTTTCCGCCCGGATTGCGGCTGATTAAAAGCTCGATTGAACGCGGACGATAATTCGGTGCGGCGACGTTAATGATGTATCGAACCGGCGAATTTGCCGCGCCCGTTTGCTTTTCGTTAAAGACAAACCCGAAATTGCCATTTGCGTCCGAAGCGAACGGATTGATGTTCGCGGCGTTCGGCGCGTAGCCGATATTCGGCGTTAAAGCGAGCGGCGAACCGTTTTCGTCGGCGGCGATTGTCACGTTTGCTCCCGCAATGCGAATCGCGCCCACACTGTTTCCGGCATAAATTGTGCCGAGCGGATTGATGACGGCGACCGCTTCCGAAGTGCGAATCAACGGGGCGTTGTCGGCGGAAATATTCGCGGTATTGACAACGCCGCTGCCGCTTGCGTTCGCACCGACGAGACGGGCTTGAAAATGAATTTCGACGACCGCGTTGGGAGCGATTTCGGGAATCAAAAGTTCGATGCGGCGCGGAATCGCAGTTCCTTCGTCAGCGTCGAGAATATCGGTCAAAGTGCGATTATTCAGGCGCAGAGTGTTTGCCGCATATTCGAGTTCGGCGGGCAAATCGTCCACAACGCGAACCTGCCGGGCGGCGACTGCGCCGTTGTTGCGAAAAGCGATGGTGTAATTTAGCGTCTGCGCGGGCGCGGCGATTGTTCCCGGCAGATTTTCAACCAGTTTTACCGGCGGCAGACTCGCGCTCGAAGGCGACGAAAAAAACGCTCCGCCGCCGACCGAATTGATAATCGTGCCGCTGTCCTGAGCGTAGTTCCCGGTTCCCGGAATCGTCAGCGTCGAACGCACCGTTAAGGTGATAACTATTTGCGAGTTTGCCGTCACCGCGTTCGTATCAATCACGAATAAAACTCCGTAACAACCGCCCGGGGCGATTTGCGGAGTCAGAGTTTGTCCGAATTGGACGGGAACGTCGGCGGATGTCACTGTGCCGGAATTGTCCGCGTCATAATAGACGTTGTTGATAGTTGCGGGCGCGGAAATTGCGCCGCTCACCGGAAGAAAGAAATCGGACGAGTTGCCCGTGTTGCAAATTTGAAATATGCGCGTGACGCGCTCGTTCGGCGCGGTCGGCGCAGTTGGAGCGGTTTCGTCGGGCGTCACCGTAATTGCCGGAACGCGGGCGATTGTAATCATAATCGTCTGCGAAACCGTAGTGTATTGATTGCTGTTTTCGTCCTGATACGAAGCGTCGGCGCGATTTGTGATAATCGTTCCGCCGCTCGTCGAAGAATCGTCAAACGCCCGTAAAACATTAGCGAGTAGACAAACGGTTAAAGCGAATAAAATAATTTGCTTTAGCGTTTGGGTAATTACGGCTGAAATTTTCGATGTTTGACGGTCTCTCATTTCCAACGATTCGTTTGAATTTGCTTTTGTGTATTTTTCAATTAAAACCAGGGCGGCTCGGCATTGCTTTGTGAAGATACTTCCACAATTTCTTCGCGCAGCAAATCCGCGCCGCCCTGTCCTTACCGGATAAACTTCAGCCGGATTAGTTAATGGTGCGACGGAACTTAAAGGTTCCAGACACCTGCGGCGCCAGTGTCGGAACGGTATTAACGAGTTTTGTATCGCTGTTGCTCAAAACAATCGTTCCACTTTGGCTGTCGCTCGGCGCGGGGCTGGCAACGTGCGTCGTCGTCGCTCCCCAGTTGTTCGGCAAGTTATTACCGTCTTCGGTGATGACGAGATTATTAATCGTCAAAACGCCGTTGCCGGTGCCGCCCGTCGAACTGATATTCGAATAGCTGATGGTGTATTCGATAACCGCTCCCGGAACCGCAGCGTCCGGCGCGCCGACACCCGTGCCGTTCGTCACGACCGCCGTTTTGTCCATTCGCAGAACTCCGGTGTATACACGGTCAATCGTTTCGTTATACGCGCCCGGAGTGACCGTCGAAGTCGCCCGCAGCGTGACGGAAAATCCGGCGGATTCGAGAACCTGAAGTCCTGCCGGAGCCGTGACGCGAACGAGAACCGTCGTCGGCGCTCCGAAGGCGACCGGAACGCTTAAACTGCCGCCGCCGGGCGCAAGCTGCGTGTAAGTCGTGCCGTCCAGACTGATTTCGACGGTAAAGCCGGTCGGAACTGTCGGGGCGGTGATGACGAACGTATCGTTGGCATTGCCGCTATTGAAAATCGTATTGGAGAAGATGACCGTGCCGGGCGCGGTGGTAACGCCTCCAAAAGCGACTCCGGCGATGCCGGTCGTTACCGAACGGTTCGTGTAATCGTCGTTGTTTGAATTCGGACCGACTGCCGCCGGACTATTGAGCGGACCGATTAAAACCGAGCCGGTGCGCGTCAGCGTGGTTATTTGCTGAACACCGTTGCCGTCGGCATTACCCGGCTGGCTGCCTTCGTCAAAGTTGGCGTTGCCGTCGCCCGCGCCCGAAACCGTGTCGCCCGATTGGTCGGTAATTACCGAGCCGACCATATTGTTGGCAAAAGCGTCGCCAATCTCGTAAATGTCGAGCGTCGCGTCAGTCGTCGTCACCGTCACCGCCATACTAATTGCCGGAGCGCAAACGCCGTTGGCTAGAGTCGCGCCGACGTTATACGCCACGCGGCGCACGGTTGATAAATCGGCTGGCGCGGTTGTCGTATAATTCGCCGTCAAAGGCAAAACCGAAAGCGCGGAAGTCGAGTAGAGCGTTCCCGCCGGAAATGTCTGACCCGAAGCCAGAGACGTTCCGACCGGAACGGGAGCAATAATAAATACGCCGCTGTTCGAGCCTGACGGAGCGTTTATCAGCGTGATTGACTCCGCCGGACGCAAACCCGTGTTGCAAAGTTCCCACGAATAATTAATGTTTGATCCGAACGTCACCGGTCCGGTCGGAGCGGTCAGATTTAGAAGCAATTGCGCGTCCGAATCAACCGTCGCCGAAACGTCGCCGCGAGCTTCGCGCAAGCCGTTGACCGAAGCGGTCGAAACCGTGCGAACTTCGCGCGCCGAACTGTTGGCGAGTTGATTGTCGAATGACGGCGAGCCGGTCGTCGCGTCGCCGAGTCGGATGTTAATCGTGCTTGCGGCGGCGGCGTTACTGTTAATATTGACCGAAACGATAACGTCAATAAAGCCGTTCTGGGCAATCGAAGCCGACAGCGCGTCTGCGCCGTTAGCTAAAATATCCGTGTCGCCGGTGTTAATCGTGCCGCTTCCGTCAACGTCAATAGCGGCGGCGGCGAGTGTGCCGCTTCCGGTTAGTTGAATGCTCTGACCGCTCGCCAGAAAGCGCACCTGGTCGGCAAAGTTTCCGGTGTTTGTCACGCGGAGCGAAAACAGGGCGTTTTGTTGTCCGGGAACGACCGAAGTGCGGCTTCCGGCATCCGGCGTAATCGTTAAGCCGGAGACATTGGCAACCGTCACCGTCACTGTATTTGAAACGGTCGAAAAATTATTGCCGTTGCCGTCCGAATAAGTGGCGGAGGCTTGGTTTTGGATAGTTGTTCCGCCCGCCGTCTGGGCGAACGTAACGGAAGAAAACAAAGCGCAAAATGCGAGCAACGCTAAAAAGCGAGCCGCACGCAACTTGTTTTCCGTCGAAGAAATCAATTTGTTTTTCATTTTTTTGTGCTATCTCCTTTTTAGTGTTTCTATTTCACGCGCACGCGGTAGGCGGCGGTAAGTTGTGATTGAGCCGGTAAATCCTTCGCCCATTCAAATTTTATTTGCGAATACATCGAAACCGGCGCGGGAACTTTTTTGATCGAACCGTCCGCCTGTTTTTCGTCAATCAGCGGCTGCGCGGAAAAAGTCGTTCCGCCGTCAATGCTGTATGAAACCTGCGGCGCGTCGGCGGCTCTGACGCTTCCGTTGACAAAGACTGTTCCCGCCGGAATTTTTCCGACGACGCGGTAATTCTGCGCCGAAGCGTTACCTTCGTTGACGGAATCAATTTTCCAATCCAGAATCTCGCCGGATTTAACCGCGTCGGCTTTTTCGAGCGAAATCATTTGATTGTCGCGCTGAACCGTGCCGGAAATCTGAACTTTCACTTCCGGTTTAATAAAATTAAGGGCGCGTCCGACCGATTCGTTTTGCGCGGCGAATGCTGCCATTCCGCTCAAAACGAAAAGAGCCAGCGCGAGTTTGGGCATAAAATATTTTGCTGTTAAATTTTTCATCATAAATCTCCTTATTTTTTCTAATCTTGCGCGTATAACAATTCTTGCCGACAAATCACCGTCATCCGGTAATTACCACAAAACGAAATACCGGGTTTTAGGCGGATAAAAATTTATTTCCGCCAACCCGGGCATACTGCTCTTTTTTTAGAAAGTTTTTGGGAGCTTCTAAATTGAATTGCTTTTTTGGGAAAGGTTTATCGCGAGATCAGTCTGTAAATCTCCGCAGATGACTGAGCAATGATTGTGCCGAAATTTTTAAGCAGGATTGATTTGTGCGCTAAGTATTCTACGCGCAACGACTTGAAGCCATTTGACCAAAAAGATTCGGACGGTTTGCGCGAATAAAAACTGTCAATCTGTCAGATTTTTGCCTGACAGATTGACAGGCGGATTTCTTTTAATTGTCACCTTGGCGGAAACGGAAGTTGCTTGAAAGTTGATTTGACGCGCAATTCAGAATTCGTTTTGAGTCCCGCCTTTAGGCGGCATTTCTCGAAATTTCGAGTTGAATTATTTACAGCGTTTTGCCGCCTAAAGGCGGGACTCAAAACCTTAAAACTAACATTCGGATTATTCATAGTCGCGCAGACGGCGATAGAGAGTTCGTTCGCTGATGCCGAGCAAATCGGCGGCGCGTTCCCGGTTGCCTTTCGTAAGCGCTAAAATTGAAAGAATGTAGCGGCGTTCGAGGTCGTCGAGTTTGATAATCGAATTCTCCGCCGAAATCTCGAAAACCGACGATAAATCCGGCGGCGTTTCCGTTTTTTCGTTTGAAGAAAACTTATTTTGCGCCGTTGGCGAAGCATTTTTTTGAAAATATATCTGGTCGCTTTCGATGCGCTCGCCCGCCGACAGCGCGGCGGCGCGTTCGATAATATTTTTCAACTCGCGGACGTTTCCCGGAAAGTCGTAATGCTCCAATTTAGCTCTGGCTTCGACGGAAAAATCGAGCGTCGGTTTGCGAAACCGGCGGCGGTAAAAATCGAGATAAAAATCAATCAGAGCGGAAACGTCGGCGCGGCGCGCCCGCAGCGGCGGAATGTGCAGTTCGATGACGTTCAGGCGGTAATACAAATCCGAACGAAAACGCTTTTCGCGAATTGCCGTTTGCAAATCCTGATTGGTCGCGGCAATCAGGCGCGTATCGGCAAATAAATTGCGCGTTCCGCCGACGCGCCGAAATTCGCCGCTTTCCAAAAACCTGAGTAATTTGACCTGCAAACCGGGCGGGGTTTCGCCGATTTCGTCGAGAAACAAAGTCGAGCCGTCGGCGACTTCGATCAATCCGCGCTTGGTCTGGTTTGCGCCGGAAAACGCGCCTTTTTCGTAACCGAAAAATTCCGATTCAAACAAATTTTCGGGCATCGCGCCGCAATTAACGGAAACCATCGCCGACCTTGAACGTGCGCTGCGGCTGTGTATGTAGCGGGCGAGAACGTCTTTGCCCGTCCCGGATTCGCCGGTAATCAAAATTGTCGAATTGAGCGGCGCGACGGTTTCCGCCTGTTCGCTGATTTGCCGCATCGCCTGACTCGCCAGAATCGGCTCGACAAAGTTTTCATTCGGCTCGGTCCGGGTTTTAACGTAATCCTGCAAAGTCGAATTACGGCGCACGAGGCGATGTTTTTCCGCCGCTTTTTTAATCGTGATTTCGAGCGCGTCCGGCACCGCCGGTTTTATCAAATAATCGTAAGCTCCGGCGCGAATCGCCGCGATTCCCGATTCGCGCGAAACGTCGAGCGTAAGCATTATGACTTCGGGCGCGTCTTCCAATTTTTTTATCAACGGCAGGACTTCCAGCCCGCTCACATCGGGCATCTGCACATCGAGTAAAACCACATCGAAATCCTTCGTCTGCAAAATTTGTAAGGCGACGGCGGCATTTTCCGCCGCTTCCGCCGCAAAACCGAGTTGCAGTAACTGATGCGTGACGATTTTTCGCTGCAACAATTCGTCGTCAACTACAAGCACCCGCAAAGTTTGCATATTCGTTTTTATTCCAATTCAATTTGATTTGTGCGTAGAGTCAGAATCATCTCCAGCATTAGATAATTAAAGCGGCGTAGATTAAACCACCCGCTGCGGCAGACGATTCTGACTATTTGATTTAGTCAACCTGATAAGTTGCAATGCTGGTCGGCGTCTCAAAACAGCGGACCTTGTAGACCCGAACGCGGTCGTCGTCAATTCTCGATGCGATATATTCCAAAATATACCGCGCCAGATTTTCCGCCGAAGGATTTAATTCTTCGTCGAACGGCGGCAGTTCATTGATATTGCGATGGTCGAGATACGCGACAATCT
>Ga0136618_10000239_pt1 | contig 17362 bp, 19 predicted proteins | sample AntDrymUQ3302106_2_FD_104805 | JGI IMG/M metagenome (GOLD analysis project Ga0136618, IMG submission 104805) | Polar desert sand microbial communities from Dry Valleys, Antarctica - metaG UQ330 (21.06) | ecosystem: Environmental > Terrestrial > Soil > Desert | place: Antarctica: Dry Valley... | reverse complement strand
TCAGAGCTCGCCCGCCGCATCGCCGCCGGCGACGGAGCAGCGTTCGCCACGCTCGACGCGCGCCATCGCAATGCGCTCACGCGCTACGCGAGCGGGTTGCTTCGCCGCTCCGAGCACGATGCCGAGGACATCGTGCAGGACGTCCTCATCCGCGCGCACCAGGCGCTGCGCGCCGGGGATGGCCCGGAGGACCTGCGGCCGTGGTTGTACCGCCTCACGCGTAACCGAGCGATCGACGAGGTTCGCCGCGCGCGCTGGGGCGATGAAGCACTCGACAACGAGGCGGCCATCGCCAGCGATGGCCGCGAGGACCCCGACACCGTGCTGAGACGCAAAGAGACCGTGCGCCGCCTCGTCGAGGACCTCGCCGACCTGCCTGTACGCCAGCGCACCGCGCTGCTCGCCCGTGAACTTGATGATCACAGCCCCGAGCAGGTCGCTGCGCTACTCGGCGTCAGCGTGACCGCCGCGCTGACGCTCGCCAGCCGCGCGCGAGAGAACCTCATCAAGACACGCGACGCCCGCGACGCCGATTGCCCCGACGTCCGCACGACATTGCTCGACGCGCACGAGCGCGGGGTGCGCCCCAGTGAGCATGCCGTGCGTCACCTCAAGGGCTGTGATGCCTGCCGCGCCCACAAGCGCGACCTGCGCCGCCTGTCGGCGCGGCTGCACGCACTGAACCCGAGCCTCGGACTACCGCTCATCGCCGGGGTCGTCAAGCTTCTCGGTGGCGGCAGCAGCAAGGTCGCCGCGGGGGCGGCAGCCGCGATCGCGATCGCCGCGAGTGGCGGGGTCATCGTGCTCGAGTCCGGCATCTTCTCGCCCGGCGACCCGGCGCCGTACCAGCTCGGGCGCCTCGGCGGACCGCGCACACCCGCCCCACAGATCAGGCGCGGAGATCCGCTGCCCGCGGGAGCGACGCTGGTGAGCAAGCGCGTGCGCGTCCCCGCGGGTGCTCCAACCGCCGGCGAGCAGCGCAGCGTCACGCTGTCCTGCCCCAGCGGCACGAAGTACTACACGATGGCCTTTCGCGAGCAGAACCCGCCCGCCCTGCGACTCAATCCGCCGCCAAACGGCCCGATCCCAGGCCAATCGACAGACGTCCGGATAGAGATGAGCAACGCCGTGCTGCCGCGCTCCTACGTCGCTACCGTCGCGATCGTCTGCCGGCGCCCAGACGCCGGCGGATCGGTGATTCCGAACGCGCGCCAGGCTCAAGCCGGCGAGCGACCGGGCCGCGTCTGCGCGCGCGAGGAGAAGGTGTCACGTTCACCGGGAGCAGGATTTCAGACCTACGCGCACCGTGGCCAGCCCGTCGCGATCCAGCGCCGTGACGCATCAGGCAAGTGGACTCGCGTGGTGCTAGATAACGGCGTCGGCGGCTGGCTGAGGACCAGTGCACTGTGTCACTGACGCGTGGGGCAGAGCCGCGCAACTCTCATTCATGAGCCAGCAGGCGGCACCGATGCCGTTACCCGCAGAGACGAGGCCGAGGCGTCCGGGCCACGGTTATCATGCTTCGCGATGCGGTTTAGGCCATCGAGCCAGTTGGGGATCTACGGACGCCGTTCGAAGCCATCCGTAAACCTAGTGTTTTGCAGCACTTCCTTTGAATGGAGCCAGCCGGGATCGAACCGGCGACCTCCTGCTTGCAAAGCAGGCGCTCTCCCATCTGAGCTATGGCCCCTCGACGGGGCAGTGTAGAGCGAGCCCGATCCGGTTCTACGCCGCGCCGAGCAGCTCGCCCGCGACGCGGTCGGTGGCGTCGCCGAGCCCGCCGAGCAGGCGTCGTGACAGCTGGGCGCGGCGGAAGAACAGCGGGGCATCGTGCTCCCACGTCGCGCCCAGGCCGCCGTGCACGGAGATCAGGGCTCGGCTGGCGTAGTCCAGCGCGTGACCGGCGGCGGCACGCGCGGCGCTTGCCGCCAGAGGGAACTCGTCAGGGGCGTCCTGATAGGCCCAGCCGGCGTACACCAGCAGGGAGTAGGCGTTCTCGCGCAGCCGCAGGATCTCCACGAGCGAGTGCTTGACGGCCTGGTAGGAGCCGATCGCGCGTCCGAAGGTGAAGCGCTCCTTCGCGTACGAAACGCTCGTCGCGAGCGCCGTCTCGACCGCGCCCAGCGACTCGGCGCCGAGCAGCGCCTGCGCCAGATACCAGGCGCTCGCCAGCTCGGAAGCACCGACGCCCTGCAGGACCGAGCCCGACGCGCCCGCGAACGTCACATGCCCCAAGGACCGCGTCGCGTCATAGCGCACGACCGGCTCGATGCTCACGCCGCCGGCGTCGCCGTCGATCACCACGGCGACGGGCCCGCCGCCGTCGGCCTGCGTCGCCACGACGACCAGCACCGCAGCGCCCGGCGCGTCCACGACCCAGCACACCTGCCCGTCCAGGCGGCCCTCGGCGTCAAGCTCGGGCGCTTCGACGCGCACGCAGCCCGACGACGCCTCCACCGTCCACGCCGCCACGACGTCGCCCGGGGGACGTGCCGCCACGAAGCACGCTCGCGCGGAACCCTCCGCGACATCGCCCACCGACGACGAGCCGCCGCGGTCCAACAGCTCCGACGCGGGCAGATGGCCCAGCAGCGACACCCCCGCCAGCACCCGACCTGCCTCCATCATCACGAGCATCGCGTCGAACGCGCCCAGACCTGCTCCGCCTGCCTCCTCGCAGACCAACAACCCCGCCCACCCGGCCGAGCATGCGGTCGGCCACAGGTCCGGCAGCGTCGACGGATCCTCGATCGCCGATCGCGCCGCCGCCACGGTCTTGACCCGCGAGAGCGCGTCGCGGGCGGCGTCGCGCAGGAACTCCTGCTCGTCGGTCAGCTCGAGGTTCATGATCCTCCGGACCCCGACAGCGCCGCGGCAGCCTCGCGCTCCTTCGCGCGCAGCTCGGAGAACGCGATCCCCTTGTCCAGCCGCGGCTCGGGCGGCAGGCCGAGCACGCGCTCGCCGACGGTGTTGCGCAGGATCTCCTCCGTCCCGCCCGCGGACTTCAAGCCCGGCAGGTAGCTGATCATGTGCGCCCACTCGCTGTCGGCCTCCAGCGCCTCGGGTCCGAGCACGTCGGCCATCAGGTCGCCCGCCTCGATCGCCGCGCGCACCGTCGTGATCTTCGCCAGGCCCGACTCCGGCCCCGGGATCTGCCCCTGCTGCAGGGCGCTCAGCGTCCGGTAGCCGGAGAACTTCACGGCCAGCAGCTCCAGCGACAGCTCGCCCAAGCGCCGGCGCACCTCGGGGTCGCGGCGCGCGTGCGCATCCGCTGCGATGCCCTGCGCGAAGCGCTCGGCGCGGTAGCCCATCGCCTCGGATCCCAGCCCGATCGTCAGGCGCTCGAACATCAGCGTCGTCAGCGCGGTGCCCCAGCCGCCGCCGACCGGCCCGCAGACCGCGTCGGCGTCCAGCGCGACGTCGTCGAAGAAGACCTCGTTGAAGTCCGGCTCGCCCGAGAGCTTGCGCAGGGGCCGCACGGTGACGCCCTCGCCGTCCATCGGGACGATGAACATCGTCAGCCCCTTGTGCTTGGGCACGTCCGGATCGGTGCGGGCGAGCAGCAGCCCGAAGGACGCGAAGTGCGCGTTGGTCGTCCACACCTTCTGCCCCGACAGCCGCCAGCCGCCGTCGTCCTGGGGCGTCGCGCGCGCCTGCACGGCCGCGAGGTCCGACCCGGCGGCGGGCTCGGAGAACAGCTGGCACCAGACCTCGTCGGCGTGCAGCATCGGGCCGAGGTAGCGGTTCTTCTGCTCGTCGGTGCCGTGGGCGATCAGTGTCGGGCCGAGCATGCCGACGCCGATCACGTCGAGGATGCCCGGCACCCCGGCGCGCGCGATCTCCTGATTGACGATCACCTGCTCGACGGCTCCCAGTCCCTGCCCGCCGAGCTCGACCGGCCACGTCACCCCCGCAAGGCCCGCCTCGGCGAGCGTGCGCTGCCAGTCGCGGCGCGCGGCGATACTCTCCTGCTCGTCCTGGCCGGCGAACACCGGCGCTTCGTCGCGGTGCTCCTGCAGCCACACGCGCACCTTCGCGCGGTACTTCGCCTGCTCTGGACTATCGCTCAAGTCCACGCCGTGCTCCTTTGGGCTGACCGGCCGGGGGCGGACCGGCCACCATACAGCCCATGCGACCGACCCCTTTCACGCTCATCCAGGCCGCCGCGACCGCCGCGGTGCTCACCCGACTGGCGCGCGGTCGCACGCGCCGCGACTCCCTGAAGGCCGACGGATCCCCCGCGCCGCAGCAGACGATCAGCGTCGTCGTGCCCGCCCGCGACGAGGAGCTGCGCCTCGCGCCCTGCCTAGCCGGGCTGGCCGGGGACCCCGACGTCGGCGAGGTGCTCGTCGTCGACGACTGCTCGGCCGACGCGACCGCCGACGTCGCGCGTGCGGGCGGCGCGCGCGTCATCGCCGGTGAGCCGCTGCCCGACGGCTGGTGCGGCAAGTCATGGGCGCTGCAGCAGGGTCTCGACCAGACGACGGGCGACGTCGTCGTCTTCCTCGACGCCGATGCCCGCCCGCGACCCGGCCTCGTCCGCGAGCTCGCGGCCCTGCTGTGCGACGTCGACCTCGTCACCGCCGGTCCGCGCTTTCACTGCGCGGGCGCCGGCGAGCGCCTGCTGCACCCGTCGATGGCCGCGACGATTCCCTACCGCACGGGCCCCGGTGACGCCGTCGGCTGGCAGCCCAAGGCTGGCCGGGCGATCGCCAACGGCCAGTGCCTGGCGATCCGTCGGGACACCCTGATACGCGCGGGCGGCTGGGCGCGCGTGAAGTCGAACATCACCGAGGACGTGGCGCTGGCGCGAGCGCTGCGCCGCGATGGCCTGACAATGGCGTTCGTCGACGCCTGCGACCTGCTCGAGGTCAAGATGTATGACTCCGCCCGCGAGACGTGGAACGGCTGGGGTCGCTCGCTGATGGCCCCCGACAGCTCCACGCCGCGCGATCAGACCGAGGATCTCGCCGTCCTCTGGCTGACGCTCGCACTCCCGCTGCCGCGCCTGCTGGCCGGGCGCGGGACGCCGCTTGACGCGCTGCTCGTCGCGATCCGCCTCGCCATGCACGCGGCGCTCGCGCGCAGCTACCGCCCGCGCGGCATCCCGTTCTGGCTGGCCCCACTGGCCGACGTGCCGGTGATGGTGCGCCTCACGTGGTCGGTGCTTCGTCCGTCGCGCTCGTGGCGCGGCCGGACCTACTCGCGAGAAAACGCGCACCGATCAGGCACATGAGCCCGCCGGTGGCCACGACGTGCTCGACCGGCGAGGTCGCAAGCTGTAGCAGGGGAAACGCGAACACCCCGACGCGAGCGCCGAGCGCGAAACCGCCGCGCGTCGGCGTCAGCGCTGCCAGCAGCGCGAGCGCGATGCCGCCGGCGAGCGGGGCCAGCACGAGCGCCCCGCCGACGAACGTCATCACGGACTTGCCGCCGCGCAGGCCGGCGAAGGCGGGGAACGCGTGCCCGATCATCGCCGCCGCGACCGCCGCATACGCGACCCAGATGTCGCCCAGCGCGAAGCCGGCGAGCCCGGCGCCCAGGCCCTTCAGCGCGTCGCCGATGAATGCCGGCCATGCGCGCCGCCAGCCGAGCTGCTCCAGGGCGTTCCAGGCGCCCGGATTGCCGTCGCCGGTGGCGTACAGGTCGACGCCGTGGCGGCGCCCCACGAGCAGCGACACCGGCACCGAGCCGAGCAGGTAGCCGACAATGCATGCCGCCACGTAGTCCATGCCCCCGCTCGCCTCCTTTCACCTCATCCGCTATCCGCGCTCGACGGCGCCGGAGGGATTGTCGCGCATGGGCCTGGACCGCCCCGAGCTCAAGCGCACGCCCGGGCTGAACTTCTGGCGCCTGCTGGGAACCGGCCGCGGCGCGACGATGACGATCGGCGCCGACCTGCGCCGCTGGGCGCTGTTCTGCGTCTGGGAGGACGAGTCCGCGCTCGAAGCCTTCCTGCTGACCAGCCCGGTCGCCGCGCGCTGGGAGCAGCTGGCGCGCGAGCGCTGGCACGTGCGCCTGGCCTGCGTGCGCTCGCACGGCGCCTGGGGCCGCTTTAATCCGCTCGCGCAGACGCGGCCGGCGACCGGCGACGGGCCGATCGCGATCCTCACGCGCGCGTCGATCCGCCCGGCCAGGCTCCTGCGCTTCTATCGCGCGATCGAGCCGCCCGCCACGCGGCTGACCTCGAGCCCCGGACTGCTCGCCTCGGTCGGCGTCGGCGAGTGGCCGATCGCCCGCCAGGCGACGTTCTCGCTGTGGCGCTCGCTCGCCGACGCGCAGGCCTACGCCTACGGGTCCGATGCGCACAAGGAGGTCGTGCGCCGCACGCGCGCGGAGGACTGGTACGCCGAGGAGCTCTTCGCCCGCTTCGAGCCCTACGGCTCGGCGGGGACCTGGGACGGCACCGACCCGCTGGCCGGCGTCTGACCGGGCGGCGAGAGCAGCCGGTCCAGCGGCGCCCAGAAGGTCCGCCGCGCCGCAGGCGACGAACCCTGCGGCGCGCCATGCGTATCGACGCGGCGGTCGCGGACGATCCGCAGCGACGCGTTGGCGCGTGTCGCGGTGCGCGCGATCGTGCGCGCGAAGCCCGTGCCGACGACCCGGTCGCGCGCGCCGGCGAGCACGACGACGCGGGTCCCCGGCGGGATGTTGCGCGCATCGACCGTCGGGATGCGCAGCGAGATCCCGCGCAGGGCGCGGCCCGGGTAGACGCTGAAGACCGCCGCCGGCGAAGGCAGCTGCGCCGCGCGCGCCGATGCGGCGTAGTCGGCTGCCAGCGCCCCGCCGGCCGAGTGCCCGGCGACGACGAGCCGCCGCCCCGTCGGGGGGACCGCCTCGAACGCCAGCCGCAGCGCGACGAGCGTGTTGGCCAGCGGCGTGACGGTGTCCAGAAACGGCGCCTCCTGATAGGCCGGATAGATCACGGTGGCGCCCCCGCGCACCAGGTGGCCGATCCACGCGCCGTAGAACCTTGGGTCGACGGCGACCCAGCCGTGCAGGAAGACGACGATCGGCCCGGGATCCCGGGCGTCCGCCGGCCGGAAGATCGCGGCGCTCGTCGGTCCGCGGCCCACATCCACGCGCCGGGCGCCGCGCGGGCGGAAGGCCAGCGGGCTCGCGGACCGCGGCCCGTCCGTCGTGCGCTGCGCCAGGTCCCTGTCGCTGCCGCGAAGCACCGCCGACGCGAGCAGGACGATGACGATCAGCAGCGGCACCGCGGCCGCGAGCAGCAATGCGCGCGTGCGATTCATGGCCGGCCGATGAGGTCGGCGACCACCCGCCCGCCGAGTGCCACGAGCGGCAGTCCGCCGCCGGGGTGCGCGGTGCCGCCGGCGCGGTACAGCCCGCTGACACCGCGTACGACCGGGCCGGGGCGGCGCAGCGTGCCGAGCCGGCCGTGCGGCGCCGCGCCGTAGATCGCCCCGCGCGCGGCCCCGGTCAGGCGCTGCAGATCGTCCGGCGTGCGCCGGCCGGCGCAGACGATCCGCGAGCCCACTCCCAGCCGCTCGATCAGCAGCTGCTGATAGGCCTCGACCTCGCAGTCGCCGCAGCTGCCCGCCGGAGCGTTGACGAGCACGAACCAGTTCTCGGCGCCGACGGGCGCCTCCGCTGCGTCGGTCGCGCACGACGCGCTGACGTAGATCGTCGGATCGCGAACCAGGCGGCGCGTGACGAAGACGTCGTCGAACTCCGCGTCGTAGTCGGCCGGGAAGGTGATCTCGTGATGGGCGAGGCCGTCGGTGCGCCCGCGCAGGCCGAGCATCAGCGCGAATCCCGACAGCGATCGCTCGGGCTCGGGCTGCGTCGGGCGGCCCAGCAGGCGGTCGAGCACGAGCGCGTCGCCGGCCCACACGACGGCGTCCGCGGCCAGCGGCCCGGACGGGGTGCTCACCCCTGTCACGCGGCACCCGTCGAGCAGCAGCGCGTCGACGCGCTGCTCGTACGCAAGCTCGCCGCCGAGCGTCAGCAGCCGCTGCGCCATCGCCGAGACGAGACCGTGGATCCCGCCGCGCACGTGCCACGCGCCGAAGGCGTGCTCGACGTAGCCGGCCAGCGCCAGCGCGGCGGGCGCGCGCCGCGGGTCGGCGCCGGCGTAGGTCGCGAAGCGCTCGATGATCATGCGCAGGCGCGGGTCGCGCGCGTGGGCGCGGGCCAGCGTGCGCAGCGTGTGCCAGGGCCGCACCCGCAGGAAGTCGCGCGGGTCGGGCGGCGGTGCTCCCGCGGCGGGCATCCGCGGCGGCCACGGCGGCGGACCCGACAAGAACGGCACGGAGGCATGCCACATCGCCGCGCAGGTGCCGAGGAAGCGCACCCAGTCGCTGCCGGCGCCTGGCGACCAGGCCTCCAGCGCCGCGATCGCCCGCGGCAGGTCGGCGCTGAGCTCCACGACGCTGCCGTCGGCGAAGCGGTAGCGCGTGACGGGCTCCACGCGCACGAGCTCGACGCTCTCGCCGAGGTCGGCCCCCGTGTCGGCGAACAGCTCTTGAAAGACCCACGGCATCGTCAGCAGCGACGGGCCGGTGTCGAACGTGAAGCCGTCGGATTCCCAGCGGCCGGCCTTGCCGCCCGCGACGGCGTGCTGCTCGAGCACCGTGACGGCGTGCCCGGCGTGGGCCAAGCGGATCGCGGCCGACAGGCCGCCGACGCCCGCCCCGACGACGACGACCCTCATCGTCGGCTTCGTGCCAGCAGCGCCGGCACGACGAAGATCCCCATCGCCGCCCCGCCCGCGAGCGCCACCCTCGGACGCCGCCAGATGAAGACATTCGCGACGAGCTCGCCCACCCACGTCCACGTGTAGAGCGTCAATGCGCCGTCGCCGTCGTGCAGGGGGTCGTCGTCGCCGTCGACGAGGGCCCAGATCGCGAAGACGCCGGCGCTCGTCGCCAGCCAGCCGAGGAAGTTCGATGCCGGGATGCCTTCGTAGTGCCCGCCGCCCGGCCACGACCAGTAGCCCTCGCGCGCCATCCGCGGGTCGAGGAACACGTCCCATGCCGTCAGCGCGCCGGCCGCCAGCGCGACGCGCGTCGCGCGCCGGCGAGAGATCAGGCCGGCGACGACCCATGCCGGCCGCGCCATCATCGACCACGCGGCGCCGGCCGCCAGCGGCACGCCGCCGATCTTGCGTCCGAGCAGCGAGGAGTAGGTGTAGTGCCCGAACGGCCTGCCCGTCGCGACGCCCGCGAGCTCGGTGGCGAACCCCAGCACGGCCGCGCTGCCGACGAGCGACGTCCCGCGAACGAGGCCGCGCGCGGCGATCGCGTCGGCGCTCGACGCGCCCCACAGCAACCCGACGATCGCCTTGGTTCCCGCGGGCGTGCGCAGCTTTGCGACCTTCCCGTAGACGAGCTGGGTCACGACGAGCGCGCCGAACAGCGACGTGAAGGCGCGCCTCACTCGGGGATCCGTGCCCGCGCGGCGACGATCAGCTTGCGCCTGCGCCCGACGATCGCGCGGCCGGGCAGCTCGCCGTAGCCGTCGCGTTCGATCTGTCGCAGGATCTCGCGGTACATCGCGCCCGCGGCCGCGATCGCGCGACGGCCGCAGGGCAGCATCGCGATGCCGGCCACGCCGGCGTCGTAGAGCTCGTCGGCGCGCGCGATCTGGTCGCGCAGCAGCGTCTCGCGCTGCGACGGCGGCGGCACCGTGCTGCAACCGAAGCGCTCGAGCGTCTCGCGCGCGAGGTACACGCGGCCCGCCTCGAGGTCCTCGTCGATGTCGCGCAGGATGTTCGTGCGCTGCATCGCCTGCCCGAGCGCCGACGCGTGTCGCGCCGCCGCGGGATCGGTCGCGCCGAGCACGGCGGCCATGACGACGCCGACGGTGCCCGCGACGCGGTGGCAGTAGACGTCGAGCTCGGCCTCGGTGGCGATCTGCGCCGCGGCGAGGTCGTGGCGCATGCCCGCGCAGAACTCGGCGAACGCCTCGCGCGGCAGCTCGTGGCGGCGCTGCAGGTCGATGAGCAACGCCACCTCGCGCGACTCTGCCTCCTCGCCGGCGCACCACGCCTCGACCGCCTCCAGCCGCTGCGACGCTCGCCCGTCGCCATCGTCGACGAGGTCGTCGAGCGTGCGGAACACGAGGTACAACCGGTAGACGTCATCGCGCAGCTCGCGCGGCAGCAGCCTGCATGCGAGCGCGAACGTGCGCGCGACGCGCTTGGTCGTCGCCCGCGCCTCGGCGAGGTCGCGATCCTCGGCGGGCTTAGACCGGTGCAGCAGCACGCCTGCCCCTCCCGACGCCTTGGTGATCTCGCGCGATCAAACCGGCCGTGACCTCGGCGCCGAGCAGCACGCCCGGAATCCCCGCGCCCGGGTGCGTGCCGCCGCCGACGAAGTACAGGCCGCGCAGCGTCCTGTCGCGGTTGGGCGGGCGCAGCCAGGCGGACTGCTGCAGCGTCGGCTCGACGCCGAACGCGTTGCCCCACGCCGCGCCGAGGTCGCGCTCGAAGTCGTCGGGCGTCATGCGGTGCTCGACGACCGTCGCCCCGTCCAGGCCCTCCAGGCCGAACGTCGTCTCGAGATCCTCGACGAGCGCGTCGCGCAGGCGGTCGGACTCGCGCTCCCAGTCGATGCGATGGCGGCGCTGGTTGGGCACGGGCAGCAGCACGCAGAGCGAGTCGCCGCCCTCGGCCGCCATCGCCGGCTCGCTGCGCGCGGGCGCGTGGACGTAGGTCGAGAACGTCGCCCCGATCCGCCCGCGCCGCGTGACGTCGCCGATGAAGCGGCGGTAGCCGCCGCCGACCAGCAGCGTGTGGTGGCGCAGCGCGTCGAAGGTGCGGTCGGTCCCCAGGTACAGCAGGAAGCAGGACATCGTCGGCGTGAGCCGGCGCAGCGGCGCCCGTCTGCCCGTCAGCTCGTGCGTGCGCAGCACGTCGGCGTTGGAGACGACGATGTCGGCGTCGAGGCGCCCGCCTCCCCGAAGCGTCACGCCCGTGACCTTGCCCTGGCGATGCTCGATGCGCGCGACCGGCTCGCCGCAGCGCACGTCGAGGCCGTGCGCCATCGCCTCGACGATCGCGTAGACGCCGCCGCGCGCGTACCAGACCTCGTCGAGGAACTGCAGGTAGACGAGCGCTCCATAGATGGCTGGTACGCGAAACGGGTCTCCGCCGATGAACAGCGAGTGAAACGAGAAGGCCTCGCGCACGCGTGGATGCTCGAAGTGCGAGCACACCGCGTGCCACAGCGGCAGCGCCGCGCCGAGGCGCAGCATCGACGGCGTGAACGCGGCGAGGTCGCGGGCGCGCTCGAACGGCCGGCGCCCGGCACCGAGGATCCCCTGCTCGTAGATCGGCTTCATCGCGGCCATGAAGCCGTCGAGCGCCGCGGCGTCGCGCGCGGAGAACTTCGCCAGCTCGGCGCGCATCCGGTCGCGGTCGGAGACGAAGTCCAGATGGGCCTCGGCGTGCGCCCAGCGGATCCGGTAGAACGGATCCAGGCGCTGCAGCCGCACGTGATCGTGCAGGTCAAGGCCCGCCGCGGCGAAGGTCTCCTCGAGCACCCACGGCATCGTCACGAGCGATGGGCCCGTGTCCCACGTGAAGCCGCCGTCGCGCAGCTGGGAGGCGCGCCCGCCGGGGCGCTCGCGGGCCTCGACGACGGTCACGTCGTGCCCCGCTCCCTGCAGGCGCATCGCGACGCCGAGCCCGCCGAGACCCGCACCGACGACGACGACCTTCATGGCGTGCCGCCCACGATCCTGCGCTGCCCGTGTCAGCTCGATCCGCGTACGGCCGGGTACGGCACGCGCACGAGATCGGAGTCAGCCGCCATCGGTCTCAGACCGTACTCCAGCGGCCGGCCCGCCGCTACGGCCAACCGCGCCCGATCGGACCGCATCCCAAGCTTCCGCGCGCCGTGGGCGGCTCGATCGGCTCATGCTGCGCGCGGACGCGCTATTAATGCTGCCTAAAGACAACCTCAGCCGCCGATATGGCGACACGGCACCGGAACTGCAGCAAGACCGCTGGACAATCCGGGGCGCGGGCACTAATGTCGGCACGTAGATCGGCCGGATCGGGCAGAGGGAGACGTACCGGGATCCGGACCGGGACTATTAGGGAGCGAGCAACTGACGTGTGCGGCACGCCAAGCCAATCACGGCCAGGAGCGAAACAGAGGGGAGCCACAGTGCTTAGATGTCCCGGCGCATCGGCGCCACAACGGGGGAGCGTTCAGTGCCGACGCTAACTCGCAGACGCCGCAAGGCGTCACCGCAGCCCCAGCAGGCCTCACCACAGTCCGCGCAGGCGACGTCGAGGTCAAGCGGCGGCAGAGGGGGCGTCCAAGGCGTCAACCTCATCATCCTGATCCTCGTCGCGGCAGCGGTCACGATCGCGGCGGGTCTGCTTGCCAAGACTGTCAATACCGCGCGCAGCATCGACGGCAAGGCCAAGAGCATCAGCGCGACCGGCGGCACGATCAACGCGTCGACCGACTCCATCTCTCAGCTCGAGCAGACCAATACGATCGCCCGCTCGATCCTGAAGTCGGCCTCCCCGCTCGACGGCGTCCTCACCAAGATCGTCGCGCGCGCATCGTCGATCAACCGCGACGCGTCGTCCATCGATCGCCTCGCAAGCACGATCAACTCGACCGCGGGCACGATCAACACGACCGCCTCGAGCATCGGCGGTTCCGCGGGATCGATCAACAGCGTCGCCGGATCGATCAACTCGACCGCCGGTGACATCAACGACACAGCCCGGGCGATTGACTCCATCGCCGGTGGCATCGACTCCGTCGCCAAGACGATCAACGGCACGGCGCGAAACATCAACACAACGGTCGGACCCGGCGCCGGAATCCTTGGGGTCGCGCGCCTGATCGACGACGACGCCGCGAATATCAACGCAACCGCCGACAAGACGATCGCGATCGCCAACAGCATCAAGGTCGACACCGGGAACATTCTCGGCAACGCCGTGGCCGCGCTCGACACCGCGGCATGCATCGACGAAAAGCTGCCCGGCCCAAACAAGCCCCCCAACCAGTGCGAGGGCAAGCCATGAGCCACGCAACAACGACGAATGTCTCCGGAGGTCCCCTATGCCCCGCCTAGCATCCGATACCAGGTGGACATGGATCTTCGCCACCATCCTGATTCTGGTGGTCATCGTGGTCATCGGCTTCCTGTCCGGGATCACGAGCGCCCTGAGCTCGATCGACAAGGCGCTCGGATCGACCGACAAGACGCTGACGGAGGTCGGCGACGATGCCGATCCGCTGCCGGACTTCATCAAGACGATCAACGGCAACCTGTCCGCGATCGACAAGTCGCTCAAGCCGGTTCCCGGCCAGGCCAGGGCGATTTCCGGAGCGCTGACCTCAATCAACCGGTCGACCGGGCAGGTCAACTCCGCGCTGACCGATACCGACAGCTCGCTGCAGGACACCTCGTCGTCGCTCGTCAATACGGGCGGGGGCCTGGGCACCATCACGAGTGGGCTGCAGACGGCCTCGGGGTCGCTCGTCGACACCTCCGACTCGCTGAGGGGCACCACGGGCGTCCTGTCGTCGATCCGCAGCTCGCTGCGAAGCACCTCGGGCGTCCTGGTCAACGTCTCGACGCGCGCCCGGCAGATCAACTCGGAGCTGCGCGCCGCTCAGAGGGTGGACAGCCAGGGCACGGCTGCCATCTCGCCGAACGTGGCGACCGTCAACGGTGTCCTGACCGCGGCCAACGGAGACACCGGACCGATCAACCAGGGGCTGACCGGGACTAACAGGCACCTCACCAGCATCTGCAAGTCGCTGGCCCTAGACCTGACCGCGCTCCTGACACCGGGATCGAGCCAGAAATGCTAGGAGCCTCGATACCAATGCGAGGGGTGCGCAGCCATGCGTAACATCCTCAGCGGAGCCAGGGGCATGTCCCCGGTGGTGCTCGTGATCCTCATCGCGTGGGCGCTGTTGGCCGTCATCTTCCTGACGGGAACCCTGCTCGCCGCCCGGTCAATTGACCGGTCGGTGAGTGGAGTCACCAACAGGACGGCCGACGACGGCACCCCGGAGAAGAACATCGCGGACACGGTCGACGAGATCAAGACCGATACGAAGTTCATCGACGAGGCGCGCAAGACCGTCCAGATCTCGACCGCGATCCGCAAGGCCGCGGAACCGCTGTCGGGTCGGCTGGCCCGCACGCTCGAGGTGGCCGACAAGGGCATCGATCCGAAGCTCAAGTCCATTCGGGGCAAGGTCGGCGACATCAACGAGACGGCCGGCCAGATCAACACCAACGCGAAGGGGATCGGCACGTCGGTCGGCACGATCTTCACGAGCGTGGGGTCGATCAATGCAAGCGTCTTGGAGATCGGCGACAGCGTTCAGTCGATCGGGCGCCGAGCCAGATCGATCCGCCGGACGGCGGGTCAGATCAATGGCTCCGCTCGCGGCATCCTGGGCAGCGCCAGCAGCGTGCTGGCCAACGTCCAGAGCATCGACGACGCTGCTGCCGGGATCAACACCCGAGCGGTGGGGATCCAGAACGTGGCGCGGCCGATCCAGAAGGATCTGAACGATGTTCTCGGCCTCGTCGGCACGACCAACGGCAGCCCAACCATCCTGGGGCACGCGAATGGGATCGACTGCAGCGCGTTGATCAATCTGTTCTCCCCGGACAACATGTGTAACAGGTGACTATGCCAATCTCAGCGACATACACTGACTGGTACATCGGATTCGGCCTCGCGTTCGTCGCGATCGTCGTGGTCGTGATCATCGTGGCCACGATTCTCACCCTGGCATCCCGCATCGCCGATCAGGCACGGGGAGCCGGGGCGGGCGTGGACGTTGTTCGCGCCCAGACGACGAGCCTCGATGGCGGAGTGGGGCTCGTCAACGACTCGGCGATCCGGATCCTGCACATGGCGCGCTCGATCAGGAAGATCGCGGTGGGAGAATGAGCACCATCATCGCCGCATTTGACACACACGCGCTATGGCAGACCGCCCTCGGTATGGGCGCTGTGGTCCTTGCCGTCGTGATCATCCTGCTGATGCTCCTGCTCAGCTTCATCAAGGACATCCAGGCCGGCGTGGCGGTCCTACTGGAAACGGCACCGGTCATCGCGCAACACACATCGAACATTCCGCTGCTGGGGGCAACCCCCGGGGTCTTGAACCTGATTATCGAGGAAGCGCTCGTTCAAGATGGTTACATGACCGTACTTGTCGACCACTACGCGGAACCAGGTGAAACGCCATGAGTACAGAGCTTATGATCGTGCTCAGCTACGTCGAGGCGGTGCTGCTGGTGGTCGTCTTGGCCGTGGGCCTGACACAGGTGCGGCGGCGACTGACAGCCATCTCCAACGGTTTGGGGGATCTCGGCGGCGCGCTCGCAACGGTTGAGTCGCAGCATCTGCGTCCGCTGGGGCAACTCGTCACGAACATCAACGCGCCGCTGCAGGTCGCGGCTGGTGCGCTTCCCGGCATCGCTGCCAAGGCCGCGTTTGTCGTGCGCAAGGTCACGGGGGGTTGACCATGGCTGCTTTGTGGATCATGAACATCGTGCTGCTAGCGGTCGCACCTGTGCTGGTCATCCTGCTCGCGGGCGTCCTGAAGTCTGCGAAGAGCATCGTGCCCAGGGTCGACGCGATCGCCGGCGTCGCCGCGGCTGCGTCGAAGGATCTCGACGCCGTCGTCGTGCTCCTGACGACGCAGAACTACATCAGCCAGGTCGTCGGATCTCTCGCCAACTACGGGGGCTCTCTGGACGCCGCCCTCCCGGACGCATAAGGGCACTATGTCACTAGCACTCGCAGTCATGATTGTCCTGATCGTCGTAGTCATTCTGGCGCTTGCCGTGTTCCTGATCGCGACGATCGTTCAACTGGTAAAGATCAACCGAGGTCTGGCAACGGTGATCTCGTCCGTCGGAGAGATCGTTGCCAAAACGGCTCCGGTCAACGGGGTGCTCGACGCAATCAACGGCACGCTCATCACGGGCCGAAACCTGCTCGAGGGCCTGTTTTTGAAGAAGGCGGGCGACGACGCCGGCGGTCTCGTGGAGTCCGTGTTTCCCGGAGAGGGCGCGAAGTTCCAGCGGCGGGTCGGGCGCGGCGGGCCGGTGCATAACATCGGCCCGACGTATCCCCGCGGGGCCGCCATCCTGGCATCGCTGCTGGGGACCCCGCCGCCCGCTGCTGAGGCGGCTGCGCCACCGCCGGCGCATGGCACTCCGGAAGGGCGAATCAGGCTGAGCCCGAGGTCACCGAGCGGTGGAGGGGTGGCAACCGCGCCCCCTCCGGCTCCAGCGCCACCGGCGGCCGACGCGCCCCCACCGACGCCTGGCCGCATCACGCTGCGCTCACGCGCGGCACCGATGATCTCGGCTCAGCCCGCATCGTCGCCGGCTCAGCCCGGTCCGGGCGCGTCGGGCGCCACGGAGGACGCGAGCGTCCCAGGTCGGGTTAGCGCGAGGGGCGGCCGGCCCTGGGAGCGCTGATGGTCATTGGGGGGGCCGGGCTCAGGTCCGTTCCCCCCCACCACGCGCCGCGCGAGTCGTGAACCGCCGCCTTCTGGCCGCCGTGCTCGTTGCGGCGGTCGCTGCGCTGCTGGCGGGGGCGGCCGTCGGGCGAAACCTGCTGTCGTCGTCGTCTCGCGCGCTGCAGCCGCAAGCCGATGTGGTCGTCTTCAGGGATGCTGTCTCAGGCGTGTCGCTCGAGTATCCCTCGGATTGGAAGAGGATCGCGCCACCGGGAGGAGATCCTGACGTCGCCCTGCTCGCCACCTCGGGACCATCGGCCTCACTCCTCATGCGAGTATCTTCGCTCGGCTTGGCGGAGGTGACGCGCGAGACGCTGCCGGTCGTGCGCAAGCTGACAGACGATTTGGTTGCCGAGGATGCACGTGCGCAGCAGCTAAGCGCACCCGAGGCGATCGAGCTCGGAGGGCTACCCGGATATCGCTACCGGTACCGCTATGGACGCGGACGAACAGGCGGCGCACACGTTCACTACTTCCTCTTCAAGGGTGGCCGAATGATTCAGCTCGTCTTTCAGGCCGAGCCGGCCGAACGCCTCCCTGAGTTCGACGAGGTCTTCACGCGCATCGCGTCCACGTTTCGAGGCGAGGTGCGGTGATGCGGAACCCGCGGAGCCAGGCTTGCCGGAGGACTCGGGTCGGTCGCGGGCACTCGCGCGCTGCTGCTGTGCCCGCTCGAGCCTGCCGAGTTCAGCACGAGGCCTCCGGCTGCTCGGGCGCCATGCCCCGGCATTCGAGCCGATTCGTGTTATCGTCTTGGCCGCGACCGGTCGCCAGGGGGCTCACTCGGTCGTCCGTGCGTGACGGGTCCGTCTATCTACTTGCTCAAGGGGGGCTGATGACATGACGTCCATTTGGCGCTGGTCGGCG
>Ga0136618_10000238_pt1 | contig 17369 bp, 15 predicted proteins | sample AntDrymUQ3302106_2_FD_104805 | JGI IMG/M metagenome (GOLD analysis project Ga0136618, IMG submission 104805) | Polar desert sand microbial communities from Dry Valleys, Antarctica - metaG UQ330 (21.06) | ecosystem: Environmental > Terrestrial > Soil > Desert | place: Antarctica: Dry Valley... | reverse complement strand
TGGCGAGGAAGGATTCGAACCTTCAATCCCCTGATCCAGAATCAGGTGCCTTACCGTTTGGCCACTCGCCAGTGACAGGCGAAGTCTAACAAGGGTTACCTTGACCCAGCCCCTGTCGGGCTGCCTTGAGGTCGGCGCATGCCATTGATCCCGCCGCTGCTGCGCCGCCCGACCTTCCGCAACTTCTGGCTGGGCCAGACGATCTCGGTGTTCGGCGACCAGATCACGCTGCTCGCAATCCCCATCGTCGCGGTGCTGACCCTGCACGCGGATCCAGAGCAGATGGGTCTGCTGACCGCGGTCGGGTTGCTGCCGCACCTGCTCTTCTCATTGCCCGCCGGAGTGTGGCTGGACAAGGTGCATCGCCGCCGTCGGCTGATGATCATTGCCGATCTGCTTCGGGCCGCGGCGATCGCGACCATCGCCATCACCTTCGTCATGGGCAATCTCAGCCTCGGGCAGCTGTTCGTCGTGACGTTCATCGTCGGCTCGCTGGCGGTGGTGTTCGACATTTCCTGGAACACCCTCTTCGTCACGATTGCCGAGCGCGACGAGTACCTCGCGGCCAACGCTCTGTTCAGTGGCAGCAGATCGCTGGCCGGGGTCGCCGGGCCGTCGATCGGCGGCGCGTTGATCCAGTTCCTGACGGCGCCGATCGCGATCCTGGTCGACGCGATCTCATACATCGGGTCAGCGCTGTTCCTGGCCCGGGTGGATGCCGTCGAGCCGCCCGTCGTGCCGACCAGCGAACCGATTCGAGCCCAGCTCGCCACCGGCCTGGCATTCATATTCCGTGATCCGATCATGCGCCCGACGATCATGGCCGCGGCCACGCTGAACCTCTTCAACTTCGGCTTACACGCGCTGTTCATCCTGTACGTGACGACGTACCTGAACATCACGCCCGGCCTTCTGGGCCTGGCACTCGGGGCAGGGGCTGTCGGGGCCGTTGCCGGAGTATTGGTGGCGGGCCGGATCGGCCGCCGGATAGGCCTGGGCCCCGCGTTCGTGTTCGGCCTGGTGGTGTTCCCGGCCGCGCTGATCCTCGTCCCGCTCGCGGACGGCGGCACGCCAGTGCCGCTCATCCTGACGATGCTGTTCGTGATGGAGTTCTTCGCGGGCTTCGGGGTGATGGTCCTCGACATCAACGCCGGCGCGATCATCCCCGCCAGGACGCCCGACCGCATACGCAGCCGCGTGATGGGCTCCTTCCGCTTCATCAACTACGGCATCCGCCCGATCGGCGCCCTGCTGGGTGGACTCCTGGGCGGTCTCATCGGCGTTCGCGAGACGCTGTTCTTCGTCACCATCGCGTCGCTCGCCAGTGTGCTGTGGCTGTTCGGCACGCCCGTGCTTCGACTACGCGACACCCCCGACGCCGCGCCGGACGACCACACGCCAGACCCCTGGCAGGTCGCCCCATAGAAAAGGACCGGGTATGCGTCCCAGCGCCCGCCCGGCCCTCCGTACTCGATCTCTGCGCAGTTAAAGGCGACTCAGGGGTACGTGGCGTGACAGGACGCCGCGCGGACGTTGCATCGGCCAACCACAGATGCTGGCTTCAGGGCGCTGTTGCAATCGCGGCGAAACGCAGAAACCGATGCCAAGCGGGTTCATTGCATCTTTCGGGCCCTAGCGTCCGCACTGGGCCCAGACCTCGCCGTCATAGAGCTGGTCACGTAAGACATCGTCAGTCGGGAGGAGACAACTGTGGACGCATTGAAGTTGCTCAAGCAGGACCACGAGATGGTCAGGAAGATGCTTGCCGAGGGCGAACAGACGACAGAGCGAGCCGACAAGACGCGTACGGAACTGTTCGCGCGACTCAAGAGCGAGCTCGAGATCCACGAGCGGATCGAGGAGGAAGTGCTCTATCCGGCCCTTCGCGACCATCCCAAGTCGAAGGAAATCGCCTACGAGGCATACGAGGAGCACCACGTCGTCGACCAGATCCTGGCCGAGCTCGAGATGACGCCCACGGGCAGCCCCGAATGGGGAGCGAAGTTCACGGTCGCCAAGGAGAACCTTGAGCACCACATCGAAGAGGAAGAAGGCGAGATGTTCACCAAGTCCCGCCAGATCTTCTCTGGCCAGGAGCTCGAGGACATGGGCGCGCGGATGGCTGAGATCAAGCAGCTGGCCAAGCAGGTCGCCGCGTCGGAGGCCTGACCTGAGTGGCGATCCGGTGGGCTAGATGTCGCTTTCAACGACGGGGAGGGTGAAGCCGAATTCGGCTCCGCCTTCCCCGCGTGTCCGGGCCCAGATCCGGCCGCCCATGGCCTCAACCAGGTTGCGACAGACGAAAAGGCCGATTCCCGCCCCGCCAGGCACGGCGCGGGCTGCGTCCGACCGGTAGAACAGCTCGAATAGCTTCTCGGGGTCACTGTCTGCAAGTCCGGCTCCCCGGTCCAGGACGCGGACGATGACTTCGCCTTCGACTTCCTCGGCGGTGATCTGGACGCCGGTCTCGGCACCATTTCCGTAGCGCACGGCGTTGGTCACCAGGTTGCGCACCACCTGCTCGACATAGGTCGGGTCGCCACGCACGGCGGAGAGGCGCTCGCTCAGACTGAGCGTGACCTTGACGTCCGGTCGTTGACTTACGAATGCGTTGACGACAGACGGCAGCATGCGCTGAACGAGAATTGGCTCATCGCCAATTTCCACGCTCCCGCGTTCGATGCGGGTCATCACGAGCAGGTCCTCGACGAGGCGCGCCAGCCGCTCGGATTCGATGCGAATGTCGCTGATGACCTCTTCGCGCCGGTCCGGTTCGAGGCCGCGCTGGAGGAGCTCGCTGCCACCGTAGATCGTCGTGATCGGCGTGCGCAGCTCGTGCGACAGAATTCCGAGGAAAGCGTCGCGGGCGGACTGCGCGGCCCACGCTTGGGTGACATCGCGCAGCACCACGACTGATGGAGCGCTGCCCAACTGAAAGTCGTCGTTGGTTTTCGCAGCCCTGTATCTACGCAGTTCGACCCACCGGTCAGTGCCGTTGAGCCGCACCTCGGGTGCTTCAACGTCCATCGCGTCCGGCGCATGAGCGACCAGCTCATCGAGGCCCAGTTGTGCCGCCAGATCGTCGTCAGTGGCCGGGACCGCGCCGACGAACATGCCTTCCGCGGCGTTGTTGGCCAGCTGCAGATTGCCGTCGCCGTCGAAGACCAGCACCGCCTCCGCGAGCGCTCCCAGGACAGCGTCGAGCTGCGCCCGGCGATCGTTTGCCGTCTGATACAACCGGGCGTTCTCAAGGGCGATGCCGGCCCGCGCGCCGAGCTCCTCCGCCAGTGCCAGGTCCCGTGGCCCAAGCTTCCTGCCCGATTCTGCGGTGACCAGCGACAGCGCACCGATTGGACCTCTGCGCCCGACCAGCGGCACCGAGAGGTACCAATGCATTTCCAGCCGTCGGACGAGGTCCAACTCATCCGTGGGCAAATTTGCGGCCTCGAGCAGCTCGGGCTTGATCTCCAGCAGCTCGGTCGTCCCTTCGCGGATGACCCGCGCCGGGCCAGTGGGGGCATCGGTAGGCGGAGGCGGCCGCATGGCTCGGATCCTCAGCGCCAACTCCAACCGTTCCGGGTCCGCGTGCGCCAGGGCGACGTCGTCGATGCTTCCATCCGCGGCCTTCATGTGAACCGTGCAGTAGTCGGCCAGGCGGGGGACCGCGAGGCTGGCAAGTCGGCGTGCCGCCTCGTCCACGTCGAGGGTGCTCGAAAGCACGGCCACAGCCTCGGCCATGAAGGCGCGCGATTCGCGCGTCCAGCGTTCATCGGTGATCTCGCGGAAAGTGTTGATGACGTGGGTGATCTCGCCGCCTGCGTCGCGGACGGCGGTCGCACGAACCACGGACCAGCGGGTGTCGCCGGTGGCGTGGATCCGGAAACCCACCACCGCCTCGGGGTTTTCTTCGCCGGCCATCGCGCGCCGTCCCGGGAGGGCGTCGATTGCAAGCGGCCGCCCGTCATCGTCGAAGAGGTCGTAGCGCCCCAAAATCGTGCCCGACGCCTCGAGCAGCTCAGCGGCGCTCGAATACCCCGTCAGCTGTGCAGCGGCGTTGTTGGCAAACGTGAGGCCCTGGCGACTGACCACGGTGATGCCCTCGTCGATCGTGGACACGATTGCGGCGAGCTGGTCGCGCGACGCCCGCAGGCCTGCCTCGGCACGGAACCGAACGGCGGCGGCGGCCAGGACATTGGCGACGGCCTGCAGGAAGTTGGCGTCGTCCTTCGTGAAGCGTTCCACGGTGTCGCTGAAGGCGGCCAGGGCGCCGTAGGGCCTGTCGTGGTCGCCGATTCGGACGCTCATGCTGGAACGCATGCCGTGGTCCGACAGCACCGGAGCCACCCTGAACCTGCCTTCAGCAGACAGGTCTGCAACCAGCACCGGGCCGCCGCTGGCAATGGTGTAGCCCGCCTGTGACGCGTTGCCCGTCCCGACGACCAGCTGGCCGACTATGCCCGGCCGCCAGCCGAGGCCGGTGACGACCTTCAGGCCCGAGCCATCGGGAAGGAGCTCGAGCACCGAGACCAGATCCGTGCCGAGCACGCGGCCGACTAGCGCGCTCGCCTCAACGAGGAGCTCATCAAGCGACTCGTGGCTGAGCGCGTTCTGGCCGATCTGGGCGATCGCCTCCTGTTGGGCGACCATCTGCGCGGCGGCCGAGCGTCGCGCCGGGGTGGCGGCAGTTCGCCCCTTCGGGTCGGTCGGAGGTTCAGACACCTCTTGCATCGACGAAGCTTCCCTCCTGGCTCGTGGCCGCGCGGCGGCGAGAATAGCGGTTGGCGAGGCCCATTCCTCGACGAATGGTCACCTGACGGAAGGCAGCTCCTGCTCGACCTCGAGCACCGGCTTGAACAGATCGCCGCGCTCGCGAACCCGATCGAGGATGGTCCGGATGTTCCAGCCGTCGGGCCGAAGATCGGGGTCGTCGAGCTCCTCCCAGTCGATCGGGGCCGAAACGCTCGCGTTGGCGACGGGGCGCACGGCATACGGGGCAACTAGCGTCTTGTTGATCGCGTTCTGGGTGAAGTCGAGCCGTGCCTTGCCGCCGCGCGCTGATTTGCCCCACTCCCAGCTGACGAGATTGGGCACGGCTGCCCCAATCGCTCGCGAGATGGCCTCCACCCACAGGCGAGTGTCCTCGTACGTGTACGTCGGCTTGACGGGGACCCAGATCTGGACGCCGCGCTTGCCCGTCACCTTGGGCTGGGATTTGACATGGAAATGGTCCAGCGCTGCGCGATAGAGCTTCGCCAGCGTGACCACTTCCTCGAAGGTTGTCTTCGGCCCGGGATCGATGTCGATCAGCGCGTAGGTGGGCGCTTGGTATGCGTCGATCCGCGACGTCCATGGGTGCACGTCGATCGTGGCGTGGTTGGCCAGCCAGGCCATGGTCGCCACGCGATCGGCGACAAGGTAGGTGCGCGATTCGCCATCGCCAGCATCCGGGTACTCCCACCGTGCGATCCATTTCGGGGTGTACGCGGGAATCTGCTTCTGCCAGAAGCTCTTGCCGGTAACTCCGTCCGGCCAGCGCCATAGGTTCAGCGCTCTATCGCGCAGGTAGGGGAGCATCACCGGCGAGATGGTCACGTAGTAGCGGATCAGGTCGCGTTTGGTGAACCCCGGCTCTGGAAATAGGACCTTGTCGAGGTTCGAGAGCGAGATGGTCTGTCCCCCGATATCCCAGGTGCCCTCCTTGCCGAGGGCATCGAGCGCGGCCATCTCCTCGGCCGTCGCCGCCTCCGGCGGGTCCGTCTGATCGGCGATATGTGTGGCCGATTTGTGCGGCGTCGACTTTCTGGAGGCGGATTGTCGGACCGATCTGGCAGCAGTCGACTTAGCGCCACCCGGGCTGTCACCAGCCTCCTGATTCGCGGCCACGCTCCTGTCAACAATCTTGGATTGCTCCGCCTCTGCCTCGTCCACAGCCTCTTCCGCGGACACCTCGCGCTCGCGCACGACCGTGCTCGGATCTTTGCCAACGCCGAGCCCCTTGTAGGCGGCCTGGCGCAGGTAGCCGTCTGCCGTCCATTCGCTGAACTCGACGCGGACCACGAGTAGGGGCTCCGACCAGCGCGCCGACCTGAGCCGCGGCGGGTTGCTGACGGGCGGCTTGTCGACTGCGTGCGCGTCGAGCTCAGCTTTGAGCTTCTGCCGCGTCTTGCCGTCCAGCCCGCTGCCAACCTCCCCGACGTAACGCAGCTCGCCGTCCTCATTCACGGCCAGGATCAGTGAGCCGATATCCGCGTGAGTGCCCTTGCCAGGCTCGTAGCCGACGACGACGGCTTCCTGCTCGCGGCGGATCTTGACCTTCAGCCACGAGCGCGAGCGACGGCCGGGCTCGTAGCGGCTCGTGCGCAACTTGGCGACGATGCCCTCCAGGCCCTGCTTGCTGACAGCGTCATAGAAGTCCTTGCCGTTCGCCTCGATGTGCGACCCGAAGCGGACGAGGTCGTGCTCGACCAGCACGCTGCGCAGCAGCTTCCTGCGCTCCTCGAGCGGGACGTCGACCAGTGAGCGGCCATCGTGGTGGATCAGGTCGAACGCGTAGTAGACGACCGGAGCGACGAAGTCGCTCTTCCTGCGAGCCTCTTGTCGCTCGTCTGTCTCGACGCCGCGCGGCCCGAAGCGACCCATGCCCGCGCGGTCCTGGAGCAGGCTGAACTGCGGCACTCCGTCCTCGTCGAGCGCGACGACCTCGCCATCAACGATCGCGGTTTCGGCCTTGATCCACGTTGGTCGTGCGGATGCGAGGTCGGGGAAGTAGCGCGCCGCATCCTGTTTGTTACGGGTCCACAGCCGCACACGTGGGCCATCGATGACCGCCTCGATCCGATAGCCGTCCAGCTTCAGCTCGAACAGCCAGTCCTCGTCGTCGAACGGCTGGTCGACCGCCGTCGCCTTCATCGGCTCCACGAACTCGGGCAACGACTCCTTGCGCGCGGCGCCGAGGTCGATCGCAGCCTCGTCGGCGGGGGCATGGCTGTCCCACACCGCGTCGGCGCCATCGAGCACCTCGTCGTTGGTCCGCCCCGTCTTGACCGAGCGCGGGTGCTCGTCCACGTCCCAGTCGGGATCGGCGTCCTCGTCCTTCTTGTGGATGAGCAGCCAGTCGTCCTTCTCGGGATCGCTGGAGCGAATCTTGACCAGCGTGAATCGGCCGCGCAGCTTGTGGCCCTCGAGGCTGAACTTCAGCTCGCCTTTCTTCACCGCCCTGGCCGGATCGTCGGTCTCCTCGGGCTCCCAGGTCCCCCAATCCCAGATGATCACGTCGCCGCCGCCGTACTCGCCCTTGGGGATGATCCCCTCGAAGTCGAAGTAGGACAGCGGATGGTCCTCGACGTGGACGGCCATGCGCTTGTCGGCTGGATTGAGCGACGGGCCCTTGGGAACGGCCCAGCTCATGAGCACACCGTCGATCTCAAGGCGGAAGTCGTAGTGCAGACGGCTGGCGCCGTGACGCTGGACGACAAATCGGCGGCCGCCCTGTGGCGGCTGGGACTGCCCCTCAGCCCCGGACGGTTCGGGTGTCTTCGCGAAGTTGCGTTTGCGGCGGTAGGTGGTGAGCGACATGTGCGCTCAGGTTATTCGCCGCTGATCAGACCCCTGCCTTGTCGATCGGCCAGGCGAACGTCACCAGCACTGCACAGTCAGTCGCGGCACGGAGGATCCACGGGCGCCCCGAGTCGATGACGGCCAGCTGGTGGGCGGCAAGCTGCGTCACTTCTCCGTCGACGTCCAATTCGACGTGGCCCTCAATGACCTGGACGCTGGCCCGCGCGTCGCCGTTCCCCTCGTCGAGAGTGGCGCCGTCGTGCATCACCGTCAGCAGCGCCCGGAAATCGATGTCCTTGGCCAGCGTGCGCGAGCTCTTGTCGTTATCCACCCACTGCGACTCGGAGCGCAGCGAGGCGATCTCATCGGCAAGCGAGAAGACCATCAGCGGCGCCATCAGCGCCCGCGATTCGCGTTCGTCCGTGCCGCTCGTGCTGCCGTAGGCGCCGGAGCTCATTCGCTTCTCCTCGGTGTTGTCGAGAGCAACGTGTGTTGGTCTCGTCCGCCCGGGGGCGGAGAGTCACATCTCGGCCGGCCGGGGCTCCGTATTGGGGAACGTGACATCTGTGGAGTCGGTGACCTCGTCGCCCAGGTTGGCCGGATTACGCCCGATGCGAAGTCCGACCGGGAGATCCTCTGCGGCAGGGTCGCCGGGCTGACCTCCACCGAAGTCCGGCTCGTCGCCGGAATCACCTGTGGGTGGCGTGGGCGGTAGTCGCGGGTCGTTGATATCAGTCATGGCGACACCATCGCATGCTGCCGGTTGCGCTTGATGTCGGAGCCTCGGCAACGGACTTTCAGTCCTCTTTCAGCGCGTTCCTCTCGAGCGCTGATCGCAGATGAAACGACCGTGGTGCCTCGCCGAATGACGACTCGGTGGCCCTGATCATGCTCGCCTAGGGCTTGTCCGGATCTGGAACAAGCTCGGTGACCTCCGCTGAAGGCTTGTCCGGGCTTAGCGGGATGGACTCGTCACGTGCCTGCAATCGCTCCGCAATCACGAGTAGCGCGGCAACGAGTGGCACGGAGATCAGGGCACCCGGGATTCCAGCGATCGCGGCACCAGCAAGGATGCTGACAATGACGAGGAACGGTGGCACGCCGACGGTGTTGCGCATCACCACCGGGATGAGGATGTTGCCCTCGATAACTTGGATGATGAAGTAGACGACGGCCACGATGACTACCGTCTCGACGTTGCCGGTCAGAGCCGCGACGAGGAGTGCAGGCACTGCACCAAGGGCGGGCCCAATGAGCGGTATTGCCTCAGCCAGGGCAGCGATCACGCCGAGTAGCAGCGCCCCCTCGAGGCCGATCAGAAGTAGGCGACCGTCGTCGCCACTCCGACCGATCCCATGATGATCAGCTGGCCCCGAATCCAGGAGCCGAGACGCAGCTCGATCTCGTTCCACGCCTCACGCGCTCCGGCGCGGCGGTCAGCAGGCAGGAGATTGAGCGCAAAGCGCTGCATCCGAGCCCGTTCCGTCAGCCAGAAGTAAACCAGGGCGAGCACCGAGATCACGCTGATCACTGCCTCGGCGAACGTGACCCCGAGCGCGATCAGGGTGTCCGGTTCCGGCACTTCGGTGCCGGAAGGCACGAGTACTTCTCCGAAGGTGTCGATCAGCCCGAGCAGGCCGCCCGATAACGCCCGCGGCTCGATCGTACGCGCCCACTCACGGGCACCGTCCAGCAGCGGAGTGAGGCGCGGGCCTAGGTCGTTGAACTGACCAATCGCACTGGGAATCACGAGAAGCAGAAGCCCTACGACGGCGACGAAGAAGATGGCGTAGACCAGCAGAAGGGTCGCGCCGCGGCCCAGCGGCGTGTGCGTCCGGACACGATCGATGAGCGGCTCCAGGCCTGCGGCGAGCAGAAGCGCAACGAACAGGAGCACGGCAACCTTCGCGCTGATCAACAGCGCGTAGACGACCCCGACGGCCAGCGCGATGCCGAAAGCCAGACCGACGCCGCGGACGAACCAGCGCCATGCCTCAGCCCGCACTAGACGTTCCCAAGAAATGCAATAACCATTTCAATTTGAAACGCCTTCGATAGAAACGGCTTGGGCAAGGGCCTTCCCGACTCGGCGTACTCTGAGTGAGCACACATCCTTTGGTCAATTGGGAGGGTCACTTGAACAGTCAGCCCCTGGTACTCGTTGCCGATGACGAGCCGCGGATCACCAAGCTCGTTGCGCTGACGCTACACGACGAGGGCTTCCGGGTTGTGACCGCCGGTGGCGGCGAGGAAGCCCTGAAGAAGGCTGAAGAGGTTCGGCCGGACATCGTCCTGCTCGACATCGTCATGCCCGACCTCGACGGGATTGAGGTCATGCGCCAGCTTCGTGAGTGGCGCCCGGTACCAGTCATCCTGTTGACGGCCAAAGGATCAACGAGCGACAAGGCCAAGGGACTTGACCTCGGCGCCGACGACTACATCGCCAAGCCCTTCCATCCGGACGAGCTTGCCGCACGCGTTCGCGCCGTATTGCGCCGTGCGAGCGGTGTCTCGCCGGGCGCCGGGATCGTCGCGTTCGACGATATCGAGATAGACCTCGAGCGACGGCTGTTGACGAAGGGCGGCGACCTCGTGTCGCTCAGCCGCACGGAATGGCTGCTGCTGCAGCACCTCGCCGCTCACGCTGGAAAAGTCGTCCTGCATACCGAGCTGCTGACCAAGGTCTGGGGCCCCGAATACCGCGACGACCTGCAGTACCTGCGTGTGTGGATCAGCCGAGTTCGCCGCAAGCTGGGCGCCGCGCCAGGTGAAGCCGGACCGATCAAGACATTCCAAGGCATCGGCTACGTGTTGGACGTCGAGGGCAACCTCGGCGAGTCGAAACCCAGTCACTCCAGCACGACGACATCCACGCCCTCCGAGCCCGCGAGCCAACCGGCCGAGGCCAGCGCCTGACCATGTGCGGCGTGGGGCGCCGAAATCTCTAAGTTTGAGAAGGCCGGCCGCTAGCTGTCGGCGGCCGTTTCTTCGTCGCGTGCCAGGAGCGTGGCCGCCATCGCGGCTGCGGGAACGAGTGCGAGGAGCACCAGCAACCGATTGGCACCGGTGGTGAACAGTCCGACTCCCAGGCCGAACGAGAAGCTCGACCCGATCACCAGGCCCTGGTTGGGCATGCGCTCAAGCGCGCGCTGCGTTTCCTTGGCATAGGTCTGGGCGCCTGCGACCGCCTCGGGCCACTTCTCGGCGGCGCGCTCGGCAGTTGTCCGCACTACCTCGGCGGCATCCTGCGCGCCGGCCAGCACGTTGTTGGTGCCGCGATTTGATCCATTCTTCTCGGCGGTCGTCGTCCCAACATTCTTCGTCGATGTCTGACTGCGTGTCTCGGCCATGTGGTCCTCCAACGGATTTCAGCTAGTGACGAACAAATGGTCGTCGCTCATTCGTCGAATCCGTTCGGGGCATGGCGAGTGGCCTCTTACAGCCTTCTTACAGGCGAATGGCTCTACTTTTCGGCCGGCCGTGAATCAGGGAGGGGGCACGGGAGGCACAGGCTCGGTAAGCGGCGGTGGCACCGTGGGCGGCAGCAGCACCGTGGGCGGCGGTTTGGTCGGCTTCGGCGTCGGCGGATCGCCCGGCTTTGGCGTTCCATCGGGCGGTCTCGTTGGCGGCAACGTCTCGCCCGTCGGCGGCGGCGGCGTTGGCGTTGGGGCGCTCAGGCAGTCGACGGGTGCGATGAAGCCGCCCCAGTCAACTCGGCCGAAGAGATGCGCCGTTGTCGAGCCATGCGGACCGCGACGACCTGTGCCGCGACGAGCCCGATCCATCCAGTCGGTGTCGGCTTCCAGCCAGCGCTCGGGCCGACCCGCCTCGACCTTGGTCAGGTCCACGTACCAGCTGCCGCACATCTGGCGGTAGAGCAGGCCGTTCGGATCAACCTGTCCGTTGCCGCCGGGCTGGGTGCCCTCTATGAAGTACTCGACGCGGGTCTCGCGGGTCCACGGGCCAGGCGCGCCCCCCGACCACAGGTCGATGGTTGCCGACACGACGCCCGGCGGAGGTGGTGGGAACTGGGTGATCGGCCAGTCCTTGGTGTAGTCGCGCAGGAATGAAGACCAGATTCGACCCGGACCGTCGGCCGCGATGATTGAGACGTCGCCGCCCTGCGGTGGACTGTGGTCGCTATTACCGAGCCAAACTGAGGCGACGATGATCGGCAGGGTGGGATCCTGTTGGATGGGCAGATAGCCATAGACCGACAGGTCGCGCAGGTCGTTGGTGGTGCCGGTCTTGGCAGCCGCCGGTCGCCGCTCTCCGTTCGGAAAGAGCTCTGACGGAGGGCCGTTAACGATCTGGAGTCGCGGGCCGAAGATGTTGTTGATCAGCGGGTCCGTGCTGTCCTTCAGGATGTCGCCCATCAGCCACGCCGCCTGTTGGGTGATCACCTGGCGGGGCGCATTCTGACCACTGCTCGAAACGATGTTGCCGCTGCTGTCGCGGATCTCGAGGATGGTGCGCGGCTCCACCTGGACGCCATTGTTGGCCAGTGCGCCATACGCGGACGTGAGCTCCACCATGTTGGTCTCGGCCGTGCCGATCGCTCCGGCCAGGCCCGCCTGTAGCAGGTGTCGGTCGCCGCGTGGGAACGAGATGTTGAGGCTGGATGCGAGAGTGGCCACCGTCTCGATGCCGATGCGGTCAAGGGCGCGGATGGTGGGAATGTTGAGCGAGAAGGTGAGTGCGTCGCGCATCAGCACCGGGCCCCGTTCCTTCTGGTCGGCGTCGCGGGGGAACCAGTCGCGCGCAAATTCGGTGGTCACGTCGAGCAGCAGCGTGCCCGGAGTAACCGTGCCGGCGTCAAAACCCGCCCCGTAGACGAGTGGCTTCCAGGCAGATCCGGATTGCCTGTAACCGTTGCCGGCAACGTCGAACTTGGGATCCAGCTGGGGGGACGCCAGGTCGTCTCGGTAGTAGCCCGCGCTGCCCACGTAGGCGACGATGTCGCCCGTTCGCGCGTCCAGTGCCACCAGCGCGCCGTTGTGAAGATCCATGCCGTGGAGGGCCTGAATCCAGGTCCGGTCTGCTTCGAGGGCCTGTTCCTCGATCTGTCTGTCGAGCTCGCCCTGGGACATGTTGGTGAGGATGGTCCCGGCGCCGACGTAGCGTTCGCCGATCCCCTGCGCGTTCATGTCCAGCGTGGTGATGATCTTGTAGCCACCGCGCTCGGCCGGCGATCGGGAGAGGCTGAGCAGCAGGGCGTCAAGCTGGTCCTTCATGTACCAGACGAAATGGGGCGCCTGGAACACGATGCGGGTTTCCTCGGCGAGCACGATCGGCTCGTTCAGCGCCTGGTCGAGCTGCGCCGTCGTCAGCCTGATGAAGTGGCCGTGGCCCTCCTCGAGGGAGCGCAGGATGAAGTTGCGCCGCTCAACGGGCGGTGGCAGAGGCTCGCCGTTGAGCGACTGCGTGGGGACGACCAGACGGCCCTGGGCGTCCGGCTCGGCCCACTTGAACAGGTCGTATGCGTCAGGCGCCTGGGGCATGCCCGCCAGCAGCGCAGCCTGGGCCGGCGTCAGCAGCTTGAGGTCGTTGATGCCGAAATAGACCTCGGACGCGGCGGCGATTCCGTAGGCGTTGTGGCCGTAATAGATCTGGTTGAGATACGCGGTCAGGATGCGCTGCTTGCCCTCGTCGCCCGGATTGTCGCGGGTCAGGTTGCGGGCCTGGAGGATCTCCTTGATCTTGCGTACCCATTGGTCGCCCTCTACGACGTCCTCGGGTAGCAGGCGGGCACGCACCAGCTGCTGGGTGATCGTCGAGGCGCCGCGTTCGCGGGCGCCGGTGATGTTCTCCAGGATCGCCACGGCGATGGCGTTGGGGTCGAAACCCTCGTTGTCCCAGAAGGTGCGGTCCTCGACGGCGATGGTCGCGTCGAGCAGGACCTTGGGGATGGCCTCGAAGTCGACGACCCGGCGGCGCTCCACCTGGAAGCGGGCCAGCTCGATGGTCCCGGTTCGGTCGTAGACCACCGATGGCTCGGCGAAGTCGAGCTCCTCAAAGCCTGAGACTGCCGGCAGCTCGCTCTCCATGCGGTCGAGGAACGCGAACGCGGTAGCGGTTCCAGCCAGCGCCACGACGACACCGAGCACCACGAAGCCGACGAGCGACATGAAGATGCTGCTGACGTAGAGGCCGATGCGGCTCCGCTTCCTGGGCCGTGCGCGGACACGCGCCAGCGCAAGTCGTCCCAGGTTGGAATTGCGCTGCCGGTGGCCGTTCTTGGGCCTGGCGCGCGGCTGTTGTCCTCGATACACCTGTGGAGATTGTCAGTCAGCGGCGCCGAGAGTGCATATCACCCCGTTGACGAGTGCGCAGGCGTCCGTGCGCCGCAGCCTCACGGCGCCTCGCGCCGCTCATGTGGCCTCACGCGGCGCGGCTCGCCGCGCGTCGGTTGTCCCGCGCGAGCCGGCGGCGCAGCACGGCCAGCACGCGCTTCTCGTCGGCGCGTAGCCCGCGACCACTATCGAGCTTCGCCGAGGCCTCCCTTGCCATCTCCAGGGCGAGCGAGCCATCGAGGTACGAGTTCATGATCTCCGGGTGGATGTAGCACCGGCGGCAGACGGCTACGGTGTTTCCAAGCTCGCGGGCGACCTCTTCGACAGCCTTGGTGACTGAGCGAGGGGTGGCGTTTCCCGTCCCGAGCGCCTGAAAGGCACGCGCCGCCAGGACGGTGCCCGCCCAGGTGCGGAAGTCCTTGGCCGAGAACTCTTCGCCCATGATTTCGCGCAGGTATCCGTTGATGTCGTCGGAATCAATGTGCTGCGCCTCGCCCTCGTCGTCCAAATACTGGAAGAGACGTTGACCGGGCAATTCCTGGCAGGCCTTGACCACGCGCGCCAGGCGGGCGTCGCGCAGTCCGATGGAATGCTCCTTGCCGCTCTTGCCGCGAAAGGTCAGCTGCACGGCCTCCGCCACGGACCTGGGCGTGGCGGCGACGCAGCGTGGTCAACCCGAAGGATTTGTTCTCGCGCACGTACACCTCATTGCCAACGCGGATGAGGGTCATCTCGAGCAGCCGCACGGCCCCGGCGACGATCTTGCGGCGCGGCAGGCCGCGCAGCCGTAAATCGCGTTGTACCTGTCGCCTCAGACGCGGCAGCGCGCGGGCGAACGCGATCGTCCGCTCGTACTTGGACTCATCGCGGACCTGGTGCCACTGCGCGTGATACCGGTACTGGCGTCGCCCGCGCGCGTCACGGCCGGTGGCCTGGATGTGACCGTTCGGCGAAGGGCTGATCCACACCCTTTCCCACGCCGGCGGAATCGCCAGCGATCTGATCCGCTCGACCATCGGACCGGCCGTTACACGCTGGCCCGCGTGATCCTGGTAGGCAAAGCCGTTGCCGCGCCGGACGCGGCTGATCCCAGGACCGGCAGGATCGACGTAGCGCAGTCCGGCAGCGCGCGCGACGAGCAGCATCTCGTTGCGCTCAATCTTGTTCGCGACGGCCACCGACGGAACCTAGTTGGTGCGACCTTGGGATGCCATTGCATTGCGAGTGCTTTGCCATGCGGCTATACGTGCAACTGCCCGGCAGCGACGATCATCGAGCCGCGCGCTTTCGGCATCCCGTCCACGCCACAGCTTCCACCCGCAACGCAGCCCGTGTCGACCACCATCAGTGCAACCTCAGCGAGGATTCATGACCGCACAACCGCCGTCCTCGGACCCGTCGCCCGCAGCGCCCGGCCAGGCGTCCGCAACGCCCGGCCAGACGCCCCTCGCACCCCCTCCAGGCACCGAGCCCGCCCCCTGGTCAGCCACGGCCCCAGGCACCCATCCGGTCACATAGCTCAGACCGCGGGCAGCGCGGCGAGCCGATCGTTGTCGGGCTGGACCACGTCAGCAAGCGGTTCGGAGACGTCGTCGCCGCGGAGGACATCTCACTCGGTGTGCCGCAGGGAGGGATCGTCGGGATCATCGGGCCGAGCGGAGCGGGCAAGACGACGACCATCCGACTCGTCACCGGATCGCTCGCCCCTGACACAGGCACCGTCCGGGTGCTGGGCGAGGATCCGCGCCACTTTCGTCGCCGGACTCGCGAGCGCATTGGCTACATGCCCCAGTTGTTCGTGCTGTACCCGGATCTGACGGCACGCGAGAACGTCGAGTTCATCGCCTCGCTGTACGGGATGGCGCCCTGGCGCCGGGGGCGGCGCGTCGCCGAAGTGCTCGAACTGGTCGACCTCACGGAGGCGAGAAACCGCCGCGCATCTGCCCTGTCCGGCGGCATGCAGCGCCGTCTCGAGCTTGCCTGCGCAATGGTCAACGCGCCCACCCTGCTCATCCTCGACGAGCCGACGGCAGGCATTGACCCCCTCCTGCGGACGCAGGTGTGGCAAGAGTTCGACCGCCTGCGCCAGACAGGCGTGACGGTCATCGTCACCACCCAGGTACGTTACCGAGGCCGAGTACTGCGATGCCGTCGCCCTGATCTCCGAAGGCAGCCTGATCGCGTATGCCACTCCGCAGGACATGCGCCGCCAGGCGCTCGGCGGCGAGGTTATCGAGGTGGAGACTGGCGCACCGGTCGATGCGCGCTCGCTGCCTGCGGTGGAGGGCGTCCTCTCGGTACGCCAGCAGGCGCCGCGTCAGCTTCTCTTCGTCGTGTCGGACGCAGGGTCGGCCACGCCACAGATCAATGACGCCATCGAGCAGGTCGGGGGTACGGTCGACTCGAGCCGTGAGTATCGGCCGACCTTTGACGAGATCTTCGCCGCCCTCGTGACCGCCCACGCCGAGCGGGGGCAGGGGGCTGCGCCGCCGACCGGGGAGCTCGCCCAGGCAGTGGCCCGACCGCGATGAGGGACCTGATCGTCGGCCCCTTCAAATCCGCTCTCGGGATCATTGGCCAGGTGCGCAAGGAAATGATCCAGGTGCGTCGTCGTCCGGGCGCGTTCTTCAGCCTCGTGCTCGGCCCGTTCCTGATCATGGCGGTCTTCGGGCTGGGCTATACCGGTGTCCATCGGCCGCTGGAGACCGTGATCGTCGTGCCCGGCGACCTGCCGCTCCCACGCGACATCGAGTTCTACTCGAATATCGCCGGTGCCGCGCTGCACATCAGGGAAGTCGTTACCGACGCCACTGCGGCGCGCGAGGCATTGGCAACTAACCAGATCGACCTTCTCGTGATCGCACCGGAAGGTGCTGCCGCGCGCTTTCGCGCGGGCCAGCAAGCGGAGATTCAGATCTACCTCAACGAGATCGATCCGGTGGCGTCCGGCTACGCCGATTTCCTGGCTACCGTCGTTACCCAGCGGGTCAACGAGGAGATAATCACGCAGGCCGTCACCGGCGGACAGAGCTACGCGGTTCCGTTGACGGGTGGTGAGCTCAGCCAGATCCCGCCCGAGGTCGTCGCCAAGCCAGCCGTGGCGAAGATCACCAACGTCGCGCCGAGCTCACCCAACGTCGTGTCGTTCGCGGCGCCGGCCGCGTTCGCGCTGATGCTCCAGCACATGGCCGTGACGCTCACCGCGTTGTCGTTCGTACGCGAGCGGCTGACCGGGACGATGGAGCTGTTCCGCATCTCGCCGGTCAACTCGCTCGAGCTCGTCCTCGGCAAGTACATCGGCCTTGGCCTTGTCAGCGCCGTGATCGCGGTCATCACCACCCTGCTCCTTGTCGGTGTGCTGGGCGTCCCGCTGCTCGGGAGTCCGTGGCTGGTGGCAGGCGTCATTGCCCTTGTCGTGCTTGCCAGCCTGGGCATCGGCCTGCTCATCTCGGTGGTAGCCGACTCGGAGCGTAAGGCGGTCCAGCTGGCGTTACTGCTGCTCCTGGCATCGGTCTTCTT
>Ga0136618_10000237_pt1 | contig 17391 bp, 22 predicted proteins | sample AntDrymUQ3302106_2_FD_104805 | JGI IMG/M metagenome (GOLD analysis project Ga0136618, IMG submission 104805) | Polar desert sand microbial communities from Dry Valleys, Antarctica - metaG UQ330 (21.06) | ecosystem: Environmental > Terrestrial > Soil > Desert | place: Antarctica: Dry Valley... | reverse complement strand
TCGGCTTCGTCGTCGGCCTCGACTACGCCGACGCGCGGCTCTCGGTCCACGACGTGCTGCAGGAGTTCAAGCTGCACCCGCTCGTACGCAGGATCCTCACCGGCGGCAAGCGCGTCGCGTGGGGCGCGAAGGCGATCCCCGAAGGCGGCTACTGGGCGATGCCCCGGCTGCACGCGCCGGGCATGGTGATCTGCGGGGACGGCGGCGGCATGGTCAACGTGCCCAAGCTGAAGGGCATCCACTATGCGATCCGCTCGGGCATGCTGGCGGCCGAGACGCTCTACAGCAGCTTGAAGGCGGGCTCGACCGACTTCTCCTCCTACGAGCGCGCCGTGCATCAGTCGGAGATCGGCAAGGACCTCTACGAGTCGCGCAACATGAAGCAGCCGTTCGGAAGGGGGCTGATCGTCGGCGGCGCGATCACCAACGCGATGGTCGTGACGAAGGGGCGGCTCCCGGGCGGCCACTGGCCCACGCACCGCGACTCCGACCAGCCGCTGCTCCTGACCGACCGCGACAAGCGCTACCCGAAGCCCGACGGCAAGTACACCTTCGACAAGCTCTCGAGCGTCTTCACGACCGGCAACGCCACCCGCGACGACGCGCCGAGCCACATCCGGATTCAGCAGCGCGTGCCGCGCGAGCTCGCGGAGGCGTGGAAGTGGATGTGCCCGGCGGCGGTCTACGAGGTCCCGGAGGACGCACCGCAGGGCAGCGAGCACGTCGACCTGCTCGTGAACCCGTCCAACTGCGTGCAGTGCGGCGCGATCACCGCCAAGGGCGGGCGCCTGACGCCGCCCGAGGGCGGCGACGGACCGGTGTACCAAGTCACCTGACGCCGCGGTGCGCAACTCCGGGTGCTCGGTCGGCGTTAAACGGAGCGTCGATGCGACGCCTGCTGCTCACCTGTCTCCTGATCCCGCTGGTCTTCCCAGCCGGCGCGTCGGCGGCGAATGCCAAGCTGGTCGCCTGCGTTCCCGCCACCTCGGCCCAGCAGCGCTCGGCGACGTTCGAGGCGCGCGCGCGCCGGATGCGCGGCAGCGAGCGGATCCAGGTGAGCTTCACGCTGCAGGTGCGCGACACGACGCAGCCGGGCTGGCATCGCGTGGTCGCGGCCGGGCTCGACGAGTGGCTGACGTCGGATTCCGGCGTGCGTCGCTACCTCTACGCGAAGACGGTGCAGAACCTCTCCGCGCCGGCCGCTTACCGCACGGTCGTGCGCTTTCGCTGGCTGGACTCGCGCGGAGCGGTACGGGCGCGCTCGCGCGCGACGTCACGGGTCTGCCACCAGCCCGACCTGCGCCCGAACCTGATCGCCACGCAAATCGACGTCGTGGCGCCGCTGCTCGTGAGCGAGCAGGTGCACTACAGCGTCACGCTGCACAACAGCGGCCTCACTGCCTCCGGCCCGTTCTCCGTCGCCCTGCGGGCCGGCGAGCACGAGCTCGCGCCGCTGGCGCTGCCGGGCTTGGCGCCGGGCGAGCGCCGGGTGATCACCTTCATCGGGCCGCCCTGCGCCGCTGGCGGCCCCCTGACCGTGACGGTCGACGCGAACCTCGCGGTCGACGAGCGCGACGAGGACGACAACGTCCTGGTCGCGCCCTGCCCCGTTTCCTGAGTAGGAAAATGGTGCCTCCGGACAACCGCCGTGTCCACGGGACGGTTCAGGTCCAGGACGTTCCTGGCACACGGACGGGCCACGGGTAGGCTGGCTGCCGATGGCCAAGCCCGCGCCTATCGCAAGCGCCCCACCCCTCGAGCTGCGCACGCGCTACCGCGAGGCCTTCCGCGCCTGGCTCGCGAATCGCGACGAGCGCGAGCTCGGGACGGCCTACGACCTGGGTCGCGAGGCCGTCAGCGCTCAACTCAGCGTGCTCGACCTCTCGGAGGCCCATCACGCCGCCGCACAGGAGGCGCTGCGCGAGGAGCAGGACGCCGCGGCCCGCGAGGAGCTGCTCGAGGCCGCCGGCGTGTTCTTCGGCGAGGCGCTCTCGACGTTCGAGATCGCCCACCGCGGCTTCCACGCGGTGCAGGAGGTGGCGCGGCTCGAGCACGAGCACGTCAACCAGCTCGACGCGCTCGCACAGGCGTCGGTGAGGATCAACGCGGCGATGACGACCGAGGAGGCATTGCAGCTCACGGTCGACGCGGCCCGCGCGATCCTGGGGGCGCGCAGGGCGACGGTGTCGAGCACCACCGGCGACCCCTTCGCCCGCGGAATCAGCGCCGCTTCGCCGGCCGGCGGGGTGGCGGGCGAAGCGCTGGGCCGGCCGATCGGGGTGATGCTGCGCAGCGCCGGGCGGCCGCTGGGGATGCTCGAGGTCGCCGACGGCAGCGAGCGCGAGTTCACGCCGCGCGACGAGGCGATCCTCGGCCAGCTCGGCCAGCTCGCCTCGGTGGCGATCGCCAAGTCGCAGGCTTACACGCGCGAGCGCCACATCGCGCAGGTACTGCAGCGCTCGCTGCTGCCGCCCAGCCTCCCGACCGTGCCGGGGCTCGCGGTCGCCGTACGCTTCATCGCCGCCGGCGAGGGGATCGAGGTCGGCGGCGACTTCTACGACCTCTTCCGCACGCGCGGCTCCGCGGTCGCGGGGCTGATCGGCGACGTCTGCGGCAAAGGACCCGAGGCCGCGTCGGTGACCGCGCTGGCGCGCCATACGCTGCGCGCCGCTGCGGCCTACGAGCCACGGCCGAGCGCCGTGCTGGCGCTGCTGCACCACGCGCTGCGCGAGTCGCGCGACGATGGGCGCTTCTGCACGGTCGCCTACTGCGACTTCGAGGTCCGCCCGGACGGCGTGCGGATGCTGCTCTGCGCGGGTGGGCACCCATTGCCGCTGGTGTTGCGCGCGAACGGCGCAGTGGAGCCCGTCGGGACGCTCGGGACGCTGCTCGGCGCCGACGTCGAGCCCGTGCTCTCAGACGCTGTCGTCGAGCTCGCCCCGGGCGAGCTGATCGTGTTCTACACCGACGGGGTCACCGAGGTCCGGGCGGCCCGCAAGGAGGTCTTCGGCCACGCGGACCTCGCTGAGCTGCTCGCTCGCTGCAGCGGGCTGCCGGCCGACAGCGTCGCCCAGCGTGTGCAGGACGCGGTGCTGGCGGCGGCCAACGGCAGGCCCCGCGACGACATCGCGATCCTCGTCTTGGGCGCCGACCCGCTGCTCGGCGATCCTGGCACACTCCACGGCGCTCGTCGACCCCCGGAGGCAACGGATGGCTGAACCTGAGAGCGGTGCGTCCGGCGAGGGCGCGGCCTCGCCCGACACCAGCGCAGCGATGCTGCGCGAGCTCGTCGCCCACCTGCGCCAGAACCGCACGGTGCTGCGCGAGGAGTGGGCACGGCGGATCACCGAGGCGCAGCTGCTGACCGCGCTGACGTCGGAGGAGATCTTCTCCGAGGCGACCTCGATCTACGACAGCTACGTCGAGGTGCTCGAGACCGGCTCGGTCGAGGCGCTGCAGGACTACGCGCGCAACCTGTCCGAGCGCATCATCCCGCGCGGCGTCGAGACCGACGAGGTGCTCGGCATCGTGCTGCTGCTGCGCGACGTGCTCGCCCGCTCGCTGTTCGAGAAGTACCAGGACGACTTCGACCTGCTCAACCGCGTGCTCGACGCGTACGAGCCGGCCGCGAACCGGATCGCCAACACCGTCGCGATCAACTTCGTGCAGGAGCGCGAGCGCGTCATCCGCCAGCAGCAGGAGGCGATCCGGGAGCTCTCGACGCCGGTGCTGCAGGTGCGCGAGCGGCTGCTGATCCTGCCGATCATCGGCGTGCTGGACTCCCAGCGCGCGCGCCAGCTCACCGAGCAGCTGCTGCGCGGCATCCGCGCCAACCGGGCGAAGGTCGTGGTGATCGACATCACCGGCGTGCCGACGATCGACTCGACGGTCGCCAACCACCTCGTCCAGACCGTCGAGGCTTCGCGGCTGATGGGCGCGAGCGTGATCATCACCGGCCTCTCCTCCGAGATCGCCCAGACGCTGGTCACGATCGGCGTCGACCTCTCCAAGGTCAACGCGGTCGGCGACCTGCAGGGCGGCATCGAGGAGGCGGAGCGGCTGCTCGGCTACGAGGTCACGCGCGCGGCGGAGACGCCGCAGGTCGAAGTTCGCTGAGCCAGCCCGGATGGCCGTCCCGATCCTCAAGCAGGGCCCGTTCCTGATCGCCTCGATCCAGGCCGCGCTGACCGACACCGACGTGATGCGCCTCCAGGACGACGTGATGGTGCAGGTCGGTCGCTTCCGGTCGCGCGGGATCGTCGTCGACGTGACCGCGCTTGACGTGATGGACTCGTTCGTCTCGCGCTCGCTGCGCGGGATCGCTCACATGACGCGGCTGCGCGGCGCCGAGACGGTGATCGTGGGCATCCAGCCCGAGGTCGCGTTCGCGATGGTCCAGCTGGGCATGAACTTCGAGGACGTGCATACCGCGCTCGACCTCGAGGAGGGACTGGCCTTCCTGCGGCAGCGGATCGACCGGGAGCCCGATGCCGGTGGCGGGTGACGTGCGGGTGGCGATCCGCACGGACGCGGATGTCGTCACGGCGCGCCAGGAAGCGCGGACGATGGGCGCCGAGCTCGGCTTGTCGAGCACCGACCTCACGCTGCTCGCGACCGCGATCTCCGAGGTTGCGCGCAACATCACGACCTATGCAGGCGAGGGCGAGGTGGCGCTGCGCGTGGTCGAGCGCGGCGGCCGGCGAGGGGTGGAGGTGGTCGCCAGCGACGAGGGCCCGGGGATCGCCGACCTCGAGCTCGCGATGCAGGACGGCTACACGACCGGCAAGGGCCTCGGGCTCGGCTTGCCCGGCGCGCGCCGGCTGGTCGACGAGTTCGAGCTGCGCACCGCGCTCGGCAGCGGCACCAGCATCCGGCTCGTCAAGTGGACGCGTGCCTGATCGCGCCGCCCCTGGCTGGCCCGCGCAACTCGAGCTCGGCGTCGCCGAGCGGGCACTGCCGGGCGAGCACCGCTCGGGTGACCGCGCCGTGCTCGCCGGCTATCCCGGCGGCGCGCTGGTGGCCGCGATCGACGGCCTCGGCCACGGCGCCGAGGCGGCCGACGCCGCCGACGCAGCCGCCGCGATCATGGCCGCGCGCCCCGACGAGGAGCCGCTGCGGCTGATCGGGGCGTGCCACGCGGCGCTCGCGCACACCCGCGGCGCCGTGATGACGCTCGCGTGGTTCGACCTTGCCGCCGGCAGCCTGAGCTGGACCGGCGTCGGCAACGTCGAAGGGCGGCTGGTGCGCGCGCCCGGCGGGCCGCGCGCGCCGACGCAGGGCGCGTTCACGCGCGGTGGGGTCGTCGGCTACAACCTCCCCTCGATCCGCGTCACGAGCGCGGAGCTCGGCCACGGCGACGTGATGGTGCTGGCGACCGACGGGATCGACTCCGGCTTCGCCCAGGCCATCGAAGCCGCGGGCTCGGCGCAGGAGATCGCCGGCCGCATCCTGGCCCGGCATGGCAAGGCATCCGACGATGCGCTCGTGGTCGTCGTGCGCTACCGGCCTACACTGGATCGACTATGAAGACCGAAATCCATCCCGAGTACGTCGAGGCGCACGTGCGCTGCACCTGCGGCAACGAGTTCACGACGCGTTCGACCCAGGCTGAGATCCGGGTGGAGATCTGCTCGAACTGCCATCCGTTCTACACGGGCAAGCAGAAGCTGGTCGACACCGGTGGCCGCGTGGAGCGCTTCAAGCGCCGCGCCGCCAAGCGCGCGCGCTCGTAGCGCCGCGGGGGACGCAGGGTAAACAGCTCGTCGGGCGGCTCCGGGGCCGCCCGCCGCGTCTATGCTCGGGCGGGGAATGATGCAGTCGCTCGTGGAGCAGATCGAAGCGCGCCACGCGCACGCGCAGGCGCAGATGTCTGACCCCGCCGTGATCGGCGACCGGCTGCGCTACGCGGAGGCCGGGCGGCTGTACAACCAGCTCGCGCCCGCCGCCAGACTCGCCGAGGAGTGGCGTCGCACGCAGGACGACGCTGCCGGCGCCGAGGAGCTGCTCGCCGAGGACGGCGAGGATCCCGAGCTGCGCGAGATGCTCGAGACCGCGCGAGTGCGGAGCGCCGAGCTCGAGGAGGAGATCCGGCTCGCGATGGTCGAGCGCGACCCCTCCGACGAGAAGAACGTGATCGTCGAGATCCGCGGCGGCGCGGGCGGGGACGAGGCGGGCCTCTGGGCGGGCGACCTCTACCGCATGCTGACCCGCTATGCCGAGCGGCGCGGCTTCAAGACCGACACGATGAGCGCCACCGACGGCGCGTACACGTTCGAGGTCCGCGGTGACGGCGCCTACTCCGTGTTCAAGTTCGAGGGCGGCACGCACCGCGTGCAGCGGGTGCCTGAGACGGAGTCCCAGGGCCGCATCCACACCTCGACGGCGACGGTCGCGGTGCTGCCCGAGGCCGAGGATGTCGACGTGCAGGTCGAGCAGTCAGACCTGGAGATCGACGTCTATCGCTCGTCCGGGCCGGGCGGCCAGTCGGTCAACACGACCGACTCGGCGGTGCGGATCACGCACAAGCCGACCGGCATCGTCGTCTCGATGCAGGACGAGAAGTCCCAGCTCCAGAACCGTGAGCGCGCGATGAAGGTGCTGCGCGCGCGGCTCTACGAGGCAAAGCTCTCGGAGCAGCAGGCCGAGCAGGCAGCAGCGCGTTCCGCCCAGGTCGGGACCGGCGAGCGTGCCGAGAAGATCCGCACCTACAACTTCCCCGAGCGGCGCGTCACAGACCATCGCATCAAGCACACGGCGCACAACCTCGACCAACTGCTCCAGGGCGAGCTCGACGAGTTCACAGCTGCCTTGCAGGACGACGAGAAGCGCCGTCGGCTCGACGCCGCGGCGAGCTAGTGCGCCGGCTCACGGACGGGAGCGCGAGAGCGAGGAGGCAGCGTGCCCCGCTCGCCTGACCGGATGATCGGCCGCACCAGCGTCCGCGACGCGCTCGACTCCGCCGTGATCGCGTTGACCGCGGCGGGCTGCGATACCCCGCGCCTGGACGCGGAGCTGTTGCTGGCCGCGGCGATGGAGGTCGACCGGGCGACGATCATCGCCGATCCCGGCCGCGCGCTGCAGCCGGACGCCGCACGTCGTTTCCAGGACTACGCGGCGCGCCGGCGCAGGCGCGAGCCGGTCGCCTACATCCTCGGCTCCAAGGGGTTCCGCTCGATCGAGCTGACGGTCGACCCGCGCGTGCTGATCCCGCGCCCGGAGACCGAGCATCTGGTCGAGGCCGCGCTGGGGCTGCCGCAGGGTGCGCGCGTGTGCGATATCGGCACGGGCTCGGGCGCGATTGCGCTGGCCCTGAAATCCGAGCGCCCCGACCTGCGGCTGGTCGCCACCGACGCCAGCGCCGGCGCGCTCGCGGTCGCGCGGGCCAATGCAGCGCGGCTCGGGCTCGAGGTCGAGTTCCACCACGGTGACCTGCTCGCCGGCGTGACGGGCAGGATCGACGCGGTCGTGTCGAACCCGCCCTACGTGGAGGACGGCGCCGAGCTGGCCCCGGAGATCGTGCGCTACGAGCCGGCGCTCGCTCTGCGCGCGGGTCCGGCAGGACTCGACGTGATCGGGCGCCTGCTGCCGGCGGCCGGCGCGACCGAGGCGCTGATGGTCGCGCTCGAGGTGGGGGCTGGGCAGGCGGGGGCGGTTGCGGCGCTCACGCGCGACGCCGGGTTCGCGGCGGTTGAGGCCGTGCGTGACCTGGCCGGGGTCGAGCGGGTCGTGGTCGGGCGCCGTCACAGCGCGTGACAGCCGCGGCTTTCGAGAACGGCGGCCGGGGAGGGGTGTGAGCGTGGCGCCGGCAGAGCACGACCGCGGCGCGTTCGAGGACTGCATCCGCGGCGGGGGCGTGGTCGTGTTCGGATCGGACACGGTCTACGGGCTGGCTTGCGATCCTCTCTCGCGTGTAGCGGTCGAGCGCTTGTATGCACTCAAGCGCCGGGCTGATGACAAGCCGGCCGCGGTGATGTTCTTCTCGCTCGAAGTCGCGCTCGCGGCGCTTCCCGAGCACGGCGCCCGCACCCGTGCAGCGCTCGCGGGACTGCTGCCGGGCGCGGTCACGCTGCTGCTGCCCAACCCGCGCGGCCGCTTCCCGCTCGCGTGCGCGTCCGACCCCGCGACGCTGGGCCTGCGGGTGCCGGTCCTGCCCGCGCTCGCCGGCGTCCGTGCGCCGGTCCTGCAGAGCTCCGCCAACCGTGCCGGCGGGCCTGATGCACGGCGGCTCGCGGACGTCCCGGACGCGATCCGGGAAGGCGCCGACCTCGTGCTCGACGGCGGCTCGCTCCCGGGAACGCCGTCGACCGTGATCGACCTGCGCGCGTACGAGCAGGAGGGGCGGTGGGCGGTGCTGCGCGCCGGGGCGATGCCGGAGGCCGCAATTGGTACGGTCCTGCACCCGCCTTCGTCCGGAGACAAGCGCCCATGACCGACGTACCGTCCGACCATTTCGAGCGCCCGCTCGCAGAAGTCGACCCCGAGGTCGCGGAGGCGATCGGCCGCGAGCTCGAGCGCCAGCAGCGGACGCTCGAGATGATCGCGTCGGAGAACTTCGTCCCCGAGGCGATCCTCGAGTGCCAGGGCAGCGTGCTCACCAACAAGTACGCGGAGGGCTATCCGGGCAAGCGCTACTACGGCGGCTGCGAGCACGTCGACGTGATCGAGCAGCTCGCGATCGACCGCGCCAAGGCGCTGTTCGGCGCCGAGCACGCCAATGTGCAGCCGCACGCGGGCGCGCAGGCCAACGCGTCGGTCTACCACGCGCTGCTCGAGCCGGGTGACACGATCATGGGCCTCGCGCTCCCGCACGGCGGGCACCTGAGCCACGGCATGAAGCTCAACGTCTCGGGCCGGCTCTATGACATCGCGCCCTACGAGGTCTCGCCCGAGAACCACCTGATCGACATGGACGAGGTCGCGCGGATCGCGCGCGAGCGGCGCCCGAAGCTGCTGCTGGCAGGCTGGTCGGCCTACCCTCGCGTGCTCGACTTCGCGCGCTTCCGCGAGATCGCCGACGAGGTCGGCGCCTTCCTGATGGTCGACATGGCGCACTTTGCAGGGCTCGTGGCCGCGGGCATCCATCCCAACCCGGTGGAGCACGCCGATGTCGTGACGACCACCGTGCACAAGACGCTCGGCGGCGCGCGCGGTGGCTTGATCCTCTGTCGCGAGGAGTACGCGAAGAAGATCAACTCGGCCGTCTTCCCGGGGCAGCAGGGTGGGCCGCTCGAGCACGTGATCGCGGGCAAGGCGGTCGCGCTGAAGATCGCCGCGTCGGCCGCGTTCCGCGAGCGCCAGGAGCGCACCGTCGCGGGCGCACAGGCGGTCGCCGCCGAGCTGCTGGACTGCGGCAACGGCGTCAACGTCCTCACCGGGGGCACCGACGTGCACCTCGTGCTGGTCGACCTGCGCGACTCAGAGCTCGACGGGATGCAGGCCGAGGACCGGCTGCACGAGATCGGCATCACCGTCAACCGCAACGCGGTCCCGTTCGACCCGCGCCCGCCGGCGATCTCCTCCGGTCTGCGGATCGGCACCCCGGCGCTCGCGACCCGCGGCGTGCAGGCGGACGACTTCACGGAGATCGGTCGCGTCATCGCCGCCGCGCTCCAGCCGGGCTTCGAGGACGCGAAGGCCGACCTGGCCGAGCGCGCGACCGCGATCGCCGAGCGCTACCCGCTCTACTCGCACCTACGGGCGCCCGCCGCGACCGTCTGACGCGGCCGCAGGGCCGTGGCGCGCCGTGGCCCCTGCGATCCTCTCAGGCGCCATGGAGGACGATGCGCTGCTCGGTTTCTTCGTCGCGCTGGTCGTTGCGGCAGTGCTCACGCCGCTGGTCGCGCGGCTCGCGCGGCGCGTGGGCGCGGTCGACGACGTCAAGGAGCGCGGGCTCGCGCGTGACGCGACCCCGTTGCTCGGCGGCCTGGCGATCTTCGCCGCTTCGCTGGTGGCGGCGCTGCTGTTCGTGCCGATGTCCCAATCGGTCAAGGGGATCCTCGGTGGCGCGGCGCTGATCACCGCCGTCGGCGCACTCGACGACTGGCGCGAGCTCGGGGTGGGCGCCAAGCTCGCCGGACAGGTCGGGGCCGCGCTGGTGCTGGTGCTCTCGGGTGTCAGCGTCGACATCGTGACGGTGCCGTTCCTGGGCCGCGTCGAGTTCGGCACCGCCGGCGACGTGCTGACACTGCTCGGGCTGGTCGGCGTGATGAACGTCGTCAACTTCTCCGACGGCATCGACGGGCTGGCCGCCGGCGTGTGCGCGATCTCAGCCGCCGCGTTCGCGGTGATCGCGTTCGATCTGCAGAAGGGATCGGCCGGCGTGCTGGCGGCGATCACGGCCGGCGCCGCGCTCGGCTTCCTCGTCCACAACTTCCACCCCGCGTCGGTCTTCATGGGCGACTGCGGCTCGAACCTGCTGGGGCTGCTGCTCGGCGGCGTGATCGTCGAGGGCTCGCTCAAGACGAACGCGTTGATCGCGCTGATCGTCCCGCTGGTCGTGCTGGCGGTGCCGTTCCTCGACACGGGCTTCGTGGTCGCGAAGCGGATCAAGTACGGGCGCCCCGTGTACCAGGCCGACTCGAACCACTTCCACCACCGCTTCCACCGGATCGGGTTCTCCCAGCGACGGACCGTGCTGTACCTCTACGGCTGGACCGTCACGATGGCCGCACTGGCGGTCGCGCTGCGGTTCGTGCCGTACTCCGACCGCGGCGACCTGGACCTACGCTGGTCGCTGGTGATGGGGCTGTGCTTCGCGCTCGCGCTGGCCGCCAGCGTGTACCTCGTGCTCGTGCTGGAGATCCTCAAGCTGCGCCGGCTGCGCTCCTGGCAGCTGCGGCACTCCGACCCGGACACGAGTGAGCACGAGATCGACGCCGAGGTCCAGCGCGAGCTCGAGACCGGGGAGTTCCGGGCGCTCGATCCGAAGTGACTGTACGGGCAACCGCACTGCGCGGGGCGTGGGACCGGTGTTACTGTCGTCTCACCGCAACGAGACGCGACCCTTGCAGGAGGTGAGCAGGACCGTATGACGACCATCACGTGCTTCAACACCAGGATTCCCCACCTGGCCGCGCGTGGTCTCGTCCATGCCGGCCGCCTGCTCGCCGACACGCGCGTCTCCGAGCTGGACTAGCTCCAGCCGGCAGCACGCAGTACGTCCGCGGGCCACCTGAGCCGCCCGCGATCGCTGCCTGAAGCGGTCCAAGCTCCCACCCGCCCTACCCCGGCGCTCGTGGGCGGCTCCTCATCCGATCCATCCAAGACCCACGAGGAGTCACTCGCAATGCATTCGATGCTGCAGTACCAGATGTATCGCACGCTCGCCGCTGATCGCGTCGTGAACGCGCCCCGCGTCGCTCTCCCCAAGCGACGCCAGCACCCGCCGCCGGTACGCGGGCGGGCGGCGTACGCCACGGCACGGTTCGCCCGCCGGCTGGACTCCGAGTCCGCCCGGCGCGCGGTCGCGTAGAGCGCGGGCCCGCCCCCTTCCCCGGGGGGCGGGCCCCACTAAGCTTGCGCCTGCCAGGCGCGCCGGTCGTGCGTGGAGCTCGCCTCGGGCGACTTTTCATGGACATCAAACGCCTCGAGCATTGCGAGCCGTTCATCACCCTCGACGGCTCTGAGATCCGCGAGCTCGCCGGCGTGCCGGCCGGCAACGCCGCGAACCAATCGCTCGCGCAGGCCACGGTGCCACCGGGCGGCAGCACGGAAGCGCACTTCCATCGCGCCTCCGAGGAGCTCTACCTGTTCACCGCCGGTGGCGGGCGCATGATCCTCGGCGAGGAGGAGGCGGCGGTGCGCGCAGGCGACTGCGTCGTCATCCCGCCCGGCACCGCTCACCAGCTCGTCAACGACGGTGACGGGCCGCTCGTGCTGCTGTGCTGCTGCGCGCCGCCGTACTCCGACGCGGACACCGTGATCGTCCGATCGCGCGTGCGAGCCATGTAGCGGGGTATGCAGCGGCAATGACCACCGCCGCGTCCGACTCATCCGCGAGCGTCGAGGGCACGCCGCTGCGGCGGGAGATCTCGCGCCGCATGCTGACCGTCTTCGTGATCGGAGACGTGCTCGGCGCCGGCATCTATGCGCTGGTCGGCGAGGTCGCCGGCAAGGTCGGTGGCGCGATCTGGACGGCGTTCCTGCTGGCCGGTGTGCTCGCGGCGTTCACGGCGACGGCCTACGCGGAGCTCGTGACGAAGTACCCGCAGGCGGCGGGCGCGGCCCTCTACGCGAACAAGGCGTTCAAGCGGTCGTTCATCACGTTCCTGATCGCGTTCGCCGTGATGTGCTCGGGAGTGTCGTCGGCCGCGACCCTGGCGACGGCGTTCGGCGGCGACTACCTGTCGGAGTTCGTGACGCTGCCGAAGATCCTCGTCGGCTTCGTGTTCATCGGACTGCTGGCGCTGATCAACTTCCGCGGTATCAAGGAGTCGATCAAGCTCAACCTCGGGCTGACCGCGATCGAGCTGACCGGGCTGCTGCTGGTCGTCGCGATCGGGCTCGTCTTCATCCTCGACGGCGGCGGCGACCCCGGGCGCGCGCTCGAGTTCAAGTCCGGCGAGGCGGTGCCGCTTGCGATGCTGTCGGGCGCGTCGCTCGCATTCTTCGCGCTGATCGGCTTCGAGGACTCGGTCAACGTGGCCGAGGAGACCCAGGAGCCGAGCCGCGTCTTCCCGCCGGCGCTGTTCGTGGGGCTGGCGATCGCGCTCGTGATCTACGTGGTCGTCACGCTGATCGCCGGCATGGCGGTGCCGGTGGAGGACCTGGAGGCGTCCGACGGGCCGCTGCTCGAGGTCGTGCAGCTCGGACCGATAGGGATGAACACGAAAGTCTTCTCCGCGATTGCGCTGTTCGCGCTCACCAACGGTGCGCTGATCAACATGATCATGGCCTCGCGGCTCATCTACGGCATGGCCCAGCAGGGGATCGTGCCGCGCGTCATGGGCCGGGTGCACCCCCAGCGCCACACGCCGTGGGTGGCGATCGTGTTCGTCGCGTCGCTCGCGATGGCGCTGCTCGTGCTCGGCGATCTCGAGTCGCTTGCCGACACCACCGTGCTGCTGCTGTTATCGGTGTTCGTGACCGTGAACATCGCCGTGCTCGTCCTCAGGCGTGACCCGGTCGACCACGACCACTGGCGGGCGCCGACGGTGCTGCCGGCGCTCGGCGCCGCCGCCTGCCTCGCGCTGATCGTGCAGAAGGCGTTCGACGACGCGGTCATCTTCGCCTACGCCGGCGGGCTGCTGGCGCTCGGCGTCGTGCTCTGGGCCATCAGCCGGGCGCTGACGGGGCCGGCCGAGCCGATCGACCCCGCCAAGCTGGCCGACTGACGCTCAGCCCTCCAGCGTCGCGATCAGGTTGATCTCGGGGACGGCGGCGAGCGCCTTCGAGACGGGGCAGCTCTCCTTGGCTGCCTGGGCGGTCTGCTGGAACGTGGCGTCGTCGACGCCGGGAACCCGGCCGGTGGTGGTCAGGTCGATCTTCTTGATCGCGAAGCCCTCGCCCTCCTTGAGGACCTGGACCTTCGCCTCGGTCCTGATCGACTCCGGCGTGTTGCCCCCGGCGGCCAGCATGGCCGAGAACTGCATCGAGAAGCAGCCCGCGTGTGCGGCCGCAATCAGCTCCTCGGGGTTCGTCCCTCCGCCGCCGTCATCGAAGCGCTGAAACGAGTAGTCGCCCTCGATCTGCGCGGACTCGCCGCTGAACGTGCCGCTGCCACTCGGCAGGTCGCCCTGCCACTCCGCCGTCGCGGTCCTGATCGCCATCTTTTCGCTCCTCCAGGTTGCCTATCGAGGTGTTGATCGTCGCACGCGCTCTTTCTGTCGTCGATATGACGTATCATGACGTCATGCTTACGACAGAGAGGCTGGATCTCGCGCATCCCGGCAGAGTCGCCGCGACGGTCGACGCACTCAACGACCGGCTCGCAGCCGAGGCGCAAATTCCGGCGGCGATCGGCGCCGAGGTCGCGGGGCTCGCGGCGGCGGTCCGCGCGACGCCGCTCGAGCGCTGGACCGCGGCCGACCCCTACCTCGCGCTGCTCGTGCATCGCGCCGTGCTCGACGCGCAGGCGGCGGTGGACGAGGAGTCGCGCGACTCGCTGCGGATCGCGCTCGAGCGGCTCAGCCACGCGCTTGCGGCGCTTGCCGAGGCCGAGGCGGTCGGCGACGCCCGTACTGCGAAGGAGCTGGCGCGCTGGCTCGTGAACGCGGTCGAGGTCCCGCAACGCGATCTCGCCGACCTGCTCGGAGTCGACCTGCGCCGCTTCCAGCGCTGGATCTCCGCGCGCGAGCGTACGCGGCCCGAAGGCGAGGAGGCGCGCCGGCTGCGCGCGCTCGCGCGGATCGTCGGACAGCTGAGCCATGCCTTCACGCCCGCGGGGGTGGTGGCATGGTTCGACTGGCCGCGCCCTGATCTGGGGGGTGCGACTCCACGCGAGCTGCTGCCCAACCCGTTGCGGCTACCCGACCTGGTGCTGGCCGCCGGCTCGATGCGGAGCACGGCGTTCGCGTGAAGCCGGCCGCCGTGGTCGCGTTCAGGCTCGCCTCGTGGCGGCGACCGCTGCGGACCGAGCCAAGCCGTGTCGCCGGCCGCTTCCACCGTCCGACGGAGGAGTCGCCGACCCAGTACCTCTGCCTGCACCCACTGGGGCCGTGGGCCGAGTTCCTGCGCGGCTCGGGCATGAGCACGTCCGAGCAGCTCGCGCTCGTCCGCCATCGCAGCTGGGCGCTGCGACTCGATCTGGCGGGCCTGGTGCGGATCGGCTTCGCCGAGGCGGCGGAGCAGGGCCTGCGACCGGGCGACCTGGTCTCCGACGACCTGCGCGCCTGCCACCGGCTCGCCGACCGGCTGCGCGCCGCCGGCACGCCCGGCGCGATCGTGCCGAGCGCGGCGCTGCCCGGCACCGAGAACGTCGTGCTGTTCGGGGAGCGCGCGGCGGCTCCCTATCTGCTCGATCCGCTCTCGCGCGTCGATGTGCCGGCCTCACTGACGGCCGATCGCGGCCGTCCGCCGGTCGGCGTGCTCGAGCGTGTGCGCCGCCGCGGCGCGCCGCACCCGGCGCTCGAGCGCTGGCGCTCCGGCGAGCCGTTCCGCTTCGCCGAGCCCAGCTGGGCGGAGTGGCCCGTGCCAGCCTGAGCAGCGCTACGGCTGTCCGCACCCCGCGCGGCGGGGTCTCCCGCTGGGGCCGGCGCCGGCCGGTCGTCAGGATCCCCTTGACGATGCCCGTCCTTCGCGCGCTCATCGCCGCCGGCGCCGCGCTCGCGCTGGCCGACGCCTCCGTCGTGGCGCTCGCACTGCCGCCGATGCTCGGGATCACGCTGGGCGGAGCTCCCAGCGCAGCGGCACCCACGGGGCGCTCGCGAGCGTGGCACGCAGTTCCGCGTCGGAGGCGAAGGCTCCCTCGAGCAGCCGCGCCTCGCAGCCGACGGCGACGGCGCGGGCCGCGAACGGCCAGGGGTCAAGGACGAAGCGGGCGGTTGCAGTCGCGGCCGGGACGGCGCGGTCGTCGCATGCGGCCGGATCGGCGGGGCCGGGGGGCGGCTGGAGGGAGAGCGTCGCCGAGCCGCGCCCGGCGCCGGCATCCGCGACCGGCTCACAGCGGATCGTCGCCGCGCCACTCGCCGACGGCACGTCCGCAAGCGTCGTCGCGTTGTCGTGGCAGAGCATCAGCGAGAGCCGGTCGAGCGCGAGCAACAGGCGGCGGTTGCGGTCGACCTCGCCGCGATCGAGACCGGCCGCGAGCTCGGATTGGAGCGCGCGCTGCTCGGCCTGGTAGGCGCGGATCGCGGCGGCCACCCCCGACGGCTCCGAGTCGGGATCGACGCGCTCGTACAGCGACGTCCCGTGCAGCGACACCAGCAGCGCCGCGTAGCGGCTCTGCGCGAGCAGCCGCCCGGCGGCGCCGCGCCAGATCGCGAGGTGCACGCCGCGCGGCTGCTGGGCGAAGCTGAGTGGGCGCCCGTCGGGTCCCACCGACGGGGCGCGGTCGGCGTCGGACCAGCCGACGTCGTGCTGCTCGGCCGCGAGGCAGAAGGGCTCGCGCGGAGCCGGCGCCGGGAACGCGGCGTTGCCCCAGGCGCGCGCGAGCTGGCCCGAGACCCACGCGTGGGCCGGCTGACCGATCACCAGGCAGTCGCGTCGGACCAGCACGGGCGACAGGCTAGGTTCTCTGAGCGTGTCGCGCGCGCAACGGCTCACCTTGCTGGCGATCGCAGCCGCGATCGCGATCATCGCCGTGGTCGCGCTCAGCAGCTCGGGCGGCGACGAGGAGCCGCCCGCCACGAGCGCCCGATCCACCGCCACACCGGCTGCCACCGCGGTCGTTGAGCCGGCCGCGACCGCCGCCGAGACGCCCGAGCCGACCCCGACGCCGAATCCCGAGCCGCCGCTGGTGATCCCCGGCAAGCCGGCCAAGCTGCGCTTCACGCAGGGGGAGACGATCCGCTTCCGCGTCCGCGCGGACACGGCCGACCATGTCCACGTCCACGGCTATGACATGGTGCAGGACGTCGAGCCGGGCAAGACGATCACGTTCTCCTTCCCGGCCAAGATCACCGGCATCTTCGAGATCGAGCTCGAGGACGCCGGCGAGGAGATCGCCCAGCTGCGCGTCGACCCGGCGTGACGTCGCCGGAGGGACCGCCCCGGTACGCCGGCTCATGCCGGTCGGGCGGACAGGAGGTGCCGGAGGCGAAACCGGTGTGTGGGTCCGCACAATGTTGTTACAAAGTCCGGATCGCCGCTAGACTGCTGGGCGTCACCCAGGTCCGGTCGCGAAGGTTTCAGCGACGGGCCGGGCGCGCGTCCACGCGCCCGCGGGTAGGGTGGCCCAGCCCGATGACCGACACGACCTCACACCCCTCCGGCTTCGCCGACCCGCTCGCTCCGGTGCGCTACCTGGACGTGGGGCTGCTGGTGCTCGCGGCCCCGTTCGTGGTGCTGCTCGAGCTGCCCGTGCTCGGCTACGCCGTCGGCGCGGGCGTCTGGATCCTGGCCCGCATCCTGGAGGCGGTGCTCGAGCGCTCCGCCGATCGCAGCGACGTGCGGCGCGCGATCGGCGTCAAGGTCGGGAGCATGATCGGCCGCACCTGGCTGATCGGCATCGGCATCCTCGCGGTCGGGCTCGTCGGCGAGCGCGAGGACGGCTTCACCGCTGCGCTGATATGCCTTGCCGCGTACACGGTCCACCTCGCGACCGCCCTTATCCTGCGTCCGCTGGAGAGGAAGCCCGAGCACCAATGAGCACAGGCAAGCGCATCGCCCTGATCGTTGGCGGCATCTACGTCTTCCTGATCGTGCTCACGATCGGCATCTACGGCTGGGCGCGCCTCGACAACGAGGAGTTCAAGCCACAGAACGAGTTCAAGCTCGACGCCTGGATCGAGCTGG
>Ga0136618_10000235_pt1 | contig 17431 bp, 20 predicted proteins | sample AntDrymUQ3302106_2_FD_104805 | JGI IMG/M metagenome (GOLD analysis project Ga0136618, IMG submission 104805) | Polar desert sand microbial communities from Dry Valleys, Antarctica - metaG UQ330 (21.06) | ecosystem: Environmental > Terrestrial > Soil > Desert | place: Antarctica: Dry Valley... | reverse complement strand
GGCGGGATGGCCCTGCGCAACGGCCTGCTCGTCCACGGGCCGACCCACTGGGCGGCGGCGATCCGCACCGATGCCGGGGAAATCGAGGTCGCGTCGGGGCGCAAGCCGCGGTTGCGCGCGGCCGATCCGATCCCTGGCGTGCGAGGCATCGTGCGCCTCGCCGAGGCGTTTGTCGTGATCCCGCTCGTCAAGCGCGCGCTGCCCGCCGCGCGGCTGCCGTTCCAGGACCCCGGGGTGGTCGCGGCCGCGGCCGGTGCCTCGCTCGGCGGCACGCTGCTGCGCCGCCGGGTGCGGGGCGCGGGCGGCGAGGCCGCCGCGGCGCTGGTCGGCTTCGTGCCCGCGTTGTTCGCGCTGCGCGGCGGCGACCTGGCCGCCTACCACGGAGTCGAGCACAAGGCGATCGGCGCCTACGAGGCGGACGACGAGGACGCCGCCGACGCCACCAAGGAGCACGACCGCTGCGGCTCGCACCTGGTCGCCCCGATGCTCGCGTCCAACCTTGCCGGGACGCTGCTGCTGCGGCGCGCCGTCGAGCGCCCCGGCCCGCTCGCCGGCGGGGCGATCGCGCTGGCATCGTCGGCCGTCGCAGTCGAGGTCTTCGCCTGGTGCGAGCGCCATGCCGAGACGCGCGCCGCGCGCGCGCTCAAGCGCCCCGGCTTCGAGATCCAGCGCCTGGTCGGAACGCGCGAGCCCGACGAGCGCCAGCTCGAGGTAGGCCGCGCCGCGCTTGCGGAGATCCTGCGAGCCGAAGGCGCATCGAACATCCGCTGAATAAGGGCGACACCCCACTTCGCCCGGTCCTGCGCGCGGCATACTCGGTGAATGCCGAGCATGGAAGCCGTCGCGTTCCCCGAGTGGTACCAGGTCGAGAGCTGGATCATCACGTGGGCGCCGATCATCTTCATGGGCCTGCTGGTGTTCTTCATCTGGCGCACGATGAAGCTGATGCCGCGGACCAAGCCGCAGCGGATCGAGCCGGAGTCATCCTCCTCGATCGGCTGGGCGGAGGTCGCCGGCGCCGATGAGGCCAAGGCCGAGCTGACCGAGGTCGTCGAGTTCCTGCGCGATCCCGCGCGCTTTCACGCACTCGGCGCGCACGTCCCAAAGGGCATCCTGCTGCACGGTCCCCCCGGCACCGGCAAGACGCTGCTCGCCAAGGCGGTCGCAGGCGAGTCGGGCGCGGAGTTCTTCTCCCAGTCCGCCGCCTCGTTCGTCGAGATGTTCGCCGGCCTCGGGGCCGCGCGCATCAGGCGCCTGTTCGCCGAGGCGCGCAAGGCGCGGCCCGCGATCATCTTCATCGACGAGATCGACGCCGTCGGCGGTGTCCGCGGGTCCGACAACAACTCCGAGCGCGAGCAGACGCTCAACCAGCTGCTGGTGGAGATGGACGGCTTCAACTCGAGCGGCGACCTGGTCGTGATCGCCGCCTCGAACCTGCTCGAGAAGCTCGATCCGGCGCTGCTGCGGCCGGGCCGCTTCGATCGCCAGATCTTCGTGTCGCCGCCCGACGTCGCAGGCCGCGAGGCGATCCTCAGGGTGCACTCGCGCACCAAGCCGCTCAGCTCTTCGTGCGACCTCGCGACGCTCGCCCGCCAGACCTCGGGCCTGACCGGCGCCGAGCTCGCCAACATCTGCAACGAGGCTGCGATCGCCGCCGCGCGCTCGCGCCGCACGGAAGTCATGCAGGCCGACTTCGACGCCGCGCTCGAGCGCGTCATCGCCGGCATGCAGTCGCGTCGTGCGCTCAACGAGCACGAGCGCCGCGTGGTCGCCTGGCACGAGGCGGGGCACGCGCTCTGCGCCGAGCTGCTCCCGAACGTCGACCGCGTGCACAAGATCTCGATCGTGCCGCGCGGCAGGGCCCTCGGCTACACGCTGAACCTGCCCGAGGAGGACCGCTACCTCAAGACGCGTGAAGAGCTGATCGACCTCATGACGATGCTGCTCGGCGGGCGTGTCTCCGAGGAGATCGTCTTCGGCGCGATCACGACGGGAGCGTCCGACGACCTGCACCGCGTGACCGAGATCTCGCGGTCCATGATCCACGAGTACGCGATGGGCACCTCGATCACCTCGCGCAAGGTGTCGGCGCACGGGGGCGAGGTCTCCGACCGCACGCGCGAGCTGCGCGACGACGAGCAGCAGCACCTGACCGACGAGGCCAAGCGGGCCGCTGCGAGGCTGATCGGCGAGCATCGCGACAAGCTCGACGAGATGGCTGCCGGGCTGTTGCGCAACGAGGTGCTCGAGCGGGCCGACATCGACCGCATCATGGCCGGCACCCCGCGGCTCAAGCGTGCGACGGCCGGGCTGCGCGTCGTGGCTGCGGAGGCGCCGGCTCGTAGCCCTGCGACGTCGCTTCAGCCCGGAACGACCGGCGCGTAGCCTTGCGGAGTCGCTTCAGCCCGGGACGACCAGCGCGTAAGCGGAGCGCTCGACGGTCATCCGCTCCATGCCCTGCTCGCGGACCTCGCCGTCGGCGTTGATCTCGGTGCCCGGCGGGAGCTGGACCTCGATCACAGCCGCGCGGTGGTGCTCGACGCCGCGCTGCTCGGTGATCGTGCCGCGCCGCATCCCCCAGGCGCGGCGCGCGAGCCCGGCGCGCGATCCGGCCGGCAGGATCGCGACGTCCAGGACGCCGTCCTGCGGATCGGCCGCGCCGACCTCCGAACCGCCTCCGAAGGCACCGGTCACGGCGACGATCACCTGCCATGCCCCGCCGTCGAACACGGGCTCGCCGGCGACGCGGATCGAGCAGCGCAGCGGCGCTGCCGTCAGCGCGGCGCGCAGGCCGCCGACCGCGTAGGCGAGTGGTCCGAGCAGCGGCTTGAGCGCCGACGCGCGCCGTGCCGCCACCGACGCGAGCCCAGCACTGGCGACATTGACGAACGGGCGCCCGTCGCCGAGCCGGCCGAGCTCGAGCCGTCGCAGCGTCTCGCCCGTGACCGCGAGCACCGCGGCCTCCAACGGGTCGAGCGGCAGCCCGGACGTGCGCACGAAGTCGTTGGCGGTGCCCCCGGGGATCACTCCCAACGGCACCTCGAGGCGTCCGGCCAGCTCTGCGACGGAGGCGACCGTCCCGTCGCCGCCGGCGACCACGAGCCGCTCGGGCGCGCCGGCTCCGGCTCGCTCGAGGTCGGCCGCCTCGCAACCGAACACGCTCACGTCGGCGCCTCGCGAACGCATCGCCCGCACGAGCGGATCGGGATCGAGCCCGGAGCCCGACGCCCGGTTGGCTATCAGCGCGACCCGCACGGAGGGAGTATGCCCCTGCGGGCGGGCCGGCCCGCAGGGGCTGACGCCAACTGACGGCGGCCGGCCGCTTCGCTCTACCCTCCCCCCGGTGTTCGGACGGATCGATCACGTCGCCGTCGCCGTCTCGGACCTCGACGCCGCACTCGTGCTGCACGAAGGCGTTTTCGGCATGCCCGTAGTGCATCGCGAGACGCTGGTCGAGCAGGGGGTCGAGGCAGTGCTGCTCGATGTCGGCGAGAGCCATGTCGAGCTCTTGGCGCCGCTCGCAGAGGACACGCCGGTGGGCCGGTTCCTCGCCGCCCGCGGCCCGGGACTGCACCACGTCGCCTACCAAGTGACCGACATCGCGACGGCGCTCGCGCGGCTGCGCGAGCGCGGCGTGCGGTTGATAGACGCGCACCCGCGGACCGGTCTGCGCGGCACGCAGGTCGCGTTCCTGCACCCGTCTCAGACGGCGGGCGTGCTCACCGAGCTCGTCCAGCCCGCTAACTTTGGGGCATGAACGCGAGACGAGCGGCGATCGGCTTCCAGGGCGGGCAGGTTCTGTCTCTGCGGGTCACCGAAGACCAGTTGAAGGAGCTGCGCGCGGCGCTCTCGCAGGGGACGAACGGCGGCTGGCGCGAGGTCGAGGCGACCGACGGCGCAGTCGTGCTGGACCTTGCGCAGGTGGTCTACCTGCGCGTCGAGTCAGACGAGCACAGGGTCGGCTTCTAGTGGTCACCCACGGGAGTGGCCACTAGCCGCGGTGCCGAGCCTCCGCGTCCGCGCTAACGCACTCGACCTCGCTCTCTACCGGCGTGTCCGAGGCGTAGCGCGCACGCCCGCGACGGTGCGCTGGGTGCGGTCCTACTCGCGGCTGGGCGAGCACGGTGCCGTGTGGCTCGCGACGGGAGCGGCCGGCGCGGCACTGGACTCCCGTCACCGGGCTCGCTGGGCGCACGCGACGGCATGCGTGGGCGGCGCATACGTGATCTCCACCTCGATCAAGCTCGCCGTCGGCCGCCACCGGCCGGTGGTCGAGGACCTGCCGCACCTGATGGCCACGCCGACCGGCCTCTCCTTTCCCTCCTCGCACGCCACCTCGAGCTTCGCCGCGGCGCGCGCCTTCGGCCGCCTGTTGCCGTCGCCGGTGCTCTATGCGGCCGCTGTCGCGATGGGCGCCTCGCGCCTCTACCTCGGTGTCCACTATCCGTCCGACGTCGCCGCCGGGGCACTGCTGGGCACGCTGATCGGGAGCCTCGGGCGATGAAGATCGGCATCGTCGGGATGCCGAACGCGGGCAAGTCCTCGCTGTTCAACGCCCTCACGCGCGCCGGTGCCGAGGCCGCCAACTACCCGTTCACGACGATCACGCCGAACATCGCGGTCGTGCCCGTGCTGGACCCGCGCCTGGACGCCGTGGCTCGGACGGTCGGCGCGTCGAACCTCGTGCCGGACACGATCGACTTCCACGACATCGCCGGCCTGGTCGCCGGCGCGCACAAGGGGGAAGGGCTGGGCAACCAGTTTCTGGGCAACATCCGCGAGACCGACGCGCTGCTGCACGTGGTGCGCTGCCATGGCGACGAGGCGGTGATCCACCCGGAGGGCCGTGTCGACCCGGCGGCCGACATGGAGACGATCGAGACCGAGCTCATCTACGCGGATCTCGAGGCGGCCGAGCGGCGCCACGGTCGCGTCGTGCGCGAGGCACGCGGTGGCGACAAGGCGGCGATCGCGGAGGAGGCCTGGCTCTCCGCGGTGATTGCGGCGCTGCAACGCGGTGCGCCGGCGCGGACGGTTCCCGTGCCCGACGCCGCCCCGGCGGCGTTGCGCAACCTCTCCCCGCTGACGGGCAAGCCGGTGCTGTACGTCGCGAACGTCGACGAGGGCGACGACGAGGTGCCGCCGGTGGTCGCCGAGCACGCAGCGGCCGTCGGCGCCGCCGCGGTGGCGGTCTCTTCACGGATAGAGGCGGAGCTGTCCGAGCTCGACGACGATGAGGCCGCGCTGATGCGCGACGAGCTTGGGGTGGGTGAGACGGGCCTCGACCGTGTCGTGCGCGGCGCCTTCGGCCTGCTCGAGCTGATCGCGTTCTTCACCGCCGGTGAGGACAAGCCCGCGCAGAGCTGGCACCTGCGGCGTGGCCGCACGGCCTGGCATGCCGCCGGCTCGATCCATTCGGACATCCAGCGCGGGTTCGTGCGCGCGGAGGTGATCGGCTGGCAGGAGCTCGTCGACGCCGGCGGCTACGCTGCCGCGCGCGACCGCGGCGTGCTGCGCCTCGAGGGGCGCGACTACCCGATTGCCGACGGGGACGTGCTCACCGTCAAGTTCACCCCTTAGGGGCCGTTGTCTGTGTAATGGCCCAACCGGGACAACACCTCGTACTCGTCGCGGAGACGTCGGAAGCAACCCGTGCCCAGCTGCTGAGCCAGCTCGAGGCGTACGGGCACCGCGTGGCCGGCGCCGGCGATGGAGAGCAGGCGCTCGCGCTCGTGGCGCGCGAGCCGCCCGACGTGGTGCTGCTCGACGACGACCTCGCAGGACTCGACGGCATGACCGTGCTCGACCGGCTGCGCGCCGACCCGGGGCTCGCGGCGGTGCCGGTGATCATCCTCACCGACTCGAGCGATCCCCAGCGGCTGGTGGGCGCGCTGCGGCGCGGAGCGGACGATGTGCTGCGCCGGCCGGTCGATCCCGCCGAGCTGGACGCGCGCATGATGGCGACGCTGCGGGTCAAGGGGCTCCACGACGCGCTGCTGGACGCCAACCGGCGGCTCGCGCGCCAGGCGCTGACCGACGACCTGACGGGGTTGGCGAACCGCCGTCACGGCGGGCACCAACTCGGGCGCGAGATCGCGCTGTGCGTGCGTCACGGGCGCCTGCTCGCTCTGATGCACGTCGACGTCGACCACTTCAAGGCGATCAATGACACCCACGGCCATCAGGCCGGCGACCAGGTCCTGATCGAGGTCGCGCGCCGGCTCCTCGCGGGGATGCGCGGCGGCGACGAGCTGGCTCGCTGGGGCGGTGATGAGTTCGTGGCGCTCCTACCCGACACCGACGAGGCGGGCGCGCTACGGGCCGCGGAGCGCCTGCGCACCGCCGTCGCCGCGAGCCCCATCGAGGTCGCGGGCACGGTGCTGGACGTCACGGTGTCGGTCGGCTGGGCGCACTGGTCGGGCGATACGCCCGACGAGCTGCTGGCGCGCGCCGACAAGGCGCTCTACATGGCCAAGGAGGCAGGCCGCGATCGGGTGTTCCCGGCAGCGGACGGTGGCTGCGATTGAGGCGTCGCGCGGGGCGGCGGAGCGCGGAGGGGCAGCTAGCCCGCGAGCCGCTCCGCGAGCCGGCCCATCCCCAGCGCGGCGGCCGCCGCGCCGCCGCCGGCCCGTTCGGTCGGACGATCGGGCGGGCGCTCGACGTCGACATCGCGGAGCGTCGCGATGTCCATGAACGCGCGCAGCTCGTCGGCCTGCTCGAGTAGCGCGCGCCGGACCGCCGGGCGCTCGCGGATCGCGCCGGCGATCGTCGCCTCGAGGCTGCCGTGGCGGCGCAGCAGGTCGGCGGCGGTCTTCTCCCCGATCCCCTTCGCGCCGGGCAGGCCGTCGGACGGGTCGCCGCGCAGCGCGATGAAGTCCGGCACGAGTGCCGGGGGGATCCCATAACGCTCCTCGACCTCCTTCGCGCCCATCTCCTCAGGCCCCTCCTGGCGCGCGCGCTGGAGCAAGATCGTGATGCCGTCGCGCGCGCACTGGAACATGTCGCGGTCGCCGGTGAGGATCTGCGCGCGCCCGCCTGCGGCGACCTCCGCCGCTGCATAGGCGTGCATGAGGTCGTCCGCCTCGAGGTCGTCGTGGGCGGCGACCGTCCAGCCGAGCGCCTCGTAGAGCGCCGGCGCCCGCTCCCACTGGTGCGCAAGGTCGTCGGGCATCGGCGGGCGGTGGGCGTGGTACGGCGGGTAGAGGTCCGTGCGGTAGGTCGCGGACTCCTGGCCGAAGCAGCACACGACGGCGCGCGGCTGATGGCGCTCGACGCACCACAGCAGTTGGTTGACCGAGCCCAGCAGCGCGTTGACCGGGCGCCCGTGCTCGTCCGTGATCGAGTCAGGCAGCGCGAAGAAGGCGCGATAGAGCAGGTGCGGGGTGTCGGCGAGCAACAGCGGCTGTGGCATCGCCGCACAGGTTATGGTCCGGGCGCATGCGCACGATCTCCGGGCTCGACGAGCTCAAGCTGGCCGAGGGCGACGACCTCGGGACCTCCGACTGGCACGCGGTCACCCAGGAGGCGATCGACGCCTTCGCCGACGTGACGGGCGACCACCAGTGGATCCACGTCGACCCGGAGCGCGCGAAGTCGACGCCGTTCGGCGGCACGATCGCCCACGGCTACTACACGCTGGCGCTGGCGCCGATGTTCAACGAGCAGATCTTCGGGCTGCAGGGCTTCGCGTTCGCGGTCAACTACGGTCTCAACAAGGTCCGCTTCCCGGCGCCGCTGCCGGTCGGCGCACGGGTGCGGATGCACGCGAAGCTCAAGTCGCTCGAGCTGGTCCCCGGCGGCGCCCAGGTCACGATCGAGTGCACCTTCGAGCGCGAGGGCGGCGATAAGCCGGTCTGCGTCGCCGAGACGCTGGCGCGCGTCTACGTGGGCTGATCGGAGCCGAGAGGGAGCGGCACTGCGACCAACCGCAGCTCGTCGATGCCGGTGAAATCGTCCGGGTTGCAGGTGTGGAGCGGGAGGTCGTGCGCGAGCGCGATTGCGGCGATCATCGCGTCGTATGAGCGTGCTGTCGGCTTGCGACCCGCGCGGCGCAGTGACGTCGCGACCCGAGCGAATGCGCGCGCGGACGCAGCATCGAAGGGCAGCGGATCGAAATCCGCCTCGGCCTGCTGCAAGGTCGCTTGGCGCCCGGCGCGCTCCCGTTCGTCGCGAGCGACGAGCGGCCCGACGGACAGCTCGGCGAGCGTGACCGTGGTGATCAGGGGCTCGGCAGGCAGCGCGCTCGCGTCCGTGAGGCGGGAGAGCATGATGACCGTCGAGGTGTCGAGGATGCCGCGCCCGGAGCCCGGAAGCACCGGCGGGCTCACAAGCCCGGGTCCACGATCGCGTCGGCATCCGCCCGCATGGCCACGGGATCGACCGCAGGAATCCTGCGCCAGCGATCGAGCAGCGCGCTCGCGGTCAGAGCCGTACGTGTAGCGGGGCGCAGCTCCGCGACCGGCTTGCCCGCGCGGGTGATCGTGATCGGTTCTCCGGCGGCTGCGCGATCCACGACGTCGCCGCCGTGGTTGCGCAGCTCGCGGATGGTCACGTCAGCCATACGTAGCAATGTATCACGTGTGATACACGGCGTATGCCGCTACCGCACGCGCACGGCCGGTCCCGCATCACCGCGGTGCTGCACGCGGTAGAGGCCCGTCGCGGGCAACCCCACGCGGAAGCGTCCGGCGCGCCGGACGGCAGTCGACTCGACCGTGACCCAGCGCCCGCCCGTGCGCCGCTGCACGTCCACGCGGGCACCACGGCGCGCCGGCCTCACGTGTCCTGCGAGGCCGGCGATGGACGGCACCCGGGCGACGACGGGAACGACGCCGCCCGTCTCCGGGTCAACCTCGGGCGGCGGAGCGATCGGTGCGGTCTTGATCGACGTGAAGTAGGCCCACGAGTCGTAGAGCCCGAAGCGCGCGCGCAGCGTCGCGCCGTCCACGCGCGTGCGACCCCCGGAGCCGATCACGTCCGCTCCGACGATCCTCGGCGAGGAGCCGCGCTGGACGACCTTGATGCCCTTGAAACGACCCCGGACGAGCCCGCCGAGCTTGCGTCCCGCCGCGCGGTAGCCCATGCGAATCGGTCCCCAGCGGTGCTTCGGCGAGACGCTGTCGTACTTGTCCACCACTGACTTGAGCCACGGCTTGGGCGCGTCGCCCAGTGAGGTGTTCTCGACGTCCTCCGTGCGGCCTCCGGAAGTGGAGAAGAAGTACGTCGGCACCGGCGCGCCCGCGTAGGTCACGAGCTCTCCGGCCGTCTCGTCGGCGGCCTTGTTCGTCGACGGCTGCTCCGCGCCCGCGCCGCCGTAGACCTGGGACCGGGTGTCGGGGTAGTGCTCGAAGCCGGCGCCGCCCTTTGAGGTGGTGAGCGCGTAGGTGCGCGCCGCGACCGCCTGCGCCTTGAGCGCCTCGAGCGGCCAGGAGGCGGGTGACTCGAGCGGGATCACGCCCTTGACGTACTCGTCGACCGCGATCGCGTTGATCGCGTTGACGCCGCCGAAGGTGCCGCCGCGGAACTCGAGCGCGCCGCGGTAAGCACCGTCCGTGCGCCCGTTTCCGGCGCGGCCCTTGAGCGTCAGCGCGCCCGGGCCGGTCGCGCGCAGCGGCGCGGCGACGGTGGCCAGCGAGCGCCCGCGCGCGTCGAGCAGCTCCACCTGCCCTCCCGCACGGCCACGCGCCCGGTAGGTCGCGGCCGGCGAGAGCGTGCGCCCGGCTGCGCGTGAGGCGCCGGAGAAGGCAGCGGCGCCGCTCGTGGACTGCAACAGCACGCGCACGTCACGCGGAGCCTTGAGCACGCCGAGCTCCGTGCCGGTGTAGTAGTGGCCCAGGATCGCCTTGTAGTCCCAGCCGTGTGAGGCGTAGCCCAGCGCGCCGTACTGGCTCATCCCGACGCCGTGCCCGAAGCCCGCGCCGCGGATCGTGAAGCGCTTGGCGGCGTGCGCCGTCCCGGCGCCGGCGAGGACGACCGACAGAGCCAGCGCGAGTGTCCAGAGTCTTGCGGCCATGATCCCCAGGGGAAAGCTTCCCTAAGGTAGCCGGACACTGTCGGCGGCCGGAAGTTGCGACGGAGCGGAAAGGGTGACGTGGCGGAGCGCAAGGCGTCTGAGTTGTTCGTCGAGTGCCTCGAGGTCGAGGGCGTCAAGCACGTGTTCGGCATCCCGGGCGAGGAGACCTTGGACCTGAACGAATCGCTCGAGGACTCCTCGATCACGTTCGTGCCCGTCCGCCACGAGCAGGGCGGCGCCTACATGGCCGACATGTACGGTCGCCTCACCCGCGGCGCCGGAGTCTGCCTGGGCACGCTCGGGCCGGGCGCGACCAACCTGATCACGGGCGTCGCGGACGCGTTCCTGGACCGCTCGCCGCTCGTCGCGCTGACCGGCCAGGCCGACCTCGAGCGGATGCACAAGGAATCGCACCAGCACATCGACATCGTCTCGATGTTCAAGCCCGTGACCAAGTGGAACGTGCGCCTGAACTCCTCGCGCGTGATCCCCGAGGTGGTGCGCAAGGCGTTCAAGGTCGCGCAGGCGCAGAAGCCGGGACCGACGCATATCGAGCTGCCCGAGGATGTGATGGCGGAGCTCGTCGACGCGGAGCCGCTGCCCGCGCAGCTGCGCGTGCGCCGGCCCGAGCCGAGCGGGCGCGAGCTGCTCGAGGCTGCGAGCTTGATCCGCGCCGCCGAGCACCCGATCGTGCTGGCCGGCAACGGCGTGGCGCGTGTCGGCGCGGCAGCGGCGCTGCGCGAGTTCGCGCGCGCGACCGGCATCGGCGTGGCCGAGACGTTCATGGGCAAGGGCCTGCTCGACTTCCGCGACCCGCAGGCGCTCGGCACCGTGGGGCTGCAGTCGCGCGACTATGCGCTCGCCGGGTTCGAGGATGCCGATGTCGTGATCACGGTCGGCTACGACCTGGTCGAGCACGCGCCCAAGAACTGGAACCCCGGCCGCGACAAGCAGATCGTCTGCATCGACACGGTTGCCGCCGAGGTCGACGAGCACTTCATGACCGCCGTCGACCTGGTCGGCGACCTCCACCACATCCTCTCGCACCTGGCGGTCGAGCTGCGCGACGCCGGCCACGGCGTTCAGACGAACTCGCGCCTGAACGACATCGTGCTCGGCCGCTTCGAATCGGGGCGCGGCGACGACGACTTCCCGATGCGCCCGCCGCGCGCGCTGTGGGACATCCGCGACGCGCTCGGCCCGCAGGACATGCTCGTCTCGGACGTCGGCCTGCACAAGCTCTGGATCGCGCGCATGTTCCCGGCGCACGAGCCCGAGACCGTCTTCATCGCCAACGGCCTGGCCGGCATGGGCATCGCGCTGCCGACGGCGATCGCCGCCAAGCTCGTCTACCCCGAGCGCAAGGTCGTGACCGTCAACGGCGACGGCGGCTTCCTGATGAACGTGCAGGAGCTCGAGACCGCGGTCCGGCTGGGCACACCGATCGTCAACGTGATCTGGGAGAACCGGCAGTTCGGCTCGATCGTCTGGAAGCAGGACAAGAAGTTCGGGCGTCACTTCGGCACGGACTTCACGAACCCGGACTTCGTCGGGCTGGCGGCCGCGTTCGGCATGCCGGCGTGGCGCATCGAGGCGGCCGACGACTTCGGCCCGACGCTGCGCCGCGCGCTCGACCTCGACGTCACGTCGCTGATCGTGCTGCCGATCGACTACTCGCTGGACGTCTCAATCTCGCAAGAACTCGGAACGGAGACCACCGCCGCATGAGCACCATCAGCGCATCGCAGGAGCAGGCCGCCGTCGAAGCGATCCCGAAGCGGCTGTACATCGGCGGAGAGTGGCGCGACCCGAGCGGCGGTGCGACGCTCGCGGTGGAGGATCCCTCGACCGGCGAGACGCTCGCGGAGGTCGCCGACGCGACGCCCGACGATTCGAGGGCGGCGCTCGACGCGTGCGTCGCGGTGCAGGCCGAATGGGCGGCTCACCCGCCGCGCGAGCGCGGCGAGATCCTTCGCCGCGCCTGGGAGGGGATCAATGAGCGCGCTGACGAGCTGGCGCTGGTGATGACGCTCGAGATGGGCAAGCCGCTCGCGGAGTCCAAGGCGGAGATCACCTACGCCGCGGAGTTCTTCCGCTGGTTCGCCGAGGAGGCCGTGCGCATCGAGGGACGCTTCGCGACTGCGCCCAACGGCCAGGGCAGGCTGATCACGATGCGCCAGCCGGTCGGCCCGTGCTACGCGATCACGCCGTGGAACTTCCCGATGGCGATGGGCACGCGCAAGATCGGCCCGGCCGTCGCAGCCGGCTGCACGATGGTGATCAAGCCCGCGCAGCAGACGCCGCTCTCGATGCTCGCGCTCGTGCAGATCCTCGAGCAGGCGGGCCTCCCGGCGGGCGTGCTCAACCTCGTCATGTCCTCCTCGTCGGGCGACGTCTCTGCGCCGCTCATCGCCGATCCGCGGCTGCGCAAGCTCACGTTCACGGGATCCACGGAGGTCGGGCGCAAGCTGATCGAGCAGTCGGCCGCGGGCGTCCTGCGCACGTCGATGGAGCTTGGCGGCAACGCGCCGTTCCTGGTCTTCGCGGACGCCGATGTCGACGCGGCGGTCGAGGGCGCCGTGATCGCCAAGATGCGCAACATCGGCGAGGCCTGCACGGCGGCGAACCGGTTCCACGTCGCCGCGCAACTCCAGGACGAGTTCACCGAGAAGCTCGCCGCCAAGCTGGGTGACATGCGGGTCGGACGCGGCACCGACGAGGGCGTCAAGGTCGGGCCGCTGATCGACGGCACGCAGCGCGACAAGGTCTCAGAGCTCGTGCGCGACGCCACCGGCAAGGGCGCGCAGGCGGTGGTCGGCGGCGCGGCCCGCGAGGGCGCCGGCTACTTCTACGAGCCAACCGTGCTCGCGGGCGTCAGTGCCGATGCGCGACTGCTCAAGGAGGAGATCTTCGGCCCGGTCGCGCCCGTGATCGGGTTCGACGACGAGGAGGCCGCGATCGCCGCGGCCAACGACACCGAGTTCGGCCTCGTCGCCTACGTGTACACGTCCGATCTCAAGCGCGCGTTCCGCGTCATCGAGGGCCTCGAGACCGGCATGGTCGGCCTCAACCAGGGCATGGTGTCCAACCCCGCGGCGCCGTTCGGCGGTGTGAAGGCCTCCGGCTTCGGCCGCGAGGGCGGCAACGAGGGGATCGGCGAGTACCTCGAGACGAAGTACGTCGCGATGGCCCTCTGAGGATGGTCCCCGCCGGGTCAGCCCACGGGCCGGATGGGAGGGAGGGAGGTCCGCTCGACCAGGTCGTCGCCTGGTTCGACCTCGCACGCGCCGAGGGTGTCCCTGAGCCGGAGGCGGCGGCGCTCGCGACAACGACGCCGGCCGGACGCCCGTCGGTGCGGATGGTGCTTTTGCGCGGAATCGACGCCCGCGGGGTCTGCTTCTACACCAACCGCGAGAGCCGCAAGGGCCGCGAGCTGGCCGCGAACCCCTATGCGGCGATCGCGATCCACTGGCATGCGCTCCAGCGCCAGATCCGGCTCGAGGGGCCCGTCGAGCCGCTCTCGGACGCGGAGTCCGACGCCTACTTCGCGAGTCGTCCCTACGGCAGCCGGCTGAGCGCCTGGGCGTCGCTCCAGAGCACCGTGCTGCCCGACTACGAGACGCTCGAGCAGCGGGTCGTGGAGTTCGGCGCGCGCTATCCCGACGCGGTGCCACGTCCCGCCTACTGGGGCGGTTACGTGCTGCGTCCCGAGGCGGTCGAGTTCTGGCAGGGGCGACCCAACCGGCTGCACGACCGGGTGCGCCACGTGCACGCGGCGGATGACGGCTGGCGCTCCGAGCGGCTGGCTCCCTGACATGGGCGTGACCGACTTCGACACGAAGCTGGCCGTCGTCGTGCGTGACGACCTCGCCGCCTGGCAGTCGAGAGGTGCGGAGCTCGACCTCGTCGGGCTGGCGTTGCGCGCGCCGCACAAGGCGGTCGACGGGGTCGTGCGCGGCCTGGCGCGCCACCCGTAGGCTGCGCCCATGCCGGACTGGTCCGACGTCGTCGCCGCGGGGCGCCGGCTGCCCGAGGTCGAGGAGAGCACGTGGTTCCGCACGCCCTCGCTGAAGGTGCGCAAGAAGTCGTTGTGCCGGATGAAGGAGGACGGCGAGACGCTCGTCATCCGCGTCGTCGACCTCGAGGACAAGGAGGCGCTGCTGCGTGGCGAGCCTGACGTCTTCTCCACGACGCCGCACTACGACGGCTATGCCTACGTGCTCGTCCGGCTCGCGGCCGTCGATCCTGACGTGCTACGAGATCTGGTCGAGGACGCCTGGCGGCTGATGGCGCCCAAGCGGCTCGTCGCGGGCTACGACGCCGGCGCCTGAGCGCGGCGACGCGCCGCCACGGAGATCAGGCCCGCGAGGATCGAGGCCGCGCCGCAGAGCTGGAGCGCGCTCGGGTCCTCCCCCAGCAACACGATCCCGAGCACGACCGAGCCGACGGGCTGGATCGTGAGGATCGTCGAGGTGAGCGCCGCCGGCAGGCGTGGCAGCGAGATCGAGATCAAGAGCCAGCCGAGCACCTGCGAGCTGAGCGCGAGCACCACCAGCCAGGCGGCTGACGGCCAGGCCGGGGCGAGGTCGTCGACGCCGAGCGCGAGCGCCGCCGCCAGCGAGCCTGCGGCAGCGACCCAGGTGGCGTCGAACAGCGGTCCGGCCGGCCGGCGCACGTCCTCGTTGCCGTGGCGCAGGATCAGGATGAAGCCGGCGTAGGCGACGCCCGTCAACGCCCCGAACAGCACGCCGCGTACCGGGTGTGATCCGTACGCGCCCTGCTCCAGCACGCCTGAGATCAGCGCCACACCGATCATCGTGAGCGGGAGCGCCGCGAGGATCCGGCGGCCGGGGGCCTCGGAGAGCACGGCCCAGGCCACGAACGGCACGATCACGACCTGCAGGTTGCCGAGCACGGTCGCCAGCCCCGCGCCGACGTCGGCGATCGCCTGGTGCCAGAAGATCAGGTCGGCGGCGAAGAACAGGCCGGCGATCATGGCCAGTCGCTGCTGGCCGCCGACACGCGGCCCGTAGCGCTGTCGCTCGTACCAGGCCATCAGGCCGAGCACCGGCACGGCGTAGGCACAGCGGTAGACGGCAGCGGTGGCCGGATGGACGTCCGCCTGGTGAACTAGGATCGCCGAGAACGCGATCGTCAGCGCGCCCGCGAACGCGATCGCCGGCGCGCGGCTGCGCCGCGGCTCGGCGCGGGTCTCCGTCAATCGCCCGCGGAGCCGAAGCAGCCGGTGCCGACGCGCCGGAAGCCGATTCGCTCGTACATGCGCGCGACCGCATCGCCGGCAGCCGACAGGAACACGACCGCCGCGCCACGCTCGCGCGCATCCTGCACGAGCGCTCCGGTGAGCGCCGCGGCGATGCCGCGCCGCCGCGCGGAGGGCAGCGTGGCGACGCCCGTCACCTCGGACGCGGCGCCGACGAGCTGGTGCGAGCCCGATCCCAGCGGTCCCTCCGCCTCGCTCTCGGCGACCGCCATCGCCGTCCAGCCGCCGGCGATCCGGTCGCGCACGAAGCCGAGGTCGCCGAGCTTCGCGACCGCGAGATCGCGCGCCTGCGGGCCGGCGGCATCCAGCGGTGTTCCGTTCGCCGCTGCGAAGGCGAGCTCGGCGACGGCCTGGGCGGCGGGTAGCGAGTGGTCGTCGGCCGCGAGCATCCGCAGCGCGATGCCGGCGGGAGCGGGCGGCGGCGCCCAGTCGGCCGCGTCCAGCGCCAGCAGCGGCACCCGCACGACCTCCAGGCCGGCGGCTGTGGCGGCGCCCGCGAGCGAGGGGGTCGTCTCGTGCACCCACTCGAACGCCTCGCGCACGCCCAGCTCGCGCTGGCGCGCGCGCACCGCGGCGACGTCGTCGGCGCCGACGTCCTCCCCCAGCCCGAGCCGCGGCCGGCCGTAGAAGCGCCACGGGATGCGCGACACGAACAGGGTCAGCGCGCCGTGCTCCTCGACGTCCGCCGCGGACCGCGGGGAGGCGTCGAAGTGCTCCTCGATCCGCTCCAGCAGCTCGGCGTCCGTGCCGACCGCGGTCATCCGTCGCCCGACGACGAGCCTGCCGCGATCCTGCGCAGGTCCAGTGCGGCGTCGAGCGTCGCCTCGTCGACGCCGTGCTCGCGCGCGACCTCGCGCAGCGTGCGGCCGCTCGCGGTGGCGTCCTTGACGATCCCGGCCGCCTTGTCGTAGCCGATGAACGGGTTCAGAGCCGTCGCGACCGCGAGCGTCCCCTCGGCCGAGGCCTCGCAGCCTGCGACGTTGGCTTCGATGCCGTCGACGCACTTCTCCGCGAACAGCTCGCTCGCGGAGCTCAGCAGCGCGATCGACTGCAGCAGGTTGCGCGCGATCAGCGGGATCCGCACGTTGAGCTCGAACTGGCCCTGCATGCCGCCGATGGTGATCGCCGTGTCGTTGCCGATCACCTGCGCCGCGACCTGGAGCACGACCTCGGGGAGCACCGGGTTGACCTTGCCCGGCATGATCGAGGAGCCCTTCTGCAGCTCGGGGAGCAGCAGCTCCCCGATGCCCGCGCGCGGGCCGGAGCCCATCAGCGCGATGTCGCTGGCGATCTTGGTCAGCGAGACGGCGACCACCTTCAACGCGCCCGAGAGCTCGACGAGCGCGTCGCGGTTGCCCTGCGCCTCGAACGGGTCCTCGGGCGCGCGCGCCTCGAGCCCCAGCTCGGCGGCGAGCCGCTCGCGCACCTTGGCCGCGAACTCGGGGTGCGTGTTCAGGCCCGTGCCCGTCGCGGTTCCGCCGAGCGGGATCTGCGCGACCTGGGGCAGTGCGCCGGCGACACGCCGGCCGCCCAGCCGGACCTGCGCCGCGTAGCCGGCGAACTCCTGGCCGAGCGTTACCGGAACGGCGTCCATCAGGTGGGTGCGGCCGGCCTTGACGATGTCTTCGAACGCGTCCGCCTTGATGGCCAGCGAGCGCTCGAGGCGCTCGAGTGCCGGCAGCAGTCGGTGCGTCGCCTCGTCGAGCGCGGCCAGGTGGACCGCGGACGGGAAGACGTCGTTGGAGGACTGGCCCATGTTGACGTGGTCGTTGGGGTGCGCGCCCTCGCCGGCGAGCGTCGCGATCACCTCGTTGGCGTTCATGTTCGTCGAGGTGCCCGAGCCGGTCTGGAAGACGTCGATCGGGAACTGGTCGTCGTGCTCGCCGCGGGCGATCTCCTCGGCGGCCGCGGCGATCCGCTCGGCCAGCGCCGCGTCCAGCAGCCCGAGGTCCGCGTTGGCGCGGGCGGCTGCTGCCTTGATGGCGCCCAGGCAGTGCACGACGGCCACGGGCACGCGCTCCCCCGACACCGGGAAGTTCGCGACGGCCTTGGCGGTCTCCCCGCCCCACAACTGCTCGCTGGGATCCTGCACGCTCATCGTCATCCGCCTCCGGGTGGCTCGGCTCGGTGTCCCACGC
>Ga0136618_10000234_pt1 | contig 17456 bp, 15 predicted proteins | sample AntDrymUQ3302106_2_FD_104805 | JGI IMG/M metagenome (GOLD analysis project Ga0136618, IMG submission 104805) | Polar desert sand microbial communities from Dry Valleys, Antarctica - metaG UQ330 (21.06) | ecosystem: Environmental > Terrestrial > Soil > Desert | place: Antarctica: Dry Valley... | reverse complement strand
TGGCGCGCCGCCGGCCAGCAGGATCGCCGCGCGCGCGTAGAACTCGAGGAAGTCGATCGCCTCGCAGACGTCGGCGTCGGCGTCGGCCCACGGCTTCGCGCACTCGCGCAGCGTGAGCGCCGCGAGCGCGGGCCGGCGCTCGCGCATCCATGCGGCGGCGCGCAGCAGCGTCGCGGCGCGGTCGGGTGCGGGCGTGGCAGACCAGGATCCGCATGCCGAGCGGGCCGTGGCGACGGCCGCCGCGGCCTCCGTCGCCGTCGCGTTCGCCGCCAGGGCCACGGGGCGCTGCGGCTCACCGGGGTCCGTCGAGACGAGCTCCTCGCCGTCGCGACGCTCGGTGGCGATCCATACCGGCACCCGCAGCGGCAGTGCCAGCTCCGCCAGCGCTGCCGTCAGCTTCGCGCGTTGAGGGGCGCGGCGGAGCTCGAGCACCGGCTCGTTGGCGAAGGGCTCAAGCGTCATGCGGCGGGCGGCGCGAGCAGGCGCTCCAGCGGGACGCCGGTCGCCTGGTCGTGCAGGAAGCTCTCGTTGGCGGTGTTCTCCAGCAGCCGCCGCACGAGATAGGCCATGCCGGCGACGAGATCGCCGACCGGGCAGTAAGAGCGCGCCCGCAGGCCGCACGCGGCCAGGGCGTGGCCGAGACCGTCGCCGAGGCCGCGCAGAACCTGCAGCTCGAGATCCTCGTCGGCGCCGCCGAGCCGCCGGTTGCACGCGATCGCGTGCGAGACCGAGCGCAGGTTGTGCGAGGCGATCGCCACCCGCACCGCGGGCCGCGCCTGCAGGAGCCGCCGGGTGAGCGCCTCGAAGTTGCGATCGCACTCGGCCTTGCGCTCGAACACCGGAACGCTCCAGCCGTGTTGGCGCGCCTCGACGACCTCGTGGTCCCAGTAGGCGCCCTTGACGAGGCGCACGACCAGTGGCGCGCTCGCGCGCGGCGTGGCGCGTGCCCAGTCGAGCACGCGGTCCAGCGTCTCGGGCGAGTCGCGCAGGTAGGCCTGCAGGACGATGCCGGTGCTGGGTCGGTGTTCGAACTCGGGCTCGGCGAGCAGGTCGAGCACGAGCTCGAGCACCGCCTCGCGCGAGTCCAGCGACTCCATGTCGATATGCAGGTGGGCGCCGACGGCGGCGGCCCGGCGCAGGAGCTCGCGCAGGCGCGGCGCTGCGTCGCGCCTGCCGCGATCGGGCGCCTCGGCACGCAGCAGCGGCGTCAGCGCCGAGACCTTGACCGACAGGTTGGCTCGCGGCAGCGCGCCGACGCCATCGTGCTCCAGCAGCGGACGGGACGCCATCGCCGCGTAGGCGGGCGCGAGCACGTCGAGCGTCGTGGCGCAGCGCGCGGCGTAGCGGTCGGCCTCCGCGGCCGTGACGGTGGCCTCGCCGAGCAGGTCGACGGACGCGGCGATGCCGTCCTGCCACAGGGCACCGAGGGTTTCCAGCGCGTCCTGCGCGTCGGATCCGACGATGAAGCGGTGGGCGATGTGGCGCACGCCGGCGGCGGACGCGGCTCCGAGCGCGGCGCGCCCCGCGCTCGAGCCGGCCATCCGCATCGCCGCGCTCAGCGGCGGCGGCTGGTCGTGGACCTCGTCGAGGAAGCCGATCAGGTGCGCGGCAAGCTCGTCCGCCGAGCGGCAGGCGGGGACGACGTCGACGAAGCGAAACAGGGCCGCGCGAAGCTCCTCGTCACGCGACACGAGATCCATCGCGCGCTCGTCGAGCGCGCGGATCGGATGGCCGCGGGCGGAGGGGAATGCCTCGGAGAGCTCGCGGCCGACGAGCTGGATCTCACGCTCGAGCTCCGGCGGCCGCACGCGCGTCAGCCGGGCGCCGCCGGGGGTGCCGGGGCCGGCAGCGGCGAGGCGGCCGTGCCCTCGTCCACCGGCGGCGGGTTCTCGGAGGGCGCCGTCGCCGTGTCGGCCTTGGCCTTCGGCTTTGTGCTCGACGTGTCGCCCTCGCTCTTGGCCTTGGTGCTGGGTTCGTTCACGGTGGCGGAGGGCTTGGGCTCGTTGGCCGGCGTCGAGGCCGCCGCGGGGGTCGCGGGCTGTGACGCGGCGGCGGGCGTCGGGGAGGGGTCCGGTGCGGCGCCGGTCGTGGCGGTCTTGGCGCGCTGCGCGGCGCGCCGCCTGGCCTTTGCCCGCTCGACCTCCTGCGCGCTCCCGCTTTCGGCTCCCGGCACGACGACGACCGGCGTCGTCGTGGTCTGCGCCGGCGTGCTCGGCTCGGGACTGAAGCTCTCCGGCGAGGACGCCGCCTCGCGCCCGCCGAAGACACCGGCGATCAGCAGCGCCACGATGATCGCGACGAGCACGAGCACGATCGGCAGCACCACGCCCGGCTTGAACTTCCGGCGATCGGGACGCGGCGCCGATGACGCCGGCGCGATGCGCCGCGCGCGGGCCAGGCCGCTGCCGCGGCCGGCGCGGCGGGGCTGGGCGGCCGGCGCCATGACGGGCGCGGCCCGACCGCTGGCCGCTCGCGTGCGTCCCGCGCGCAGCCTGCTCGCGAGTCCGGCGATGCGGGGACCGCGTCGCGGTGAGCGCTCGGCGGGCTGCTCGAGCGCCGCATCCGCAGGCGGCTCGGGCGCGGGGGGTTCGGTCTCGACGTCGACGTCGACGTCGTCGACGCCGATCTGCCAGGCAGCGGTCGGCTGGTCCACGTGGTCCGGTGTAAACGTGTCGTTGCCCTGCGCGGCGTCGCCGTTGGGCGAGGGCAGTTCGTTCCCCGGCGCCGCAACGGGCTCGACCGCTGGCGCCGGCGCGGCCCCGACGACCGGCGCGGCGGCCGTCATCGCGGCGACGATCGCCGCTGTCGTCTCGGGCGCGAACGGCGCGACGGGCGGGTCGCGGTAGGCGCGATCGGCCGCCTCGAAGCGTGCGACGGGCGCGCGGCAGGTCCAGCAGTCCGGTAGGTGCTCCTGCAGCCAGTCGTAGTCGGCCAGCGTGATGCTGCGGTCCGCGCGCGCCGCCAGCAGCGCGGGCACGCGCGCGCACTGCTGCGGAGCTTCGCCCCCGGCATAGCGGGCCGCGGTGTGGCGCGTCGCGCTGATCAGCAGCGCCTCGGGGTTGAGGTTGGCGAGGTCGTCGGTGGCGACGACCCCCGCGCGGAAGCTGCCGAACGCCTCGGCGGCCGCCGAGGCGGCCTGGGCATGGCCGACGACGACCTCACAGTAGGCCAGGACGGCGGGACCGCGACGTTCGCACAGGCCCGCGAGCGCGTCCGGATCGCCGTCGCGGACGCCGACGGGTGTCACGGCTGTTGCGGCCACCCGCTCAGGCTACCGCCCGGACTCGCGGATCGACCGCAATCCGGGCCGGGGCCGTGCCGCTGCACGCACGATTGCGCGGCCGCCGGCGGCCGGTCGCCTACTAGAGTCCGGCGGCCATGTACCGCAAGACGGCTCACGCCGGCAGTCAGATGGCCGGTGAGCCGCGGGCGGCCCGGGCGCCGCGGGGCGTCGCATGAGGGTGCTGTTCGTCCTCGACCAGTGGCCCGAGCTTTCGGAGACCTTCGTCGTCAACGAGCTGCAGGCGCTGCGCCGCCTGGGCCACGATGTTCGCGTGCAGGCCGCGCGCAAAGCGCCGCATCCCAATCCGGAGGCCCCGGCCGACGTCGACGTACGGCTGCTGGGGGATGCGCACCTGCGCGACCTGCTGTGGCTCGCGGCGCGCCGCCCGCGCGCGTGCGCGGCGGATCTGCTGCGGCGGCGGCGCTGGCGGCGCGAGGAGTGGGCGCGCCCGCTGCGCGCATTGGCCGGGCCGGCGAGGCGGATCATCGAGGAATCGGACGAGCATCTGCACGCCCATTTCGCCGCCGGCGCGGCACTCGACGCGCTGCGCCTGGCGGCGCTGACGGGGCGGCCGTTCAGCGTCACCGCGCACGCCTACGACATCTTCGCCTCGCCGCGCAACCTGCGCGAGAAGCTCGAGCGTGCCGGCGCGGTGTTCAGCGGCTGCGACTACAACGTCGTGCGGCTGCGCGAGCTGGCGCCGCGCGCCGACGTGCACGAGATCGTCATGGGCGTCGACGCGAGCGCCTTCGGCCGCCACGACCCGCCACCCGGCGGCCGGTCGATCCTCGCCGTCGGCAGGCTCGTGGAGAAGAAGGGCTTCGACGTCCTCGTCGAAGCCGCCGGCCGGCTGGCGGACGTGACCGTGCGGATCATCGGCGACGGCCCGCTGCGGGGCGCGCTCGCCGAGCAGATCGCCGCCACCGCGGCGCCCGTCGAGCTGCTGGGAAGCCGTCCTCCCGCCGAGGTGCTGGCGGCGATGGCGCGCGCCGACGTGCTGGCGATGCCGTGCGTCGTCGCGCGCGACGGCGACCGCGACTCGATGCCCGTCGTCGTCAAGGAGGCGATGGCGCTCGGCCGGCTGATCGTCGCCTCCGCCGAGGTCGGGCTGCCCGAGTGCGTGCTGGCGCCGTGGGGGTTTTTGGCGGCGCCCGGCGATCCGCACGAGTTCGCGGCCGCGCTGCGCGCCGCGCTTGAGCTCGGGCCCGAGGAGCGCCTGCGGGCCGGGCAGGCCGCGCGCGCGTGGGTGCGCGAGCACGCCGACGTCGACCGCGAGACCGCCGCCATGGCGGCGGTGATCGCGCGACTCGTCAGCTCGCGGGCGGGATCAGCACGCGCAGGCGCTCGCTGAGCGCGATCGTCCGCCAGCCGGCATCCAGCGCCCAGCGCTGCTCGCGCGTGGGCTGCGGCGGATAGAAGCCGCGGCCGACGACGATCACGTCGTAGCGCCCCTCGCGCAGCGCCGCCTGAAAGCGCCGCCGCGACGGGTAGCGGCGCAGGAAGCCGTCGAAGTAGCCGATGTACTCGACGTCGTTGGCGATCCGCGTGCCGAAGCTCGGCCAGATCGGCGTCAGGCCGCCGACCGACCAGTCGCTGGCCAGGCCGATGCGCTTGCCGCCCGGAGCGACGCGCAGCAGCGTGTCGATGGCCGGATCGATGCCGAGGTAGCGCGCGTCGTTGATGCGCTGCTCGATGCGGTGCGCCCCGGCGAGCGTGACGATCGCGATCAGGACCGCCGCGGCGACGAGCGCCGCGCTCCGCCGCCGGACCCGCCACAGGCCCCACAGCGCCGCGCCGGCGGCGGCGAGCCCGATCGCCGCGAGGATCACGTCGCGCGCGCCGCGCACCTCGTAGCTGCTGGCGGCGCCGGCCACGACCGCGGCGGCGAGCGCCAGCTGCAGGGCGACGGCCGGCAGACGCGGCAGGCGGGGGGTCACCCAGGCGGCGACGGGGGCCAGCAGAATGAGGATCGGCACGGCGTAGCGGGTGTTGACGTTCGCCAGGAACGGGTCGCCGGGGTTGCCCAGGGCCGTGCCCGGCAGCCACGCATAGACGGGCACGAGCGCGATCGCCGCCGCGCCGAGCAGCACGATGCGGGGATCCAGGCGGCGGCGCTCGACGACGGCCGCCGCCACGAGCGCCGCCGCACAGACGATCGCCAGCAGGCCGAGCCCGTCGAAGAGCTCGCCGGCGAGCTGGCGCATCACCGGCGGTTCGCCGAGGTAGTCCAGGATGCTGAAGCCGACCTGCTCGACGAGCACGTCGCGTGGCGCGTCGAAGATCGTCACCCCGAGCGGCGCGATCTTCACCGGGAAGACCGGATTGCCCGACTCGACGAGGTTGCGCAGCAACCAGGCCGCGTCGCCGAGCAGCACGAGAAAGCCGAGCAGCAGGCCCTCCCGCACGGCCAAGGGCCGGCGGCGCACGAGTCGCGCCGCCGTCCAGACGACGACCAGCACGCCGACCGAGCTGATCCCGTACCACTTCGTCCCGAAGGCGACGGCCAGCGCCGCGGCGGCGAGCATCAGGTCCGAGCGCCGCCGCGTGCGCGCGTGGCGCAGCAGGAACAGCACGCCGCAGGCATAGGTCGCCCACAGCAACGAGTCGGGCAGCGCGCGGGGGATCGTCGCGACGCCGACGATCGGGATCGCCACGACCGCCGCCCCCGCGAGCGCGCAGGCCGCCGCGGGCGCGCGCAGCTCGCGCGCCACCGCCGCGACGGCGAACGCGGTGACCACGAGGAAGAAGACGAACGGCGCGCGGACGAGGAAGTCGTTGTGCCACGGCAGGACGGCGCTGAGCATCACGACGTCGCCGTTGTTGGGGTAGTTGCCGTGGGCGAGCAGCGGCACGAACTGGTCGATCTGCCACAGCGAGCCGGTCTGGATCCAGCGGCCGACGTTCGGCAGGTGGAAGGTCAGCGGGTCGACGCCGATGATCTCGTCGCCCGCCCAGCGGCCGAAGTCGGCGACCGCGGCGCTGAGCGCGAACGCGCCCGCGCCGGCGGCCAGCGCCCACTGCCAGGGGCGGCTGGGCGCAGGCGGCGGTCCGCGGTCCTCGGCGGGCGCGGGGGCGGCCGTCCTGACCCGCGTCGCGATCACGACCGCCAGGGCACAGGCCACGAGCACGGTCGCGCGGTTCATCACCCCCAGCGCCAGCGGCAGGAGGTGCACGGCGATCAGCACGGTCGTGCCGACGACGATCGCCGCGAGGCCGCGCTCGAAGCGGTCGAGATGGCCGAGGCGCCGGCGCACCACCAACGCCGTCGCGACGAGCACCGCGATCGCCATCAGCGTGAACAGGATGCTGCCGGTCAGGAAGTCCTCCAGGGGCATCGCCGCCGCAGGCTAAGTGGTCTGTGGCGGGCGCGCTGCACCTTCCTGCGCGCGGGATGGTTGCGCTCCACGAGGCCGGGTAGCCCATCTGGACTCCTTCCGACGTGACGCCGCCGCCGTCGGACAACGGGACCGGACCGCAGTAGCCCACCAGCCCGCGGGCGCCTGATCGGCAGACGTCCTCGCTCGGCGCGTATCGTGGCGCCGAGTGAGCGCGTCGGCCCCCACACCGACCGGCCGGCCGGACTCCAGCACGGGACTGCGCATCCGTGCCGCGCGCGGCACGATCGTCAATGCCGTCTTCTTGACGAGCATCAACACGCTCGCGCTCGTGCGCGGGTTCCTCGTCGCGGCGTTCCTCTCAACCGCCGAGTACGGGGTGTGGGGCGTCGTGCTCGTCGTGCTGGCCACGCTGCAGCTGCTGCGCCAGATCGGCATCGGCGACAAGTTCATCCAGCAGGACGAGCCTGATCAGGAGCGCGCGTTTCGCAAGGCGATGACCTTCGAGGTCGGCCTGTCGGCGATCGCGCTCGCCGGGGGGCTGGCGCTCGTGCCGGTCCTGGCCACGATCCTCGGCACGCCCGAGATCATCCTCCCCGGCCTCGTGTCGCTGCTGGTGATTCCCGCCTACGCGCTGCAGGCCCCGTTGTGGATCTTCTACCGCGAGATGGACTTCGTCCGCCAGCGCAAGCTGCAGGCGACGGATCCCGTGCTGGGCTTCCTCGTGGCGGTCGTCCTGCTGATCGCGGGCGCCGGCTACTGGGCGCTGATCATCGGCATCGTCTTCGGCGCGTGGGCGGGAGCGTTTTTCTCGTTGCGCGCGTGCCGCTACCCGCTCGCCTTCGCGTTCGATCGCGAGACGCTGCGGGCGTACGCCTCGTTCAGCTGGCCGCTGCTGGCGGCGGGCGGCGGCGCGGTCGTCGTCGGCCAGGGCCTCGTGATCGTCGGCGAGGCGACGCTCGGGCTCGCCGGCGTCGGGATCATCGCGCTGGCGTCGGTGATCTCGCAGTACTCCGACCGCGCTGATCAGGTCGTCACGCAGACGATCTACCCGACGATCTGCGCGGTCAAGGATCGCGCCGACCTGCTCTACGAGGCGTTCGTGAAGTCCAACCGCCTCGCGGTCATGTGGGGCGCGCCGTTCGGCCTCGGGCTCGCGCTGTTCGCCGAGGATCTCGTCGCCTTCGCGATCGGCGAGAAGTGGCGGCCGGGGATCGGGCTCATGCAGGCGATCGGCGTCAGCGTCGCCGTCCATCAGATCGGCTTCAACTGGGACGCCTTCTACCGCGCGCTCGGGCGCACCAAGCCGATCGGCGTCGCCGCCGCGATCGGCATCCTCGCGTTCGTCGCGATCGCGCTGCCGCTGCTGGCGACCGAGGGCCTGCGCGGCCTGGCGCTCGCGACGCTGCTCGTCGAGGGCGTGAACTTCGCGGTGCGGATGTTCTTCCTGCGGCGCCTGTTCAGCGCGTTTCGCCTGCTGCGCCATACCGGCCGGGCGCTGCTGCCCAGCGTGCCGGCGGTCGGGATCGTCGTGCTGCTGCGGCTCGTGGTCGGGGAGGAGTCCACGCGCCTGGCGGCGGCTTCGATGCTGGCGCTGTACGTGCTCGTCACGATCGCGGCGACGGCGTTCTTCGAGCGGCGCCTGCTGTCGGAGATGCGCAGCTACCTCCGCGCCCGCCCGGAGGTCGGGGCGGCGGCGTGACGGTCGGCCTGGACGTGCGCGAGCTGCTCGCGGTCTTCGCCGGCGGCTTCGCCGGCGCGATCGCGCGCCTGGCGCTGGTGGAGGGGATGGCGAGCGATCCGGGGACCTGGCCCTGGGGGACGTTCGTCGCGAACATCGCCGGCGCGCTGGCACTGGGATACGTCGCCGCCCGCCTGCACGAGCGCCGGCCCGTCCCGTCGGTTCGCCTGCGATTGCTCGGCACGGGATTCTGCGGCGCCCTGACGACGTTCTCGACCATGCAGCTCGAGCTGCTGCGGATGCTCGACGGCGGTCATCACGAGCTGGCGCTCGCCTACGCGACCGTCAGCATCGCCGGCGGGGTCGCCGCCGTCGCGCTCGCGACGCGTGCCGGCAGGCGAGTGTCGGAGACCGGGTGAGCGCCGCTGTCGTGATCGCGGTGGGACTGCTCGGCGGGGCCGGCGCGGCCGCGCGCTTTTTGCTCGACGGCGCCGTCAGCCGGAAGCTGGGCAGGCGGTTTCCGTTCGGGATCCTGGTGGTCAACGTCAGCGGCGCGTTCCTGCTCGGCCTCGTGGTCGGCATCGCGCTGGACGGCGACGCCTACCGGCTGGTCGGCACCGGTCTGCTCGGCGCCTACACGACGTTCAGCACGTGGGTCTTCGACAGCCATCGCCTCGGCGAGGAGGGACGGCCGCGGCTCGGTCTGGTCAACCTCGTCGCGAGCCTCGTGCTCGGCCTCGCCGCGGTGTGGCTCGGGCGCCAGGCCGGGATGGCCTGGTGACGCGCGATCGATGCAGCGACTACGGCACGGTGACGCCGTGCCCGCGCAGGTAGTCGAGATAGAACGGCCGCAGCAGCTCGGCGACCTCGCCCTCCCCGGAGTCGGTCAGGTCGTCGATGTGCGAGCGCAGCGTCATGACGTCCGCCTCGGCCTCGTCGACCTCGCCGGCCGCCGCCTCGGCGACCGGCAGCGCCTTGATCAGCCGCCAGAAGAAGCCGACGTCGACGTGGCGCAGCGCATAGCGCACCGCGAGGTCGTGCAGCTCCTTGGAGGAGAGCGGGTCGAGCGTGTCGGCAGCTGCGTCGTGGGTGGTCATCGGCTGGGACGTTAGACCGTGGCGCGGCGCGGCGCGGCGCGGCGCGAGCGCGCCGGCTCGCAGGTCCTGAATCGCCGGCGAACCTACGCCACGCGCTCCGCGCCGCTGTAGACGTTGACGTGGTCTCCGCGCGCGAAGCCCGCGAGCGTCATGGCGCGGTCGGCCGCCAGCGCGATCGCCAGCGACGTCGGCGCGCCGACCCCGACGAGGATCGGCGCGCCCGCCACGGCGGCCTTCTGCACGAGCTCGAAGGACAGCCGTCCGCTGACGCAGAGGATCTGCCCGTGCAGCGGCAGCAGGCCGTCACGCAATGCGCGGCCGACGACCTTGTCCATGGCGTTGTGGCGCCCGACGTCCTCGCGCACGAGCAGCGGCTCGCCGGCCGCCGTGAACAGGCCGGTGGCGTGCATGCCACCGGTGCGCCCGAACCCTGGCTGGCGCAGGCGATCGGGCAGCGCGGCAAGCAGCGAGCGCGCCACGACCGGGCCGGCGGGCAGCAGTGGTGCGTTGACGGCGACCTCCTCCAGCGAGCCCCTGCCGCAGACGCCGCACGACGACGTCGTGTAGAAGCGCCGCGCGCCCGGGTCGCGCAGCAGGGGGCCGCGCACCTCGACCGTGTTGGCGGCGAGGTCCGTGGTGGGCCCGGCCTCGTGGGCGCGGTCGATCAGCCCCTCGCCGTGCAGGAACCCGAGCGCGAGCTCCTCGTCGTCGCCGGGCGTGCGCATCGTGATCGTCAGTGCGACGCCGTCGACGCGGATCTCCAGCGGCTCCTCGACGGCGACCTCGTCGCGCTCGCCGTCGCGGCGCACGACGGCCGTCATCCTGCCGGCGACGGCGTCGCCCGCCACGCCGCTATCCCGCGGCCGCGATCGCCGGCGTGCGGCGCGGCTCCTCGGATACGGGCCGCACGTCGACCGCGACGACCTTGTACTCCGGGCAGGAGGTGTTGACGTCGGCCGACGGGCCGATCAGGAGGTTCGTGCGCACCTCGGGGAAGTGAAACGCCGTGAACACGTGCCCCGGCTCGATCCGCGTCGTCACCCGCGCGTGCAGCTCGATGCGGCCGTGGGCGCTTCGCACCGAGACGAGCGCGCCGTCCTCGATCCACAGCCGGGCGGCGTCGTCGGGATGGATCTCCAGCCACTCGGCGCCGACGAGGTCGAGGTTGGCGGTGCGCCGCGTCATCGTTCCGGCGTTGTAGTGCTCCAGGCGCCGGCCCGTCACGAGGATCACTCCGAACTCGGCGCAGACCTCGCTGCCGGGCGGCTTGTAGGGCAGCGCCGCGAGCTGCGCGCGCCCGCCGGGCAGCGCGAAGGTCTCGGCGTAGAGGATCGGCGAGTCGGTCCCGTCGGCGGCGACCGGCCACTGCAGGCCGCGACGGCCGATGCGCTCGTGCGACACGCCCGCCCAGTCGGGTGTCAGCGCGGCGATCTCGTCCATCGCGTCGGCGGGACTGGCAAAGCCCATGTCGTGGCCGAGCGCCGCGGAGATCGTCGTGAGGATCTCGAAGTCCGTGCGTGCGTCGCCCGGCGGGTCGATCGCGGGCGCGACGAGCTGGATGCGCCGCTCGGCGTTGGTGAACGTGCCACCCTTCTCCAGGAACGAGGACGCCGGCAGGACGACGTCGGCGTAGCGCGTCGTCTCGTTTTCGAAGATGTCCTGCACGACGAGGAACTCCAGCGCTTCCAGGGCCTCGATGACGTGCGTCGTGTCGGGGTCGGTCTGCGCGACGTCCTCGCCGAAGATGAACATCGCCTTCAGGTCGCCGGCCACCGCGGCATCGAACATCTCGGGGATCTTCAGTCCGCGCTCGCGCTTCATCGTCACGCCCCAGCGCTGCTCGAAGCGCCGCGCCACGTCCTCGTCGCCGACCGACTGGTAGCCGGTGAACGTGTCGGGCAGCGCCCCCATGTCCGATGAGCCCTGGACGTTGTTCTGCCCGCGCAGCGGCAGCAGCGCGCTGCCCGGCCGCCCGACCTTGCCGCACATCAGCGCGAGGTTGCAGATCAGCCGCACGACCTCCGACCCGTAGCGGTGCTCGGTGACGCCCAGCCCCCACATGACGCTTGCCTCAGCGGCCTGCGCGTAGATGTGCGCGGCGCGCTCGAGGTCGGCGGCCGGCACGCCGCTGATGCGCTGCACGTCGACCGGCGTGTAGTCCTCCAGCAGCGCCCGCGTCTGCGCGTAGCCCTCGGTCCGCTGGGCCAGGAACGCCTCGTCGGTGAGTCCGTCGCGGGCCACGACGTGGGCCAGGCCGAGCACGAGGGCCGCGTTCGTGCCGGGCCGGGGCGCGAGGTGCAGCACGCCATAGTCGGCCAGCTCGATGCGCCGGGGGTCGATCGTCACGAGCTGACAGCCGCGCAGCGTCGCCTGCTTGATCCGCGCGCCGGCGACGGGATGTGCCTCGGTCGGGTTGGCGCCGATCAGGATCGCGGCGTCGGCGGCCTCGATGTCGTCGAAGGAGCCGGTCGCGCCCGACAGTCCGAGGGACTTGCGCAGCGCCCACGAGGTGGGGGAGTGGCAGACGCGCGAGCAGTTGTCGATGTTGTGCGTGCCGATCGCGGCGCGCATCATCCGCTGCATGACGTAGCAGTCCTCGTTGGTCGCGCGCGAGGAGGCCAGGCCGGCGATCGCGTCCGGGCCGTCGGCGTCGCGGATGCGCGTCAGCTCGGAGACGATCAGCGCGATCGCCTCGTCCCACGACGCAGGTCGCAGATCGCCGCCGTCAGCGCGGATCAGCGGCGTGCTCAGGCGCTCGCGGTGGCGGGAGAACTGGTGGGCGAAGCGGCCCTTCAGGCACGTGTGGCCCTTGTTGGCCGGCCCGTCGAGCGCCGGCGAGATCGAGACGACGCGTCCGTCGGTGGCGTGCGCCTCCAGCCGGCATCCGACGCCGCAGTAGCCGCAGGTGGTTGTGACGTCTTGGGTCATCGTCTACCTCTCGATCATGCCAAGCAGCGAGATCTCGGTGATCGCGCCGGTCGGGCAGGTGTCGGCGCACGCGCCGCAGGAGACGCAGGTGGACTCGCGGAAGCCCTGGTCCATGCCGGCCGCGATGTTCGAGGCGAACCCGCGCCCGGTGGCGGTCAGCGCGAACGCGCCCTGCACCTCGTCGCAGGCTCGTACGCAGCGCCCGCAGGAGATGCACCACTCCTGGCGCAGCGCCAGGTAGGGATGGCGCAGGTCGTCGGGGCGCTCGTGTCTGGCGCCGGGCCAGCGCAGCCGCTCGCCATCGACCCCGAGGTCGCGCGCGATCACGGCCAGCTCGGTGTTTTCGGCGGGCGCCTCGGGCAGCTCGGACAGCACGAGCTCGACGGTCGCGGCGGCGATCCGGCGCGCCGTCTCGTCGGCGGTGTCGACGCGCATCCCGTCGCGACACGGCGTCGTGCACGCGGGCATCGGCCCGGGGGCGCCCCGCACGCCGACCATGCAGACGCGGCAGGCGCCGAAGGGCTCCTGGCGCTCGTCGAAGCACAGCGTCGGCACGTCGCCGCCGGCCGCGCGCACGGCCTGCAGGACCGTCGTTCCGTCCTGGACCTCGACGTCGGTGCCGTCGATCTCGACGCGCATCACGCGACGCCCAGCTCGTCGGGGAAGTGCTCGAGCAGGCTGCGGATCGGCGCCGGCACGCCGCTGCCGTGTGCGCACAGCGAGCCGAGCTCGAGCGTCTCAAGCAGCGCCTCCACGCGCTCGCGGTCGACATCCCCGTCGGCGGCGAACATCTCGTGCGCGCGGCGCAGGCCGATGCGACACGGAAAGCACTTGCCGCAGCTCTCGGTGGCGCCGAAGTGCAGCAGGTGCGTCGCGAGCGCGCGCATGTCGGTCGTCTCGTCGAAGGCGACGATCCCACCGTGGCCGAGCATGCAGCCGACCGCCGCGAGGTCGTCGAAATCAAACGGCGTGTCCAGCAGCGACGCCGGCAGGATGCCGCCGAGCGGGCCGCCGATCTGCAGCGCCTTGATCGTGTGCCCGTCGCGCAGTCCACCCGCGAGCTCCTGACACAGCTCCCGGACCGGCGTTGCGAAGGACACCTCGTAGACGCCCGGGCGCTCGAAGCGCTCGTTGAAGCAGACGAGCTTCGTGCCGGAGGTGGGACCGGGGCTGAGCTGCGCGTAGTGCTCGGCGCCCTCGCGAGCGACCAGCGGGATGTTGCACAGCGTCTCGACGTTGTTGACGACCGTCGGCAGGCCGTGCAGCCCGCGCTGCGCCGGAAACGGCGGGCGCGCGGAGACCGTGCCGCGCAGCCCCTGCAGGCAGGCCAGCAGCGCCGTCTCCTCGCCGACGACATACGAGCCGGCGCCCTCGACGATCGTCACGTCGAAGGCGAACTCCGAGCCCAGCACGGACGGGCCGAGCAGGCCGGCTCGGCGCGCCACCACGACCGCCCACTCCAGCGCCGGCTTGGAGCGCGGGTACTCCGAGCGCGTCAGCACGAACCCGTGGTCGGCGCCGACGGCGTAGCCGGCGAGCGCCATGCCCTCCAACAGCAGCTCTGGCCGCTCCTCCATCAGCAGCTTGTCGATGTAGGAGCCCGGATCGCCCTCGTCGCCGTTGGCCACGATGAACTTGCGCTCGCCCTCGGCGTTGCGCGCGAATTCCCATTTCGAACCGGCGGGGAAGCCGGCGCCACCTCGCCCGCGGACCTCCGCGTCCTTGACCTGCTCGAGCAGCTCGTCGGGCGTGAGCGTCGCGATCGCCCGCGAGAGGCCGGCCCAGTCGTGCCCGATGGCCAGCAGCGCCGGGCCGTCCAGCGCGCTGCGCGGCGGAGGTTCGCGCGCGGGGGCCGCGGCGCCGCCGAGCACGCGCCGCACCGCGCCCGGGCCGGCGTCGACGATGTCGCCCTCGCGCACCGCGGGCGAGCTGTGGCAGTAGCCGAGGCAGACGGTCTCCGCGAGCGACACCGAGCCGTCGGCGCTGCGCTCGCCGAGCTCGCAGCCCAGCCCGTCGCGCAGCTCGGCGACGTGCGCGTCGGCGGTCGCGGCGAAGCACGCGGTGCCGGTGCAGACGCTGATGTGCCGCTCGCCGCGCGGCGCCAGCAGGTCGTCGTAGAAGGTCGACACGCCGTGCACCGCCGCCTCGGGCAGGCCGGAGCGCGCCGCCGCGCGGCGACGGTCGTCATCGGTGATCTCGCCGTGGTCGGCGACGGCGTCCTTCAGTACCTCCAGGGCCGTGGGGGCCCCGAGCTCGTGGTGGCGGCGGATGATCTCGACGAGGTTGCGCGACATGGCTCGATCTGCACTGATGATCGCGCATGGCCGCGGTGCGGTCCAAGCGCGATCGGCGATCGTTACGGTCTGCCGCTCAGGCGATCGCAGCCGCCGGTCGGGACGCACTCAAGCGGCGTTCCCGTGATGAGGGCCAGCACCAGCACGATGAACGTCAGACCGAGGATCGAGTACAGCGCGACCATCAGCGGGTGCAGCGTGTCGCCCTCATCCAGGCCGGCGAGGAAGCGCAGACGCTTGACGAGCGCGGCGTAGAAGGCCTTCAGGCGGGTCACGCGACGCGCACCGTCTCGCCCTCGACGGTCACCGTGTCACCGCGCCGCAGCTTGCGCCCGCGGCGCAGCTCGACCTCGCCGTTGACGCGCGCCGCTCCCTCCTGCACGAGCTCGCGGGCGTGCCCGCCGGACTCCGCGAGCCCCGCGAGCTTGAGCAGCTGGCCAAGGCGGATCGTCTCCTCGGTGATCGCGACCTTGCGCGGGCCCACGTCAGCCATCCGCGGAGGCTCGAACCGCGAGGCGCAGGCGCGCGAGGCCCTCGACGATCTTCGGCGCCGGGTGCGCCGTGAACGACAGCCGCAGCGTGCGCGCGTCGGGATCGGTCGCGTAGAACGGGGCGCCGGGTACGAACGCGACATCGTGGCGCAAGGCTACGCGCAGCAGCGCGCTCGCATCCCAGCCCTTTGGCAGGCGTGCCCAGACGAACATCCCCCCGTCGGGATGGTTGAAGCTCGACCCATCGGGCAGCGCCTGGGCCAGGCCGCCGAGGAGCGCATCGCGACGCCGGCGATACTCGGCGCAGAGGCGCTCGATGTGCTCGTCGAGCTCGCCCGTCGCAAGCGCGATGCGGGTTGCGTGCTGATCGACGGTCGACGTGTGCAGGTCGGCCGCCTGCTTGGCGACGGTCAGCGGCCCGAGCAGCGCTTCGGGCGCGCGCAGGAAGCCGATCCTCAGGCCCGGGGCCAGCACCTTCGACAGCGACGAGACGGTCACGGTCCGGTCGCGCGCACCGGGGTGGGAGGCGATCGACGCCAGCGCGCGGCCGTCGTAGCGCAGCTCGCCGTAGGGGTCGTCCTCGATCACCCACAGGCCGTGCTCGGCGGCCACCTGCGCCAGCTCCCGCCGCCGTGCTTCGGGCAGCGTCCGGCCCGTCGGGTTCTGGAAGGTCGGGACGAGGTAGAGGAACTTCGGCCGGTGCTCTGCGATCAGCCCGGGCAGCGCCTCTGGGTCCAGCCCCCGCTCGTCGCACGGCACGGGCTTCAGGCGCGCGCCGGCGAGCTGGAAGGACTGCAGCGCGGCGAGGTAGGTGGGGTTCTCGACGAGCACGACGTCGCCGGGATCCAGCAGCACGCTGGCGACGAGGCCGATCGCCTGCTGGGAGCCGGTGGTGACGAGGATCTCGCCTGCCTGCGCCTGCAGGCCGCGGTCGCACAGCCGAGCCGCCAGCAGCGCGCGCAGCTGCGGATCGCCCTCCGTCGTGGAGTATTGCAGCGCGCCGGCGATGGCCGTGGGGGAGAGCGCGCTCGCGAAGGACTGCGCCACCAGCTCGGCCGGAAACAGCTCGTTTGCGGGGAGCCCGCCCGCGAACGAGATGACGTCGGCGCGCTGGGTGAGCGTGAGGATGTCGCGCACCGGCGAGGAGCGCACGCCGGCGAGCCGCAGGGAGAGTGGGGGCGGGGGCTGCGGCACGCCACACATGATCGCGCGTGCCTCAAGACCGCCGGCCGTTCATGGCAATTTGCAGGCTTCTCGGGACGCTGCTGCTACCGTGTCGGCCATGGGCAGCGCCGCTGCCCGCGAGGTTCTTGTCTCTGAGTGCGCTTTATGCGGTTCGGGTCGGCGAATCTCCCGAATCGTTTGCATGGTCGCCGCAGATGCGTGCGCCCATTAGCTAGGAGCAGCTCACTGTGTCTTCGAAGTCCTTCGCCGATCTCGGCGTGTCATCCGTGGTGGTCGATGCGCTCAGGGCGCGCAACATCACCGATCCGTTCGCGATCCAGAACCTCGTCATCCCCGACGTCCTGGACGGGCACGACGTGCTCGCCAAGTCGCCCACCGGCTCGGGCAAGACCCTCGCCTTCGCGGTGCCGATCGTCGAGCGCCTGCAGGCGACCGACCGCCGCCCGGGCGCGCTGATCCTGGCGCCGACGCGCGAGCTCGCGCTGCAGATCGTCGACGACATGACCGAGCTGGCGCACGCTCGCGCGCTCTCGGTCGCCGCCGTCTACGGTGGCGCCGGCATCGAGCGCCAGATGAAGCTCGCGCGCCGCGCCCACATCCTCGTCGCGACGCCCGGCCGCCTGGAGGACATCCTCCAGCGCCGCGCGGTCACGCTGGAGCACATCAAGATCCTCGTCCTCGACGAGGCCGACCGCATGCTCGACATGGGCTTTCGCCCCGCCGTCGACCGGATCGTCGCGCGCACCCCGCGCACCCGTCAGACGCTGTTCTTCTCGGCGACGCTCGAGGGCGATACCGGCACGATCGCCAAGGCCTACACGACCGACGCGCGCCGCCACGAGCACGTGCCGCCCGTCGATCACGACGCGCCCGAGACCGAGCACCGCTTCCTCAAGGTCCAGCACGAGGCGAAGGTCGCGCACCTCGTCCGCGAGCTCGGTGCCGAGGAGCGCGGCCTCACGATCGTCTTCGTACGCACCAAGCGCGGCTGTGACCGGCTCGTCAAGCGCCTGCGCGATCACAACGTGACCGCGCTGGCGATGCACGGCGACAAGACCCAGTCCCAGCGCGAGAAGGCGCTCGCGCGCTTCGAGCGCGGCGAGGTCGACACGCTCGTGGCGACCGACGTCGCGGCGCGCGGCATCGACGTGCGCGACGTGAC
>Ga0136618_10000233_pt1 | contig 17498 bp, 20 predicted proteins | sample AntDrymUQ3302106_2_FD_104805 | JGI IMG/M metagenome (GOLD analysis project Ga0136618, IMG submission 104805) | Polar desert sand microbial communities from Dry Valleys, Antarctica - metaG UQ330 (21.06) | ecosystem: Environmental > Terrestrial > Soil > Desert | place: Antarctica: Dry Valley... | reverse complement strand
GCGCCGCGCAGCGGCCGGTAGGCCACGCGCTCGATCATCACGTTCAGCGTGCCGCACGCGATCATCGCGATCACGAGCGTCAGGATCATGCCGAGCAGCGTGCCCAGCGGCCCCGTGGCGATGGTCAACCCGATCGTGCCGAAGAAGCCGAACGACACGAAGGTGCCGAGCATGAACACGTCGCCGTGGGCGAAGTTGATGAGCTCGATGATGCCGTAGACGAGCGTGTAGCCGATGGCGATCAGCGCGAGGATCGCGCCGTTGGAGAGCCCGTCCTTGATGTTGTTCGCGAGGCGGGAGAGGCTCCCCTCGTCGATGAGGTCCTGGATGCCGAAGGCGACGGGCATGGCCAGCAGCAGGCCGATCAGGACCCACTTGGCGATCTGCTCGCCGAGCTCGCCACGAGGGCGCTTCACCGGGCGTGAGGCTGCGGTGGCGGCTTCCATGTCCAGCGAAGAACCTACCGCGACCGCGCCGGGAGGGCGCGGCCGCGGATGGCCTTCAGCGTGATGTGGATCAGGCGCCCTGCTGCTCGATGGCCTTCGAGAACACGAGCTTGCCGCCCTTGGCGATGTAGGCGCCGTAGGTGGTCAGGGTGGTGTCCCCGTCGTCGTCGATCGAGTAGGTGCCCAGGGCGGACTCCTTGTTCTCGATGGCGAAGAAGGCCTTGATCACGGCTTCCTTCTCGCCGTTGCCCTTCTCGATCGAGTCGAGAACCGCGGAGGCGGCCTCATAGCCGTAGATGGCGTACGGGTCGATCTCGTCAGCCTTCTCGCCGTACTCCGCCGTGTAGTCGTCGTAGAACTTCTGGCCCGCGGGCGGAAGCTCGTCGGGAGACACGGTCGGGGCGGTCAGGAACGTCACCTTCTGGACCTCCGGCGGGATCTCCTTCGTGAAGTCCACCGTCGCCATGCCGTCCGGGCCGAACAGCTTGGCCTCCGGCACTGCGGCGTTCAGGTCCTTGTAGAGCTGCGGGCCGTTGTTGTCGATGATGCCGCCCGTGAAGACGGCGTCAGCGCCCGTGGCCTTGATCTTGTCGGCCAGCGCGCGGTAGTTGGCCGCACCGCCGTCCCACGAGTCACTGCCCGCGATCTTGATCCCGAGCTCCTCGGCCGGGGTCTGGGTGTTCTTGGCGACGCCCTTGCCGTACACCTCGGCGTCGTCGAGGATGTACACGTTGGTGACGCCCTCGTCCTTCATGTACTGCGCCAGTGCGGCGCCCTGGATGTTGTCGATCGGCACGACGCGCCCGTAGGTGCGCTCGCCGGTCGGGTAGTACTTGTCGGGCTCGCCCTGCTCCGCACCGACGCCACCCTTGGTCAGGCCGAACGCCGTGTTGGACGGGGAGACCTGCAGCAGGCCGCCGTCATTGGTGATCGGGATCGAGATCGCCGACGCGCCGGAGTTGAACTCGCCGATGTAGGCGACCGCGTTCTCGTTCTGCGCAGCCTTGCGGGCGTTGTCGGACGTGGCGCCCGCTTCCCACTGGCCGGCCGCCGCCGTGGCGTCGTCGAGCGACTCGTACTTGATCGTGAAGTCGCCGCACTTGCCGCCCTTCTGCTTCAGGGCGAGCTCGATGCCCTTGATCACGTCCTCGGACTGAGGACGCGACGCGCCCTGCAACGGCAGGGACGAGTAGACGGTCAGGCTCTTGGCGCCGCCCTCGGCGGCGGCACCGCCCCCACCACTGTCTGAGTCGTCATCGCCGCAGGCGGCGACGCCGAAGGCCATTGCGGCCGTGAGGCAGCTCCACGCTGCCAATCCACGAATATTCAAGTAACCCCTCCTCAAAGGGTTGACCCTTGTTCTGAGCGCGCGATTCTAGTGATCGCGCCGGAGATGACGCAAATCTTGCGTTAGCCCCGGGTTATCGTGGGCTCCAGCGGGTCTCGCCGTCTTCGGCGTCGCGCTTGCCCGAGCCTGCGGGCCCGAACACGCGGAAGGTCGCCGCGACGACGATCATCCCGACCGTGATCAAGAACGCGTCGAACGACTTGACGTCGATCGCCCAGAGCACGATCCAGACCACGAGCCCGGCGATGGTGGTGAGCAGGAGCCCCATGCGGGCGCCGATCATAGAGGGCGCGGCCCGGTTAGGACCGGACAGGATGTCCGGCATGCCAGTCAGAGCGCCGTCCGGATGACCGGCGGAGCACTATTGAAGCGCGGCTGCGAACTCCGCCACCAGCGCACCGACCGCGGCGGCCGGCTCGGACGCCTCAGCTGCTGCGCGCACGAGGCGCGAGCCGACGATCACGCCGTCGGCTCCGGCGTCCGCGGCCGCGGAGGCGGCGGCGGGCGTGCCGATGCCGAAGCCGAGCGCCACGGGGACGTCGAAGTGCTCCCTGGTGCGGGCGATCACCGCGGCGAGGTCGCCGGCCAGCTCGGTGCGCTCGCCCGTCGTGCCCGTGACGGACACGGTGTAGACGAACCCGCGCGCGCTGCGCCCGATCGCCGCGAGCCGCCGCTCAGGGGTCGTCGGTGCGACGAGCCCCACCAGCGCGACCCCGGCGGCGTCGCAGGCGCCGAGCGCCTCACCCGCCTCCTCGAGCGGCAGGTCGGGGACGATCAAGCCACTGATCCCGCGTGTCGCCAGGTCGTCTGCGAAGCGCTCGGTACCCCGCGCCAGGACGAGGTTGGCGTAGCACATCAGCACGACCGGCACCGTGTCCGCGAGGGCGCGCCCGACCTCGAGCACGCCGTGCAGCGTGGCACCGCCCGCCAGCGCCGCGGTCCCGGCCGCGTGGATCACCGGGCCGTCCGCGAGTGGGTCGGAGAACGGCACGCCCAGCTCCACGAGGTCGGCGCCGTGCTCACCGTAGGCCTCGCCGATCGCGCGCGAGGTGCCCAGGTCGGGATAGCCTCCCATCAGGTACGGCATCAGCGCCGCGCGGCCGCTCGCCGCGGCGAACGCGGCGGCGATCGTGTCCGTGCCCGCGGCCACGCTCACGCGGGGCGCCCCAGCACCTCGGCGAGGTCCTTGTCGCCTCGACCGGAGAGGCAGATCAGCTCGGGCGCATCGGGGGCGGCCGGCGGGTTGGCGAGCACCCAGGCGACCGCGTGGGAGGACTCGAGCGCAGGGATGATCCCCTCGAGCTCCGTCAGCCGACGGAACGCCGCGACCGCTTCGGAGTCGGTTACCGCCTCGTAGCGTGCGCGGCCGGAGTCGCGCAGCCAGGCGTGCTCGGGGCCGACGCCCGGGTAGTCGAGGCCGGCCGAGATCGAATGCGCCTCGGTGATCTGGCCCTCTTCGTCCTGCATGATCGCCGAGTAGGAGCCGTGCAGGACGCCGCCGCGCCCGCCGCGGCCACCGACCGTCAGCGGCGCGCCGTGGCGCCCGCTCGTCAGGCCCTCGCCCGCGGCCTCCACCCCGACCAGCTCGACGTCGGGGTCGTCCGCGAACGGGATGAACATGCCGATCGCGTTCGAGCCGCCGCCCACGCATGCGATCACTCGCGCGGGGAGCCGGCCGCAGCGCTCGAGCACCTGCGCGCGCGCCTCGTCGCCGATCACGCGCTGGAGATCGCGCACGAGCGCCGGAAACGGGGCCGGGCCGACGCACGAGCCGATCGCGTAGTGGGTGTCGGCAACGTTCGCGACCCAGTCGCGGATCGCTGCCGAGACGGCCTCTTTGAGCGTGCGCGAGCCGGCATCGACGCCGCTCACGGTCGTGCCGAGCAGCCGCATCCGCTGCACGTTCGGCGCTTGGCGGCGCATGTCCTCGGTGCCCATGTAGACGACGCACTCCAGCCCGAGCAGCGCGCAGGCGGTCGCGGTCGCGACGCCGTGCTGGCCGGCGCCGGTCTCGGCGATGATGCGTGGCTTGCCCATGCGCTTGGCGAGCAGGCACTGGCCGAGCGCATTGTTGAGCTTGTGCGAGCCCGTGTGCATCAGGTCCTCGCGCTTGAGCCAGACGGGGCGGCCGGCGGACTCGGACAAGCGCGCGGCGTGATAGAGCGGCGTCGGGCGCCCGCAGAAGTCGCGGCCGAGCCGGTCCAGCTCGGCCAGGTATCCGGTGTCCGCGCGCGCGGCTACCCACTCGGCCTCGAGCTCCGCGAGCGCCGGCATCAGCGTCTCGGGCACGTACTGGCCGCCGTAGGGGCCGAAGCGGTGCTCGACGACGGTCAAGCGCCGGCCGCGATGCGCTGCGGCTCCACCGCGGCCATGAGCGCGGCCAGCTTGACGGGGTCCTTGACGCCGGGCTCGGCTTCCACGCCGGACGAGACGTCGACCGCCCACGGGTCGAGCGCCTCGATGCCGGCGGCGACGTTCTCGGCGGTCAGCCCGCCGGAGAGGATCATCGGGATCGCGCGGCGCCGGCGCGCGGCGAGCGCCCAGTCCCACGTCTCCCCCGTGCCGCCGCGCAGCCCGCGCGCCGCCGTGTCGAGCAGGTGGAAGTCGGTGTGGAAGCGCTCGAGGTCCTGCAGGTCGGCGGCGCCGGCGACGCGCGCCGCCTTGATCACCTTCGCGCCCGAGCGGCGGGCGGCCTCCGCGCAGAACGCCGGGCCCTCGTCGCCGTGGAGCTGCAGGTGGGAGAGGTGCAGCGTCTCGGCGGCGTGCGAGACCTCCGCGAGCGTCGGGTTGACGAACACCCCGACAAGCTCGGTGCGGCGGCGCAGGGCCGCGGCGATGCGAGCGCCAACCGTGGGATCCGCCGCGCGCGGTGAATGCGGCCAGAGGATGAACCCGAGCGCCCAGGCGCCGAGCTCGACGGCCAGCTCGGCATCCTCGGGGCGTGTTATGCCGCAGACCTTGACGCGCGTCACCCGGTAAGCCTAGTGCCCGTCAGCGCTCGACGTGTCCGGTCGCCTCGAGTTGCGGGATGACGCCCTCGACGATGTCCACGGGCACGGCGAAGCCGGTCTCGACGCCGGCGGCGCCGCTGGCGATCTGCGAGTTGATGCCGATCACCCGGCCAGTGGCGTCGAGCAGCGGACCGCCCGCATAGCTCGGCTCGAGCGCGGCATCGGTCTGGAGCACGTCGTCGATCGTGAACCCGGAAGCGCTGGTCAGGCGCCGCCGGAGCACGGACACGACGCCGGTCGCGAGCGTGCGCCCGCTCTCGGATGGGCTGCCGATCGCGAGCGTCGGGTCACCGATCCCGACGCTCTCGGAGTCGGCCAGCTCCAGCGGCTCCAGGTCGCGGCCACCGTGATCGATGCGCAGCAGCGCCAGGTCGATGTCCGGGTCCTTGCCGACGACCATCGCGCCGACCGTATGGGTGCCCGACAGCGTGACGCGGATGTCGGTCGCCGCAGCGATGACGTGCGCGTTCGTGAGCATCAGCCCGTGCTCGTCGATCAGGAAGCCGGCCCCCGTCATCTCGATCTGGCCGGCGGTGCCGGCCGCGTCGAAGGGTGTCGGTTCACCCGGCAGCCGCCGCGCGCGCACGAAGACGACCCCCGGCGCGGCGCGCCGGAAGATCTCGCGAACCTCGAGCGCCGCCCCGGCGGCTCCGGCGGCCCCGCCGGCGCGAGCGGCGCCGGCCAGCCGCACCCCGCCGGCCGCCCCTTCCTTCCCGGTGCCCACCGCGCCGGCGGCGAGCAGCGCCCCGGCCGTGGCGCCGCCGCCGATCACAGCGGCCACGACCGTGCTCAACCAGCGTCGCATCCGGCGAGGGTGGGCGTCGCTGGTGAAGCGCCGCTAAACCGTGTTACGCGTGTCCGGTGAGCTCGTGGCAGGCGGCCTCGACATCGGGCGCGCGCATCAGCATCTCGCCGACCAGGACCGCGTCCACGCCGACCCGGTCGAGCTCGTCGAGCTGCTCGCGAGTCGAGAAGCCCGACTCCGACACGACGGTCTTGCCCGTCGGCACGTCGGAGAGCAGCTCGTAGGTGCGCTCGATGTCGACGGAGAAGTCGGCCAGGTCGCGATTGTTGATCCCGATCACCTCCGCCTCGACCTCCAGGGCGGCCTCGAGCTCCTCCTCGTCGTGGACCTCGACGAGCACGTCGAGGTCCAGCGCCCACGCCTCGCGATGCAGCTCGCCGAGCACGTCGGGCTCCAGCGCGGCGACGATCAGCAGGATCGCGTCGGCACCCGCCGCCGCCGACTCGTAGAGCTGGTAGGGGTCGACGATGAAGTCCTTGCGCAGGACCGGCAGGTGCGTCGCCGCGCGTGCGGCGCGCAGGTCGTCGAGTGAGCCATGGAAGTGGAACGGCTCGGTGAGGATCGAGAGCGCCGCCGCGCCGCCGCGCTCGTACGCGAGCACGATGTCGGCTAGCTCAGCGCCCTCGCGGATCACGCCCGCCGACGGCGAGCGCCGCTTGTGCTCGGCGATCAGCGAGATCCCGGGACGCGTGAGCGCCTCCTGGAAGGGCCTGCTCTCCGGGCGCGCGCCGAGCGCGGCCTCGAGCTGCGCGAGGGGCACTGCCTCCCGACGGCGCCCGACCTCGTCGCGCGTCGCCTCCACGATGCGTTCCAGCACGCTCAAGTGGGAGCCAGCTTACCCGTGAGCTCGACGAGTCGATCAAGTGCGGCGGCGGCGGCGCCATCGTCGATCGCCGCCTCGGCGGCGCGAACCCCCTCGCCGAGGCCGTCCGCGCGGCCCGCGGCGTAGATCGCAGCGCCCGCGTTGAGCACCGCCAGGTCGCGGGCCGGGCCGCGCTCTCCGGCGAAGATCCTGCGCGTCGTCGCCGCGTTGACGTCGGGCGGCCCGCCCGCGACGTCCTCGTAGGCCGCGCGTGCGAGGCCCACGTCCTCGGGCGCCACCTGGTAGTCGCGCAGCTCGCCGCCGTCGACCTCGACCACGCGCGTGGCGCCCGAGGTGCTGAGCTCGTCCAGCCCGTCGAGGCTCGAGACGACGAGCGCGCGCTGAGCGCCGAGCCGGGCGAGCGCGCCCGCCATCACCTCGAGGAAGGCCGGATCGGAGACGCCGATCACCTGGCGCCTCGCGCCCGCCGGGTTCGTCAGCGGGCCGAGGAAGTTGAAGATCGTGCGCACGGCGAGCTCCTTGCGCACGGGCACGACGAAGCGCGTGGCGCCGTGGTGGGCGGGCGCGAACATGAAGCCGAAGCCGATCTGCGCGATGCACTGCGCGACCGCCTCCGGCGCCAGGTCTATCCGCACGCCGAGCGCCTCGAGCACGTCGGCGGAGCCCGACAGGCCGGTGGCGGAGCGGTTGCCGTGCTTGGCGACCGCGCAGCCGGCGCCCGCGGCGATCAGCGCCGCCGTCGTCGAGACGTTGAAGGTCGGGCGGCCGCCGCCGGTGCCGGCGGTGTCGATCAGGTCGTCGCGGCCTGTCTTGACCGGCGCTGCAAAGCGGCGCATCGTCGCCGCCAGCCCGACCAGCTCGTCGACCGTCTCGCCCTTGGTGCGCAGCGCGATCAGCACGGCGGCGGTCTCGGTCTCGGACGCGTTGCCGGCCATGATCTCCGCCAGCACCGCGGACATGTCGGCGGCCGGCAGGTCCTCGCGCGAGGCCAGCCGGTCGATCGCGCGGGTCAGAATCGGGTTGGGCATCAGGCCGGCGCGATCTTCGCGGTGAGGAAGTTCTCGAGCAGGCGCTTGCCCTGGGGGGTCAGCACCGACTCGGGATGGAACTGGACGCCGTGCGCGGGCAGCTCGCGATGCCGCAATCCCATGACCACCCCACCGCCGGTCGCGGTCACGATCAGGCAGTCGGGCAGCGTGGCGGAGTCGACGACGAGCGAGTGGTAGCGCCCGACGACGAGCGGCGAGTCGAGGCCCTCGTACAGCCCGCTGCCGTCGTGGGTGATCTCCGTCGTCTTGCCGTGCACGGGCTCGTGCCGGATGACGGCGCCGCCGAACGCCTGCGCGAGCGACTGGTGCCCGAGGCAGACCCCGAGCGTCGGGATGCCGGCCTCCGGGAAGCGGCGCATGACCTCGACCGACACACCTGCCTCGCTCGGCGTGCAGGGGCCGGGCGAGACGATCACCCGGTCCGGGCGCCGCGCCAGCAGGCCGGCCGTCGGCTCGACGTCGTTGCGCACGACCTCTACCTCCGCGCCCAGCTCACCGAGGTACTGCACGAGGTTGTAGGTGAACGAGTCGTAATTGTCGACGATCAGGATCCTGGGCATCAGGGCCACGTCTCCTGGCGTGTCGCGAGCTCGATCGCGCGCGCCACCGCACGGGCCTTGTTGCGCGACTCCTCGTACTCGTAGTCCGGCCGCGCGTCGGCGACCGTGCCGCCGCCCGCCTGCATGTGCGCGCGGCCGTCGCGGAGCACGACCGTGCGGATGCAGATGCACGTGTCCAGCTCGCCCGTGTAGGAGAGGTAGCCGACCGCACCGCCGTAGGCCCCGCGCTTGACCGGCTCGAGCTCGTCGATGATCTGCATCGCGCGCACCTTCGGCGCGCCCGAGAGCGTGCCCGCGGGGAGGATCGCCCGCAGCGCGTCCATCGGGCCGACCTCCGGGCGCAGCCGGCCGCCGACCGACGACACGATGTGCATCAGGTGCGAGTAGGTCTCGACCGCCATGAACGTCTCGACCTCGACGCTGCCGTACTCGCAGACGCGGCCGAGGTCGTTGCGGCCGAGGTCGACGAGCATCACATGCTCGGCGCGCTCCTTCTCGTCGGCGAGCAGGTCCTGGGCGATCGCCTGGTCCTCGTCGGCATCACCGCCGCGCGGCCGCGTGCCCGCGATCGGCCGCGTCGTCGCGCGCCCGCCGGTGACCGTGACCAGCGGCTCGGGCGAGGCGCCGACGATCTGGAAGTCCTCGAAGTCGAGGAAGTACATGTACGGCGACGGGTTGATCGCGCGCAGCCCGCGGTAGATCGAGAACGCGTCGACGTCGACGTCTGCGGACCAGCGCTGGGAGGGCACGACCTGGAAGGCATCGCCGGCGTGGACGTACTGCACGATCCGGGCGACCATCGCCTCGAACGCCTCGCGCGGCATGTTGGGCTCGAACTGCGGCTCGGCGCCGACGGCGCCCGCGAGCCGCGGCAGCGGGCCCGCGAGCCGCTCGCGCACCTCGGCGATCACCGCGAGCGCGCGCTCGTAGCCCGCCTCGACGCCCTCCTCCTCGACATAGGCGTTGGCGAGGATCGTGACGGTGTGCTTGAGGTGGTCGAAGGCGACCAGCGCGTCGGTCAGCATCAGCGCCAGGTCGGGCAGCCCGATCGTGTCCTCGTTCGGCGCCCCGAGTGGCTCGACGGTGCGTACGCAGTCATAGCCGAAGAAGCCGACCGCCCCGCCGGCGAACGGCGGCAGGTCCGGCAGCGGTGCCTGGCGCTGGCGGCCCACCTCAGCGGCCGCGAGCGCGTAGGGGTCGCCGCCGTCGGCGAGGCTCCAGCGCACGACCCGGCGCGGGCGGTAGCCGATGAACGACCAGCGCCCGACGCGCTGGCCCTGCTCGGCGGACTCGAGCAGGAACGCGGGGCCCGCCCGGCGCAGCTTCAGGAACGCCGAGACCGGCGTCTCGCAATCCTCCAGGAACGTGCTGCGGACCGGCACCAGGTTGTGCTCGGCGGCGAGCGTCCGCACCTCCTCGAGCGCGGGGCTGACGCCGAGCTTGAGCTCGCTGCTAGTCGTGGTGTCCGAGGCTGTCTTCATCTGATCTCGGTTCGGACACCATTCCCTCACCGCGGCGACGGCCACTGAGCACCTCCGCCGCATCGGCGAGCGCGAGGCCGCGGCCGCGCAGCAGCACGGCGAGGTGGTAGAGCACGTCGGCGGCCTCCTCGGCCACGCGCTCGTCGGTCTCCTCGCGCGCTGCGCGCGTGACCTCCTCGGCCTCCTCGCGGACCTTCTCCCCGGCGAGCCGCGGGTCGGCCAGCAGCTGCGCGGTGTAGGAGCCGGCCGCCGCCGTTCGTGCCCGCGCGGCGATCGTGCGCTCGAGCGCCGGCAGCGCCTCGTGCGGCGCCGGCGGCTCGATCTCGCCGCGATAGAAGCACGTCCGCTCACCGGTATGGCACGCCGGCCCGGCCGGCTCGACGAGCGCCAGCAGCGAGTCTCCGTCGCAGTCGGCGCGGATCGCCCTCACGGCCTGGGTGTTGCCGGAGGTCGCGCCCTTGCGCCAGAGCTCCGAGCGCGAGCGGCTCCAGAGGTGCAGCTCCCCCGTGCGGCGCGTCGCGGCGAGCGACTGGGCGTTCATGTAGGCGAGCGTCAGCACCTCGCCCGAGCGCCAGTCCTGGATCACGCAGGGCACCAGCCCGCGCTCGTCGTAGGCGATCTCCGAGTCGTCCATGCGAACGGCGGATCGTAGTATCCGCCCGATGAGAGCTGCCGTACTGCACGCCCACGGCGAGGTGCCCGAGCCCGGCGAGTTCCGCGAGCCAGAACCTGACGAGGACGCGGAGGTCGTCGAGATCCTGGCGGCGGGGATGAACCCGGTCGACATCCGGATCGCCGGCGGAGCCTTCCCGCTCGAGCGCCACGAGCCGCCTTACGTCGCCGGCAAGGAGGGCATCGGGCGGCGCCACGACGGCAGCCTCGTCTACTTCGAGTACAGCCGCGAGCCGTTCGGCGCGTTCGCGGAGCGGACCCTGCTCGCCGCGGGCGACGGCTATCCGCTGCCCGCAGGGCTCGACCCGGCACTCGCGGTCTGCCTCGGCGTGTCGGGCCTCGCCGCCTGGTTGTCGCTGGAGTGGCGCGCGCGCCTGCAGCCCGGCGAGACCGTGCTCGTGCTCGGCGCCAGCGGCGTCGTCGGGCAGATCGCGGTCCAGGCGGCACAGCTGCTCGGCGCCGGGCGCGTCGTCGCGGCGGCACGCGATCCCGAGGGCCTGGAGCGCGCGCGCCGGCTGGGAGCCGACGCCGTCGTGGCGCTGGACGCGGTCGACGATCTGGCCGCCGCGCTGCGCGGGGCGGCCGGCGGCGACGGCTACGACGTCGTGCTCGACCCGCTCTGGGGGGAGCCGCTGCGGACGGCGCTCGCGGTCGCCAGGCCGTTCGCGCGGTTCGTGAACATGGGCCAGTCCGCGGGCGCCGAGATCAACCTCTCCTCGGCGGCGATCCGCTCGACGCCCGTCGACCTGCTCGGCTACACGAACTACACCGCCGGGGATGAGCGCAAGGCAGCGGCGTACGGGCGTCTCGCCCGCCACGCGGCGGCAGGCGAGATTGTGGTAGAGACCGAGCGCATCGGCATCGACGACGTGCCGGACGCCTGGCGGCGGCAGGGCGGCTCGCCGGGCCGCAAGCTCGTCATCGTGCCCTGAGCGTCAGACCGCGACGGGCAACGGCGCGCGCTCGGCGAAGCGCGGGTGCGCCTGCTCGAGATACCAGTTGAAAGCGCTCCGGCAGGGCCGCTCCCTTCCGACCACCGCGAGCAGTGCAGTCAGCACGCGCGGGGGCAGTGCGGGGATCAGGCGCTGCAACATCAGCGCGGTCCTGAACGCCGGTGCGTGGGACGCCGAGAACCCGCCGTAGGCCGCGAGTGCCTCCTCCCGGGTCGCCTCCCCGCCCAGCACCCGGCGCAGCTCGCGCCCGCAGGCGATGCCGAAGTAGAACGCCGTGCGGATCCCCTCACCGGACAGCGGCAGGCAGTGACCGGCGCTGTCGCCGGCGAAGAACACGCCCTCCTCGACGGCCGGGCGCAGCGCGTGCGGGAACCAGTTGCCCTGGTAGCGGACCGGGTCGACGCCGAGCCGCCCGGCGATCGCGCGCGTCGGCTCCTTGACGTGGTCGCGGGGCTCGTAGGAGCCGACGCCGACCCGCTGCTCGCCGCCGGCCGGGACCGACCAGGCGTAGCCGTGGCGGATCAGCGAGCGGTCGATCCAGACGTCGAGGTCGGTGTCGCCGCCGCGCGCATCGGGATGGACTTCGAGCCCGCGCGAGATCAGGGCCTCGGGCGGCTGCACGCTCGGCCCGGACCCGAGCACGCGCCGCCAGCCGAGCGCGTCGACGACCAGCGGGGCGGTGAGCTCGCCGCGGTCGGTGAGGACGGTTTCGCGCTCCACGACGCTGTCGGCTCGCGCCGCGGGGTGATCGGCGCCCGCCTCGCGCGACGTCACCTTTGCGACCTCGAAGCGCGCGTCGCACTGGTCCCACAACTCTTGGCAGAGCATCCGGTAGTCGAACGACGACCAGCTCCACGGCAGCCTGGCGCGGGCGGAGCCGTGCGGCGTGTGGAACGCCATGCACGGCAGCTCCTGTCGGATCGCCTCGCGTACGCCCATCGCGCGCAGCCACGGGGTCGGCACGGCGCAAGCGGACGTCTGGCGCTCGCCGATCTCGTAGCGGTCGACGACCAGCACGTCGGCGCCGGAGCCGGCGAGCTCGCGCGCGACCGCCAGGCCGGCGAAGCTGGCGCCGCAGATCAGCACGTCGGCGCGCGCCGCGTCACCCGCCAGCGCGGTGCGCTCCGCTCCCCGCAGCGTCGCCCGCCGTGTCACCGGCGCAGCGCTCCCAGCGCGGCGCCCGGGACCTGCCATGCGCGCACACCCGCGCGCCGGCCGAGCACGTCGAAGTCGATCCGCTCGACGCGGACGAGCACGCGCAGGTAGATGCCGACGGCGAAGCGCACGCCGCTGCGCACCGACCCGGGCGCAGCCGCGATCGCCGGCTCGCTCGCGGCGAACAGCGCGCGCGCCCGGCGCACCTCGTGGGCGAGCAGCGCGCGCAGCTCCGGCGAGGCGTGTGCGCCGCTCAGGTCGCCCTCCCCCACACCGAACCGCGCGCGGTCCTCGGCGGGCAGGTAGACACGATCCAGGCCCGCGTCCTCGCGCACGTCGCGGATGAAGTTGGCGAGCTGGAACGCGCGCCCGAGCTGCCCATAGCCGGCGTGATGGCGCTCGGGGACGCCGAGCAGCGAGGCCATGATGCGGCCGACCGATCCGGCCGAGCCGTCCATGTAGGACTCAAGCTCGGGCCAGGTCTCGATCCGCACCGGCGCGCAGTCGATCCGCATCGAGCGCATGTACGTGCGCAGCTCCTCTAGCGGCAGCCGGTGGCGGCGGCCCGCGTCCACCAGCGCGCCGACGACCGGATTCGGGGAGCGACCGGCCGCCAGCCCGCGCTCGAGCTCGCGCTCCCAGGCGTCCAGCGCGGCGCGGCGGGCCTCGGCGCTGGCCGGCCGGCGCGGGCCGTCGACGATCTCGTCGGCCGTGCGCACGTAGCCGTAGAGCGCGTGCGTGGCCGGGCGGATCTCCGCCGGCAGCCGCCGCGTGGCCCAGTAGTAGGTCGGGTCGTGGCGGCGCTGCATGCGCCGGCAGGTCTCGTAGGAGCGGTCGAGGGTCAGGTCCATGGGTCCACCCGTCATGCTGTCAGACGCATGGAGAACCTCCTGCTAGACCGCGCCCTGTTGTACGTCACGGGCAAGGGCGGAGTCGGCAAGACGACCGTGTCCGCGGCGCTGGGGCTGGCGGCCGCGGCGCGCGGGCGGCGGACGATCGTCTGCGAGGTCGCCGAGCAGGATCGCGTCTCGCGCGCTTTCGCGCGCCACGGGGTGCGGCGCGAGCAGGAGGTCAGGCTGGCCGAGAACCTGTGGGCGATCAGCATCGACCCGACGGCGGCGCTGCACGAGTGGCTCGGGCGCCAGCTCGGCGGCACGGCGCTGCGGCTCATCACGGGCTCGTCGGCCTTCCAGCACTTCGTCGCGGCAGCCCCGGGCGCCAAGGAGCTGATCACGATCGCCAAGGTGTGGGAGCTCGCGCAGGTCGAGCGCTGGGACTCCGCGAACCGCACCTACGACCTGGTGATCGTCGACGCGCCGTCCTCCGGCCACGGCCTGGCGATGTTGAGAGCACCCAGCACGTTCGGCGAGATCGCCCGCGTGGGGCCGATCCGGCGCCAGGCGTTCAAGATCCGCGACATGCTCGCCGACCCGCAGCGGACCGGCTACGTCGCGGTCGCGCTGCCCGAGGAGATGCCGGTCAACGAGACGCTCGAGCTCGGCGACCGGCTCCAGGACGCGATCGGGCTCGGACTCGACTCGATCGTCGTCAACGGCCTGTATCCCGCCCGCTTCAGCAGCAAGGAGGCGGACGCGCTGCGCGCGGCGGCCGCCGACGGCCTCGGTCCGGAGGCGCGGGGGGCGGTGATGGCGGCGCTGGCCGAGCATGCGCGCGCGAAGGCCCAGCGCTCCCACGTGCGGCGGCTCAAGCGCGACGCCGCCGCGCCCGTCCACACGCTGCCGTTCCTGTTCGAGGCCGAGGTCGGGCTGGAGGAGTACGCGACGCTGGCGGTGAAGCTCGGGCGGGACCTGGGGTAGGTGGTCGTCCGCCGGCGAACGTCAACGGCGGCCAGTAACGGGGAGGGTCGGATGGCCGCTTCGGCGCGAGTACGACGAAACCCATGACATACATGGGTTTCGTCGTAACTCTGCGCGAAACGCCGTGCGAGGGCCGCCGCCCCGATCCGAACCCTCCCCTTTACCGGCGCCGTTGACGTTGACGTACGCAACCGTCACGTGATCCCCAACCGGTCCAGCAGCCCGTCGTCGGCGCGCCACGCCCGCCGCACCCGCACGGACAGGTCGAGGTGCACCTGCGAGCCGAGCTCGCGCTCGAGCTCGAGCCGCGCCGCCGAGCCGATCGCCTTGACCATCTGCCCGCCGCTGCCGATCACGATGCCCTTCTGGGATTCCGTCTCGACCCAGAGCAGCGCGCGCACGGTGATCAGGTCGCCGCGGTCGGAGATCTCCTCGACATGCACCTCGACCGAATGCGGGATCTCCTGGCGCGTGCGCGCGAGCACCTGCTCGCGCACGAGCTCGGCCAGCATGACCGACTCGGGCTGGTCCGAGACCTCCTCGGCCGGGAAGTAGAACGGCCCCGCCGGCAACAGCGCGGCGATGTGGTCGACGAGCTGCGCGACGCCGTGACCGGTGCGCGCCGAGATCGGGAACACGTCCGCGTCGAGGTCGAAGTCGGCCGCGGCCTGCAGCGCCGCGACCGTGCGCGGGTTCGAGGTGCGGTCGACCTTGTTGACGGCGATCACGACCGGCACCTTCGCCCCGCGCAGCGCATCTGCGATCCAGACGTCTCCGGGCCCGCCCACGCCCTGGTCGCCGTTGAGCACGAACAGCGCCGTGTCGGCCTGCGCGAGCTCCTGCTCGACGCGGCGCTGCATCCGGCGCGTCAGCTCGTCGCGCGGGCGCTGCACGCCGGGCAGGTCGGTGAGCACGATCTGCACGCCGTCGCGGGTCGCCACGCCGCGGATCGCGCGCCGTGTCGTCTGCGGCTTGTCGGAGACGATCGCGACCTTGTGCCCGACGATCGCGTTGACGAGCGTCGACTTGCCTACGTTGGGCCGGCCGGCGAGCGCGACGAAGCCCGAGCGGGTCGCGGCTAGCTCAGCCAAGAGACGACCTCCGCCTGCACCGCGAGCATCTCGCCTTCGTCTGACTCGTGGTCCATGCCGACTAGGTGCAGCACGCCGTGCACCACCGCCGTGGCGAGGTCCTCGGTGTGCTCAGGGCAGATCACGACGTCGCCCAGCTCGCGCTCGCCGGCGATCGGCCCGGCGCCGTCGACCGGGAACGAGAGCACGTCCGTCGGGCCCTGCTCATCGCGGTGCACGGCATTGAGCGCGGCAATCTCGTCGGAGGTCACGAACGTCACCGCCACATGGCCGTCCTCCACCCCGGCGGTCGCGGCCGCCAGCAGACAGGCACGGCGAACCTGCTCGGCGGGCAGCGAATCGCCGAGCACGTCGATCTCCAGCGGGCTCACGCCGGGCGGCGGCGGGTGTCCGCGCGGCGGAGCTCGGGCGCCAAGCGCGCAGTGTGCTCGTCGTAGGCGGCGACGATCCGCTGCACGAGCTTGTGGCGCACGACGTCCTCGCCGCCGAAGCGCACGAATTCGACGCCGTCGACGCCGGCGAGGATGTCGCCCACCACGACGAGGCCCGACTTCTGCTCGCGTGGCAGGTCGATCTGGGTGATGTCGCCGGTGACGACCATCCTGGAGCCGAATCCGAGCCGGGTCAGGAACATCTTCATCTGCTCGGGCGAGGTGTTCTGCGCCTCGTCGAGGATCACGAACGAGTCGTTGAGCGTGCGGCCGCGCATGAAGGCGAGCGGCGCGACCTCGATCACGCCGCGCTCGAGGTGCGCCGAGACACGCTCGGCGTCCATCATGTCGTGGAGCGCATCGAACAACGGGCGCAGATAGGGGTCGACCTTCGCCATCAGGTCGCCGGGCAGGAAGCCGAGCCGCTCGCCGGCCTCGACGGCGGGCCGGCAGAGGATGATCCGGTTGACCTCGCGGCGCGCCAGCGCGGCCGTCGCCATCGCCATCGCCAGAAACGTCTTGCCGGTGCCGGCCGGGCCGATGCCGAACGTGATCGTCGAGCGCTTGATCGCGTCGACGTAGCGTTTCTGGTTGACCGACTTGGGCGCGACCTTGAGGTTGCGATGACGCCAGACGACGTCGTCGAGCACCTGGCTGGGCGACTCCGCCTGGTCGAGCACGCGCGCGACCGACTCGATCGTCGCAGGCCCGATCTCGTGCCCGCGCGCGACCAGCTCGGACAGCTCGCGGACGACCGTCGCGGCGAGCTGCACAGCCTCGGCGTCGCCGTCGAGCGTGACGACGTTGCCGCGTAGGAAGATGTCGGCGCTGAGCTGCTCCTCCAGCGTCTTCAGGATCACGTCCTGCGCGCCGGCCAGCTCGGCCGCCACCTCGTTGGAGAGCTCCAGTTGTCGTCTTGCCATCTAGTTGAGCGCTCGCTTCACCTTCGTCGAGACCTGCTTGCCGTCGGCGCGCCCGCCGGCGGCCGCCATGACGTGCTTGATCGCCCTGCCCATGTCGCGCGGCTCCGATGCGCCCGTCTCCGCGAGTGCACGGGCGACCAGCGCGTCGAGCTCCGCCTCGTCGAGTGCGGCCGGAAGGTACGCCTCGATCACGCCTGCCTCGTAGGCCTCCGCATCGGCGAGGTCGGCGCGGTCCGCCTCGCGATACGCCGCCTCTGACTCGCGCCGGCGCTTGCGCTCGCGCCGCAGCACCGTCTGCTCGTCGGCGTCGCCGTCCTTGGCGGCCTTCTGCAGCTCTGACAGCACCAGCCGGAGCGCGCCGACACGCTCGCGGTCACCCGCCTTCATCGCGGTGACCACGTCGCTCTTGATCTGCTCGGCGAGATCCAAGTCGCGTCGCATTCTACGATGCGCGCGTGACGGCCACCGAAGCCGCGTGCGCCAGGCTGGACGCCCTGCCCGCGCGCGAGCTGCGCGGTGGCCTGCGCGTCGCGAGTGCCGAGCGTCGCGTGGAGCGCTTGGCGGGACTCGCCCGGCTCGACGCCATGCCCGCCGCTTACGCGCTGCACCTCCCGCGCTGCCGCTCGGTGCACACGTTCGGGATGCGCTTCGCGCTCGACCTGATCTGGCTCGACCGCGACCGGCGCCCGGTGCGCGTCGACCGCGCCGTCGGGCCGAACCGATTCTCGCTCTGCCTCGCCGCCCGCTCAGTTGTCGAGGCGGGCGCCGGCACCGCTGACGACTTCATCGCCGCCGGCCTCTGACGAGCCCGTCCCGCCCGCGCTCTGCGCTCCCAGGCCGGGCGGATGGCCGAGCTGACCCAGCTCGGCCGAGTCGCGCCCGAACAGCAGGCCCGTCGTCCAGTCCGTCACGAGCCGCGCCCGCCGCGACGTG
>Ga0136618_10000232_pt1 | contig 17502 bp, 15 predicted proteins | sample AntDrymUQ3302106_2_FD_104805 | JGI IMG/M metagenome (GOLD analysis project Ga0136618, IMG submission 104805) | Polar desert sand microbial communities from Dry Valleys, Antarctica - metaG UQ330 (21.06) | ecosystem: Environmental > Terrestrial > Soil > Desert | place: Antarctica: Dry Valley... | reverse complement strand
GTTGCGGCGCGGGGGGCTCGGCCCGGGGCGCAGGCGCCGGTTGCGGCGCAGGGGGCTCGGCCCGGGGCGCAGGCGGCGGTTGCGGCGCAGGGGGCTCGGCGCGGGGCGCAGGCGGCGGTTGAGGCGCAGGGGGCTCGGCCGGGGGCGCAGGCGGCGGTTGCGGCGCAGGGGGCTCGGCCCGGGGCGCAGGCGGCGGTTGCGGCGCAGGGGGCTCGGCGCGGTCCCTGGGTTCGGCCGCCGCCGGGTCGGACGGCGGAGCGGCCGCCGGCGGCGGCGCCTGCGCAACCTCCGGGGCGCGGGCAGCCATACGCGAGGCGGGCGCCGGCTCAGCCGGCATGACCCCGCCGGCCAGGTCGGGTGGCGGGACCTCGGTCGGCGGCGGCGCCACGGGCGGCGGGCGGCCCTCACGCTTAGCCCGCTTGGCCTCGCGTTGAAGCCGAGCGCGCTCGCGCTCCTCGTGACTGCGCGCTCCCCGGCTCACGCGGTGGAGGCGCGAGCCCGGGTGTGGAGGTAGCTCTCGAGCAGGTGCGCGGCGGCGCGCGAGTCCACCGCGGCCCGGCCGCCGGCCGCCTGCGCCATGCGCGTGGTCAGGCGCTCATCGTGCAGCTCGACCGGGACGGTGATCGATGCCCCGAGCCGCTGCGCGAAGGCACGCGCCCGCTCGGCCTGGCCGCCCTCCTGCCCGGCGAGCGTCAGCGGCAGCCCGACGACGACGCGCTCGGCCTCGAGCTCTTGCGCCAGCCGAGCCAGCCGCGCGAGGCCCTTGCGGGTGTCCGGGCGCTCGACGGCGGACAGGGGCGTCGCCAGCGTGCCCGTCGGGTCGGATACCGCGCAGCCGCAACGGGCCTCCCCTGGATCCAGCGCGAGCACTCGCATCAGCCCTTATGTAAGCGACTGCGCGATCGCCGTGCGTGCAGCCGCCAGGGCGTCGTCGAGCTTCTCGGGGTCGCGTCCGCCGGCCTGGGCCATCGTGTCGCGGCCTCCGCCCCCGCCCCCGACCACCTCAGCGGCGGCGCGGACGACGTCGCCGGCCTTGAGCCCGCGCTCCACGAGCCCCGGCGCGACGTTAGCGACCAGGTGCACCCGGCCGTCGGTGGCGCTGCCGAGCACGACCGCAGCCTCGCCCAGCTTCTGGCGCACGCGATCGGAGAGCGCGAGCAGCTCCTTGGCATCGCCGACGGCGCTGCGGGCGGTCACGACGCTCGCCCCGCCGAGGTCCTCGGCGGCATCGATCAGCTGCCGGGTCTCGCCGTCCTCGCCAGCCGCGCCCTTGGGCCGCTGCGCGAGGTCACGCATGCGCTGCTCGAGCCGCTGCACCGCCCGTGGCAGATCGTCCTCGGACGCCTTGAGCATCGTCGCGAGCTCGCGCAGGCGCGCGGTGCGCTGCTCGAAGACCGCAGTCGCCGCCGCGCCGGTCACCGCCTCGACGCGCCGCACGTTGGACGCGCTGGAGCTCTCCGCGGTGATGTGAAAGAGCCCGACCTCGCCGGTGCTCGCGACGTGGGTCCCGCCGCACAGCTCGCGCGAAACCTCATCGACTTCGACCATGCGCACCCAGTCGCCGTACTTCTCCCCGAACAGCGCCATCGCACCCAGCGTGCGCGCCTCGTCGAGCGCCATCTCGAGCGCGCGCACGGGCCGGCCCGAGGCGATCCACTCGTTCACGCGCCCCTCGACGGCCTCGAGCTCGGCGTCCGAGAGCCGCTGGCCGTGGGTGAAGTCGAAGCGCAGCTTGTCCGGGCCGACGTAGGAGCCCGCCTGGCGCACGTGGTCACCGAGGCGCTCACGCAGCGCGGCGTGCAGCAGGTGGGTTGCGGTGTGGTTGCGCATCGTCGCCAGGCGGGCCTGGCGGTCGACTTCGGCCAGGACCCGGTCACCGACCGCGATCTCGCCCTCCAGCGGCTCGAGCGCGAGCACCTGGTCGCCGCCGAGGCGCACCACGTCACATACGCGCGCGCGGCCGGAGTCGGTGACGAGGATCCCCGCGTCAGCGACCTGGCCCCCGCCGGCGGGGTAGAACGGGCTGTCCTCGAGCTTCGCGAGCAGCGTTGCCTGCTCGCGCTCGAGCGCGCGCACGACGGTCTCGGCCCGCGTGGTCTCGTAGCCCACGAAGCGCGTCTGGAAGCCCGCGTCACGCGCGAACCGCGCGATGCGCTCGGTGGCGGCATCGCCCGCCGTCGAGCGCGAGCCGCTGCGCGCCTGCGCGCGCGCGGCGTCCATCAGCTCGGTGAAGCGGGCCTCGTCGGCGGTCAGGCCGGCATCGGAGAGCAGCTCCTTGGCCAGCTCGAACGGGAACCCGTAGGTGTCGTGCAGGCGGAAGGCGTCCTCGGCGGGGACCTCCTGCGAGCCGGCGGCCTGCGCGCGTGCCACGAGGTCGGTGAGCAGGCGCTCGCCCTGGGCGAGCGTGCGCCCGAAGCCCGCCTCCTCCGCGGCGGCCCAGCGCGCGATCGTGTCCGCCTCGGCTCGCAGCTCGGGATAGGCATCGCCCATGCCCTGCACGGCGACCGCGCAGAGGTCTGGCAGCAACTCCTGGTCGAGGCCGAGCACCCGGCCCTGCTGGATCGCTCGACGCAGGATCCGCCGCAGCACGTAGCCGCGCCCCTCGTTGGAGGGAACGACGCCGTCGGCGAGCAGGAACGCCGCAGCGCGGCCGTGGTCGGCGAGCACGCGCAGAGCCCGCGTCGTCGGCAGGTCCTGGCCGTAGCGGCGGCCCGAGCGCTGCTCGCCGAACGCGATCAGCGGCTTGAAGTGCTCGGTCTCGTAGACCGAGGGCACGTCCTGGAGGATCGCCGCGAGGCGGTCGAGGCCGAGGCCGGTGTCGATGTTGCGCTGGGGCAGCGGCGTCAGCGGAGCGTCGCCGTGCAGCTCGTACTGGGTAAAGACGAGGTTCCAGTACTCGAGGAAGCGCTCGCTGTCGTCGCCGGGCCGCTCGTCCTCGCCGCCGAACTCCGGGCCGCGGTCGAGGTAGAGCTCCGAGCAGGGGCCGCAGGGCCCCGTGGGGCCGGGCTGCCAGAAGTTGTCCTCGCGCCCGAGCGCAATGATCCGCTGCTCGGGGAAGCCGACCGAGCGCCAGCACTCGATCGCCTCCTCGTCGGGGCCGAGGCCGAGCTGCTCGTCGCCGCCGAAGACGCTGACCCAGATCCGCTCGGGGTCGAAGCCGAAGCCGTCCGCGTTCGTCGAGAGCGCCCATGCGAGCTCGATCGCGGTCTGCTTGAAGTAGTCGCCGACCGAGAAGTTGCCGAGCATCTCGAAGAAGGTCAGGTGGCGCGCGGTCAGCCCGACGTTCTCGATGTCGGTCGTGCGGAAGCACTTCTGGCAGGAGGTGAGCCGCCTGCTCGGAGGCTCCTCCTCGCCGCGGAAGTAGGGCATGAACGGCTGCATGCCCGCCGTGGTGAGCAGGACCGAGGGGTCATAGCTGGCTGGAACCAGCGGGGCCGATGCCACGCGCAGGTGCTCGCGCTGCTCGAAGAACGAGAGGTAGCGCTCGCGTATCTCGGCAGCGTTCATGGGCTTGCGGAGTCTAGGCGGGCGCGTTCTCACCGCAGGCACAGGCTCGACCAGTCGAGCCCGTAGACCGCGTGCACGCGGGAGCAGTTGGTGGCGTCGAGGCGCTCGGAGCTGAGCGTGCCGATCGTCTCGACGCCGTAGGGCGCGACGAGCGCGGACTCGACGGCTTCGCGGTCGAGCTCGGCCCACTCGGCCGCGGCGTCGGGCGCGGGCCCGTCGAGCTCGAGCAGCACGACGCGGACCGCGAAGACGGGGTCCCGCACGGCATCGAGGTAGCGGGCCGGGTGCGGCGTGTCCGGGCGGCGGCGCTCGAAGGAGACCTGCGCGCCGGCGCGCTCGGCCGGGGTCGCGGCGACCCGCGCCTGGAGGCCGATCGAGCGCAGCGTCGAGACCAGGTAGCGGGCGAGCGTCAGGCCGCCAGGGTCGGCGGGGCCGCGCACAAGCACCGGCGCGATCGTGAAGGCCGACTGCTCGCCCTCCTCCACCAGCTCGCGCGCGCCCTCGAGGTCGGCGTTGTCCTCGCGCTCGCCGAACGGGCACGGATCGAGCTCGTTGTAGCCGGGTACCTGCGGCGCCAGCATGTTGCAGCTCGGTGCGAGGAAGCCGTCGCGCAGGCGAGCGAGCGCCGCCTCGTCGAGCGCCAAGGCAAGCGCGCGGCGGAGGTCGAGATCGTCGAAAGGTGGGCGGCTCGAATCGAGCGCGAGGTAGTCGACCGCGAGCGTCGCATCCTCGCGGTAACGGCTCTCGTTCTCACCGCGAATCTCGGGCAGCAGCTCGCGCGGCGGGCGCCCCTCCATCACGTCGACCCTGCCGTCGAGCGCCGCCCGCGCACGCCCCCCCGGGTCTGCGATCACCCGGCCCGCGATCTTGTCTACATTGCCCGCGGGCACCCCGTCGAGCGCGAACGAGCGCACGCGCACGAGCGTGAAGGCGGCGCGCCCGCGCGGGCGCCGCACCGCGTAGGGCCCGACGCCGGCCGGCGGATCGTCCGAGCGCTCGCGCAGCGGCGTGCCGACCGGCACCGGCGCGGCCGCCGGCGAGGCCAGCGCCTCGGGCAAGGACGCGTCTGGGCGCACGAGGTCGATGCGCACCTCCCCCGTGCGCCCGTCGGCGCTGATGCCCTCGATCTCGGCTCCGGGGACGTCGACCAGCCCGCGCGCGTACTCGCGCGCGCCGGCGATGTCGCCGAACAGCTCGAGGGCCCGCCGCGGGCTCAGGCGCAGCGCACGCTGGACGCCGCGCTCGAAGTCGCTCGCGCGCAGGCGGCGCCCGGTCGAGTAGCGCAGCCCGGACCGGAACGTGAACCGGTAGGTCAGTCCGCCCTGCGAGGCCTCGGGCAGCGCGCGCGCGAGCCCCGGCACGAGCTCGGCGCCCGCCGCGCCCTGGGCACGCGCGTAGGTCACCGGGGGGGTGTGCACCAGCCACAGCGCCTGCAGCGCCTCCGGCGAGGAGGCGAGCGCGGGGTCGAGCGAGTCGGGCGCCGCGGCGATACCCACGATCACCGAGCCGCCGCGGCGCGCGTTGCCCGGCTCGGCGCCTCCCCCCGGGCTGCACGCCATCAGTCCCAGGCAGGCCGCGAGCGCGGACAGGCACGACCAGCGGCGCACGGCGTCAGCCGAGCTGGTCGCGCATCGCGCCAAGCGACCTTCGGATCAGGCGTGACACGTGCATCTGGGACAGGCCCACCTGCGCGGCGATCTGGATCTGGGGCAGCCCCTCCTCGAAGCGCATCCGCAGTATCGCCCGCTCGCGCGAGCACAGGTGCGCGAACGCAGGCTCGAGCGCGGCACGGTTCTCGCAGCGCTCGAACCCCTCGTCCTCGGAGCCGATCGTGTCGAGCGGGTCGGCGTCGCCCTCGCCCCCCGGGCCGGTGCTCAGCGACAGCGTCGTGTAGGCCGAGGCAACCTCGAGCGCCTCGAGGATCTCCTCGGGCGTGGTCTCCAGCGCAGCGGAGATCTCCGCAATGCTCGGGGACCGGCCGAGCTCGGATGTCAGGCGCTCGATCGCCTGCGACATCCGCGCGTTGAGCTCCTGCAGCGCCCGCGGCACGCGGATCGCCCAGCCCTTGTCGCGGAAGTGACGCTTGATCTCGCCGAGGACGTTGGGTGTCGCATAGGTCGCGAGCGAAACCTCGCGGCCGAGCTCGAAGCGATCGATCGCCTTGAGCAGACCGATCGCACCGACCTGCTCGATGTCCTCGAGCGGCTCGCCGCGGTTGGCGTAGCGGCGCGCGAGCGTGTGCACCAGCGAGAGGTGGCGACGCACCAGCGTCTCGCGGGCACCGACGTCTCCGTCGTCGTGGTAGCGGCGCAGCAGCTCCCGGTCCGCGAGGCTGGCACGCTCGCTCGTCGGCTCGTCGGTGCGCGTCACGCAGGCGTTCCCCCGGCGAGCTTCTCGAGCCGGACCAGGACGTCACCCTCGGAGGTCAGCTCGAAGCCGTAGGAGTCGACGACCGTCGCCAGGATGCGGCCGAGCGTCAGCCCGCCACCGGGCGAGGCATCGGGCGCCTGCAGGGCATCGGCGAGCCCGCTCTCGCGCAGCGGGCCGACGCGGGTGCGGATGCGCCCCGCGCCGAGCTGGAAGTCGAGCCTCACCCTGCCCTCGTGGCCGGCCTCGGCGAGCAGCCGCTCGATCGCCAGCTGCAGGTCGTCGAGGTCCTCGAAGCCGAAGTCGGCGCGCTCGGCGATACCGCCGACGATCAGCCTCACGACGGGCCCGAAAGCCGCGTCCAGCGGCGCCTCGAGCGAGATCCGCTCGCTCACGCGGCGACCGTCCCCCACCCGACCACCAGCTCGCCGCGCATCAGGCACGCGATCTGGCCGGGCGCAGGGCGGGTCACGGCCCGTTCGAGGCAGAGCCGCGCGCCGGCGCTGCGCCGCGTGCGCGCCGAGCACGGCACCGCGGGCGAGTGGTAGCGCAGCCGCGCGCCGTCGACGCTGGCGGGCGGCCGGTGCAGGTGCGCCTCGCTGAGGGTGACCCGATCGGTCGCCAGCGCCTGCTTGGGACCGACGATCACGCGGTTGCGAGGCGCGTCCTTGGCGAGCACGAACAGCGGCTCGGGCGAGGCTACGCCGATCCCGCGACGCTGGCCGACCGTGAAGCCCTCCTGCCCGTCGTGACGGCCGAGCACCGTGCCCGCGCGGTCGACGATCTCGCCGCCGCGCTCCGAGTCGCCGGCCGGCGCGCCGCGATGGCGGGAAAGGAAGGCGCGCGCGTTGGTGCCGGCGAGAAAGCACAGATCCTGGCTCTCGGGCTTGCGCGCCACCGGCAGGCCCGCCGCCTCGGCCAGCTCGCGCACGCGCGGCTTGGAGAGCTCGCCGAGCGGAAAGCGCAGGCGCCCCAGCTGGTCGCCGGTAAGCCGCGCGAGCACGTAGCTCTGGTCCTTGCGCGGGTCGGCCCCGGCGCGGACGAGCGGCCCCTGCTCGTCGTCCGCGATACGGGCGTAGTGGCCGGTGACCAGCCTCCGGGCCCCGAGCCGGCCGGCGAGCTCGAGCATCGCCTCGAAGCGAACGCCGCCGTTGCAGCGCACGCACGGGTTCGGGGTCGTGCCGCGCGCGTAGCCGTCGAGGAAGTCGTCGACGACGTGGCCGGCGAACTGCGCGCGCAGGTCGAGCGTGACGTGCGGGATGCCCATCCGGTGCGCGAGCGCTCGCGCGCCGCGGACCGCCTGCGGCGAGCAGCAGCTCGCATCGCCGTCGGTGCCGGGGTCGGACCACAGCTCGAGCGTGACCGCCACCGCGTCCTCGCCCGCATCGAGCGCGAGCTGTGCCGCGGCCGCGCTGTCGACGCCGCCGCTCATGGCGATCAGCGTGCGCTCGCTCCCGGCCTCCAGGCGAGCCGCGCCGTCCCGGGCGGCGAGGCCCAGCGCGCGGTGCAGTGCATCGGCCGCGAGCTCGGCCGCGTGGAAAGCGGGCGCGGAGAGCCCCCCGAGCGCTGCCGCGATCGCCGCCGGGGTGATGCGAGCGGCCTCGAGCAGCGGCGCGTCCCGGGCGAGCTCGACCGCCGCGCTTCCCGCGCCGCGAGCAGCGGCGCATCCACGCGCGTCGAAGCCGGCCTCGGCGACGCGGGCGCCGGCGAGGCGGACCGAGATGCGGATCAGGTCACCGCACGCAGCGCCGCCCGCGGCGCCGGTGTGTGGTGCGCGCGCGAGCGTACCGAGGCCGCGGGGGCGCTCGAGGTGGTCGTGCAGCGTCGACCCTGACGGCGGGATGCGAGTCCCCATTGGTGCAGGATAGAAGTGCCGCAGCGCAGCAGCGAAAAACAGGCTCCAGCCTGCCGCTGCCGGTCCGGAGTTGGGCCTGCATTGGCAAGCTTGGGTGCCCTCCGCGACGAACCTGGCGGCGTAACGCCTGGCGCGCCCCGAGCCGGGCTCCCACTCCATTGGTGTTGGCTCAACGTGGTGGACCGGTTGACGTACAGGCTCGAGCCTTGCGGAAAACGCTAGCAGTGGTGGACGGCGAGCGTGGGCGCGAACCGGTGCGGTGAGCGGATCGCCGCGCGCCTCAGCTCGACCGCGACTGGCTCGCGCGTAACCCGAGCTCGCGCAGCTGGCGCTCGTCGACGGGCGCCGGCGCGCCGGTCAGCGGGTCGGTGCCGCTGGCCGCCTTGGGGAAGGCGATCACGTCGCGGATCGAGTCGCGGCCGGCGAGCAGCGCGACGATGCGATCGAGCCCGAAGGCGACGCCGCCGTGCGGCGGCGCCCCGTAGCGCAGCGCCTCGAGCAGGAAGCCGAAGCGCTCGCGCGCCTCCTCCTCGCCGAGGCCGAGCGCCTCGAAGACACGCGCCTGGACCTCGGGCGCCGAGATGCGGATCGATCCGCCGCCGATCTCCGACCCGTTCCAGACGAGGTCGTAGGCGCGGCTGCGCCAGGTGCGCGGATCGCCGTGCTCGAGGTCGCCGCTCGGCGCCGTGAAGGGATGGTGCAGCGCGTCGAAGCGCCCCTCGTCCTCGTTCCAGCCGAACATCGGGAAGTCCACGACCCAGACGAGGTCGTGGCCCGCGCGAGGCACGCCGACCTCGAGCCGCAGCGCGCCGAGCACCCGCGCGGCGACTGCGGAAGCGTCGGCGACGACGAAGACGGCGTCGCCCTCCTGCGCGCCCGTCGCGGTGAGCAGACCGCCGATCTCGGCCTCCGTCAGGAACTTCGCGACCGGCGAGCGCCACGTGCCGCCGTCCTCGACGACGCCCCAGACGAGCCCCTTGGCCCCCAGCCGCTGCGCCTGCTCGGTCAGCGCGTCGAAGCGCGATCGAGGGAAGCTCCCGGAGGCGCTGAAGCCGCGCACGACGCCGCCGCCGGCTAGCGCCCCGGCGAAGACCTTGAACTCGGAGCCCGCGAAGACCTCACCGAGGTCGGCGATCTCGATCGGGATGCGGCGGTCGGGGCTGTCGCTGCCGTAGCGCAGCATGGCGTCGTCGTAGGCGATCCGCTCGAACGGACCCTCCAGCTCGAGGCCGCCGGCGGCGAGCACCTCCGGGACCACCTCGTCGAACAGCCCGATCACGTCGTCCTCCTCGACGAACGACAGCTCGACGTCGAGCTGCGTGAACTCCGGCTGGCGGTCCGCGCGGTTGTCCTCGTCACGGAAGCAGCGGGCGATCTGGTAGTAGCGCTCGAGGCCGCCCATCATCAGCAGCTGCTTGAACAGCTGCGGCGACTGGGGCAGCGCGTACCAGGAGCCCGGCTGCCGGCGGCTGGGGACGAGGTAATCGCGCGCGCCCTCGGGCGTCGAGCGCGTGAGCACCGGTGTCTCGACCTCGATGAAGCCGCGCCGGTCGAGGCTGCTGCGGATGGTGGACGTGACGCGGTGACGCAACGCCATCGCCGCCGCCATCGGCGGCTTGCGAAGGTCGAGGTAGCGGTAGCGCAGGCGCAGCTCCTCATTGACCGGGTCGTCCTCGTCGATCTGGAACGGTGGCGTCTCGGCGTCCGCGAGCAGCTCGAGCCCGCTGACCGCGAGCTCGACCTCGCCGGTCGGCAGCTCGGGGTTGACCGTCCCCGGCTCGCGCGCGACCAGCTCGCCGGTCGCGCTGATCACGTCCTCCGCGCGCAGTCGCCCGGCCTGCGCGTGGGCGCCGCCGCCGTCCTCGGGGTGGAAGACCAGCTGCAGGATCCCCTCGCGGTCGCGCAGGTCGATGAAGATCAGCCCGCCGTGGTCGCGGCGACGGTGCACCCAACCGGCGACGCGCGGCCGCGAGCCGACATCCTCGGCGCGCGCGAGCCCGGCCCAGGCGCTGCGGTAGCGGTTGTCGAAGGTGTCGGTCACGACTCCCTGACCAACCTCATCAGCTCGTCCTCGTCGCGCGCGGTGCGCTGCGCCCCGCTGCGCATGTCCTTGACCTCGATCGCGTCTCCGACGATGACCACCGCGCGCGCGCCGACGCGATCGGCGTGCTTGAGCTGGCCCTTGAGCGAGCGTCCCGCCTGCTCGAGCTCGACGCGGGCGCCGACCCCCAGCCGCAGCGTGCGCGCGAGCGCAAAGGCGCGCCGCGCGGCCTCCGGCTTGGCGACGGCGACGTAGACCTTCGGCTCCGCCTCGGGCTGCTCGCCGCCGCCGGCTGCGAGCAGGATGCGCTCGATCCCGGCGGCCCAGCCCACGCCCGGCGTCGCCGGCCCGCCGAGCTGCTCGACCAGCCCGTCGTAGCGCCCTCCCCCGCCGACCCCGCGCTGGGCGCCCAGCGCCGCGCTCTCGAACTCGAAGACCGTGCGCGTGTAGTAGTCGAGCCCGCGCACGAGCGTCGGGTCGAGGTCGTAGGCCAGCCCGGCGTCGTCGAGCAGCGCGCGCACGGTCGCGAAGTGCGCGGCGTCGCTCGCGCCGAGGCGCTCGACGAGCAGCGGAGCGTCGTCCATCACCGCGCGGGTGCCGGGGTGGTCGGAGTCGAAGGCGCGCAGCGGGTTCTGGTCGATGCGCGCGCGCACCTCGGCGGAGAGCTCGCCCGCGCGTGCGCGCAGGTGCGCGCGCAACTCCTCGCCGTAGGCGGCGCGCGTCGGCGCGTCACCCAGGCTCGACAGCCGCAGGCGCAGCTGCGCCACGCCCGCCCGCTCGAGCAGCTCGGCGAGCAGCAGGATCAGCTCGGCGTCGAGCGAGGGGTCGTCGGATCCGAGCGCCTCGGCCCCGACCTGGGCGAACTGGCGGTAGCGGCCCGCCTGCGGGGCCTCGTGGCGGAAGAACGGACCCCAGTAGGAGAGCTTGACCGGCGCCGGGCGCTTGTGCATACCGTGCTCGATGTAGGCGCGGCATGCCCCCGCGGTGCCCTCGGGGCGCAGCGTCAGCGAGCGCCCGCCCTGGTCCTCGAAGGTGAACATCTCCTTCTGGACGATGTCGGTCGACTCCCCCACCCCGCGCGCGAACAGCGCGGTGTCCTCGAAGACGGGCGACTCGAACGCGGCGTAGCCCGCGTCGCCGAGCAGCCGCTCGGCCGCGGTCCGCAGCGAGCGCCGGCGCTCGCCGTCCGCGGGCAGCACGTCGAACGTCCCGCGCGGGGCCTTCAGCCGCTCCGGCGCCATCGCCCTACCGGGCCAGCTCGACCAGGAACGGATTCGAGGCGCGCTCGGCGCCGAGCGAGGTCACGCCCATGTGCCCCGGGTAGACGACGGTCTCGCCCGGCAGCCCGTCGACGAGCCCGCGGATCGACTCGAGCAGCGTCGCCCAGTCTCCACCGGGCAGGTCGGTGCGCCCGACCGAGCCTTCGAAGAGCACGTCGCCCGAGAATACGACCCGCTCGTCGGGGATCGAGAAGGTCACGTGGCCCGGGCTGTGGCCGGGCGTGAACAGCACGTCGATATCGAAGCCCGCGAGCTCCAGGCGCTCGCCGCCGGCGATCGTGCGCTCGGCCTCCCAGGTCTCGAAGGGGCCCAAGCCGGGAAATACGAAGCTGTTGATGTCGGCGAGGATGGCGCGCTCGCGCTCGGGCACCCAGACCTCGGCCCCGGTAGCCCGCGCGACCGGGCCGACGGCGCCGACGTGGTCGAAGTGGGTGTGGGTCAGCAGGATCGCGTCGAGGGTGACCCCGATCTGCTCGATCGCGCCGAGCAGCCGCGGCGCCTCCTCGCCGGGATCGACCAGCAGCGCGCGATCGGAGCCCTCGCGCCGGAACAGGTACGCGTTCTCGGCCAGCGGGCCGACGGTGAAGGAGCGGACTTCCATCGCGGTCAGGTTACCCGCGACTCAGCGGGCTCGGGTGGCGATGAGGCCCGCGAGTGCGAGAAGCATCCAGGCAGCGGAATAGAGGAACGCCGCGGTGGGCGAGATCAAGGTCCAGAGGGCGCCGGCGGTCGCGCTGGCGGCGAGGTTGCCGGCGCTCTGCAAGGCGGCGAGCAGGCCGAAGGCGGAGCCGCTCGGGTTCCGGTGTGCCCGCCGAGGCCTCGCTCACGCCCGCCGGAGTCTTCCAGCGTCGCCCGGGAGAGGCAGGTCAGGTGGGTCTCAGGTGCTGCGCTTGCGGTGGCGGAAGTTGTAGATCGCGCGGTCGGTCGCGTAGCCGAGCGGAATGTAGAGCGCGAACATGAACACGCCGTACAGCAGGCCCTGGACGACCGGGCGGCCGAAGGCGACGATCACGAGCAGCGCGAAGACCGCCGCGGCGATGGCGGCGCGGTTGATGGCGCCGCGCCAGGTGGGCGCGCGATCCAGGCGCTCGCGGCGGCGCTCGCGCGCGATCGCCTTGGCGTCGTCGCGGCTGCGAGGCTGCCCCGTGCGCTCCGGGCGCGAGACGGTCCCCGCCGGGGTGCCGCGGTGCTTGCGCTTGCGCTTGCGCTTGGTCTGCGCCATCAGCGGCGGGTCGAGTCGGTCACGCGACTGAGCGTAACGCGTTCTCGAGCACGTGCCGCTCGGACGAGAAGCCGCGCAGGCGCACGTCAGCCGGGAACCCGTCGAAGGCCGCCTCGGGCGCGAGACCGACCAACTCGGCCTCCGCGACCTCGGCGCGGGCGCGAACCGCAGCAACGATCTCGGCGAGCGGCGTCGCACGGTGGTCATGGACGTTGGTCGAGACCTGCGCGCGCCCGCGCGCGTCCAGCCGCAGGCCGATCGCCCGGACGCCGGCCAGGCCGCCGCCCGACTCGCGGATCTCGGCCGCGATCCGCTGCGCGAGCTCCAAGTCGTCGCAGACCAGGTCGACGTTGAACGCGACCAGCGGCGCACGCGCGGTCGCGAGGACCACCCCCGCCCGCGGGTCGGCCCGGCGCGGGCCAAAGTCCGGCGCCAGCTCGCCGTCGGCGATTCGCTGCGCCAGCGCTCGCCAGCCGCCGCGGCGCAGATCGGCCCGCTCGACGCGCTCGGGCCGGGTGGCCAGCTCGCCGTAGAGGATCACCGGCAGCTCGAGCTCGGCCCCGATGCGCCCGGCGGCGGCCAGCGCCTCGGCGCAGGCGGCGCCGCGGCGGGCCTCGTCGAGATATACGACTGGCATCACGTCGAGCGCCCCGACGAAGGGATGGAGCCCGCTGTGATTCGCGAGGTCGATCTCCTCGCGCGCGGCGCGCGCGAGCGAAAGCAGCCCACCGGCGAGCTCGCCCTGTGCCGCGGTGAGCGTGTAGACGGAGCGGTCGTGGTCGGCGTCGGCGTGCACGTCGAGCAGCTGCGCCGGCGCGACGGACCCCGCCAGGCGCTCGATCACCGCATCGTCGCGGCCCTCGCTGAGATTCGGGACGGCGACCAGGGTGGGCGCGCGATCGGATGCCACGCCGGCATCCTCGCGGCTCGCGACGCTCGTGTCGAACCGGGAGCAGCGCCTGCCCGCAGCAGGGCTAACCTGTGATCTCTCGGCTCCGTAGCTCAGCGGTTAGAGCGCACCACTCATAATGGTGAGGTCCCTGGTTCGAATCCAGGCGGAGCTATCGCTCTACAGAGTGCGAAAGTCGCGTTGAGCTCGAGCGTTTCCGGCACGCGCGCGGGATCGCGCCGAACTTCCGTTCCGACCGCTCGCCGTCGGCTACGATGAATCATTCGTGGCGTTCGCAGCCTCTGGGCAGAGTCTTGCCGACATGGACGTCCGCTTCGCCCGCTCCGAGCGACGCTCCGCTCGACGACGAGCCCGGTCACGAAGGTTCAGCGTGGCCCGGGCGCGCGCGCTGGTCGCATCGGTGGCCATCGTTGCAGTCGTCGGTGCGTCGGTGAAGTTGAGCCACCTCGACCGTGCGCCAGCGGCGCGGGCATCGCTTGGAGGCCCGGTGCCCGCCTCAACGTCGGCGCCAGAAGGTGCCGCCCGCGATCGTACCGAGCCGCCCTCGGAGCTCTGTCAGGTTCCGCCGCGGCTGCGCCAAGCGTTCTCGTCGGCCGCTCGCGAGACCGGCGTGCCGCTCTCGCTGCTGATCGCGGTCGCGCACGAGGAGTCGAGGCTGAAACCAGACGCGCGATCCGCGGCCGGCGCTCGGGGGGTGCTTCAGCTGATGCCCGCCACCGCCCGGGAGCTCGGCGTGAATCCGGACCTGCCGAAGTCGAACATCCGCGGCGGCGCGCGCTATCTCGAGCAGATGACCGAGCGGTTCGGCAGGCTCGACCTGGTCCTGGCGGCGTACAACATGGGGCCGACCGCGCTGGAGGCGGGGGGCGGCCAGATCTCGCCCTCGACGCAGACGTATATCGGGAACATCAGGGCGCGCGCCGCGCGCACCTCATGTCGCTGAGGGGCGGCGCGACATGAGCGCTCAGCGGCGGCGACCGGACTCGCGCGCCTCGAGACGCGAGCGGCCGTTGCCGGCGCCTTCGCCCTTGCCGGGCACCTCCTCGAGCTGCGAGGCGATCTCGCGAAGCTCCTCCAATACCTGCCTCCGTCGCTCTTCCATAGCCTTCGCCGCGGCTCGCAGCTCCTCCTCTCGCCGGCGCGCCTGCTCCTCGGTTTGACGCACCGACTCCTCGGCGCGCTCCCGTGTGGCGCGGGCGCTCGCTTCGGCTTCCTGCAGCACCTGGCGCGCCCCCTCTTCGGCTTCACGGCGATGACTCGTCCCGTAGGCCTCGACGGCGAGGCGCATGTCCCGGGCATACTCCTCGGCCTCGGCGCGCTCCCGTTCGGCGTGCACGGCCGCGTCCGAGTCGGCCCGGCGCAACATCTCCGCCGCCACCGCCCGGGCGTCTGAACGAATCCGGTCGGCCGCGCTCTCCGCTTCCTGCAGAGTCGCGGCGGCGTACTCGCGAAGCTCCGCGTAGGCGCCATCCAGCTGCTGGAGGACCCTCGGGTCGAGGTACTCGCCGTCCCGTTCGGCCTCGGGCTCCTCGACGTAGTCGCCGTCCTCAACGGCTTCAGCCTCCGCCACGACCCTGGCCCGATCCAGGGCCTCTGCCTCCTCGATGTAATCGCCGTCCTCTACGGCCTCAGCCCCCGCTACGGCCTCGGGCCCCTCCAGGGCCTCTGCCTCCTCGATGTAGTCGCCGTCTTCTACGACCTCAGCCTTCCCGGTGGACTCACCGTCCTCGAAGCTGACTTCATCTGACTCGGACATCCGTGACTCCTTCGCTTCGCGTACTGACCCCGCCAGAGGCGGGAGCTACCCGTTTCCGACGAACCCGTCTTCGAGCCGGTGCCGCTGCTCCTGGGAGCCTTGGGCACCATGCGATTCCACCGATTCCTCTTCACGCGCCTCCGGTTCCGAGGGGACGGGTGCCTCCTCTTCGTCGGTCGACGCGACGAGCTCGCGGGTCGTCGCACCTGCGCTGTTGGGTCCCCCGTCCTCCACGGGCGATTGTTCGCCCACCCTCGGCAGCGGGGTCCTCAGGATGACGTTCTGAAGCTGGGAGGCGATGTTCTGGACCTCCCAGAGGGCCTGTCGCCGCTGCTCTGCCAGCGATCGAGTCTCTTCGCGAAGCTCGTTCTGGCGCTCACGAACCGCCTCCTCGATCTCTCGGGCAGCCTGCTCGGCCGCGGCACGCGTCGCCACGGCATCCTCTTCGGCCTTGGCGAGGGTCCTTTGGGCTACCCGCTCGACCTCGGCTTGGTGCTCGGCGGCCTCCTGCCTCTGGCGCGCGCCATCCTCCTCCGCCCGTTGCCGGATGGCCGCCGCCTCTTCCTCGGCCTCCGCGCGAACCTGATGGGCGGCTTCGTCGGCGGACGCGAGCACTCCCGCCACCCTTTCCCCAAGCTCCCCGTAGTCGGGAGTGTGAGAAGCACGACTTGGATCATCGAACGGGACCGGCCCAGCCTCCGCTGGGTCCCCCACGCTGTCCGAGACTTGTGCTTCCAGGGTCTCCGCGGACCGTGCTTGCTGCATCGCGCTCTGCGCGGGCAGTGCTTCCGTCTCCCCAGTCCTCGCGAACCTTGCTTGTGATCTTGATCCACCGGGGCGGGCGGCGCCTATCGCGTCCTCGCCCTTCCCAGCCAATCGCCCTAATAGCCGCATGATCGGCCTCCTTGCGGACTTGAAGTGGGCCTTTACAGGCATTTTCGTATCACGAGAGTATCTCTCTTTGCCGCGGCGGTGTGTCCGCCAAGTGTAAAGCCCGGTTGAAATCCTTCCCCGGGGAGGCTCGGCGGGAGGAGGTGGTGATCGGTCAGCCGATGTCGATCGAAGGTGGGATGGCGCCGCGGAAAGGGCGTTGACCTCGACGACCTCGTCGGTGATCGCGGCTTGCCCAGCGCGCGTGACACCCGCGTGACACGACCTCAACGACCAGCGCGAAGGGGTGAGAGCCGGCGGGCGCCCAACGCGCTTCCGGAGCGAGAAATCCGGCTCGTCATGCCCGCCGTTGGCCGCGCTTCGACCCCGGGGAGGGCCACCACTCATAATGTGAGGTCCCTGGCTCGAATCCAGGCGGAGCTGTCGCTCTACAGAGCCAGTGTCAATCATTCCGCGCCGGTGAGCGCGACGCCAGAGGAGAGCCCATGTACGCAGAGACGATCTATGACTGAGTCGGTGCGGGAGCGGGCGGCGCTGGGCTCGGAGCGCGCGGTGGCCGGCGCGGTGATCGGCGCGGCGGGGATGGCGGTGCCCGAGCAGGTGGTCGAGAACGCGCCGATCGCGGAGCGTCTGGGGGTGGAGGCGGATTGGATCGTCAAGCGCACCGGAATCAGCCGGCGCCACGTCCTCGCCCCTGGGGAGCGGCTGATCGACATCGCGGCCAAGGCGGGCGGCGCCGCGCTGGTCGCGGCGGCCGTCGACCCCAATGACGTCGACCTGGTGCTGGTCGCGACCACGACCAAGGACCACCTCACGCCGGACGCGGCACCGCTGGTGGCCGCCGAGCTCGGTGCCCGGCGTGCGGGGGCCTTCGATGTGGGCGCGGCCTGCACGGGCTTCGTGGCGGCGGTCGCCGTCGCGCGGGGGCAGATCGAGACGGGCGCTGTGCAGTGCGTGCTCGTGATCGGGGCCGACGCACTGTTTCAGTACCTCGACCTCGACGACAAGCGCACTGCGGGCCTCTTCGGCGATGGCGCCGGCGCGGTGGTGATGAGGGCGGCCGACCCGCCCGGGCGGGTGAGCACTCCAGTGCTGCGCGCGGACGGCGCCCAAGCCGACCTGATCTTTGCCAATCGCGGGGCCAAGCTGGAGATGCAGGGGCGCGAGACCTTCGAGAATGCGGTGGCCCGCCTCAGCGAGGTGACCGGGGAGGCGCTCGAGGCCGCGGGCGTCGAGGTGGCCGACATCGACCTCTTCGTCTACCACCAGGCCAACCGCCGCATCCTGCGCGCCGTGGGCGAGCGGCTCGGGCTCCCCCCCGAGCGGGTGCTGGACTACATCGCGGAATACGCCAACACATCCGCAGCCACGATCCCGATCGCGCTCGCGGAGGCCCAGGCCGACGGCACGCTGGTCCCGGGTCAGAGGCTGCTCTTGGCGGCGTTCGGAGCCGGCTTCACCTGGGGGGCCGTCGTCCTCGACTGGGGGCTCGACCAAAGCTGAACGACGCGATCGTCGCACCGATCAGCAGCGCGCTGGGAGCGATGGCTGGGGACACAGCAGCGTCTGCGTGGGTGATCGGGGGCGGCCGGGTGAGACGGGGAAGAAATGGCCGAAGTGGGGCGAAAACACAGAATCGTGACAAGAGGGGTACTCGGCGGCCGTATACAGGT
>Ga0136618_10000231_pt1 | contig 17556 bp, 21 predicted proteins | sample AntDrymUQ3302106_2_FD_104805 | JGI IMG/M metagenome (GOLD analysis project Ga0136618, IMG submission 104805) | Polar desert sand microbial communities from Dry Valleys, Antarctica - metaG UQ330 (21.06) | ecosystem: Environmental > Terrestrial > Soil > Desert | place: Antarctica: Dry Valley... | reverse complement strand
TCTGCCTTCACCAGGTCGAGCATCGCGTCGACCATCCAGTCGGGCGTGAACACCTCGCCGTGGTCGCCAACACGCTGCTTCGACTTCATCAAGCGCAGGTCGGGTTCAATCACGTACTGACCGTAGCGGCCCCACGGCGTGGACTCGTTCTGACGCCACCACACGACTCGCTCACTAGTTACGCCGCTAGACTGAGGCTATACAACCGCCGGATTTTGGGTCGTCAGACACCCCGTAACTTTCGACCTTTCGCTCACCAAAGCGGGGTAAAACCGCAGGTCAGCACACCGTAGACGACATAACTGCTTACAAGCGGGTGGTCGCAGGTCCGAACCTGCCGCGCCCACTTGGCCTTCTGATCTGCAGGTTTGGGTTGACGTTCGCTCGGGGCTTGGCAAACGCTCAGACCCGACTTTCGGACTGTGAGAGCGGCGCTGGAGGCCCTGGAACGGGACTGGATGCGTACGCTGCGCTCGCAGAACAAGGCCGTCTCGACCCATCGGATCTACTCGGCAACAGCCCTGTGAGCTTATCGATTTCCTGGATTGGGCCGGCCGTCTGCGCGCTCCGGGCGAGCTGACGAAGCGGGACATCGAGGCGTTCATGGAGCACATGACTGCCACCCGGTCGGCGTCAACGGCGAGTCGTCCAATGCTTCCTGTGCCATCAGTTCCTCACCTCCTTCGATCTTTTGCAGGGTTGTCTGCACCGATTCGATCTGACGGTCGATCCGCTGCTGCTCCCCCTCGAGCAGCTGCAGATGCACGCGCAGCGCCGTTGCTGGGTCCTCCTCGCCGGCGAGAACCTCGGCGATGGCCGGCAGGCCGAGGCCGAGCTCGCGCAGCAGCAGGATCCGTTGCAGGCGAACGAGGGAGTCCTGGTCGCAGTAGCGGTAGCCGTTACGTCCGACCCGGCTCGGCGATAGCAGGCCGACCTGCCCATAGTGGCGCAGGGTGCGGCTCGTCGTACCGGCAGCACGAGCGATGTCCTGGATGGACCACGCCACCGCGCGCCTCCCCGCACAAGATCTTCGGTGCCGAGACCGACACTACGAGTTGACGCTGCGTCAAAGTCCAGGCCATGCGATGAGAGGTGCGAGCTACCGTGACACATGTGTCACGTTCCTTCGGACGTTGTTCGGCATGACGTGTGCCCGGCCGGCGTACTGGGTAGGTGGGCAGTGGCGCACACGGACCAGCCAAACTGAGGCCACCCGGCATGAGGAGTAGACAGTGAAGGCTTTGACGTGGCACGGCAAGCGCGACGTACGGGTGGAGACTGCGCCCGACCCCAAGATCGAGACGCCCACCGACGCCATCATCAAGGTGACGTCAACGGCGATCTGCGGGTCGGACCTGCATCTGTACGAGGTGCTGGGCGCCTACCTCACTCCCGGCGACATCCTCGGCCATGAGCCGATGGGCATCGTGGAGGAGGTCGGATCGGAGGTCACCCACATCGCCCCCGGCGACCGGGTGGTGATCCCCTTCAACATTTCCTGCGGGCAGTGCTGGATGTGCAGCCGGAAACTCTTCGCGCAGTGCGAGACGACGCAGAACTACGACCATGGCAAGGGTGCCTCGCTGCTCGGCTATACCGCGTTGTACGGCGCAGTACCCGGCGGCCAGGCGGAGTACCTCCGCGTGCCGCAGGCCCACTTCGGGCCGATCAAGGTTTCCTCGGAGCACCCCGACGAGCGGTTCCTCTATATGTCCGACGTCCTGCCGACCGCCTGGCAGGCCGTGCAGTACGCCGATGTCCCCGAGGGCGGCTCGCTGGCGGTGCTCGGGCTCGGACCGATCGGGCAGCTGGCGGTGCGGATCGCCCGCCACCTCGGCGTCGACCGGGTCTTCGGCGTCGACAGCGTTCCGGAGCGGCTGGCCCTGGCGGCCAAGCACGGCGCGGAGACGGTGAGCATGTCCGAGCACGACGACGTGGCCGGAGCACTGCTTGAACTCACCGGCGGCCGGGGACCGGACAGTGTCATCGACGCTGTCGGGATGGAAGCGCACGGGGGCGTCGGCTCCGTGATCGGCAAGGTGGCACAGGCAGCGGTCGGTCTGTTGCCGGACGCCGCAGCAAAACCCCTGATAGACAAGGTCGCGATCGACCGGATGGCAGCACTGCACACCGCGATGAAGTCCTGCCGCCGCGGCGGGACAGTCTCGATCAGCGGGGTGTACGGCGGCGAGGTCGACCCAATGCCGATGATGGAGATGTTCGACCGCGGCCTGCAGGTCCGGATGGGTCAGGCGCACGTGAAGCGGTGGATCGACGACATCATGCCGTTGCTGGTCGGCGACGACGTACTGGGCGTGGAGGACCTGGCCACTCACAAGGTGCCGCTGGACGAGGCACCGCACATGTACGAGATCTTCCAGAAGAAGGAGGACAACTGCATCAAGGTCGTCCTCAAGCCGTGACGGCTGGTCCTCAAGCCGTGACGGCTGCGCCGCTGGTGGTGTTCGTTACGGGGGCCTCTAGCGGCATCGGCCGAGCCAGCGCGGTGCGTTTCGCTGAGCAGGGCGCCCGCCTCGTCCTGCTGTCGCGATCCCCCGAGGCGTTAGCTGCGGTCGAGGGCGATTGCCGCCGGGCGGGCGCGGCGGCCACGCTGGTCACCGTCGCGGACGTCGGCGTGCAGGAGCAGGTCGAGGTGGCGATGGCGTGCGCGGTGGCGACGTTCGGTCGTGTGGACATCTGTGTCCACGCGGCCGCCGTCGCTGCCTACGGTCGGCTGGAGGACATCCCGGCGGAGGTCTTCGACCGAGTCATCGACACCAACGTCAAGGGCGCCGCGAACGTCGCCCGAGCAGCGATCAGCCACTTCCGGGAGCGCGAACAGGGGACTCTCATCCTGGTGGGCTCGGTGCTCGGGCGGATCGCCGCGCCGTTCATCTCGCCGTACGGCGTGAGCAAGTGGGCGATCCGCGGCTTGGCCCGCACAGTGAAACTGGAGAACCAGGATCTGCCCGACGTACACGTCTGCGAGGTGTGGCCGGGGGGCGTGAACACGCCGGTCTATCAGCAGAGCGCCAACTACGCAGGCCGGGTCGGACGGCCTCCCCCGCCGGTGGTGCCGCCGGAGCGCGTTGCGGCGGCGATCGACCGTGTGGCCAGACACCCTCGGCCCCGTGTCGGGGTCGGTTGGGCCAACCCGATCATGGTGTTCGGCTTCGCCTTTCTCCCCGGCCTCTACGACACCCTCGTGGTGCCGCTGATGAAGCTGTTGGGCATCGGCCGGGAGCGGCTCGAGCCCCATCCAGGCAATGTGCTGGCCCCGCAGGCCGGGGCGGAGGCTACCCGTGGCCCGTGGCGGGGACTTCTTGGACTCAGGCGGTCTGCCAGGAGTAAAACGGGACGCCGCTGGGCACCGTAGTGGGCATGACAACTGTTCTCCTGACAGGTGCGTCCAGCGGGATCGGCGCCACCACCGCACTGGGTCTCGACCGGGCCGGCATGACGGTCTTTGCCGGCTTCCGCGATCCGGGTGACGCCGGACCGTTACTGAAGGGTGCCTCCGACCGGCTACAGGTGCTAGCCCTCGACATCACCGACGCTCAGTCGATCGCCGCCGCGGTCGCGAACCTGGACGCGCAGCTCGGCGCGGGCGGCCTGGACGCAGTCGTCAACAACGCCGGTGAAGGCATTCCCGGGCCGCTGGAGATCCTGCCCATCGAGCAGTTGCGCGAACAGCTTGAGGTGAATGTGATCGGTCAGGTCGCCGTCACCCAGGCCGTGCTCCCGCTGCTGCGCCGGGCCGGCGGCCGGGTGATCTTCGTGGGCTCGATCGGCGGGCAGGTGGCGGTCCAGTTCGCCGGGCCGTACCACGCCTCGAAATACGCGATGGAGGCGATCGCCGACAGCTGGCGGCAGGAACTGGAACCCGACGGCATCGCGGTGTCGCTCATCGAGCCGGGCCCCGTCGCCACCCCGATCTGGGCGAAGGCCGCCGATCGGATCGACAAGCTGCTGGCGGGCGCGTCACCGCAGACCGCCCGCTACCGGGAACGCCTGCGCTCGTTTCAGGAGACACTGCGGTCTCAGGGCAAGAGCGGATCGTCACCGGCCGGGGTGGCCGAGACGATCGAACAGGCGGTCACCGCGTCGAACCCGTCGAGCCGGTACGCCGTGGGGGCCAGCGCCAAGCTGGTCAGCGCAGTCCGGCCGCTTATTCCCGACAAGCTGCTGGACGCCGTGGGCAAGCGCATCGCCCGCTGAGTCTGCGGCTCAGGAGGTGATGTGAGCTGCCTCGACCCGTGCAACCGGTGCAGGCTGGCGCGGCAACTCGCTCAACCGGGCGGCGGATCCTCGGCCAGCACGTCGAATCGCAGATGCGATGCGGGGGGCCCGGTCAGCGGCTGGGCGCTGCGCTCGACCCACAGCACCGGCGGCTGACCGCGTCGCGCGCCAGCCGCGCTCGACGCTGCAGGCGCACGCCGCTCACCTACTGGTCAGCGACGCGCTCCAGGCACCAAGGCGTCGCCCAGGGCCTGCCAGCATGAGCAAGTGAGCGTCGTCGTCGGGATCACGTCGTACGTCGAACAGGCCCGCTGGGGCGTTTGGGACCTGCCCGCCGTCCTGCTGCCGCTGCGCTACGTCCAGGCCGTCGAGAGCGCCGGTGCGCGGGCCGTGGTGCTGCCGACCGCGTCCTCAACCGACGCCGCCGTGCTCGACCGCCTGGACGCGGTGATCTTCGCCGGCGGCGCCGACCTCGAACCGAGCCTCTACGGTCAACCGCCGCACGACGCGACCACCGGCACGCGGCCGGAGCGGGACGCCGCCGAACTGCCGCTTCTCCAGGGCGCTCTGGACCGCGACCTGCCGACGCTCGGCATCTGCCGCGGCATGCAGCTGCTGGCCGTGGCCTGCGGCGGTTGGCTCGTCCAGCACCTGCCCGACGCGCTCGGGCACGACCGGCACCGTCCCGAGCCCGGTGTCTACGGGCACCACGAGGTAACCCTCGCCCCCGGCAGCCGGACCCACACCATCCTCGGCGACCGGGTCACCGTGCCGTCCTACCACCACCAGGGCCTGGCCGATCCCGGCTCGCTGCACATCAGCGGCTGGGCCGACGACGACAGCCCCGAGGTCATCGAGCACCCGGACAAGCGGTTCACCCTCGGCGTGCTGTGGCATCCCGAGGCCGGTGAGGATCCACGCCTGTTCCAGGCCCTGGTCGCCGCGGCCGGCACCGGCCGCTAGGACGTCAGGCCCGGACCCGCTCCCCGCCCGGGTCCCACAGCGGCGACGACGTCACCAGGCCGGGCGCCCAGTCGCCGAAAACGTTGACCGCGACCGCCGTACCAGGCTCGGACCGCTCCACCGGCAAGTACACGTACGCGATCGACGCCCCCACCGTGTAGCCGTACCCGCCCGACGTCACCCGGCCCACGACCTCGCCGTCGATCCGCACCGGTTCGCCGCCCAGCACCACCGTCCGCGGATCGTCGAGCACCACGCAGCACAGCCGCCGTTCAACCGACCGAATGCGCAACGCCCCGGCACCCTCGAAATCCCCCCGCTTCACGCAGAAGCCGAGCCCCGCCTCGTACGGCGAGGTCTCCGGCGTGATGTCGCTGCTCCACAGCCGGGGTACGGGTGGCGGCCGAGAACCTCATCGGGCAGCCGGGCGAACACGGTAAGCGCATCGTCTCCGGCGCCTTCAGCTGGACCGCGGCGCTGATCGGGTCGGCCTGCGTAGGCACGATGCGGGCCGCCTTCGAGTACGCCCTCGACTTCACCCTGACCGAGAAGCGCCTCGGCACCGTGCCGGTCATCGAGCACCAGAACGTTGGTTTCATGCTGGCCGACATCAAGATGCGGATCGAGGCGTGCCGGTATCTGACGTGGAAGGCCTGCCACGACTTCGACCGGACCGGCGGGTTGGCCGAGGAGCTGCCGATCATGACGAAGGTCTACTGCTCGGAGACCGCGGTCAGCACGGTGTACGACTGCATGCGGGTGGTCGGGATCGCGAGCTACACCCGTGATCTGGCACCGCTGGAGCGGATGATGCGCGACGCCATGGTTTTCCCGCTCTACGATGGCGGCAACATGGGGGTGCGGCGGCGGCAGCTGCACGGCATGTTCCGGCAGCCCGGGTACGACTCCATGCTCGCCGCCCGCGGAGATGTGCCGCCGTGGCAGCTGCCCGTCCCGTGAGCTGCGCCTTCCGTCGCTGGCCACACCCGTTGCTCTGCGCCCTCGTGCCAGATCCGTTTAGCCTGACCGAGAAGCTCACGAGCACGGACAAGCCTCGGCTGCGCTTGGCCCGGCTGCTGGAGCGGCGAACCGATGCTGGCACGTGACTGGTCCGTCGCCGCCCGCCGACGAGCTGGGTCTAGTGGTGCCGCGAGCGGTGGGCTGTGAGCACGTCGAGACCGAAGTCGGAGGAGGGGTCGCGCCAGACCGAGTGGGCGTGGTTGGCGCCGCGTTGGGTGTTGTCCCACTCGATCAGCAGCCGCGGCCCCTGGAGCCGGTAGTAGTGCGGCGCCCCGGGCTCGGTGGGCCCCGCCCACGCGAAGTGGACGGCGTCGAGCGCGGCATCGTCGTAGGACGGCAGCGGGGAGACGCCGTCAGGGACCCGGTCGAAGTACGTACCGAGCAGCGCCCTGAGCAGTGTGCGCTGGCTTGCGTCAAGGTCGCGGCCCGAGACGCCCTTGGGGGTCTCGGTGTACTCGACGGCCGCGTGATCTGACTCCTCGAAGTCAGCGGCCGCGTCGATGGCGTCGCTGAGCCGCCGCAGCTTCTCCTGCTCGCGGTCGTCTGTAAACCGCTCGTCGCGCCAGATGGCCGCCAGCGGGATGACCCGGTCCCCGCCCGAGACGACCGTGCGGTTGGCCGTGACGAAGTCCGACGGCGCCTTGGGCAGCAGCACCGCCCGCGCCGCCAGCTCGGACGACAATGACCGGACCAGGTCGCGGGCCAGGTCCTCCACCCGGGCGAGCGGGCGGTTGACCGCACCGCCCAGCAGCGGGGAGGACGCGGGGTCGGCGCCCATGAAACACGGCGTCGTCGAGACCAGCACGCCGTCGACCACGAGGTTGTTCAACGACACGTGATGCCCGCCGAAACGCCAACCCCAAGGCCGGTCGGCACCTGGCTCACCGAAGACACGCAGGTAGTACAGGCCAGGGTCGCGTCCACGCTCGCGGTCGAAGAGGGTCACGAAACCCTCGATCTGATCGAGCACGTTCTCCAGACCCATCGTGGTCGCCACCGTGACATAGCCGGCCGACGAGAGCCCCGTCGCCACCAGCCGCATCGCCGCGCGCTGCTGGACAGGCCGCTGCTGATGCATTGTCAACCCGCCGTGGTCGGTGGGGGTGTAGAACCACCGCCGGCGCTCGGCGTCGCTGGCGCCCTTGTCGGGTACCACGCCGGCGGCGACGGCGCGCTGGGAGTCGTCGAGACTTCCCAGCCATGCAGCGGCCGCCTCCGCCATCCGCTCGGCCACCTGACGACGTACCGCCCCGGATGCCTCGATGGTCATGACCGCAAGGTAGCCCGCGGCCGGGTTCTGGCGATCGCGTACGCCGGTGCCCTAGCGTCCACTTCCAGCCAGCATCAACCCACCGGGAGACGACGTGACCACACCGACCGACGACCGACGCGACCTGCTCACAGTAATCGCCTATATGAAGGCCGCACCCGGCAAGGAGGAAGAGCTGCGGGTGGAGCTGGAGGGCCCAGATCGAGCCGACCAGCCAGGAGGACGGCTTCGTCAACTACGACCTCCACCAGAGCGTGGAGGACCCCGGCGCCTTCTTCTTCTACGAGAACTGGGAGTCCGCCGAGCAGCTCGACGCCCACCTCGCCACGGCGCACCTGGTCCGGTTCGCCGACATCATGGGTGACCTGCTCGACGAGAACGGCCTGACCCTCAGCCGGCTAAGGCGCATTGCCTGACTCAGGCGACTGGGCAGCCTTCAGCAGTCAGGCTGGTTCGTGGCGACGAGCACTGCCCCAGGCCGCAGGTCCCTCGCGTCGGCCCGGGTTCACCAAGCCCCGCGCGGGCGCTCGTCGTCCCGGTCGACGGCTCAGCGCCGCAGTGGCCTCTTCCAGCGCGCCCGCCAGTGCGGTCAGGTCGCGGTCGTAGACGAGCCCGCGGTCGATCTGTCGGCGAGTTGGTGCAGCCCGCAACCCAGGCGGCACCCTCACACGGCGGCGCGGAACCCCACAGCGTCAGGGCACCCAGCGGGCTCCCCGAAGATGCAAGAGGTGTAACGGCTTGCGACCGTTGGTCGCTGCGCCGGGGGATGAGAATGGGGGTCGTCGCTCGGACGACGCCGCGACACAGTGGTGCGGGTGCGCCCGCAGCGGTGTATGGCGCGGGGTTCTCGGGTGCGCCGGATTGTTGCTGCGAGGCACGTGGGTCTGTGTCCTGGTAGAGGGCCCTTCCGGGCGGCGCCGTGCGTCGATGCTGTCCGGAAGGGGTGGTTGAGGTGGAAGTGATGTTCGATCGGGTCGCCGGTCTGGATGTCGGCAAGGCGTCGGTGACGGTGTGCGTGCGCACGCCTGGGACCGGGGGGAAGCGGTCGGTTGAGACGCGCACGTTCAAAACGATGACCCGCTCGCTGGCGGTGATGGCCGACTGGCTGGCGGAGCGTGGCGTGACGTTAGCGGCGATGGGATCGACGTCGACGTACTGGAAGCCGGTGGTCTACTGCCTGGAGGAGCGGATGGAGTGCTGGCTGCTCAACGCCGCACACATGAAGGCGGTACCGGGGCGGAAGACCGACGTGAAGGACGCGGAGTGGATCGCGCAGCTGCTCGAGCACGGGTTGCTGCGTCCGTCGTTCGTGCCGCCGCCGGAGATCCGCCGGTTGCGGATGTTGACCCGCTACCGGGTGAGCTGATGGGTGATCGGACTCGGGAGGCGACCCGGCTGGAGCTGATGCTGGAGGACGCGAGCATCAAGTTGTCGTCGGTGGCCTCCAGCCTGACCACCGTATCGGCGCGGGCGATGCTGGCCGGTCTGATCGCCGGCGAGCGCGACCCGGCCGTGCTGGCTGACCTGGCCAAGACCAGGATGCGATGCAAGATCCCGGAACTGACCGAGGCGCTGACCGGGCATTTCGACGCCGGTCATGCGCTACTCGCGGCCTCGATCCGGCGCCGGCTGGATCTGGTCGAGGAGGCGATCGCCGAGCTGGACGCGGTGATCGCCGCCGCGGTGAAGCCGTGGACCCGGCAGCTCGGACTGCTGCAGACGATCCCCGGGGTAGGGGACAAGGTCGCCCAGGTGATCATCGCCGAGACCGGCGCGGACATGAGAAGATTCCCGTCCGCGGCGCACCTGGCCGCCTGGGCCGGGGTGGCACCGGCGGTCCACGAATCGGCCGGTCGGCGCACGCCGGCCGGGAGCCGGCACGGCAACAAGTGGCTGACCGCGATGCTGGTCGAGGCCGCCGGGTCGGTCGGGCGGATGAAGAGCGCCAACTATCTGTCCGCGCAGCACGCCAGGATCACCGCCCGACGTGGCATGCCGCGCGCCCAGGTCGCCGTCGCGCATTCAATCCTGGTCTCCGCCTACTGGATGCTCAAACGCGACGAGCCCTACCGCGACCTCGGCGCGGACTGGCTGGCGCGGCGCAACGACGAGGCGCACACCCGCCGGCTCGTCGCCCAACTGGAGCGGCTGGGTCACACCGTCATCCTCGACCCCGCCGCCTGATCCCGACCCCACGAGCAGCCCGGGCTCCGCCCGGGAGCGCTGACGCACGCCGTGGTACGGGTATCCACGGGTCTGTGTGGCGGCTTGCGACCGCGGGTCGCTGCGTCGGGGGATGAGAATGAGGCGTCGCTCGGACGACGCCGCGACCCAGTGGTGCGGGTGCCTACCGACCGGTCAGCTGCTCAGGCGTGGTCGGTTGGATTCTGGGTGCCATCCAGCCGGAGGGTCTTCACCGCCCCGTCCGTCGACGGCCTCGCGGAGTAGGTCGGCGTGCCCGGTGTGCCGCCCGTACTCCTCGATCAGGTCGCAGAGCAGCCGGCGCAGGCTGAGATGGCGCCCGTCGGGCATGGAGAGGTGGACACGCTGGTCGAGTCCGCCGTCAGCCAAGGCTGCGTCGAGCCTCGCGCGGGACCGTTCGACGGTGCTGTCCCAGAGCCGTAGAGTTGTTCGAGTGTGTCGTTGGCGGCCGAGTTGAACTCCCAGTCGGGGTCGGTGTCCCAGTCTGCGGTGTCCCACGGTGCACCGATCGGCGCGCCGCTGAGTTGGTGCTGAACATCTGTTCTTCTGCGCACGCGAGGTGCTTGAGCAGGCCGCCCAACGTCAATGAGGAGGCGCCGATTCGGGTCTGCAGCCCGACCCGCAGTCGCTGCTGGCCATGGCGCCACCGTAGAACTCGTTGCGGATGGTCTGCGTCCGGACCCGTGGCGCGCTCGAACGGAGATTCACAGCGCACGCTGGAAATGGCTGGCGGCGTGCATGGTCGGCGGCGTTCTCTGCCAGTGCTTCGATAGAGGCATGACCAGTCTCGAGGACGCTGCGCGCGTTGTCTCCGCCAGTCGGGAGATTGCGGCCAGTGCCGAGCGCATCTTTGAGCTCATTGCCGACCCGGCGCAACAGCCTCGCTGGGATGGCAACGACAACTTGGCTGGGGCGCCGGGTGGGCAGCGAGTCCGCGCCGTCGGTGAGGTGTTCACCATGACGACCACGAAGGGCCATGTCCGAGAGAACCACGTGGTCGAGTTCGACGAGGGCCGCCTGATCGCGTGGAGACCTGCCGAGCCCGACCAGGAACCACCAGGGCATCTGTGGCGATGGGAGCTCCAGCCGATCAACTCGTCGCGGACGCGCGTGACACACACATATGACTGGACCGAGTTGACTGACGAGAAGCGCCTTCCGCGTGCTCGGGCGACGACGGCCGACAAGCTTCAGGCCTCGCTGGACCAACTCGGCGCCCTCGCCGAGGGTGAATGACCCAGGTTCACTACTTTCCCGACGGGCTATGAGCGGCACGGCTTGAATCCTGACGCCTTCCTCACGGAGCAGCAGGCGGAGGCCCTCGTGGCTGATGTCGTCGACCATCCCTCGGCGGCCAGAAGTCGGCCAGCTTCGACAGGCTGTAGGTCGAAAACGGCAGGCCATGATCGGCTGGCCTGGCCAATGCGTTCTTGGTGATCTGCTGCCGCTGCGGCGCGGCTGGCAGACTCCGGCTGTGGATTGGCGGCCAGATCCGGAGGCGCTGCGCGGTCGCGTGGCGGTCGTCGCCGGGGCAACACGAGGCGCCGGGCGTGGGATCGCTGCGGCCCTCGGTGAAGCCGGAGCCACGGTCGTGTGCACCGGGCGCAGTAGCAGCACCCGACCTCTGCGCTCCGACTACGACCGGGCCGAAACGATCGAGGAGACCGCCGAGCTCCTCACCCAACTCGGCGGGACCGGTATCCCGGTCGCAGTCGACCATCTCGACCCCGCCCATGTGAGCGCGCTGGCCGAGCGGATCCGCAACGACTACGGGCACATCGACGTGCTCGTCAACGACATCTGGGGCGGCGAGCTGCTCAAGGGCGGCCCGGCCCAATGGAACACCCCGATCTGGGAGCATGACCTCGACGACGGCCTTCGAATCCTGCGACTTGCCATCGACACCCACCTCATCACCTCGCACCACCTGCTCCCGCTCCTGATCGACCAGCCGGGAGGCCTACTCGTCGAGGTGACCGACGGAACCGCCGACTACAACGCCTCGCGATATCGGATCTCGGTGTTCTACGACCTGGCGAAGGTCACCGTGAACCGGCTTGCCTTCTCGCAGGGGCACGAGCTGCAATCCCATGGCGCCACCGCCCTCGCCATCACCCCTGGGTGGTTGCGCTCGGAGATGATGCTCGACAACTTCGGTGTCTCCGAGCAGAACTGGCGCGACGCTCTGGCGGCCGGCGACGAGCACACCGCCCCTGCGGACTTCGCGTTGTCGGAGTCGCCTCGGTTCGTCGGACGCGCTGTCGTCGCCGTGGCATCAGATCCCGCCCGGAGCAGGTGGAACCAGCAGTCGGTCCACTCGGGTCAACTAGCGCGTGAGTACGGCTTCACCGACGTCGACGGCTCGCAGCCCGACATCTGGCGGTTCATCGAGGGGATCCGTGAGCCCGGGCTCGACGCAGACCCAGCCGACTACCGGTGACCGTCGTACCGCATCGAAAGGTGGATCGTGGCAGCCAAGTTCGCGAACATCGACGAGTACATCCGCCTGTTCCCCGACGATGTCCAGGCGGTCCTGGATGAGGTACGACGGACTATCCGTAGCGCAGTGCCTTCGCCCGGTGAGACGATCAGCTACCAGATGCCGACGATCACCCTCGACGGGCATAGCCTGGTGTACTTCGCGGCCTGGAAGCACCACATCGGCATCTACCCTCCGATCCCCGAGATAGATCCCGAGTTGGATCAGGAGCTTGCGCCGTACCGGGCTGCCAAGGGCACCCTGAAGTTCCCGCTGCGGGAGCCCATCCCTTACGACCTCATCGGACGGGTGGTCGCACTCCTCGTGAGCGAGCGCGTGAAAGCCGAGGATTGACGCCCAACCTCGGTGTCGGAGAGGGCCGAGCGTACGACGGTGCAGTCAGACGCAGAACTCGTTTCCCTCCGGGTCGGCCATGGTGACCCACGTATGCGGTCCCTGCCGGCCACTGTGCAGGACGGTCGCACCACGCCCCGTCAGCTTCTCCCGCAGGGCCTCGGGGTCCTCGTCGCCGAGCCGGAGATCCAGGTGCACGCGGTTCTTCCCGGTCTTCGCCTCGGGGACCTGCTGGAACAGGATCCGGGCACGACGCCACGACTCTTCCTCGTCGGGGTGGATCGCCGCACCCTCCTTCCAGACCAGCGCGCCGTGGTGGACGCGGGTGTCGGTCTCGGTCGCGTGCCCGGCGTCGATCATCTGCCGGATGAAGGCGGCGTCCTGCTCCTCCACCCGCCAGCCGAGCGTCTCGGCCCACCAATCGGCGAGCACATGGGGGTCGGCGCTGTCGATCACGATCTGCACGGTGTAGGTCATGCCGACGAAGGTAGCCAGCGTTGCGGACAATCTCGGTCCGGAACGCGGCCGAACGCGGCCCCGAGCGCGTTACCGTGGCGTACTGGATCCGAGGGGGCTCTCGTGTGGTTTCTGATCGGCAGCATCGGCATCCTCGTTCTCATCATCGTGGCGGCCCTGGTCAGCGACCTCCGTCAGCGCGCCAAGCGGCGGCGGCTGGGGGAAGCGCGCGGCTCCGGTGACGTCGAGGCGGCAGCCCGCAGTGTCAGGGCCGGCATGGATGTCAAGGGTGGTGGCCGGACCACCGGCGCCATGAACTACGGCCAGCACGACATAGGGACCTGACCCAGGCCGTGGCAGCGTCCTCGTCGTGACGCAGGACGACGCAGGCAGGTCGTGGATCGGGACGGGACCGCGCTGGCCGGCTGCGCTGATCCTCGCGGCCACCGTCGTGCAGCTGGCGATCGCGGCCTTCGTGCCGGACCTGCCGCAGTTCGAGGGGAAGGGGTTTGGCGCCCGGCTCGTCGCCTACCCGGCGATGATGCTGCTGGTTCCCGTCATCTGGGCGGTGCGCAACAGCCGTGATCGTGGCAACCCACCCTGGACCGCCTTCGCGTTGATCATGGCGCCCTTCCTGATCGACGTCACCGGGAACACCGCGGACCTCTACGACTCCGTCGTGTGGTGGGACGACGCCAACCACTTCGTGAACTGGTTCCTGCTCTGCGCCGGCCTCGGCCTGCTCGTCGCCCGAACCGAGGTGGCTCCCCGCTGGGCGCTGGCGATGTTGATCGCCGGGATCGGTGCGCTGCTGGCGATCGGCTGGGAGCTGGGGGAGTGGTACACGTTCATCCGACACGGCACCGAGCTGGGTACCGCCTACGAGGACACCCTCGGCGACGAGGTGCTCGGCACCCTCGGTGGCGCGCTAGCCGGTCTGCTCGTGGCCTGGCGGTCCCGGCCGGCCACCGTCCTGAGATCGGCTCCCGGTTCGGCCGCTGCTCCGCCCTGATCTGCGGCGCACCGGGACGACCCGGTCAAGCGCTAGTACCACCGGCGACCCCCGCTCGTCGTCGCCTCTACGACTTGCTCCTGCTCGACGCCGAAGACGCGCGGCATGCCGCCGCAGTGCTCCGAGATAGAGATCCTGCGCAAAGCCACCGCGCTGACCGGCGTCTGTTGACACATTCCCATATAGGAATATGATGACTGTATGGCTCGCACCCCGACGACGACCGACGCGTTCAACGCCGTCGCCGAAGCGAGCCGTCGCGACCTCCTCGACGCCATCGGCGCCGAGGAGCTCACCGTCGGCGAGCTCGTCGACCGACTCGGCCTCAGCCAGCCTCAGGTGTCCAAGCACCTCGCTGTGCTGCGGGCGGTCGGCCTGGTGCTCGTCCGCGCGGATGGGCGCCACCGCTGGTACCGCGTCAACGGGCCGGCGTTGAAGCCGATCCACGACTGGGTGCGCTCGTTCGAGCGGACCTGGAACACCCGTCTCGACCGTCTCGACGACCTTCTCGCCGAGCTCAAATCCCAGGAGGAAGCGCCATGAACACCACCGACCGCCACGGCTCCGCCACAGTCACGCTCCCGTCCGACCGCGAGATCCTCATCACGCGCCAGTTCGACGCGCCCGCCAATCTGGTCTTCAAGGCCTTCACCACCCCCGAACTCGTCAGGCGCTGGTGGGGCTTCGACACCTCGGAATGGCTCGTGTGCGACATCGACCTCCGCGAGGGCGGCAGCTGGCGCTACGTCACCCGCGAGGCAGGCGGCTTCGAGGTCGCTTTCCACGGCGAGTACCGCACGATCGAGGCGCCGCATCGCATTGTCTCGACCGAGGTGTTCGAAGGCGTTCCCGACGCCGCGGCGCTCAACACCAGCGTGTTCGAGGAAGACGCCGGCGTGACGACGATGACCATCACCGTCGTGCACGACAGCCAGGAGCACCGCGACGGCCACATCGCCTCGGGCATGGAAGGTGGCATGCAGATCTCCATGAACCGCCTCGAGGACCTTGTCGTCGAGCTCAACCGCGCGGCCTGATCAGCACGATCTTCCCCGACTCGCCAACCACTCGGGCTGACTGCGTGGCCGGACAACCTGACGATTGCCCATCGTCTTGCGTTTGGCACGGATGAGTCAGATGCTGCACATTGAAAGCGACAGGGCCGACGTTCGGGTGCAGATCGTGGAGGTTGACGCGATGGACAGTAATGACGGCGAGGCTGCCAGCCAAGAGCAGACTCCGGACGCCGAAGATGCCGCAGCACCGACCGCCTCGCCTGGCCCATCACCAGCCGATAGCGGTTCCGGCGGCGCGCAGAGCCTCGTCGGCGCACGTGCCTCCGATCGGGTGGCTGCGGGGGAACCGCTTCCCGACGAGCCACCGTTCGACACCGACTCAGAGGGCACTGCGCAGAACTCCTAGCTGCCGGAACCCGGCGCCGGAGCGGGACGGACGGAGATAGCCTGCGTCGATGCGCTCGCTAGCGGACGTGGTGGCCGCCCTGGAACTGCGCTATCCGCCCTCCCGCGCGGCGGACTGGGATGCCGTCGGGTTGGTCTGCGGGGCACCCGACGACACCGTCGAGAAGGTGCTCTTCGCGGTCGACCCCGTTGCAGCCAGCGTTCGGGAGGCCATCGACACCGGATCCCAGCTGCTCGTCACGCACCACCCGCTGTTCCTGTCCGGCGTACACGGGGTTCCGGCCACGTCGTACAAGGGCCGCCTGGTGCACGACCTGATCCGCAACGGGATCGGCCTGTACGTCGCCCACACCAACGCTGACTCGGCCAACCCAGGGGTGTCGGACGCTTTGGCCGCCACGCTGGGACTTACCGACCTGCGGCCGCTCGCGCCACAACCGGCAGATGCGCGCGACGTCGTCGTCGTCTTCGTACCCGCCGAGGACACCGACAAACTGGTCGACGCGCTCAGCGCTGCTGGTGCCGGCGCGGTCGGGGACTACTCGAGGTGCGCCTGGCTCGGAACCGGCATCGGCACATTCCTCCCCGGCGATGGGGCGAGTCCGGTGCTCGGCCGGGTCGGTTCGGTGGCCCGGGTCCCCGAGACCCGGGTGGAGATGGTGCTGTCGCGCGAGCACCGGGCCGCCGTTCGGACCGCCTTAGTAGGCGCGCATCCGTACGAGGAGCCGGCGTACAGCTTCATCGAAGTGGCCGAACTGCACGGGCGGCGCGGTACGGGGCGGATCGGCCGGCTGATCGAACCGATGCTGCTCGCGGCGTTCGCCGAGCACGTCACCCGGGGGTTGCCGAGAGCACCTGCGGGGATCAGAACCGCTGGCGACCTCGGTACGACGGTCACGACGGTGGCTGTCTGCGGTGGCGCCGGGGACTCGTTGCTCGACGCCGCCACCGCGGCGGGCGTCGATGCCTACGTCACCGCCGACCTGCGCCACCACCGGGTCAGCGAGCACCTGGAGGGCGGAGGGCCGGCGGTGATAGACGCCGGGCACTGGGCCACTGAGTGGCCTTGGCTGGCCGCGGCGGCGGACCTGTTGCGCGCCGACCTGGAGGGTGCGGTCCAGATCGCGGTGTCGCAACTCGTCACGGACCCTTGGACACTGCACACTTACTGACACTCCGGACACCTGCCACCTCGAGGAGAGCCATGGCGTACACCGAGGAGCGCCCCGCGCGGCGCCGCACCGACCGCAGCCCGTGGAACTGGCTGCTCGTCATCCCGATCGTGATCCCGCTGCTGGTGCCGGTGTTCAACCGGACCGATCCGACCCTGTTCGGGTTCCCATTCTTCTACTGGGGGCAGCTGGCGTTCATCGCCCTCGGCGTGCTGACCACCACCGTCGTCTACCAGATGACGAAGAGGGATCCCGATGCCTGAAGGCTTGCAGTGGACCGAGATCGTCATCTTCACCGCGCTGTTCATCGTGGTCAGCGTCATGGGTTTCATGGCAGCCCGCTGGCGGCGCCCGGATGACCTCGCGCATCTGGACGAGTGGGGGCTCGGCGGCCGGAACTTCGGCAGCTGGGTGACCTGGTTCCTGATCGGCGGCGACCTCTACACCGCGTACACATTCGTCGCCGTACCGGCCCTGATGTTCGGGGCCGGCGCCGCCGGTTTCTTCGCGGTGCCCTACACCGTCGTCATCTATCCGATGGTGTTCCTCGTCCTGATCCGGCTGTGGTCGGTGTCGCACGTGCGCGGTTTCGTGACGCCGGCGGACTTCGTCCGCTCCCGTTTTGACTCGCCCACGATGGCGTTGCTCGTCGCCATCACCGGGATCGTCGCGACGATGCCCTACATCGCCTTGCAGCTCGTCGGCATCGAGGCCGTGCTGCTGGCGATGGGCGTCGAGGGTGAGCTGCCGCTCATCGTCGCGTTCATCATCCTGGCGCTGTACACGTACAACTCCGGCCTGCGCGCGCCGGCTTTGATCGCGTTCGTCAAGGATGCGCTCATCTACCTGGTGATCATCGTCGCGATCATCGTGATCCCGGTGCAGCTCGGCGGGTGGGACGTCATCTTCGGCGCGGCCGAGGAGAAGTTCAGTGTGAACGACGGGCCGGGCGTGCTGCTGCCGTCGAC
>Ga0136618_10000230_pt1 | contig 17577 bp, 15 predicted proteins | sample AntDrymUQ3302106_2_FD_104805 | JGI IMG/M metagenome (GOLD analysis project Ga0136618, IMG submission 104805) | Polar desert sand microbial communities from Dry Valleys, Antarctica - metaG UQ330 (21.06) | ecosystem: Environmental > Terrestrial > Soil > Desert | place: Antarctica: Dry Valley... | reverse complement strand
GGCTCGAGCGGGCTGAGCCCCGGTAGCCGATGGCGTCCTCGAAGGCCGGGCGGCCACGGAGCGCGGCGCCTGCGCGCCCCTCGCCCTCGATCTCAGACTCGTCGCGCGACTCGAGCAGGAGGATGAGCCCGACGACGAGCGCGAGCGAGATCGCCACGACCGCAAGCCAGTAGAGGACCACACCCGCGATCGCGAGCGCACCACGCCAGCCGCGCCGGTCGCCCCCGTTCACGCGCTCACGCGCTCACGCGCTCACGCGCTCACGCGAGCTCATCGCGGAGCTTCCCGAGCGCCCGGTAGACGCGGCCTTCGACCGTGGTCAGTCGCTCGCGGGTGATCTTGGCGATCTCGGGAACGGTCAGGTCGGCGCCGAAGCGCAGCGCGATCGCTTCGCGCTCCTCCTCGCTCAATCCCGCTAAGGCACGGCTGACGGTGTCGCGGTGCTCGACTCTCTCGAGCGCCGCCTCCAGGGTAGGATCGCCCTCGCTGGCGATGACCGCCGACCGCGCGCGCTCGAGCGCCCGACTCTCGGCTCCGCTGCGCCGGACGTCGTCGCGGAGCAGGTTCAGGGCGATCGAGTACAGCCAGGTCTTGACGCTGCCGCGGCGGCGATCGAAGCGCGCCCGCGCCCTGAGGGCTCGCTCGAAGGTGTCCGCGAGCAGGTCCTCGGCCTGCACGCGGTCGCCGGTCCGGTAGACCAGGAAGGCGAACACCGCCTGGGCGTGCTCGGCGTAGAGACGCTCGAAGGCCTCGTCGCGCATGGCCACAATGATGCTCTGTCAGGAAGCGGCACCGTCGCACGTATAAGAGGGTGATGAGCGAGCACCACCACCGAGAAGAGCTCGACGAGGTCGGCCGACTGGTGCAGGGCCACCGGGCCGAGCTCGACCCGCTGGCCCTCGACCGCGTCAAGTCACGGGCGCGGCAGCAGGCTCGTCGAAACCGATCCGGAAAGGAATCCCCCATGAAGACACGTCTTGCCATGATCGCCGTCCTGGCGCTCGGGATACTCATGAGTGCCACAGGAGCCACCCTGGCGATCGAAGGCAGCTCCAGTACCGGCAGCTCCAGCGACGAGGTCTACGAGACCACCACGATCAACGATCCCGGCGATCCGGTCGACCCGGGCTCGAGCGATGAGGTCAGCTCGGATCCGGCCCGCCAGTCGGAGACCGACAGCGGTGGCAGCCTTCCCTTCACCGGCTTCCTCGCCGTGCCGCTGCTCGTAGGCGGCGTGGCCCTGCTCGGCGGCGGAATGGCCCTCCGCCGGCGCGTCGACTCCTAGCCCCTCTAGAGGACGAGCCGCGCCGATCGCGCCCGCCGCTCCCACAGCTCGGGGCGGCGGGTGTCGAGGCGGCGCACGAGTTCTCGGGCGACGTCGCTGCGAGGGTTGAGGCGCACCGCCGCCGCCGCGGCCGGGCGCGGGTCCATCCGCGCCGCGCCGCGGGCCAACGCCAGCCCGTAGCGGTACTCCCACTGGCGCGGGTCGCGCCGCACCGCGTTCTCCATGGCCCGGACGGCCAAGCGCTCCTGCCCCGCGCGGATGTCGCAGTAGCCGAGCACCTGGAAGGGCTCGGGACGGACCGACAGCACCTCACTGGAGTCGAGTGAGCGATCGATCGCCGCGGCGCAGTCGCCACGCTCGAGGGCGGCCGCGGCGGCGTTGAGGTGTCCCTGGGAGACGTAGAGCAAGGCCGGAGCCACGGCGAGCACGAGGCAGGCGATCCCCAGCGCAACGCGCGATCGGGTCGAGGGCGAGCCAAGCCCCCGAGGCGCTCCCCGCGGAAGCCCGAGGGCCAGCCCGGCGGCGCAGAAGAAGGCGAGCGTCAGCGCCGGCATCTCCCAGTCCCAGTCGATGCCTGCGTGGACGGCCCAGCCCACCGCCGAGGCCAGCAACGCGGCGTATAGGGGGCGCTCGTGCCCCCGCGCGCGCGCAGCAAGCGCCACGAGCACGGTCCCAATCGCAACGAGCAGCAGCGTGAATCCGACCAGTCCGAGCTCGGCCAGGACCTCCAGGTAGAGAGAGTGGGCCTCGGTGACGTCGAAGCCCGACGGTCGGTTGAGGTCCCAGAGAGCGGCGTAAGTACCGGCGCCGTGACCGCTCAACGGCCGCTCGGAGAAGGCGTCGAGCGCGACCTCCCAGTGCTCGATCCGGCCGTTCGCGCTTACGTTGGTTAGCCGCCCGCGGAAGTCGCCGGTCTCCTGGACCGGATCGTTGGCGGCGAGTCGCTCGAGCTGAGCCTGCGCCCGGGCGGGGAGGTCGAGAGCCACGGTCAGCCCGATCGCGGCCACGGCAGCGACGACGAGGGCGCCGAGGGCGAGCGCGTGCCGGGCCGGCGCGGCGAGCGAGAGGCGCGCGAGCCGTTCGTCCGGCCACAGTAGGGCGGCCCGCGCGAGCCCGGCCAAGAGCACCGCGAGGCCGAGGGTGACGGCGAGTCCGCGTCCTTCGGCGACCCCACCGGGCCCGGTGGGCTCGGCCGAGGACAGGGCGTCGGCGCCGTAGGCCGCGATCAACGCGAAGACCGTGGGCGGAAGCGTCGCGAGCAGCCCGGTGACGAGCAGCCGCGGCCTGCCCACGACGAGGTAGACCGCCAGCGAGATCGCCGCGGCCACGATCGCCCCGCGGGAGAAGGTGAACAGCAGCGTGGTGGCGAGCACCGGCGGTGCCCCCGCCGCGAGCACCCGGACGATCCGCGGCTCGCGCTCGCTCGAGGCGAGGTGCAGGCAGGTCGCCAGCCCGAGCGCGGCGACCAGGCCGAGAGCGTTCCAATAGGTGAGCGGCCAGCTCAGGCGGTTCGCCGCGATGCCCGCCTCGACGGGCACCATATCCGGGAAGAGACGGCTCAACAGCGCCGCGCCGCAGACCAGAACGACCGCGGCCGCGAGCGCGCGCAGCATCCATTGCACCCGGGGGCCGCTGCGCCCGAGCGAGGCGAAGACGAAGAGGGCGAGCGTGTAGCCGAGCACCCTGATGAACTCGAGCAGGGCACTGGCCGGCATGCCGGACCAGAGGGCGGACAGCAACGTCCAGACCGCGAGCAGGGCCAGCGCCGAGACGGCCACGGCGGCGGCCGGGGCGACGCCCTCGAAGGGGCGCGGCGCCAACTCGATGCGCAGGAAGAGGACCCCCGCCATGAGGACCGCGACGAGCGAGAAGCTACCCGCGAAGTAGCCTCCCGACGAGAAGCTGAGCCACACGAGGAGCCCTCCCGGAAGCAGCAGGAGAGCCGCGCTCGCGCCGCGGCCGGCGGACGGCGGCTCGGCCGTATGAGAGGTCGAAGTCGAGGACGGGTCGGCGGAGCGCGAGCTCCCGGCTCGCTTTCTTTGCGTAAGTTCCACGAAACAGTCGCCCTGGGGAGTAGATTATCGAAGTGGCTTTTCTGGACCCCGAAAGGTTTGACACTAATCCGGCTCAACTTGTGCTGCGAGGCAGCCGATGTACGCGAAGGAACGCCGAGACGGAAGGCCGACGCCCCGAGTGACACAAGGAACGCAACATCTGACGGCCGAGTCCGCTCTCGCCGACCTCCACGGTGAGATCCACGCCGAGGCCCTTGCGGTTGCCTCGGACGCTCACCCGCCACGGCTCGCGCAGCGCTGGTCGACCCTGCGGCGGGCGCTGGCGGCGGCCGATCTCGGGGCCGGGCTGCTCGCCGGCCTCGTGGCCGCCCTGCTCACGGGGTTCCCGCCGGCCGGTGCGGCCGCCTTCGTCGGCGTGGTCGCCGTGGGCTGGGTCCTCTCGGCCTTCGCCTGCGGGCTCTACGCCGGAGAGGACCTCCGCTCGTGGGCGAGCGGGATCGCCGCGACTCCTCGCCTGGTCATCGCCGCCCTGCTGCTCTCGTGGCCTTTGTTCGCGGCGGGCAAGGTCCTCGGCCTCCCCCAGCCCGCCACGGCCGCGCTGATTGCCTGCTTCGCGTCTCCGCTCGCCGCCGGGATGGGCCGGGCGGGAGCTCGTGCCCTCGTCCATCGCATGCATCCCCTGCGCCAGCGCACCGCGATCATCGGGTCGGGCCACGTGGCGGGCACGCTCGCCGCCCGCCTGCGCTCGCACGCCGAGTTCGGCCTGATTCCGATCGGCATAGTCGACGACGAGGTACACCTCATCGAGGGCGCTCAGCTTCCCGTCCTCGGACGCCTCGACCAGCTTCCGGCGATCCTCCGGGGACATCGGGTCGACCGCGTGATCATCGCCTTCTCGCGGGCCAGTCACGACCAGCTGCTGCATTGCATCCGGACCTGCCGCGAGCGCGGGGTCGTTGTCGATGTGGTCCCGCGGCTGTTCGAGCTGCTCGACGGAGCGCGGTCCCTCGACCAGGTCGGCGGCCTCCCGCTGCTGTCGCTGGGCGTGCATCGCCTCTCGCGTTCGGCCAGCGTCGCCAAGCGCGGCCTCGACATCGCCGTCTCGGGGCTGGTGCTCGCCCTGCTCTCCCCCTTCCTGCTCGCCCTCGCCGTGGCGATCCGCGTCGAGTCGCGCGGCCCCGCCCTGTTTCGCCAGCCCCGCGCGGGGCGGGGCGGGCAGGTCTTCAACCTCCTCAAGTTCCGGTCCATGCACGCCGATGCCGAGGAGCGCAAGGAGGCACTCGACGAGCTCAACGACCTGGACGACGGCGTCATGTTCAAGATCCACGCAGACCCCCGCATCACCCGCGTGGGAGAGCTACTGCGCCGGTTCTCGCTCGACGAGCTGCCTCAGCTCTTCAACGTGCTGCGCGGCCAGATGAGCCTAGTCGGGCCCCGGCCGCTCATCCTCCCCGAGTCGGACGCGCTGTCGGAGGGCTGGCACGGTCGCCGGCTCGACCTGCGCCCCGGGATGACGGGCCCGTGGCAGATCGCCGGACGCTCGGAGATCCCCTTCCACGAGATGGTGCGCTTCGACTACCAGTACGTCGCCGGCTGGTCGCTGGGCCGCGACCTGGAGATCCTGCTCGCGACGGTGCCCGCGGTGCTGTCGGGGCGAGGCGCGTACTGACATGGCCGAGCAGCCGCTCGCAGCCGCAGAGCCGACGGAGACACTCACTCTCTCGGTGGTGATCCCGGCCACCAACGTGCCCCGCACGCTCAATCGCTGCCTGGCCGCGATTCAGACCGCCGACGACCCACCCGAGGAGATCGTCCTCTCGCGGAGGGTAAGCGACGGGACGGTACCCGAGGCGCGCAACGGCGCGGCCAGCCGGGCCGGCGGCGATTTGCTCGTCTTCGTGGACGCCGACGTCGAGGTCCACGGCGACGTCTTCACCCGCATCCGGGCCGCCTTCGAGGATCCGGAGTTGACCGCGATGTTCGGCTCCTACGACGACGAGCCCTCGCACCCCGGCGTCGTCTCGCAGTTCCGCAACCTCCTCCATCACCACGTGCATCAGCGTTCGGCCGGCCGCGCCGAGACGTTCTGGTCGGGGCTCGGCGCGATTCGCCGCGACGCCTTTCTCGCCCATCACGGCTTCGATCGCGACCGCTTCACCGCGCCCTCGGTCGAGGACATCGAGCTGGGGATGAGGTTGAGCGCAGCCGGCGGAAAGATCGTGCTCGACCCCGCGATGCAGGCGAAGCACCTCAAGCCATGGACCTTCCGGAGCATGCTGCGCACCGACCTGCTCCATCGCGGCGTGCCCTGGATCACCCTGCTCCTGCGACAGCGCACCCATTCGCGGACGCTCAACCTGGGCTGGCGTCACCGGGTCAGCGCGCTCGCGGCGCTCGGGGCGCTGGTCGCCGTCGTCCTGCTCGAGCCGATCGTCCTCGCGGCCGCCCTGGTTCTGCTCGTGGCGCTCAACTCGTCGTTCTACTCGCTGCTCCTACACCGCCAGGGCCCGCCCCGGGCCTCGATCGGGATCGGGCTGCACGTCCTGCATCTGCTCACGGCCGTGCTCTCGCTCGTCATCGGGACGGCGGCCTACCTGTTCGAACACGAGCGATGGCAACCTGCGCGCGCCCGGCTGGACCTCGCGCTGAGCATCATGCCCTCGCGAAGGGGAGGCGAGCGACCCGCCGGCACCGCGCCGGCGGCCGGCGTGGGCGCGGACCGGCCGCTCGCCGAGCGGCGAGAGGGCAAGCGGTCGGCAGGCGGCTCCCTGAGCCGGCCCATCGACCCGCGGGTGAGCGGGGCGGCCGCTCACGACTGAGCCGCCGCGTCCCGGCGTCGGCCGGTCCTCCGCGGAGGACCGCCGCCGCGGACCGTCCGCCCGCCGCCTCGCCGGTCACGCGGCCTGGCGCTTTCGCCCCACCCGGCCGCACCGGATACACGCCCGGCTGCTGGCGAGCGAGCGCGGATCGGACGAGGAGCTGGATAGCCTTCGCCTCGAGGCACTGCGCGCCCTCCTCGTCGCGGCCGAGCGTGTTCCCTTCCACCGCGCCCGCCTCGAGGCTTCGGGCGTGCGCTCCGCGCGGCTCTCCGCGCTGTCGGACCTCTCGTCCCTTCCCACCCTCGAGCGGGCCGATCTCCAAGGGGAGGCGTCCGCACGGCTGACCGTACCCGGGGCGTCCGGCATGTCCGTGCAGAGCTCTGGCTCCACCGGCCGTCCGGTGCGGGCGCTCTTCCCGCTCGAGCAGCGCGCCTGGGGCGACGCGGTCGAACGCCGAGCCGCCGGCTGGCTCGGCATCGAGCCCGGCGACCGCCGCGTGCACGTGTCGGCCGCCCGAGCCCTCACCCGGCCCCGCGCCCGCCTGAACGCCGCCCTGCTCAACCGCGAGCTCGTCCCGGCCCGTGTGCTCGAGGACGCGCAGAGGGCGGAGCAGATCGTCCGAAGGCTCGAACGACGTCGAACCGAGTCGATCGAGGGCGTCTCCAATGGGCTCTACGCGCTCGCTCTCGTCGCCCGCGAGCACGGCGCGGCCATTCACCCGAGGGTGTGCTGGAGCGGAGGCAACCACCTCACCGACCACTACCGATCGACGATCGAGTCCGTCTTCGGCTGTTCGATCCATGAACGGTACTCCGCCTGGGAGGCCGGCATGATCGCCCACCAGTGTCCCGAAGAGCGAGCCTGGCACGTGGTCGCCGAGACGATCGTCGCCGAGATCGTCCGCTCCGACGGGGCCCGCGCTGCTCCGGGCGAGCTCGGCGAGCTCGTGATCACGTGCCTGCGCAATCGCGCGATGCCGTTGATCAGGTACCGGATCGGAGATCTGGCCGTCGCCGGGGACGGACGGCGCTGCCGCTGTGGGCGATCCCTCCCACTTCTCGGGGAGCTGGTCGGGCGCTCGAACGATCTGATCCGCCGGCGCGACGGAGGGTCGGTCGTTCCGACCGCCGTGTCGCGGGTGATGGCCGAGGCCGGTGACAGCATCGTCGAGTTCAGCGTGCACCAGACCGTCGACGGGCGGCTGCGGGCACAGGTGGTTCAGCGCGGCGACGGGCTCGAACGCGCGCGTGAGGCGGTACGCACGGGGCTCGACGACCTCTTGGGGACGCCGGGTGTGACCGTCGTGGACCGTGTCGACAACCTGCCGGCCGGGCCAGGTGGCAAGCTGCGTCACATCAGCTCGGCCGCGGGTCCCGGCTAGGAGTGCTCCTCTCGATGCAGCTCCATGTCCTCGCGCCCGTGGGTCGAGGAACCGGCGCCGGCCAGGGCGCCGACCGCCTCGCCGTAGGAGCTGATGACCACGCCGAGCAGCAGGGCGGGCAGCACTCTGGGGAGGAGCCCGGCGGGAGCTCCGGGCCGGCGGAGGTCGCTCACGAAGCGCCGCATCCTCACCGCCACGATGAGTGGCGCGGCCAAGGCGTAGGCGAGCTTGCGCGGCGCCGGCCATCCCGCGGCCCGCGCGGCCCCGAACAGCCGGCCGGAGTGGTAGCGCACCGCGTAGAAGGAGGCCGGGCGTGACACGTTGACGTGGTCGATCTTCGCGCCCGGCTCGAGATAGAGCTGGTGGCCGTCAGCGCGAAGCTCGCGGTGCAGGCGCGCCTCCGCCTCGATCATCTCGGCCAGGCGGTCCCCGTACTCGAGCAGGAGATCGCGCTTGTAGGCGCTGTTGTGACCGGGCACATCGTCGACGATCCCGCCCCGAGCGCCCTCGGTCCACTGACCGTAGGCGATGAGCAGGGCGGCCCAGCTCAGCATCGTCTCGGGGTTGCCGTTGGCCAGCACGGGGCCGACGGCCGCCCACGGGCGGCGATGAGCCTCGATCAGCGCCTCGGCCCAATCGCTGTGGGGAAAGGCGTGCGTCTCGGTGAGCACGACCACCGGAGCGGTCGCGGCCCGGATGCCGTGCGCGCGGGCCTCCGGAAGCGTCGCCGCCGCGCCGGTCTCGACGATCTTGAGGTGCCGGAACCCGGCGAGCTCGCGATCATCGGCGGCCAGGGCCTCGCGCGACGGAGCGACGAATACGGCCTCGATCCGGTCGAGAGCAGTCTGGGCGAGCACGTGACGAACCGTCCTGCGAATGCTGCCGTAGTGATCGGTCGCGAGGATGACCGATAGCTCGGGCGCCCCGGCCGCGCTCATACCGCCTTGCACCCTTCGCCGGGCTGCATCGCCGCTCTCGCGACCGCCCCGGAGAGCGCGAGCACCCGGTCTGGCACGTCCACCTCGGCCGAGCCGCCCGACTCGGTGGCCTCGATCACGGCCAGCGCAACCGCGAGCGCCTGACGGCCGTCGAAGAGCGACGAGTCGGCGGGCGCGTGCCCCCTCGCCGCGGCGACGAAGCCCCGCCACTGCTCGAGGTAGGAGGCGCGGTGGTCGCCTCCGGCCCGCATCGCCGCGATCTCCTGCGGCAGCGCGCGCACGAGCTCGGCGCCGCGACGGAGACGAGCACGCGGCTCGCCGGGGAGCTCGGGCGCGGGGATCACCTCGAGCCCGTCGACGCGGTAGCAGGAGAGCTCGATGCGCCCGCGCGACCCGGTCAGCGAGATCTCGTTGCTGGCGCTCGTAGCGTCGGAGAACGAGCCGGTGACGACCGCACCGCTCGCGGTCTCGGCGCAGACCGCGACGTGCTCGTCGTCTCCGCGCCCGTGGGCCAATACGCGGGTGATCTCCGTATCGAGCAGATGGCGCCACAGGTCGAAGTGGTGGATGGCCTGATCGAGCACGACGCCGCCTCCGAGCGCCCTCCGCTTGCGCCATTCGGCGACCTCGGGCACGCGCCGGCTGGCCGAGGCGAACGTGGAGCTCACGAGCGAGACGGAGCCGACCGCGCCGGCCCGGACCGCCTCTCGCGCGCGTCGCACCAAGCGGTGGTGACGCAGGTTGAAGCCCACGGCCGCCGATCCGGCCGACGCCTCGGCGAGGCGGATAAGCTCGTCGGCCTCAGGCACCGACAGCGCGAGCGGCTTCTCGACGAGTACGTGCAGGCCCGCCTCGAGGGCCATGCGGGCGACGGCGGTGTGCTCTCTGGCGGGGACGCACACCGCGACCGCCTCGGCCCCGCCCTCGGCGATAAGAGCCTCGGCGCTCGACTGAGCGGCCGGCACCCCGAAACGGCGGGCCACAGCGTCCGCGCGGCCTCGGTCGAGGTCGGCGACGGCCACCACTACAGCCTCGTCCAGCCCCGCGAGCGCGGGAAGATGCCACTCGGTCGTCACTCGACCGCAGCCCACGATCCCGATGCGCAGAGGCGAATGGATCGACGTCGAGGCCATCGTCGGTCAACCTACCCGCAGCCCGGCCGAGACCGGCGCCTGCCGCTCACCCGGAGGCCCCGAGGGCAGCCGAAAACTGCGCACGGGCCTCGCCAAGGCCCCATGCGGTGAAGCCGAAGAGCTGCACCGGAACGGTCAGGACTCCGTCCCGGGCATGCCCCGTCACGCTGGCCCGGCGCAGGCTGCGAACGAGCAGGAGGAGCGGCACGAGCGGCGAGAGCACGGCGTGCAGAGCCGCACGACCTCGGCTCCAGTGTTCGGTGCGCAGCCGCAGGCGCGCGAAGGCCCATCCCCGCTCGACGCGCTCGTGCCAGAACGCACCCGGTCGGGTTAGATGCCGGTGAGCGACGACCGCGGCCGGCTCGAAGTGCAGCTCGTAGCCGGCCGCTCGGGCGCGGAAGCACAGGTCGGCGTCGCCGGACCATCCCTCGAGACGAAACGGCCCGACGGCCTCCCACGCCGACCGGCTCCAGGCGACGTTCGCGGTCGGCAGCACGGGCCGCGGGCCAGGCGCCCCCCCGGGCACCCAGGGCCCGAACTTGCACCAGTGCACGCCGCGGTCGAACCAGCCCGCCTCCGCGGCGGCGACGGCTCCGCCGACGATGGCCAGGCCTGCGGCGTGAGCGGCGACCAGACGTCCCAGCCAATCCGGGCGCGCAAAGCAGTCCGGGTCGGTGAAGACCAGGATCCGTCCGCTCGCGCGGGCCGCGCCGCGGTTGCGCGCGGCGTGGGGCCCTAGACGCTCCGCGACCGCATCGAGTACCACATCGGGAAAGCGACGGCGGACGATCTCGGCCGTCGGCGTGTCCGGCGACGAGTCGACGATGATCGCCTCGAAGTCAGCGAACGACTGCCGCGAAAGCGCCTCGAGGCACCGCTCGACCGTCTCGTGAGCCTCATAGCTCGCAATCACCACGGACACGAGCGGTTGTGTCGGCGCCTCGCTCACGGCCTCATACCCCGCCTTCCAGGCCGGACGTCACAGCACACCGGCGTCGAGGCTCGCGGGAGGAGCATAGGCTCAGAGCGCCATGGCATGCCCTCCGGCCGAGAGCTCGACCCGGCGGACGCGCCCGGCCGACCTGCCGGAGCTGACCGTGGTCGTCCCGACGAGAGACCGCCCGCGCGCCCTCGGACGCTGCCTCGCCTACCTGGGCCGACAGCAGGGTGTCGCGATCGAGGTTCTCGTCGTCGATGACGGGTCCGTCGATCAGGCCGCCATGCGGGCCACGATGGCGCCCCACCGCCACGCTCGCCTGCTCGCGGGCGGCGGCCACGGTCCTGCCGCCGCCCGCAACCTGGGAGCCCGCGCCGCACGCTCTAACGCCGTCGCCTTCACCGACGACGACTGCGAGCCCGAGCCGCGCTGGGCCGGCGCGCTGCTGCGGCGGCTGGCCTCCGGCGCGACCGTCGTCGCCGGAGCGACGGTCAACGCCCGTCCCGACGATCCCTTCGCGGCGGCTTCTCAGGCGATCACCAATCACCTCACGGACCACGGCGGACAGGCGTTCGCGCCGTCCAACAACGTCGCTAGCCGGACCGAGATCCTCCTCGCGCTCCCATTCGACGAGACCTACTCCGACGCCGCGGGGGAGGATCGAGACTGGTGCCTGCGGCTGGCAGGGGCGGGCCACCGACTCGAGATCGAGCGCGCGGCCGTGGTCGTGCACCGGCAGGACCTCGGGCCGTCCGGTTTCGTCCGCCAGCAACTGCGATACGGGCGCGGCGCGAGGATCTTCCGGACCGTAGGCGACAGCACCGCGGTGCGCGCGCGCCCGGCGTTCTACCTCGGCCTCGTGCGCGCCGGCTTCGCCCACGGCCGCGCGGTGGGTGCGCTCGTGCTCCTCTCCCAGCTCCTGATCGTGCTCGGCTATCTGCAGGCCGCGCTCCGTCAGCGCCGATCGCCGGAGCCGTAAGGGTAGGGAGCAGGCGGCAAGGACCTTCTCGCGCACCGCCGAGAGCCGAAGCCGCGGACCCCTCACGCTCAGGCTTAGCCTGAGTCCACCAAAACTGGCGAGCTCTTGCGCCACGGCATTGCGGCGGGCGAACGCCGTCAGGAGCGGGGGATTCAGGCTAAGCGCCTCCGCTGTCTCCGACGCTCGGCCGCGGCCACCGCATCGCGCCTCGCCGAGCTCGCGGTCGTTCGCAGGGTCGTCCGGGGCGCGAGCCTCGTTGCGAGCGCCAGAGCGCCGAGCGCCCTCCCGTAGCGGCGCGCAGCGCGCATGTGGTGGGCATGCCGGCGCAGATGGTCGGCGTAGCCCTCAGGGTGGGCATCGAAGGTCGCCTGGTGGCGCTGGACGAGCCCGCGGAGGCTCGCGTCGCGGCGCGCGGGATCGCCGGTAAGGCGCGGACCGGCATGGCGCAGCTGCTCGTAGGTCACGACGGGCAGCCCGATCAGCGAGCAGATGAGACTCAAGCGAAGGAACAGCTCGGTGGTCTCGCGAGGCTCGAGACCGTGGTTCCAGCCCCCCACTCCGCGCAGCACGTGCCGCTCGATCACGAGCGTCTGCTTGGTCTCGTAGGCGGGCCCGGGCGGGAAGCCCGGGATCGATTCGAGGCCGAAGGCCGTCCCGCGCGGGCAGGTGGGCGGCCGCTTCGTCTCGAGCACCCGTCCTCCGCCGTCGACGATCTCGAGCCCGGAGAGCACGCCCACCGGGGGTCGCAGGGTCGTGCGCGCCAGCGCATCGAGGGAGACCTCGACCATGTGGGGTTTCAGACGGTCGTCGTCGTCGAGAAAGGTCACCCAGCGACCTCGCGCCGACTCGAGTCCGGTGTTGCGGGCAGCCGCCGAGCCGCGGGACGATTCGTGGCGCACGCCGCGTACGCGCTCGTCGCCGGGCAGGTCCACCGGTTCGGTCGAACCGTCATCCACCACCACCACCTCCTGCGGCGCGCAGGTCTGAGCCAGGGCGCTCTCGACCGCCACCCGCATCAGCCCTGGGCGGTCGCGCGTGGTGACGACGATGCTGAGATCGGCCGTTTCCATCTACGGGGCGCTCGCCAGATAGTGCTCGGTGACGTCCCCGTAGGCGGCATCGGAGGCGATCGTGCCGTCCTTCATGAGGAACGCCCGACGGCACAGGCGCTCGAGGACGGCCTGGTCGTGACCCGCCGCGATCACGATGCCCCCGTCCTCGACGATGGACCGCGCGGTCGTCTCGACGTGCTCTCGGAACTCGTGGTCGAGCGCCTCGTGGACCTCGTCGAGCAGGAGCACGCTCGGCCTCGAATGCTCGATCGCCGAGAACCCGAGCCGCGCGCGCATCCCCTGCGAGTAGCCGGAGACGGGACGGTCGAAGCTCTGGCCGAGGCCGCTGCGACGCTTGATCCCCTCGAGCCCGGCCCGCGATTCGCGTCTGGACATGCCCGCCAGCACGCCGAGCAGCAGCGCGTTCTCCCGACCGGTCAACGCGGGCATCAGGCCTCCTTCGATGGCCAGGAGGGATCCGACCCGCCCGGAGACGGAGATCCGCCCCTCGTCCGCTGCGAAGACGCCGGCAATCGCTCGCAGGAGCGTGGTCTTTCCGGCACCGTTCGGACCGACGAGAGCGACGCTCTCGGACGCGCCGACCCGGAAGTTCAGGTCGCGCAGGCCCCAGGCGGACGAACAGTGTCGGCGTATGCGCGCCATCGCCGGCGTGACCGGTCGCTTCTGACGGTCGAAGGTGAAGCGAACGCCAAGGCCCTCGGCCTCGATGCGGGGGCTCACTCGAGCACCTTCGCGAACTGACGCTGCTCGATGCGGTAGATCGGAAGGAACACGGCGAGAAGCAGCGCGGCGAAGCCGAGCGGCCAGAGCAGCTCCCACGCGGCGGGCGGGCGCCCGTAGAGGAGGACGTCCCGGTAGGCCTCGAAGAGCCCGGTCAGGGGGTTGATGCGCACGAGGCTGTTGGCCTGTCCCGTGATCTGCTCGAGGGCGACCAGCCCCGGGGCTAGGAAGAACATCGCTCTGACCAGGCTGACCGCGAACGGGCGCAGGTCCGGCAGCCAGAGCCCGACGAGCGTCGCAGGGTAGGCCGCCGCGGCCGCGACCGCCACGTTGACGGCGACAACGAGCGGCAGCCACAAGGTGTCGAGCGTCGGAGGGACGCCGTACACGACCATCATCGCGGCGATGAGCAGGAGGCTGGCCGCGAAGGCCAGCGTCTCGGTCAGGGCTGAGGCGAGCGGCAGGAAGATCCTCGGGAAGGCCATGTTCGCGATGATCGACCTGCGCAGCTTGACCGCGTCGAGAGCGTTGACCACGGCCATCATCACGAGCTGGAAGGGGATCACCGCGCAGGCGAGACTGAGACCGGGCGCAGGCCCCCCGCGGGGGCGGACGATGGTCACGAGCAGCAGGTAGATGCCGACGAGCGCGAAGGGGTCGACGAGCCACTTGAGCAGTCGCCACGGCCCGCGGCCGTAGCGCGCGCGGAGATCGGACTGGCTCAGGGCGGCCAGGAGGTCGCGGACCCGGCGCGGTGAGAGTCTGCCCTCGGGGCTCGCGCTCGGGGCGTAGGGCTCGGGAACGTTACTGCCGGCCACGGGCGGAACCGTGAGCGTCGAGGCGACGTGAGAGCCCGGGCGGGACGACGTCCGCCCGCGGGTCGGGCCTGAGCCCGGTCGAAGCACTGGCGGAGGAGGGGGCGACTTGAGCGACGAGGTGCGCGCCCAGCCGGCGCGCGAGGGCGACGATCGTCAGCGTCGGGCCCATGCTGTGGCCGGTCGGGAAAACCGAGCTGCTGGCCACATAGAGGTTCTCGGTGCCGAACACGCGGCAGTCGGAGTCGACGACGCCCTCCTCGGCGGAGCTTGCCATGCGGGTCGTCCCGATGTGGTGAGCGGCGTCGAAGGTGTCGTCGATCGTGAGCTCGCCGAACTCGAGACGCCCGAGACCGGCGCGCGCGAAAGCGCGCTTCAGCTCCTCGAGGGTGGCGTCGAAGGACTCCCGGTCGAGCTCGGTCAGACGCCAATCGACCACCAGCTTGGGAAGCCCGAGAGCGTCGGTCTCGTCGCCGAGATAGACGCGGCTCTCGGGGTTGGGGGCCTGCTCGAGGTACATGGTCAGCGCGTAGTGGTCGAGAGGTCCTCCGTAGCCGCGGTGATACGTCCTGCGCAGCACCTTGGCCAGAGCCCGCGGAGACCGCGCGAGCGCCAGCGAGGATCGAGCCACGCCTCTGAGGTCCCTGGCGGCCAGGCTCTCTCGGAGCGCCTGCACGCGTTCCTGCGGGTAGTCGATCTCATAGCGATAGACCGGTGTCAGGCGGAGCGTGTGGTTGAGCAGCCCCAGGTCGCGCTGCGTCTCGTCCGAGAGCTGGAAGTTGACGTGGAAACGAGGACGGGGAAGGATGTCCGTCCCGGCTCGAGCGGGATCCCGGAGCTCGCCGGCGGGCCAGAGTGCGCCCTGCTTGTGCTTCGGGTGGTTGGCGTTGAAGCGGCCGACGAAGCCGTGCCGGTTGCCGATGCCCGCGGGAAGTTGCCCGTTCGAGGAGAGCAGCAGCCGAGGCACCTCGAGTCCTCCGGTCGCCAGCACGAAACGCTCGGCGTGCACCTCGAGCTCGCGGCCCTCAAGCGACCGGACGACCAGCGAGCGTACGCGCTCGAGGTCGTTGCTCAGAACGATGTCGGTCGCGTTCGCCCCGAGCACCGCGTTCACGCTCTCCGCCGCCCGTAGCTCGGCGCCGAACCGCCGAGCCAGTCTGAGCGGCGACTTCTGCCAGGCGTGACAGGCGACCTCGAGCCCGCCGCTGCGCGCGGCTGCGCGCAGGCTCCGAACGCCTTCGCTCTGCCTGAAGGCTGCGAACTGGTCGAGGCCGTAGTCGCGGATGACCGCTTCGTAGAAGGGCCAGACCTCGTCGAAGGTGATCGGCCACCCGCTGTGGGGCACCCAGGATCGCTCGGCGAAGTCGAGTGGGTCGAAGATGCGCCACTTGCCGGTCCAGGTGTTCGAGCTGCCCCCGAACTGCCGGATCCGACTCTCACCCCTGAGCTCCGGCTCGAGGTACGGCGTCATCTCGCTCTCGGGGCCCGGCTCCCAGATCGGCTTGCCCACGCTGTCGACGCGGGCGAGCTCCTGGGTCCGGGGATCGAACTCGAGTCGGCCGCTCTCGAGCAGGACGACGGACACGCCGCGACGACCGAGGAAGCTGGCGAGCTCGAGTCCGGCGAAGCCGGCGCCGACCACGGCGACCTCCCCCTCCATTATCGCTCCGTCCTCGAGCTCGTCGACATCGCGAATCACGGCGCGCGCCCTGAGACCGTTTCCCCGTCGAGCATGACAGGTCCCGGGGAACCCCCGGTAGGGCGCCTTGAACGCGTCGAGAGACTCACGACAGGGAAACTATCGGCTGGTCGGGCGCGCGACCTGAGCCCGAGCGGCTGGCCGAGCGCGTCCATAGACTCGCCGCCATGGCTGTCGTCGCGCTCGATCCGGCGCCCGCGCCCCGGTCGAGCCCGCCACTGCTCGGCGCGGTCTTCGCCGGCGTGCTCCTGATCTATCTCGCCCTCCTGCCGCCCGGCATGTTCCAGCCCGACGCCAACTCGATGGCCGACGTCGCGGCTTCGCTCGTCACGTCGCTCGACTTCTCGATCCCCTGCCAGGCAACCGCCGTGCCCGGTCGCGGCGGCGCCTGCTTCTCCCCCTGGTATCCGCTGCTGTCGGTGGTCAGCGCGCCCGTCGTCGGGCTCGGACTGGGGATCGGCGCGTTGCTCGACCTGCCCCCCACCTACCTGGCCAAGGTCCTCGCGCTGAGCGTCTCGGCGGCGGCCGGGGCCGGCGCCGCCGCCTTCTGCGCGGCGATCGCGCTCGAGCTCGGCGCGAGCCGCCGCGGAGCGGTGGCGGCCGCGACGGCGCTGGCGCTCGGGACCGAGATGCTGGCCTACTCGCGCACCTTCTACGCCGAGGCGCTCTGCGCGCTGCTGGTAACGGCCGGGGTCTGGCTCCTCACCCAGAACGGCCGGCGGCGCGTCGCGGGCCTGGCCTCGCTGGGCCTCGCCGTGCTGGCCAAGCCGACGATGGTGGCCGTGGGCCCGGCGGTCGGGGCGGCGCGGGCGCTCGCCGAGCGGCGAATCAGGCCTCTGGTGGTTGCCTGCGCGGCCACGGCGGCCGGCGGGCTCCTGTATCTCGGCTACAACTGGCTGCGCTTCGCCGACCCGCTCGACTTCGGCGGGCCGCGCCCGGGTCAGGGCGAGGCCTCAGACCGCGAGCTGTCGTCCGGCGACTTCGGCGTGCTCGACGTCTTCGAGGGAGCCGGCATCCTCCTGGTCAGCCCCGGCCGCGGGCTCCTCTGGTTCTCTCCGGTCGTCCTCCTGGGCGCCTTCGCCCTCTGGCGTCGCCGTCGCGATCCGCTGGCGGCGAGCTGCCTCGGCGCCGCCGCGGGGCTAGTGCTCCTGCACGCCGGCTTCCCCGGGAGCGGGTTCGAGTGGGGCACGCGCTACCTGGTCGCGGTCCTGCCCCTCCTGTGCGCAGGGCTCGCCCTGCTGCGGGGTCGGCTCGTCAAGGTCGCCGTCGTCCTCGCCGTGCTCGGGCTGGTCGTGCAGGCACCGGTCATCGTCGCCTTCCCCGAGCGCTGGCTCGCAGAGGCCGAGGCGAGCGGGCTCTCCAACGGCGATGTCTACTGGGCGCTACCGTCGAAGCGCATCGTCGAGTCGTGGCCGGCGGCGGGGAGGCAGCTCCGCGCGGCCGCTCGGAGCGACCCCCGCGAACTGGTGGCAGCGGCCGGCCGCCCCGGAGACCGAGCGATCGTCCCCGTCGAGGACCAGCAGCTCCTCCGCGTCGTCTCCCTCTGGTGGTGGATGCTGCCCGTGGTGGGTATCCCGGCCTGGGCCGGCGCCCTGTCCGCCGGCGGCGCGATGGCCGCAGGCGGGTGGATCCTGTGGCGGACCGCCGGCGGCGCCGAGCGAAGGTCCGGCCGGCGCAGGGCTCGCCTGATCAGCGGCGGATGAGCGTGAAGGCAGCGGAGGTCCGCCTGTTCGCTCCGCGCTTGGCCACCGCCCGGACCCGCAGGCGGCCACGACGCGCAAGC
>Ga0136618_10000229_pt1 | contig 17592 bp, 20 predicted proteins | sample AntDrymUQ3302106_2_FD_104805 | JGI IMG/M metagenome (GOLD analysis project Ga0136618, IMG submission 104805) | Polar desert sand microbial communities from Dry Valleys, Antarctica - metaG UQ330 (21.06) | ecosystem: Environmental > Terrestrial > Soil > Desert | place: Antarctica: Dry Valley... | reverse complement strand
GTGCCGTCCAGGGCACCTCGCCCCTCCACCACTGCTCGTGGAACTCCGGCCCGGCCTGGCGGAGCAAGATGGTGTCGATGAAGTCGGCGGCGGGCCATCCGCTCGCAGCGCCGCTTTCCAGACCGAGGCACCACGGGGTCTCGCCTTCCTCGACGTTGCTCTGCGCCCACGTCTGCAGCTCGTCCCAGCTCGCTGGCTCGGTGGGGCCGTCGTAGAACTTGGGGTCGTACCAGATCAGGCCGCCCACGTCGACGGTGTTGAAGATCCCGAAGACCTTGCCGTCACGCGACCCGGTCTCGATGAGACTGTCGGAGAAGTTGGTCGTCAACGCATCGTCGCCGATCACGCCCCGCAGGTCGATGACCTCGCCCTCATCCGCCAGGTCGGCGATCTGACCAAGACCTGGTGTCGCGACGACGTCGGGGGGGTTGCCGCCGTCGATGCGGGTCTGCAGCACCGCCCCGAAGTCGCGCGAGCCTTCGTACTGCACCTTGACCCCGGTCGCTCGCTCGAACGGCGCGATCACGTCCTCGAAGTCGTCGAGCTCCGCGCCACCCAGCACGCCGAGCATCGACACAGTCCCGCCGAGCTCTTCGCCCCCGGCGGCAGCGAGCGCGGCCTTCTCAGCCGCCGCGACCGCCGACGGTGCGGCGTCCTCACCTTCATCGGGCGCCGTCGTCGTGGTGCTGCTGCACGCCGTGAGCATCAGGCTGAGGGCTATCAGCGCGACAGTGCTGTTGGGGATCTTCATGCCAACTCCTTCTCGGGGGCTGCTCCACGGCTCGAAGGCGTCGCGGTGGACGTCAGGACGGCCGACAAGAGTGTCACCGTAACATGGCGCCAATCGACTGTCGACAATCGACCGGTGGTAGAGTTCAGGCATGCGGATCCTCTTTCTGTGCGAGCGGAGCCTCGATGAATGAGCTTCTCGTCCGCCAGGTCCCGACCCAGTCCCGACGCGAGCACGTGGTGGAGATCCTCCGTGAGGCGATCACCAGCGGGCAGTTGCCACCCGGGCACCGGCTGATCGAGGTCGAGCTGGCCAAGCAGCTCGGTACGAGCCGTGCGCCTCTTCGCGAGGCCCTGCGGCAGCTGGAGCAGGAGGGGCTGACGAGGTCGTACCCGTACCGCGGAAGTGAGGTCCTCGGCGTCTCGCAGGAGGAGGTTGAGCAGGTCCTGGTGCCGATCCGCATCACGTTGGAGCGCTTCGCGTTCGTCAAAGCGCTGCCGAGGTTGAACGGTGACGACCTCGCAGAGCTGCAGCGCCTGGTCACGGTGATGGAGACGGCCGCCCGCGAGGGTGCCACCGAGGAGCTTGCCGACGCCGACATCGCGTTTCACGAGCTGGTCATCGTTCGGTCGGACCAGACCCACTGCCTGCAGATGTGGCGCACCATCCAGCCCCGTGTTCGCGCCTACTTCCGCCGCGACGCGCCGGCCCACGACGACCCGATGGCGGTCCCGCGGCAGCACCAGGAGCTGCTCGACGCCTTGGTGGCCGGGCGGGAGCCCGACCTCCTGCGAGTCGTCGAGCAACATATCCACACCCACCTGGACGCGCCTCGCCTGGACGGTACCGACGACCGGCAGAACCCGCCAGATGCGCGGTAGGACGATCGTCGTGACTGGCGCCGCCTCTGGGATCGGCCGAGCAGTGGTCCTGGCCTGCGCACGGCGCGGGGCGCGGATCGCGGCGCTGGACGTCGACCAAGCCGGTGCGGCATCGGCCGCCGACGAGGCAGTCGAGAACGGCGCGCCCGACGCGATCGGTGTAAGTTGCGACGTCTCATCGCCGGAGTCCGTCGCCTCGGCGTTCGCTCGTGCGGAGGAGACGATCGGGCCCGTCGACGGCGTGTTCGCCAACGCCGGTATCGAGATGAACGGCCCACTGCACACCTTCGACGTCGAGCAGTGGCACCGCGTGCTCGAGGTCAACCTCACCGGAGTCTTCCTGACCTGTCGGGAGGCGATCTCCCGGCTCACCCAGCGCGACGCGCCGGGTTCGGTCGTGTGCACCTCCTCGCCGGCCGCGTTCGTCGGTTTCGCCGGCGGGGGCAACAGCGCGTACGCCGCCTCCAAGGGCGGGGTATCGGCGTTCGTACGGTCGGCAGCCATCGACTATGCGAGCGTCGGCATCCGGGTCAACGCCGTTGTGCCCGGTGCCACCAACACGCCGATGCTGCTGGGCACCGAGGACGCGCACGAGGGGCTGCGCCGGATACGGGCGGCGGCCGCCGAGCAGATCCCACTCGGCCGCGTCGCCGAACCGTCCGAGGTCGCCGCGGCGGTCGTCTGGCTGCTGTCGGACGACGCGTCGTACGTCACCGGGACGCAGCTGGTCTGCGACGGTGGCCTGATGGCCAAGAGTGCTAACACCTTCTGAACGGAGCCTGGTGACGATGGACCTGTTGGACCTACCGCCCGTCGGCGCGACGACATGGGTCGTCGCCGACGGCTACATCCCCCCGGGGAGCACTGGCCCGGTGCCGGAGATGCTCAGTCACGACAGCGTGTGCATCCTGAATGCCGGCGGGCGTGCAGCGAAGGTCGACATCTCGGTGTTCTTCACCGACCGCGACCCCGCCGGGCCGTACACGCTCGAGATAGCGGCGCACCGCGCCCACCACCAGCGGCTCAACGACCTGCAAGGCCCCGAGCCGGTGCCCGTCGGGGTCGACTACTGCCTGCTGCTGCGCAGCGACGTACCGATTGTGGTGCAGCACACCCGTCTGGACTCACGGCAGGCGGCGAACGCGCTGATGTCCACGATCGCCTATCCCGCCGCTTAGCAGAGGACTCGGGCTGCCCCCGGATCGACCTGCTTTCGCGCCGGCATGGCCGCATGGGCGATAATGACCACAGCGATTGCGTCGCGCCGTCTCCCACAGAGGGGCACGGCTGGCGCTCTGATGAGAGGGGTACGCATGGCGGCCATGAAGCCACGGACCGGGGACGGACCGTTGGAGGTCACCAAGGAAGGGCGTTGCATCGTGATGCGGGTCCCGCTCGAAGGCGGCGGACGCCTCGTTGTCGAGCTCAACAACGAAGAAGCCAGCAACCTGGGCGATGCCCTCAAAGCCGTCTGAGTGAGCGAGCCCCTGCACACTGGACTCACCGTCCGCTGGTCCTTGGCGGACGCACCCGATGGCACCTTGGACCGTTTGCGGACGTACGTACGCGACTCCTCCCACGAGCGCTTCGAAGGCATGCCCGGGTTGGCGTTCAAGACCTGGCGGGCACGCGCGGGCGAATGGTTCGAGGGGTGCTACGTCTTCGCCGACAGCGCTGAGCGGGAGGCGTTCCAGACGAGGTTCACCCACGATGCCGATACGGCACCCGGCTCGGCCATCATCGGCTCGCCCCCGATCCTGATCGAGCCGTGCGAGGTGGTGGCCATCGCCGAGGGCGGTGCCGGCTTCACCTCACGCGCCGGTTACTGAGACGGGCGCGCGGTCACGCGACTCGCTGGGCGACGAGCAGGCCGTCACCGACCGGCAGCAGCAGACTCATGAGGCGCTCGTCGTCGCGTACCGCCTTGCCGAGCTCGCGCACCGCCACTGTCTCGCGGTCACGCTGGGCGGGGTCGGCGACGCGGTTGTGCCACAGTGCGTTGTCGAAGGCGATGAGACCGCCCGGGCGCAGCAGCCGCATCGCCTCGGAGTAGTAGTCGGCGTACTCGCGCTTGTCGCCGTCGACGAAGATCAGGTCGTAGTGGGCGTCGGTCAACCGGGGGAGAACCTCGAGGGCAGAACCGGAGATCAGCCGAAACCGCTGCGAGGCGATGCCTGCCTCGGTGAACGTCTGGCGGGCGAACCGTTGGTGCTCGGCCTCGAGGTCCACCGACGTCAGGACGCCGCCGGAGGCCATGCCGCGCAGCATCCACAGGCCGGACACACCGGTGCCGGTGCCGATCTCCACGACCGAGCTCGCCTGTATCAGCGATGCCAAGAAGCGCAAAGCTGCTCCGCCGCCGGTGCCGATACCGACGACGCCGACCTCCTCGGCACGCGAACGCGCCGCCGCCAGGTGCTCGTCCTCGGCCACGAACTCTTCGGCGTAGGCCCAGCTGGCGGGGGTGATCGGGTCGGTGGCGATGATCGGCTCCTTCGTCGTTCCGGTGCCAGCAGCCTAGTGCCTGGATGCCGTCAGCCAAGGCAGCGTGGGCGTGGCCGAGGCGGTGTCGGGCGATCGGCGGCGATCTCAGGGAACAGTCACGCGATTCTGTGCGTTCCTTCAGGTAGCGGCGCAAGGATCGGACTCCGGCCCTCGCCGCGAAGGAGACAGGCCACCATGGCAGCACGTGAGCACGAACCGCAGGCACCGCCGGTGCCGGCGTGGGACGAGATCGTGGAGCAGCACTCCGCGCGGGTATACCGCCTGGCGTACCGCTTGACCGGCAACCAGCACGACGCCGAGGACCTGACGCAAGAGGTCTTCATCCGCGTCTTCCGATCGCTCGACAAGTACGTGCCCGGCTCGTTCGAGGGCTGGCTGCACCGCATCACCACCAACTTGTTCCTGGACCGCGTGCGCCGTCGCAGCAAGTTCCGGTTCGACGGTTTCGGCGAGGGTGCCGAGGACCGGCTCGTCGGCGCCGACCGGTCGCCGGAGTTCATCTGGCACGACGCCAACCTCGACCCCGACATCGAGGCCGCACTCGCCTCGCTTCCCGAGGAGTTCCGCGTCGCCGTCGTCCTGTGCGACATCGAGGGGCTGTCGTACGACGAGATCGCGGCCGCGCTCGGGGTCAAGCTCGGCACCGTCCGCTCACGGATCCACCGCGGCCGCACCCAGCTGCGTGCGGCCCTGCAGCACCGTGCTCCCGCGGCCGGGCGTACCCGCTTCGCCGGCCCTCTCGACGCACTGGCGCCCGGAGTCTGATGGCGCACCTAGGTGATCGGGTAGCGGCGTTCGTCGACGGCCAGCTGGCCGCCGACGAGCACGCCGAGGCCATCGACCACCTCGCCACCTGCGCCGACTGCCGTGCGACCGTGCACCAGCAGCGGCTCCTCAAACACCGCATGACGGGCCTGCCCGCTGCCCCCGCACCTCCGGCGTCGTTGCTGACCTGCCTCGCCGACATGGACCGCGTACGCCCGGCCGCCTGCCCGCCACGTCGCTCGCTGGTGGGCCGGCTGCTGCGCTCGGACGCGGTCAAGACGCTGGTCGCCGCCACCGGCGCCTCGGTCACGGTGACCGCCGCCGCCTACCTGGTAGGCGCGCCGCCCCAGGAGGATACGCGGACGGTCACGCCGCCCGTCGACACCTTCGTCGCGCAGTTCACGAGCGCCGCGAGCGACGAGCCGACCCCGCCTTCGGACGCCGATGTCTTCTCCCGGGCGATCGAGCTGGGCGTCTTCGCGGTCAGCAGTCGGACACCGGCTGCCGTCGTCGGTGCGTTCCCTTCACGTGCAGTTCCCGGGGAGCCGCCCGAATCGACCACGCCTGCTGCGGACGAACCCCCCGCCAAGGCGATCTCCACCGAGACGATGTCGGCGCTGACCCGCTCGGGCTGGCCGTGTCACGTGCGTCTCGCTCAAGGCCTGGAACGCGTGCAGGCGGAGTTCGTCCGGGCCGGCCATGAACGGGTTGTGACCTTGACCTACACCGACGGGTCGTCGACGTTGCTGCTGTTCGAGCAGTCCGGCAGCCTCGGAGACGACGGACCGGCGGGTTTCGAGCCGGCCACTGTCGAGGGCACGCGGGTGTGGGTACGCCTGGGGTCGCCCGCGGTGGCGACCTGGTCGGACGAGGGCGTCGTGTTCACCGCGGTCAGCGACCTGGGGCCCGCACAGCTCAACGACGTGATCGGTGAGCTGCCCAAGGCACGCACCGAGGGCGGCCCGATGCAGCGGGTCGGGCGGGGGATCGAGCAGCTCAGCGCCTGGGCGGACCCGCTCGGCTAAGGGAGCGCTCACTGCCGCTCAGGTGGCTTCGGCGTCGTACGGCGCGCGCTCGCCCTCGGCGAGCGGCCTGCTGCGACCCTTGTCCGCGGCCGGCGTGTCGTCGGCCTCCATCGCCTCGATGATGTTGCGCCGGACGATCTCTCGCGGGTCCAGGTCGCGCAGGTTGAGATCCTTGATCCCGGCGAAGTCGCCGCCGATCTCACCGGCGAGGTCGTTCTTGGCGTTGTCGATCATCTTGCGGGCGGTGTTGAGGAAGCGACCCGCCTGTCGGGCGAGGTCGGGGAGCTTGTCGGGGCCGAAGACAAGCGTGGCGACGATGACGATCACCAAGATCTCGGGCCATCCCATACCGAACATTGCCGCCGCCGCTCAGAGCCGGCCGGCGGGAGCCAAGCCGAGCTGCATGCCGGCCAGACCGCGGGAGCGACCGCCCAGGCGGGTGGCGATGTCGGTGAGCACCCGAGCGGCCGTCGTCTCCGGCGCGGCCTCGACGATCGGGATGCCGTCGTCGCCGCCGATGCGCAAGCGCTGGTCGAGGGGCACCTGGCCCAGAACGGGCACGTCGTAGCCGAATCGCGTGCTCAATGTCGCAGCGACCTGCTCGGCGCCGCCGGAGCCGAAGATCTCCATCCGTTCACCGGTCGCGGGCAGCTCGAGGTAGGACATGTTCTCGATCACGCCCACCACGCGTTGGTGCATCATCGAGGCCATCGTCCCGGCGCGCTCGGCGACGCTCGCCGCCGCCGGTTGGGGTGTGGTCACCACGACGACCTCGGCGTTGGGCAGGTGCTGACCGAGGCTGATCGCCACGTCGCCGGTGCCCGGCGGCAGGTCGACCAAGAGGGTGTCGAGGTCGCCCCAGTAGACGTCGCTCAGCATCTGCACGAGCGCCCGGTCCAACATCGGCCCGCGCCAGGCGACGACCTGGTCCTTGCGGGGCTTGAGCATGCCGACGCTCATCACCTTCATGCCCTTAACCGGGACCGGCATGATCATGTCCTCGACCTGGGTCGGGCGGGCGTCGCCGATGCCGAGCATGTCGGGGACGGAGTGACCGTAGATGTCGGCATCGACGATGCCGACCTTGAGGCCCCGGGCAGCCATGGCGAGGGCCAGGTTGACCGTCACCGACGACTTGCCCACGCCCCCCTTGCCCGAAGCAATCGCGTACACCTTGGTCAGTGACCCCGGTTTGGCGAACGGGATCTCGCGCTCGGTACGGCCACCGCGGAGGACGTCCTGCAGGCCCTTGCGCTGCTCGTCGGTCATCACGCCGAGGTCGACGGAGACGTCCAGCGAGGCGTCCAGGCCCAGCACGGCCGCGGTCACCTCACGTGTCAGCGTCTCCTTCATCGGGCACCCCGAGACCGTGAGCAGGATGCGCACACCCACCCGTTGCCCCTCGACGGTGACGTGGTCGACCATCCCCAGCTCGGTGATCGGGCGCTTGATCTCGGGGTCGTTGACGGTGGCGAGGACCGCACGGATCTGGGGTTCGGAAACCGGTGCCATGCCTCGATGCTACGTGCGCCGCACGAATCAGCCCGTGGCTGGGTCGGCGGCGCCGGCGGCGTCGTCAGGTGGACGGCGCTCCCCGCGGCTGCCGTCCAGATCGGCGAACAACCCGCGGAGCTCTGAGCGCAGGAAGTCGCGGGTCGCGATCTCCCCCAAGCGCAGCCGCAGGCTGGCGACCTCGCGGGCCAGGTACTCCATGTCGGCGTGTGAACGGGTCGCCGCCTCGCGGTCCTGCGCCTGCGTCACCCGGTCCCGCGACTCCTGCCTGTTCTGCGCCAACAAGATGAGCGGTGCGGCGTACGACGCCTGCAAGGACAAGATCAACGTCAAGAAGATGAACGGGAACCCGTCGAAGCGCAGGCTCGGTGGACAGAGCGTGTTCCACAGCAGCCAGACGATGATGACGACCGTCATGAACACCAAGAACCGCGCCGTGCCCATGAACCTCGCGAAGCCCTCGGCGAACCGGCCGAACGTCTCCGGGTCGTAGTCGGGGCGACGAACGATCGGGCGCTTCAGGCCCTTGGGCTGGTCGAGGCGCTCGAGGCGGTCCTCATGGGAGGCCATCGGCGACCTCCTCACCGTTGTGGTCGCGCCACCCTTCGGGCAGCAGGTGGTCGAGCACGTCGTCGACGGTCAGCGCTCCGACGAGGTGTCCGTTCTCGTCCACCACCGGGCAGGCGACCAGGTTGTACGCCGCGAGGATCCGGGCAACGGCGGGCAGCGTGCTCTGGGGACGGGGCCACTCGATGTCGTTGTCGAGGATCGCCCCGACCAGGGTTGACGGTGGCTCGCGCAGGAGCTGCTGGATGTGCACGATGCCGAGGAACCGCCCCGTCGGCGTCTCCAACGGCGCGCGGCTGACGTAGACCGCGGCGGCGAGCGACGGGCTGAGCTCAGGCTCACGTACCCGTGCCAGGGCCTCGGCGAGGGTGGCGTCCGGCGGCAGGATCACCGGTTCGGTAGTCATCATGCCGCCGGCGGTCCTCTCCTCATAGACCAGGAGCCGGCGGACGTCGTCGGCGTCGTCGGGTTCCATCAGGGCGAGCAGCTGCTCAGCGGCCTCTGCCGAGAGCTCGCCGAGCAGGTCAGCGGCGTCGTCGGGCTGCATCTCCTCGAGCACGTGGGCCGCTCGCTCGGTGTCCAGGACGCCGAGGATCTCCACCTGGGCGAGCTCGGGCAGCTCCTCGAGGACATCGGCGAGCCGCTCGTCGCCGAGCTCGGCGACGATCTCCATCCGACGTTTGAGCGTCAGGTCACGCAGGGCGTTGGCGAGGTCCGCTGGTCGCATCGCGTCCATCACCGCAAGCAGGTGGGTGGCACCCTGGACCGGTTCCTCGGCGGCGAGGCCCGCGACGTCCGGCCAGTCGACGACGTGACTCTGCCCACGGCGGGTGAAGCGCTTGCTTCCCTCACGGACCGCGACCTGGCTGACGAACCACTCGCTGTTGCGGCGCTTCTGCATCGCCACGTCGTAGACGGTGCCCTTGATGTCCCCGTCAGGGAGGGTCACCGTACGGTCGAGGAGCTCACCGAGGACCAGCGTCTCACTGGCGCGTTGCTCGAAGCGGCGGACGTTGAGCACGCCGGTGGTGACGATCTGACCGGCTTCGAGGGAGGTGACGCGCGTGATGGGCAGGAACACCCGCCGGCGGCCGAGCACCTCCACGACCAAGCCGAGGACGCGGGGAAGCTGGCCGGCCGAGCGGAGCGTGATGACGACGTCGCGAAGCTTGCCGACCTGGTCGCCGGAGGGATCGAAGACCACCTGGCCCGCGAGGCGGGCAAGGAAGATCCGCGAGGGTGCAGTGGTCACGTTGCCCAACACTACCGGTGCGGACGCCCACCCCGGGGCACACACGACAGCCCCCGCCGTACCAGGTTCTCCTGGTACGGCGGAGACTCACCGGGGTTGCAACCGTCAGGAAGTGAGGCCGTACCAGGAGAACCTGGTACGGGTGTGACTGGCGACCCGCGCGGTCTAGATCGTGATGCCGCCGGTGGCGCCGCCGGTGTGCTTTGTTGGTCTTGTCGATCTTGAGCCGGTAGGTGCGGAACTTCGACGTGGTGAACTTGTAGATCTTGTCGCCGTTCTTGAAGTCGAGGACCTTCAGCGTGTTCCACCCACCGCCGGGGCTGAACTGCAGCTTGCCCTTGCCGTCGTACCCCTTGAAGCCGTTGGCGCCGTGGATCTTGGCGTGCGCCGCGGCCCGCTTGTTGTTGCCGCGGGCCGTGATCTTGAGCTTGCCGTCGATCGCCGATCGGGCCTTGAAGGTGCCCTTGGTGTCGTCCTGGTAGCCGAATCCGCCGCCGGAACTGCGCGTCCCGGTGACGTGGAACGGCCCGATCTTGAACTCGCCGCGACCGTCACCGCGCCTGAAGGTGTAGCGGTCGACAGTCTTGGTTCCGGCGGTATCGGCGTTGAAGCCGACCGTGGCAATCGCTTTGCCATTGCGCTTGACCTTCGCCCTGGCACGGAACGACGTGACGCTGGGATCGTTGATCTCCACGTTGACCCCGACGCTCGCCTTGGTCCTTCGCTCGTTGATCACGATGCTCGGAACGTTGACCTTCTTGATGTTGACTGGTCGTGCGGCCTTGCCGGACGTGCGTGTGAGGTTGCCGGACGCCTTGGCCGTATCGGCCGGGGACGAGCCGGACAGGCGCTGGGCGTCGTCGCTGGCGGCCGCGAGGCCGCCGCCGGACAGCACCAGCGCGGCGGCGGTGGCGCTCACCGCGGCGGCGCGTGCGAATCGTGAAGCGTTCAAGGCTCATATCCCCATACTGAGTGGGTGGTGATGGCGTCACGGCAAGGGATCAACAGGTCGCGCGGGCGTCCAGGGGCTGACGGTGAGACGAACAGCGGTCAGGACAGGTGTGTCGGCTGGGGCCGGGACTTGTGGCCGTTGTCCGCACCTGACGCGGACTGGCTCGCAGACCCGTCGGTGGCCTGGCCGCGAACCGAACCGGCAGGCTCCAACGAGATGACGACGGACTTCGAGGTCGGCGTGTTGCTGTACTCGGCGGTCGAGTCCAGCGGGACGAGCGGGTTGGTCTCGGGGTAGTACGCCGCCGCGGAGCCACGCGGCGTGTCGTACTCGACGATCCTGAAGTCCTCGACACGGCGCTCCACGTCGTCCTCGCTCCAGTGCGACACCAGGTCAACCATGTCACCGTCGTCGAACCCGAGCGCGGCGATGTCGTCCCGGTGCACGAAGACGACCCGGCGACCACCCTCCACTCCCCGGTAGCGGTCACTGAGGCCGTAGATCGTGGTGTTGAACTGGTCATGACTGCGCAGGGTCTGCAGCAGCAGGTGCTTGCGCGGGACCTGCAGCACCTGCACCGGTGACACGACGAACTCCGCGAGCCCGCTCTGCGTCCGGAAGGTACGCGAGTCGCGCGGGGGGTGGGGCATGACGAAGCCGCCAGGTCGGTGGACCCTGGCGGCATAGTCCTCGCAGCCAGGGACGACGTTGGCAATGTGCGACCTGATGGTGTCGTAGTCGTCGCGCATCGCGGACCACGCGATGCCGTGGCGGTCCGCGAGAGTCTCTTCGGCGATGCGCGTGACGATCGCCACCTCCGACATCAGGTCCGGGCTCGCGGGTTCCAGCGGCCCGCGCGAGGCGTGGACCGAGCAGGTCGAGTCTTCGACGGACACGTACTGCTCGCCGCCGGCCTGCACGTCCTTTTCCGTACGACCCTTGGTGGGCAGGATGAGCGCGGTGTCACCACACACCAGGTGCGAGCGGTTCGGCTTGGTCGAGATCTGTACGGTCAGCTCGGCGTTGCGCAGGGCCTGCGTCGTGACGTCGGTGTCAGGTGCGGCATGCACGAAGTTGCCTCCGAGCGCGACGAACACCTTGGCCTGGCCGTCGCGGAACGCGCGGATCGAGTCGACGGTGTCGAAGCCGTGCTCGCGAGGTGGCTCGAACCCGAACTCGTCGCGCAGTGCGTCCAGGAAGTGCGCCGGCGGGCGTTCCCAGATTCCCATGGTGCGGTCGCCCTGGACGTTGGAGTGACCGCGCACCGGGAACAGCCCCGCACCTGGCCGGCCGATGTTGCCTTGGGCGAGGGCCAGGTTGACGACCTCCTTGATCGTGGCCACGGCGTTGTGATGTTGGGTGAGACCCATCGCCCAGCAGTAGACGGTGGCGCCGGAGTCCGCGATCATCTTTGCGGCCTCGGTGATGTGTGCGCGGCTCAGGCCGGTGGTCTGCTCGACCAGCGGCCAGTCGACGGCGCTGACGTGCTGCTTCCACGCCTCGAACCCCGTGGTGTGCTTTTCGATGAAGTCGGTGTCGAGGGCGCCCCATTCGGTGAGCAGCGCGCCGATCGCCTGGAACAGGGCGAGGTCGCCGTTGATCGCGACGGGCAGGTGCAGGTCGGCGATGTCGGTCCCCTTGCCGACGAAGCCGCGCGGCACCTGCGGGTTGCGGAAGTTGACGAATCCGGTCTCCCGCAACGGGTTGATGGCGATGATCTTCGCCCCGCGGCGCTTGGCGATCTCCAGCGCCGACAACATGCGGGGGTGGTTGGTGCCGGGATTCTGACCGGCGATCACGATGAGCTCGGCGGCGTACACGTCCTCAAGGCTCACGCTGGCCGTGCCGATACCGATGGACTCCTGCAAGGCGATGCTGGTCGACTCGTGGCACATGTTGGAGCAGTCGGGCAGGTTGTTCGTACCGTAGGCGCGGGCGAACAGCTGGTACGCGAATGCCACCTCGTTCGAGGCGCGCCCGGACGTGTAGAAGACCGCTTCGTCGGGGGAGTCCAGCCCGCGCAGGTGCTGGCCGATCAGTGCGAAGGCCTCGTCCCAGTCGATCGGCTCGTAGTGGGTGCCGCCGGGCCGCTTGACCATGGGATGGGTGATCCTGCCCTGCTGGCCGAGCCAGTACTCGCTGTGGCCGTCGAGGTCCGCGATGCTGTGCCGCGCGAAGAACGCCGGTGTTGCGCGGTCCTTGGTTGCCTCTTCGGCGACGGCCTTGGCGCCGTTCTCGCAGAACTCGGCCACGTGCCGACTGTCCGGATCGGGGTCGGGCCACGCGCAGCTCATGCAGTCGAAGCCGTCGGCCTGGTTGAGGTCACGCAGCGTCTGGGCCGTGCGCTTGGGGCCCATGTGGCGCAGCGCCCGCTTCATCGACACCGCGACCCCGGTGGCACCTGCGGCGTGGTCGGCACGAGCCCCGATCGTGAGATCGGACTCACCCGCGTCGGTGATCTCGTCGCGCTTGTCCCGGCGGTTCCTCATGGTCCTTGCCTCCTGTGTCGTCCCGCCGCCTACGCTAGCCCGACAACGGTGGCGCCGCTGCCTGGCGGCGGTGCACGACGTACGGCTGCCGGTCGTCGGTCGTGGCAGGCGTGGCGACCGGGCGGGCGCGATGGGAGTCCTGCGGCAACGCACCCGGTGCGGCGATGACTCCTACCGGCACCAGACGAAGGACCCGGGAGGACGCCGCCCAACGCTCGGCGGCAGTGGCCCGGTCATGTACGTTGAGACGGCCCGCGATCAAGGCCGGCACGAGCGCCTCCCACTGTGCCGAGCCCGCAGCGACGGCGTCGACTCGCGCTGTGATCGTCACCAGCAGGTGCCGGGTCGCCTTGCTCCGCAGCCGCACCTCGACGTGTTCCTGTTCCTCGACGGCGGGCAGCGGCTGCTCCTGCCCGTCGCACACCACCGCGATCGCGTCGCCGTCCCACACGTGCCACACCGGGTGGTGGTGCCCGCCGTAGGAGATCCACGCGAGCGGCGACTTCCTGGCGAGCTCGCCGACGAGGGCGGCCGTTGCCGCGTCCAGCTGCAGGGGAGGTGTGCTGAGGTCGGGCGAACCTGGGTCAGCCATGGACGCAGGGTACGCGAGACTGTGCCGGTGAACGTCCTCCTCGCCCTCGTCGGGATCGCCGGCGTCTCGGCATCGGGTCCGCTGATGGCGGGTACGCAGGCGCCCGCCCTGGCCATCGCGCTCTGGCGCAACCTGCTGGCGACCGCTGTCATCGTGCCGGTGGCGACGATCCGCAAGCGCGACGAGCTCCGTCGCGTCGACCGGTCCGACCTGGCCTACTGTGCCCTGGCGGGGTTGATGCTCGCCTGCCACTTCGGCACCTGGGTGACCGCCCTCAAGCTGACGTCCGTCGCGGCGGCCACGGCACTGGTGTGCACCCAGGTCGGATGGGTCGTGCTGCTGGATCGCCTGCGCGGCGGGACGATCCCCCGCGCCGTCGTCGCGGGAATCCTCGTGTCGTTCAGCGGTGTCCTCGTCATCTCCGGGGTCGACCTCACCCTGTCGGTACGCGCCCTGGTCGGCGACCTGTGCGCACTTGCCGGCGGGCTCTTCGCGGCCGTGTACATGATCACCGGGGCACGGGTGCGGCGACGCCTCTCGACCACGACGTACACCATGCTTTGCTACGGGATGTGCACTCTCGTGCTTGCCGCGGCTTGCCTCGTCAGTGGCCGCGAGGTGGTCGGGTTCGGTCTCGGCACCTGGGCCGGGATCGTGGCGGTGACGGTACTCGCCCAGCTGCTCGGGCACTCGGTCTTCAACCACCTCCTCGCCGTCATGAGCCCCGCAGTCGTTTCGCTGCTGCTGCTCCTTGAGGTGCCCGCCGCCGCTCTCCTGGCCGGACTCTTCTTGGGACAGACGCCGCCGATCGGCGTGTACGTCGGGCTGGTCTTGATCCTCGTCGGTCTTGCCGTCGTGCTGACCCGCACCGAGGCCGAGAAGCAGGCGACGCCGCCGTACCCGGGCGACTGACGGGGTGACCCGCCAGTCGCCCGGCACGGCACAGCGCAACGAATCAGGCTCGGAACCCGGACAGACCCCGACGGGTACGTGCCCGCCGGGCCACGCCGGAGAACAGTGCGTCCATCACCATCCCGATCGCGAGCACGACGATCATGACCGCGAGCAGGAACTCCGGCTTGCCGGCCTGGTAGGCGTTGTTGAGCATCGTGCCCACCGCGGGACTACCGGGGATCTGCACGAACAGCTCGCCCGCCATCAAGGCGCGCCATGCGAATGCCCATCCCTGCGAGAGCCCACCGAGGTAGGAGGGGAATGCTGCCGGGACCATGACGTACGCCATGGGAGTTCGCCTCGGAAGGCTTGTAAATAGTAAATCGGTGAGTCATAGCAAATTAGTAAAGTAAGTCCATTCGGCTCGCCGTGACCGTGGCGCACCTCACTCTCAGCGTGATCCCGGCGCCGCCGGCGTTGTCGGTACAGTCGCCGGGTTGGCTTCCACCCTGAGAGGTCGTTATGCCTGACTCACCCTCGCTCGACTCCACGACCGCCTCCGACGTGCCACGCCCCAGACGGTCGTGCCTCGCGGTGCCGGGGTCCAACCCCCGGTTCCTTCACAAGGCCAAGGGGCTGGATGCCGACCAGGTCTTCCTCGACCTCGAGGACGCCTGTGCTCCATCGGCCAAGCCCGGCGCGCGCAAGAACATCGTCGCGGCGCTCACCGACGGAGGCTGGGGCAACAAGATCCGGGCGGTCCGGGTCAACGACTGGACCACCAAGTGGACCTACCAGGACGTCATCGAGGTCGTCGAGGGCGCAGGGGCCGACCTCGACTGCATCATGCTCCCGAAGGTCCAGACACCCGAGCACATCGTCGCGCTCGACCTGCTGCTCACCCAGATCGAGACCGAGCATGGCCTGGAGGTCGGACGCATCGGCATCGAGGCACAGATCGAGAACGCCCTCGGACTGATCAACGTCAACGCGATAGCGGCCGCGTCGCCGCGCGTGGAGACAATCATCTTCGGGCCGGCGGACTTCATGGCAAGTATCAACATGAAGTCCCTGGTCGTCGGTGAGCAACCCCCCGGGTACGACGTCGGCGACGCCTACCACCACATCTTGATGAGCATCCTGATGGCGGCGCGGGCACATGACAAACAGGCGATCGACGGCCCGTACCTGCAGGTCCGTGACACCGATGGGTTCAGCCGCGTCGCCGGCAGGTCCGCAGCGCTGGGTTTCGACGGCAAGTGGGCGCTGCACCCCGACCAGATCGACATCGCCAATGACGTGTTCAGCCCGCGGCAGGAGGACTACGACCACGCCGAGAACATCCTCGACGCGTACGACTGGTACACCTCTGACGCCGGAGGCGCGAAGGGGGCCGCGATGCTCGGTGATGAGATGATCGACGAGGCGTCGCGCAAGATGGCACTGGTGATCTCGGCCAAGGGTCGCGCAGCGGGCATGAGCCGTACGGACCGCTGGGAACCCCCGAGCTCCTGACGTCCCGGACGGAGAGCGCCCGCCGACGCGGTCACGACCCGGGGTCCTGCAGCACGACGTAGTCGGCGGTGGCCTGTGCGGGGTAGCTCTCTCGAATCGGCCCTGAGTAGCCGACCTGAGCGACCTCACAGGTGGTGAGGTCGGAGAAGCTGATCTCGCTCAGCTCGCTCTCGCCCAGCCCGGCGTACTCGTCGTACAGCACCGTCCGGTCGGTGATGTCGAACACCATTGCCAGACCGGGTGAGGATCGGCTCGGCTCGATGAGGACCGTGCCCAGCAGCCCAGTCGTGGAGTCCCCTATCGGCTTGACCCGGCGGATGTCGACCAAGGGGCCGGTGATCGTCCCTTCGCTGCGGGGCAGGCTCGGACTCGTCGGCTCGGTGTCCGCCGGCCCGGGAAGGACGCCGCATCCGGCGACTCCGGCGACGGCCAGCGCAACGAGCGCCGCGACGAGGGTGCGTCTGGCTGTCATGGGGGTTGGACGAAGCCAAGTCCCAGCCGGTTCCCTCCCGGGGCCGACCTCAGCCGTCGAGAGCCCGGACGAAGGACGCGACCTCGGCCCTCACCTGGTCCTGGTCGAGGTCGAGGTGCTCGAGAATCGTGTAACGGTCTGGACGTGTCTGGGGGGCTTGGAGGACAGCCGCTGCGAACTGCTCGTCGGTGATGCCGAGGTCGGACGGGGTGAGCGGCAGCTCGTGCCGGCGTAGACACTCGGCGATCTGCTCGAAGCGCTTGTGGTTGTCGCGCAGGTGGTAGGCGAACAGCGCTCCGGCGCCGGCCAGCTCACCATGGTTGGCGGTCCCGGGGTACAGCGCCTCGACGGCGTGGATGATCTCGTGGCACGCGCCGCTACAGGGTCGCGACGTACCGGCCACCGACATCGCCATCCCGGACAGCACGAGGGCCTCGGCGAGCGCGATGAGGAAGTCATCGTCGGCGATCCCGTCTTCGCGGTGCAGCATGGCTTCGGCTGCGGTGCGGGCGAACGTGACCGCAAGCCCGTCGACGGGTTCCCCGCGTTCGCGGTGGGCGAGCTGCCAGTCCTCGATGGCGGACAGGTTGCTGATGGCGTCACCGACACCGGAACGGACCATCCGAGGTGGGGCGGCCCGTACGTAGTCCAGGTCGACAACGACCGCCAGCGGCATCGAGACGCCGAAGGAGCCCTTGCCGCCGCGGTACTCCAAGGAGGCCACTGGGGAGCAGATGCCGTCGTGGGCGAGGTTCGTCGCCACCGCCACCATGGGTACGCCTGCGCGGGTGGCGGCGTACTTGGTGACGTCGAGGGTGCGCCCGCCCCCGATACCGACGACGGCGTCGTAGGCACGCTCCTGCAGCGCGGCCTGGAGGTCCCCTGCCACCGCGAGGTTCGCGCCGTCGACCATGAAGAGGCCGGCGAGTGGAAGCGAGCCCTTGACCCGGTCCCAGATCTCCTGCCCTTGCCCTGGCCCCACCGCCACCAGTACTTGGCCGTTGGCGGAGATACGACGCTCGGTGAACAGCTCGGCGAGGCCGTCGACGGCTCCGGCACCGATGTCGATGAAGAGAGGGCTGGCAAGCATGCGGGCTAGTAGAGGCATGCGATCTCCCGGGCACGAACCAGGTCCCGGTGGTCGTCGACCTCTACCCACGGCATCTCATCGCCGATCGGCGCTGTGCCGATGAAGCCGCCGCGGTCGACGAACTCCTGGAAGCCGTCCTCGTAGTAGAGGCCTGGGTCGCGACGGAAGGTCGTCTCGAGTGCGCCTGCGAGGGCATCGGCGGCGGCGGCCTCGATGATGGCGGCACCGATGTACTCGCCGTACGCGGTGGCGGGGTCCATCAGCTTGGTGACGCGGGTGACGCCGAGCGCCTTGTCGACCTGGACCTTCATCTCCTCCTCGGCGAGAGGTTTGGAGGTGTCGAGGGCCAGC
>Ga0136618_10000228_pt1 | contig 17594 bp, 17 predicted proteins | sample AntDrymUQ3302106_2_FD_104805 | JGI IMG/M metagenome (GOLD analysis project Ga0136618, IMG submission 104805) | Polar desert sand microbial communities from Dry Valleys, Antarctica - metaG UQ330 (21.06) | ecosystem: Environmental > Terrestrial > Soil > Desert | place: Antarctica: Dry Valley... | reverse complement strand
CGCGGGTCAGCACGCGCCCGGTGGGGTTGTGCGGGGAGTTGAGCAGCAGCATGCGCGCCCCCCGCGCGGCTGCCGCGACCGCGTCGAGATCGACGGCGAACTCCGGCGCGCGCAGCGTCACGAGGCGCCGCTGCCCGCCGGCCATCGCGATCGTCGCCGCGTAGGAGTCATAGAACGGCTCGAGGACGACGACCGCGTCGCCGGGCTCAAGCAGGCCGAGCATCGCGGCGGCGATCGCCTCGGTCGCGCCGAACGTCACCTGCACGCCGGCATCGGGATCGACCCGCAGGCCGTAATGGCGGAGCTGATGGTCGGCGATCGCGACGCGCAGCTGCGCCACGCCCGCCAGCGGCGCGTACTGGTTGGCCCCCGCGTGCATCGCGGCCGTCACGGCATCGACGATCTCCCGCGGCCCATCGCTGTCCGGAGAGCCCTGGCCGAGGTTCAGGGCGCCCGTGCTGAGCGCAAGCGCCGACATCTCCGTGAAGATCGTCGTGCCGAACGGCCGCAGCCGGCCGGCGATCACGTCGCGCGCCGTTCGCCGCCGTGCGCGAGCCGCGGGGCCGCGAGGCTCAGGGGTCCCATCGCGCCATGATGACGCGCTGGCGCTATGGCTCGCGGAAGCGCACGCTGATGCGCGCGTCGCCGTCCTCGCCGGCGGCGAAGGCGAGCAGCCGCGCGCCCTCCTCCGCGAGCGCGAGGCGGTCCTTGCGCGTGATCCGGGCAAGCGGCGTGATGACGAGCGTGGTGACGCTCGGGCCTTGGATGATGCGCCAGGTGCCGTGCACGAAGCCGTCGACGAGGAACGTCTTGTGGGCGGTGACGCAGCGGCGGTGCTCCGCGCTGACGATGCGCGAGCGGTCGGCGTGCGACAGGACGACGTTGTCGCATTCGGGCAAAAAGCGGGGCGGGGCCGGCGTCGCCGGGTCGGGTAGCAGCCCGCCCTCGACGTCCAGCAGCTCGCGCCCGCGCTCGTCGCGGAAGCTGCGCAGGCGGGGGCGCAGGCGCTCGATCGCCGCGCCGAGGCCGCGCAGCCCCGACCAGGTGCGCATGTCGTCGACGCTCGCCGGTCCGAACGCGGCGAGGTAGCGCATGAGCAGCTCGTCCGGCGGTCCGCCGGGCGCAAGCGCGAGGCCCAGCCAGCGCTCGGCGGTCGTCTGGACGGCGCGGCCGTTGCGGCCCCACAGGCCGCGCGGAGGGACGTGCACGAGTGGGGCGAGGGCGGCCAGCGCGTTGCCCAGCACGCTGGGCTCCTGCTCGGGCCACTCGCTGGCGAGCAGCCGGCCGATGTCGCCGAGCGAGCGTGGCTCGTCCTCGACGAGCCGGCGTCCCACGACGACGAGGCGCTCGAGATCCACGTCGCCGAGCAGGCGCCCGAACCGTGCGCGCATGCGCCGCTCCATCACCGGCTGCACGAGCGGGCGCGTGCGCAGGCAGTCGCGCGCCGTGACGATGTGCAGCGTCCAGCGCATCAACGCGATCCGCACGACCACGCGCCGGTCGATCCGGCTGGCCAGATCGTCGGGATGAAACCCGGCCAGCCGCGACCACAGGCCGAAGTACGGGCCGATCGGGTTCTGCGCCTGCAGCCCGACGAGGTGCTCGAGCGCGTCGCTGACACCGATCGGCTGGCGGCACAGCAGCAGCTGGCGCTCCAGCAGCGCGCGATTGAGCGCGCGGTCGCTGAGCACGACATCCGACCGGACATCCTGCTCGGGCGCAGCAGCGACCGAGCGCGCGGGGGCTTCGGTTGGCGGGGCGTCAGCCATCGCGAACCCTCAGCCTAGTCCTTCCTCCGCGCTGGTCGTCACATCGGGGCGGCGGGGTGCCGCGACGACCCCGACCCGCGGCGATCGCGGGGCCAGGGCCAGCCGCCACAGCTCAGGTCTGGCTGTCGTCCGCCGGCGAGGGATGCACCGGTGTTCCGCCGCTCTTCGGATCATCGTTCTCATCGGTGTCCGTGGAATCGGTCGGGTTCTGCCCGACGCCCTGCTTGTCGACCGCGTCGCCCGGCTCCGCCGTCGGTGTGTCCTCGTGCACGGTCTTGACGTCGTCGTCAGTCATGGCTCTCCTCCTGCTTGGGGTGTGCTTGCGTCTACCTGCGTTGGCGGGATCATCAACCCCGGCGGCCTTCGCGTCATGCAGGTGCTGACCGGGCACGTCAGCGGGTATGCCTGCGCGACACGACGCCCGACACCCCACCACGAGGAGACCGACATGTCCGATGGATCCGCAGACAAGCTCAAGGGCCGAGGCAAGGAGGCAGCCGGCGACCTGACCGGCAATCAGGACCTCAAGGACGAGGGCAAGGTGGATCGCACCTCGGGGAAGCTGAAGGGTGCCGTCGGCGGGGCCGCCGACAAGATCAAGAACGCGCTGCGTAAGGACTGACGCTTCCTACGACGCGGCGAGCAGCTCGAGCAGGGAGTCGGCGTGCTTGGTCAGAAACGACGGGCCGATGCCCTTGATCGCGAGCAGCTCGTCGGTCGTGCGCGGACGGCGCCGCACGACCTCGCGCAAGGTGGCGTCGGTGGCGACCGTGTAGGCGGGCTTCCCCTCGGCGCGGTCGCGTCGCCACGCCTTCAGCGGCGCCAGGGCGGCGTCTGAGACCGGCGGGCCCTCCTCGTCGAGCGACGCCTGACCCGAGCCGCCCCCGCTTGCGCGTGCGCGCCGGGACGACACCGTGATCTCGGGAAGCCAGTCGACGGGCTCGTGGACGTCGCAGCAGCGGCCCGACGGCGCGGCCGGGGTGTCGTCGCCGAAGTGGTCGAGCAGCTGCCGGCGGCGGCAGCGCTCCGCGCCGGTCGCGTAGCGCTCGATCGAGCGATAGGACTCCCATCGGCGGTTGGTCGCCTCACGGCATAGCCGGCTCGCCTGCCCATGATCGAGCTCGTTCGCGGCGAGCGCCACGCGCACCCGCCCGCCCGCGCCCGGCGCGAGGGTGAGCGCGCCGGCGCGCTCGGCCACGGCAAGCGCGATGCGGTCGCGGTCGTCGTCGGGGCTCAGCTCGATCGCGCCGTCGCCGCCCGCTCGGGCGCGCAGCCGCCCGACGATCGCGCCGACCTGCTCGACGGTCACCTCTGCCTCGCGGATGAAGCGCACGAGGCGGCCGAGGTCCGAGCGCGACGCCAGCAGCACGGCGCGTGCGGAGTGGCCGTCGCGCCCGGCGCGCCCGGCCTCCTGGTAGTACGCCTCCAGGCTCGAGGGCAGCGCCCAGTGCCAGACCGAGCGCACGTCGGCCTTGTCGACCCCCATGCCGAACGCGTTGGTCGCGACGACGACGTCGGCCTCGCCGCGCATGAACGCGTCTTGGCGCTCTGCGCGCACCGAGGCGTTCATGCCGGCGTGGTAGGCCACGGCGCTCCGCCCCTCCGAGGAGAGCTGGGCGGCCACCTCCTCGGTGCTCTTGCGCGTGCCGCAGTAGACGACCGCCGGGCGGTTGGCCTCCATCGCCACGCCGGCGCTCAGGGTGGCGCGCTTGCGCGCGACGGAGCCCTCGCCGTCGAAGGCGAGCACGTCGAAGGAGAGGTTGGGGCGGTCAAAGCCCGAGCGCACGCGCTCGGGCTCGCGCAGGCCGAGTCGCGCGACGATCTCCTCAGCGACCTTCGGCGTCGCGGTCGCCGTGCAGGCCATCACGGGCGGGTGGCCGAGCTCGGCGATGACCGCGGCCAGGCGCAGGTAGTCCGGCCGGAAGTCGTGGCCCCACTCGCTGACGCAGTGCGCCTCGTCGACGACGAACAGCGCCAGGGCACGCTGGCCGACCGCGGCGCGAAACGCCGCGGAGGCGAAGCGCTCGGGCGCGGCGAAGCAGACCGCCGCGCGGCCGTCGCGCACGGCATCCAGCGCGTCGCGGTTGCTGGCGCCGTCGCCGCCGGAGGCGAGCATCACCGCTGGGTGGCCGAGGTCGGTCAGCCGCGCGCACTGGTCGCGCATCAGGGCGATCAGCGGCGAGACGACGACCGTCAGGTCCTTGCCCGCGAGGGCGGGAAGCTGGTAGCACAGGCTCTTGCCGCCGCCGGTGGGCATGACGACGAGCGAGTCGCGACCGTCCAACGCCGCCTGTACCGCCTCCTGCTGGCCGGGACGGAAGGTCGACAGGCCGAGCAGGCCGAGCAGCGCCTCCGGTGTGACATCGGCCAGCGGCATGCGCGTGCGTGCCGCGGGCCGGGGGGTCGCAAAGAGCGTCGGCGCGACCGGGCCCGGGCGGAGATCGGGCTCGCGCGGGAGCGACGCGGGCGGCGGGGGCTGCGCTGCGCCCTCGGCCTCGGCGTCGACGGTCGCCTCCATCGAGGCGAGGTGGGCGAGGTAGGCGTCCTCGTCGGATTCGGCTGGTGACGTGGCGGCCAGTCGCACGCGCACGGCGGCGAGCCTGGCGACCGGCGCCAGCGCCTCACGCTCGTCCGCCGGCAGCTGAGGCCAGCGCGCGCGCAGGTCCGCGAGCGCGCCCGCGGCCGACGGCGCGCCGGGGTCCGCGAAGACGGCTGCGAGGAGGCTCAGCGCATGCTCCATCCCGGGGAAGCTAACGCTCGCCGCGGCGCGAGCGCCCGTTGGTAGCGTGCGCGCAATGATCAGCAAACTGGACTTCGTCGCCGTTCCGTCGCAGGACTCCGAGCGCGCCCGCGCCTTCTACGTCGACACGCTGGGCCTGCGCCCGGACGACGGGAGCCAGTACGAGTTCTGGGTCGGCGAGACGTGCTTCGGCATCTGGGAGCCCGAGAAGCTCGGCATGCCCTTCGCGCCGTCCAAGAACGGCCACATCGCGCTGCACGTCGACGATGTCGCCGCGGCGCGCGCCGAGCTGGAGGCCAAGGGGGTGGAGTTCGTCATGGACACGATGGACACCGGCGTCTGCCACATGGCGCTGTTCACCGATCCCGACGGCAATGACCTCATGCTCCACAGCCGCTACGCGCCGCACGCCTGAGTGACACCGCCGCCCGGCGCCGCCCCGCGTCGCCGAACCGAGTTCGGGACTTGCGGGTCGAACACGTAGATGAGCAAGCGCCGCACCTTCCTTGCCGTGATCACGGCCGCGCTCCTGGCCGTCGGCTGCGGCTCCGGCGAGCGACCGCGCGGGGGCGCGGGCTCGGATGCCTTCGCCGAGCTGAGCGTCAGCACCGACGGATGGGAGACGGACTTCTCGCGCCACAGCGTCCCGCTCGGCGAGTTCTCCTCCGGCGGGCCGCCTCGCGACGGCATCCCGCCGATCGACGATCCGAAGTTCATCGCGCCGGCGGAGGCCGCGAAATGGCTGGAGACGCGCGAGCCGGTGATCGTCGTCGAGAACGGCGATACGGCGCGAGCCTACCCGCACCAGATCCTGATCTGGCATGAGATCGTCAACGACGAGTTCGCCGGCCGCCCGATCGCGGTGACCTACTGCCCGCTGTGCAACTCGGCGGTGGTCTTCGACCGCCGCGTCAACGATCGGACGCTGCGCTTTGGTACGACCGGGAACCTGCGCAAGTCCGACCTCGTGATGTGGGACGACGCGACCGAGTCGTGGTGGCAGCAGCTCACCGGCGAGGCCGTCGTCGGCGAGCTGACCGGCACGCGCCTGCGGGCGGTGGCGTCGGTGACGCTGAGCTTCGAGCAGTTCCGCGCCCGGCATCCGCAGGGCCGGGTGCTCTCGCGCGATACGGGTAGCACGCGCGATTACGGGCGTAATCCCTACGAGGGCTATGACCGTCCTGACGAGGAGCCCCTCCTGCTGGAGGGCGACGCCGACCGCCGGCTGCCGCCCAAGGAGCGGGTCGTGTCGATCATCCGCGGGAAGCGTGCCGCGGTCGTCGCCTTCTCGCGCCTGCGCCGCCAGCCCGTGGTCGAGGTTGCGGTCGCAGGCCAGCAACTGGTAGTGCTGTTCGCTCCCGGCGTGGGGTCGGCTCTCGATGCCGGGAAGATCGCCGAGTCACGCGATATCGGCACCGCGGGCGTCTACGTGCCCGAGCTCGACGGCCGGGCCGTGAAGCTCATCCCCGCGGGCGCCGGTCGCTTCCGCGACGGTGTCACTGGATCGGTGTTCGACGTGACCGGCCGCGCGATCGCGGGCTCGCTGAAGGGCAGGCTTCTGCGCCCCGCCGTCCACGACCTCAGCTTCTGGTTCGCGGTCGCGGCGTTCCGGCCCGACGCGCGGATCGTCGGATAGGCGACCCTCGCCGGGGGCGCGGTCCTACATCGCGCGGTGAGCGGCGCGCGCCGCGGCTCAGCGACCAGGCCGACCCGGTCTCAGACGAGATCTGGGACGAGGCGGCCCGTCACTACGACGAGCGGGAGCTGGCCGGACTGCTCCTGTCGATCGCGAGCATCAACGTCTGGGACCGGCTGAACGCGGTCACCCGGCAGGTCGCCGGCCGGGAGTGGTGACCCGCTTGATCGACCGCGCGGAGGGACCGGCAGCGAGCACGGGAGTACGCTCATGGCGATGACGGTCGCGCAGCGCATGACCGCGGACGAGTACCTGGCGACGGAGTTCGACCAGCGCGTCGAGCTGATCGGCGGTGAGGTCGTCGTGAACCAGCCCCGTCTGGCCCACGGCCTGGTGAGCACGGAGCTGATCGTCGTGCTGAGAGCCTGGACCGACGCCTCCGACGGCCGTGGCATGGTGGTCGTCCCGATCGACGTGCGCCTCGACGATCGCAACGTCTATGCGCCCGACATCCTGTGGTACTCCACGCCTCGGGCGCCGGCCACGGATGCCCCGTGGCCCTACCCGGTGCCCGATCTGGCGATCGAGATCCGCTCACCGTCGACCTGGCGCTATGACGTGGGCACTAGTAGACACGACCGCGACGCATTGCCGCAAACTGCGATGTACGATCGCTCCCGGTAACGAGTTCTTTACGAGGACGCCAACCGGGATTGCTTGCAGCAGCGGGCGCGACCGGGCGGCGGACAGGACGTGAAGATGTCGAACGACGCACGGCGATCGACGATCGCGGCACGGTGACGCTGATCAGCAAACCCACCGATTGCTACGACGAACCCAAGCCGCCCTGGCGTACTCGCAAGGAGCGCTATGTCGAGCACCTGCCACGGGCATCTCCCAGCGCGCTGCGCGTATCGCTCGCCGACAAGCTCGACAACGTCCGCGCGATCCTCGACGACCCCGGCGCACAGGGCCGTCGCAGCCTGCTTGCCGAGCGCCGCGATGGTAGGGGGCCGGACGATGTCCGCTGGTACTACGCCACCCTCGCGGCGAGGTTCAGGGTGCTGGCACCCGGAGGCCGAGCCGACGAGCTCACGCGGCTTGTCGGCGATCTTCAGCGTCGCAAGTTCGCGCTCAACCTCGAGGGTCGGCCCGCGGGGCCCGTGGCCGCATAGCCACGCCTGTGCTACGGACTCGGTCCGGCTGCTGCAGCCCACGTATCGGCGGGTGCCCGGTGCAGCCAACGTGCCCGTCGGGGCCCAAGGTGTTCACCGGATGATAACTGGTTGAACACGCACGGGCAACGACCTGCCGAGCCGTGCCCCGCAGGATCTCCGGCATGAACCGAGCCCGATCCTGTCTGCTTGCCGCCACCGTCCTCGTAGCCCTCGCCGGGGCCACCGCCGCACCCGTGTCGGCCGCGCCGATCTCCTCCGATCTGGTCATCTCCCAGGCCTACGGCGGCGGGGGCAACAGCGGCGCTCCGCTTGCCAACGACTACGTCGAGCTATACAACCGGGGTGCCCTCGCGCTGTCGCTCGGCGGCCGGTCGATCCAGTACGCAAGCGCCACCGGGACCGGCAACCTCGGTGCCAGCGCAGCGCAGCTGACGGTTCTGCCCGACGTCACGCTGCAGCCGGGCCAGTACTTCCTCGTGCAGGAGGGCGCGGGCAGCGGCGGCGGCGCCGCGCTTCCGTCCCCGGACGCGACGGGCTCGATCGCCATGTCCGCTACCGGTGGCAAGGTGGCGCTGGCCGATCGCGCCACGTCGCTTGGCTGCAACGGATCGAGCACGCCTTGCAGCGCGGCGCAGCAGGCGGACATCCGCGACCTCGTCGGCTACGGTAGCGCGAACTTCTTCGAGGGATCGGCGGCGGCGCCCGCGGCGTCAAACACGCTCGCGGTTCTGCGTGGCGACGGCGGCTGCGTGGATACCGGTGACAACCGCGACGACTTCACAGCGGCTTCGCCGGCGCCCCGTACCACGGCGATCGTGAGCCGGTGCTCGGGCGCGGTCCCCGAGCGATGCGGCGATGCGATCACCACGATCCCGGCGATCCAGGGCAACGGTGCGCTGAGCCCGCGGGTGGGCGAGCGCGTGTCCACCGAGGGCGTCGTCGTCGGCGACTTCCAGGGATCGACGGGCGATGGGTCGCTGGGTGGCTTCTTCGTGCAGGACCCAGACGGCGACGGCGACACGCAGACCTCCGACGGCATCTTCGTCTTCGACCCCGACGACACGCCCGACGTCCGCGAAGGCGATGTGGTCCGGGTGACGGGCAGCGTCGCGGAGTTCAAGCGCAGCGGCTCGGCAACCGAGACGCTGACCGAGCTGACCGGCGTGACCGTGGCGCCGTGCGGCGAACGGGCGAGCCTGCCGGCGGCCAGCGTGCTCGACCTGCCGCAAGCGCGCTCGGCGCTGGAGCGCCTAGAGGGGATGCGGGTGCGAACGAGCGACCGCCTCACGGTGACCGACCTGTTCAACCTGCGCTTCGGCGAGGCCCTGCTCAGCGCCAACGGCCCGCTCGTCCAGCCGACCGAGCGGCTGGATCCGGGGGCCGCCGCGGTCGCGGCCGACCAGGCCAACACCGATCGCACGATTCTGCTGGACGACGGACGCTCGTCGACGAACCTCGACCCGATCGCCTACACCTCCGAGGCCGACGCGCTGCGCCGCGGCGATCAGATCGCGGGCGACATCGAGGGCGCATTGTCCTTTGACTTCAACCAGTTCCGCATCCAGCCGACGAGTAGGCCTGAGATCGTCGAGCGCAACCCGCGACCGCCGGTGCCCGAGGACGTCGGCGGGGACGTCAGCGCCGGCAGCTTCAACGTCCTCAACTACTTCATCACCTTCGGTCGCGGCGAGGATCGTGGAGCGGACGACGCGGCGGGGCTCGCCCGCCAGCAGGCGAAGATCGTCAAGGCGATCAACGCTCAAGACGCATCCGTCCTGGGGTTGCAGGAGATCCAGGACACCGCCGACGAGCCGGCGTTCGGCAACGATCCCGACGCGGCGCTCGACCGCCTCGTGGCTGCGCTGAACGCCGACGCGGGCAACGAGAAGTGGGCCAAGTCACCCGTGCCTCAGCCCTTCGGCAACACCGACGAGATCCGCGTGGCGCAGATCTACCAGCCGGCGAAGGTCAGTCGCGTGGGCGCACCGGTCGCGTTCCCCGACCCCGCCTTCGTCGGGCTGGCCCGCGTGCCGATCGCCCAGACCTACCGCTTCGGACGCGAGCGTTTCACCGTCATCGCCAACCATTTCAAGTCCAAGGGCTGTCGTGGAGCGACGGGCGCCGACACCGACCAGGGCGACGGACAGGGCTGCTTCAACGCTGCGCGCGTGCGCCAGGCGAACGCCCTACTGCGATTCGCCGACGCGCTGAAGGGCGAAACCGGCGATGAGGACGTGCTGATCGTGGGCGACCTCAACGCCTACTCGGCCGAGGATCCGGTCCGCGAGCTGGTTCGCGGAGGCTTCGAGAACCTGAACGAGCGGTTCGAGGGGCCCACCGTGGACGACGGGTCCGCGTCGGATAGCTACTCATACGTTTTCTTCGGGCGCCAGGGGGTCCTCGACCACGCGTTGGCGTCGCGATCGATGGCAGCGAAGGCAACTGGCTCGGACCTGTGGCACATCAACGCCGACGAGGCTCGCGTCGAGGAGTACGACGGGTTCGACGAGCTGTACACCGCCGACCCCTATCGCTCGTCCGATCACGACGCATCCAAGATCGGCTTCGCGCTGGGTGGTGGCAGGGGCGAGAAGGTCAAGCCTCCCCGCCCCAAGACCGTTGACGTCCAGCTGCTCGCGCTGAACGACTTCCACGGCAACCTCGCGCCTCCGACCGGCAGCGGCGGGCGCATCACGCCGCCCGGCGGGGCGCCGGTCGCTGCAGGGGGAGTCGAGTACCTCGCCACGCATATCAAGCGCCTGGAGGCCCAGAACCCCAACACCGTCGTGGTCTCCGCCGGCGACCTGATCGGCGCCAGCCCGCTGCTGTCTGCGCTGTTTCACGACGAGCCGACGGTCGAGGCGATGAACAGCCTGGGGCTCGACCTCAACGCGGTCGGCAACCATGAGTTCGACGAGGGTGCCGACGAGCTGCTGCGCATGCAGAAGGGTGGCTGCCATCCGGTCGACGGCTGCCAGGATGGCGACGGGTTCGCCGGCGCGGACTTCGGTTTTCTTGCCGCGAACGTCTTCGCTCCGGCCAAAGGTAAGGGCGCACGCCGCAAGACGATCTTCCCGCCATATGAGATCAAGCGCTTTCGCGGCGAGAAGGTCGCGTTCATCGGGATGACACTCCAGGGCACACCGTCGATCGTCAGCCCGTCGGGCATCGAGGGTTATGACTTCCGCGACGAGGCCGACACCGTCAACGCGCTCGTGCCGGAGCTCAAGCGCCGCGGGGCAGAGGCGATCGTCGTGCTCGTGCACGAAGGCGGTTTCCCGAGCGGCTCGTTCAACGAGTGCCCGGAGATCTCGGGCCCGATCGTCGACATCGTGAATCGCACCAGCGACGAGGTCGACCTGTTCGTGACGGGGCACACCCACCAGGCCTACAACTGCGTGATCGACGGGCGGCCGGTCACCAGCGCGAGCTCCTTCGGCCGGCTGGTGACAGACATCGACATGAAGATCGACCGGCGCACCGGCGAGCCGACCGAGATCAGGGCGAACAACGAGATCATCACGCGCGACGTTCCCAAGGACGCCGCGCAGACGGCGCTGATCGACAAGTACTCCACGCTGTCCGCCCCGATCGCCAACCGGGTGATCGGCTCGATCACGACCGACATCACTCGTGACAACACGCCGGCCGGCGAGTCCGCGCTCGGAGACGTCATCGCCGACGCGCAGCTCGCGGCGACCGAGCCGACCGGCGACGCCGTGGCCGCATTCATGAACCCCGGCGGAATCCGCGCGGACCTCAGCTTCGCGCAGAGCGCCGGCGAGGGCGATGGCAACGTCACCTACGCCGAGGCCTTCACGGTGCAGCCTTTCAGCAACTCGCTGGTGACGATGACGCTCACCGGCGCGCAGATCGAGCAGCTGCTCGAGCGGCAGTGGGAGGGGCAGCCGTTCCCGCGCGTCCTGCAGGTGTCCAGCGGCTTCACGTACCGCTGGGATCCCAGTGCGCCCGTCGGCGATCGGGTGGATCCGGCCTCGATCGAGATCGGCGGCGTCGCCATCGACCCGGCGGCCGGCTACCGCATCACCGTCAACTCCTTCCTCGCTGACGGAGGGGACAACTTCAGCGTGCTGCGCGAGGGGACCGACCGCCTCGGAGGCGACATTGACCTCGATGCTCTGGAGCAGTACTTCCAGGCCAACTCGCCGGTCGCGCCCGGCGCGCGCGACCGGATCACGCAAGTTCCGTAGCCGAGCTCCCAACGTTGGCCACCTGGTCAACGCCGCACACGATTGGGGTGGCCGCGTCGTCGCGGTCGGCACGACGGTCGTCCGCGCGCGGGAGACCGCGGCGCGACCCGACGGCAGCGTGGATGGCGCCGAAGGCTGGACCGACCTGATGATCACGCGCGAGCGCGGCCTGCGCGCCGTCGACGGGCTGATCACCGGCTGGCACGAACCGCGGTCCTCACACCTGCTGATGCTCGAGGCGGCGGCCGGGCGCGAGCTGCTGGAGCGCTCCTACGCGGAGGCGGCGCGGCTCGGCTTCGCCGGCCACGAGTGCCGCGACGACCCCGGTGGCGCGTCGGCGCTACCGGGGCGGCATGCGCGTCACTTCCCCGATCGGCAGGGTCAGGTCCTTGCCGCCGGGGAAGCGCACGACGACCTGGTAGTCGTCGACCATGCCGACGACGGTCGCCTCGATGATCTGGATGTCGCCGGTCAGCGGCGCCACGCGCATCAGCGCGACGCGGTCGCCCTCCTCGAAGTCCCGCGGCGCGTCGTTCACGCCGGGGCCCCGCGCAGCTCGCGCAACCGCGCGACCAGCTCCTTCAAAGACCGGGCGACGAAGCCGCCCGACAGCACGATGAACGCCTCCACCTGGAGGTTGACGCTCATGCCCGGCTCGCCGCTGGAGCGCAGGTCGCTGCGGATCGCCACGCAGGGGATGGCGAGCGCCGTCGCATAGCCGACCTCTGACGCGGTGCCCGCGTCGACCTCCTGGCCGTCGAGGTGGGCGAGCACGAGCTGCGCGCCGCGGATGGCATCGGCGTTGCGCGCGCCCACCTCCAGGCCGAACTCGCGTTGCAGTCCGGCCCTGCGGGCATCCTCGAACTCATGTGCCAGCGACAGCTGCCACGGATCGACCGGTTCGACGTGCTCGCGCAGCGCCGGCATGTAGCGATCGGCGTAATAGGAGCGCCCGACCTCCGAGAAGCCCAGGGGACTGGCGAGGTACGCGCGGGGACGCGCGCCGCCGGCGAACAGCGCGGCGAGTTGCTCTGATGCCATGTGCGCATCGTTACTGATCCGCGCACCGGCGGTCGTCGCACATGGACTAGGGCGGCCGCTGGCGCCTGCCACGATCCACGACGAGGATGCTCGCTCTCTACCGACGAACCGGCGCCGACCTGCCCTTTACCGACCCTCGCGGATATCACGGGGTCGCCATGGAGGGCTACTTCTGGCGCCTGACCCACGTCGGGTCGGGCACCGTGCTGATCGTCCTCGCCGGCGTCAACCGCGATCGCTCGGGCGCCACCTGGGGGACCGTCGGGATCGGCGGGCATCCCGGCGGCTTCACACGTTCGGTCGCCGTGGAGCACGCGTCGGGCGAGCGCCGCGGCATCGGCGTCTGGGCTGGTGAGAACGGCGCCACGAGCCTGCGCGCCGACGCCGCCAGCCTGCATGTCGACCTCGGTGACGACGCCCGCCTGGACGTACGCTTCGCCGACGCCGTCCACTGGCCGCTCGGCGCGTTCGGCGGCATCGGGCCCGCGCAGGCGATCCCGGCGCTGAGCCAGTACTGGCACCCGCATCTGCTTGGCGGACGCGTCAGCGGCACGGCCCGGATCGACGGCCGCGAGATCGACCTCGACGGGGCGACCGTCTACGGCGAGAAGAACTGGGGCCGCGGAGGCTTCCCGCCCGCCTGGTGGTGGGGTCAGGCCCACGGCTTCGCGCGCGACGATGTCTGCGTGGCGTTCGCAGGCGGGCGCGCGGGGCTGGGGCGCGCACAGGTGCTGTCGACCTCGCTCGTCGTTCGCGTGGGCGGGGAGGTCGTCCGCGCCGTGCGCCCGCTGCATCCGATGCACGTGGAGGTCGGACCGCGCGGCTGGCACTTCCGCGCCCGCACCGCGCGCCACACGATCGAGCTCGAGGGCCGCGCCAACGGCACGCCGCCACATGCCCTGCCGATCCCGATCGCCGCCGAGCGCCGCAACCTCGAAGGGGCCGCTGCCCAGTACCTCGCCTCAGAGGTGCGCCTGCACGTACGGCGCGGCCGGCGCACGGTCTTCAGCGGCGAGAGCGCGCTGGCCGGCCTGGAGCGCGGCAGCTCCTGAGCGTGGCCGCTGGTGGGCCGTCCAGAAACCACTAGGCTGGCGCGATGAGGCGCAAGCTCATCGTCGGCCTGTCGCTGACCGTCGTGCTCGCGGCCGCGGCCGGGCTGCACCGCGTCGTCAAGCCCGTCCCGAGCTGAGCTGGGCCGGTTCAGGCGACGAGCACGGGCGTGCCGATGTCCACGCGCGTGTAGAGGTCGATGACGTCGTCCGGAGACATCCGCACACAGCCGTGCGATGCGGCGGTGCCGAGCGAGCCCGAGCTCGCGGTGCCGTGGAAGCCCACCGAGCCGGCGAAGCCGATCCAGCGGGCGACGAGCGGGTTGGCAGGATCGCCGCTCGGAATCGTCTGACCGGCGAGCGATCCGGCCCACGAGGAGTTCGGAACGTTCCAGGCCGGGTTGACCTGCTTGGTCTGCACCGCGAAGTGGCCGGTCGGGCTCGGATACTCCGTCGAGCCGACGGCGACCGTGTAGGTCTTCACGAGGCTGCCGCGCTTGAACAGGCGCACGCGCTTCTGGTCGCGTGAGACGGTGACGGCGGCCGGCTGCTTGTCGAAGATGTCGTCCTCGGTGACCTTCGCGTCCACCTTGATGGTGCGTGCGCGGATCGTGCGGTCGTCGGACTTGCTGGTCAACTTGCGCATCAGGCGCGCGACGAGCGCATCGCGCGCGGCCAGGCGGCGCCCCGGCTTGGAAGCCTGGACGGAGACGCTGGTCAGCGACAGCTTCAGCGAGGCGTCGACGGGATCGGCCTTCTCCTTGCGCTGGATGCGTGCCACGAAGGCGTTGACGGCCGAGCGGTCGGCGGTGATGGGTACCCGCTCCTGGGTCGGGACCGTCTCGCCGCTGATCTCGCGCCAGCCGCGCGTGACGAAGGAGCCCTGGCGCCCAGTCTCGTAGGCACGCGCGACCGCGCTCTCGACATCTGCGCGCACGCCGGCCTGCTGCGCCTTCAGGGTGTAGTCGTGATCGGCCAGCTCCACCTTGACCGGCCGCGTGATGAGCGCGCCGACGCGCCGGCGCGTGCGCTCGATGGCGTCCTCGCGGGTCAGGCCGCCGACGTCGATGCCCGCCACCGTCGCACCGGCGGGCAGCTTGCCGCCGGCGCCGGCATCGGCGAAGGCGAGCGCGCCGAAGCTGACGCCGGCAAGGGTGATGAGTACGGCGGCGGCGATGATGGCGATACGGGTCATGAGCGCGAGGGGCGCCATCGAGAAGACCTCGCCCCGACGTCAGCGTAGCCACGTCCGTCGACCGCCACGCCGGATGGCAGCCAACTTGCAGGATTCACGGCGCGCCGGCGCTCTCCTTGCTCGGTCGGTGTCTCATGGCGCGTCGCCGCTCTGCTCGCCCTCGGCCCGCGCGACCGCGAGCGCCAGCGGCTCGGCGCCGATCAGCCGCTCGAACGGGCCCACGACGAGCCACAGCGCGCGCAGCCGGACGCTCGCGATGCGATCGGTCGGCTGCACGCGCGCCTCGCTGAACAGCGTGCTGCGCCCGCCCCCGGTCGGCTGCACCCAGTGGGCGAACAGGACGCGCACGCTGCGCGGCTCGTTGAAGTCGCGGAAGGCCTCCGCGCCCTCAAGCTGCGGATAGTCGCGCGCCAGCGTCCAGATCCGCCCGCACAGCCCGGAGATCGACCAGCCCTCGCCCTCCTGCAGGACCGTGAACGGATCGTGAGACAGCAGGCCGGCGAAGCTCTGGCCGGGCGGGACGCCGGGTATCCGCCAGCGCACGAGTCGCCCGATCGAGCGCGTCTGGTCGAGGCGAACCGCGCGGGCGGCGCTCCACAGCGCGTCGGGAGCGGCCGCCGACTCGCGCCGATGTCGCGAGCGGATCTCGGGCCGGGGCAGCCATGCGTCGAGCTCGTCGCTGCGGAAGGCCACGCGCAGATCTTGACGGCAGGCGGCCTCGTATCCTGCGCGGCCCGTGACGTCTGACGCACAGCCGCTCGACGAGCTCATGCGCCGAGCGCTGGCCGAGGACGTCGGCTCGGGCGACGTGACGAGCCTCGCCACCGTTGCGGCCGGGACTCGCGCCACGGCGACGATCACCCAGAAGGCCGGCGGCGTCATCTACGGCCTGGACGCCGCGCAGGCGGCCTTTCGCGCGCTCGACGGCCGCGTCGAGCTCGAGCGTCTCGGGCCCGAGGGCACGTGGCGCGACGCGCCGGCGCCGGTGCTGCGCGCCACCGGCGACGCCCGCGCGCTGCTGGGCGCCGAGCGCACGGCGCTGAACGTCCTGCAGCGCCTGTCGGGCGTCGCGACGCTCACGGCCCGCTGCGTGCGCGCGATCGACGGCACGGGCACGCGGATCCTCGACACGCGCAAGACCACGCCCGGCCTGCGCGCGCTGGAGAAGGCGGCGGTCCGTGCCGGCGGTGGGGACAACCACCGCGTGGGGCTCTACGACATGGTGCTCATCAAGGAGAACCACGCCGTGCTGGCGGGCGGGGTCGGCGCGGCCGTCCGCGCGGCCCGCGCGGCATATCCCGACCTGCTCGTCGAGGTCGAATGCCGGACGGCGGCCGAGGTCGACGAGGCGCTGGACGCCGGCGCGCCACGGTTGCTGCTGGACAACATGGCGCCCGAGCAGCTGCGAGCCGTCGTCGCCCGCGTGGCCGGGCGCGCCGAGCTGGAGGCCAGCGGCGCCATCGTCCTCGACACCCTTCGAAGCTACGCGGAGACGGGCGTAGACTTCATATCGATCGGGGCGCTGACGCATTCGGCCCCCGCCCTGGACCTGTCCCTGATCCTGGAGGCGATGCCATGAAGCTTCCAATGGCCCCGTCCGCACCACCGTCTGCACTCCTCGAGCTCTACGACGTCGCCGCGCTGCAGGCCGAGGTCCGCGACCTGGCGCGCGAGCGCGACGCGGTGATCCTCGCCCACAACTACCAGCTGCCGGAGATCCAGGAGGTCGCCGACTACGTCGGCGATTCGCTCGGGCTCTCCCAGCAGGCCGCGCGCGCGCAGGCATCGACGATCGCCTTCTGCGGCGTGCACTTCATGGCCGAGACCGCCTCGGTCCTGTGCCCGGAGAAGACCGTCCTGATCGCCGACCTCGATGCCGGCTGCTCGCTGGCCGATGCGATCACGCCCGACCAGCTGCGCGCCTGGCAGGCCGAGCACCCCGCCGCGGTCACGGTCATGTACGTCAATACGACGGCCGCCGTCAAGGCCCTGACCGACTACTGCGTGACGTCCTCCAACGCCGTCTCGGTCGTCGAGCACATCCTGCGCGAGCAGGGTGCGGACACCGAGATCCTGTTCGGACCGGACATGTTCCTCGGCGCCTACGTCGAGCGGCGGATCGGGCGCTCGCTGCACATCTGGGACGGCGAGTGCCATGTCCACGCCGGTATCCGCCCGCGCGACATCGAGCAGGTGCGCGCGGCGCATCCCGGCGCGGACTTCCTGATCCATCCCGAGTGCGGCTGCTCGACGTCGGTCATGGAGTACGCGGCCTCCGGCGACATCGAGGGCGAGGGCGTGCACATGCTCTCGACCGGCGGCATGCTGAGCTACGCCAACGAGGCAAAGCCCGGCTCGACGGCGATCGTCGCGACGGAGATCGGCATGCTGCACCCGCTGCGCGCGGCCGCGCCCGAGACGGAGTTCGTCGCGGCCAACGAGCGTGCGGCCTGCACGTACATGAAGATGATCACGCTCCCGAAGCTGCGCGACAGCCTGCGCGACGGCGTGCACGAGGTGAAGGTGCCCGTGGACGTCGCCGAGCGCGCACGGGTGCCGATCGAGCGGATGGTCGCGATCTCGTGAGGCCGGCCGGGCTCTGCGCGATCCTCATGACCGCAGCCGTGATCGCGGGGTGCGGGGGCGGTGATCGGAAGATCGACTCCAAGGCGGACTTCATCGCCGCCGGCGACCGGATCTGCGTCGAGCGCGACAAGCGCAGCCTGGACATCGCGGGTACCCCGGCGAACGCCAACGCCGCCGACCTCACGGGCG
>Ga0136618_10000227_pt1 | contig 17624 bp, 17 predicted proteins | sample AntDrymUQ3302106_2_FD_104805 | JGI IMG/M metagenome (GOLD analysis project Ga0136618, IMG submission 104805) | Polar desert sand microbial communities from Dry Valleys, Antarctica - metaG UQ330 (21.06) | ecosystem: Environmental > Terrestrial > Soil > Desert | place: Antarctica: Dry Valley... | reverse complement strand
GACAAGGAAACAGGTTTGCCGCTCCGTTCATTCACAAATTCTCAATCGCAGGGCAACGTGCAGGGCATCAAAGGCGCGAGCCTCGTCACCGAAATAAACAATATTCGCACCACTGCCGAGCCGACTCTTTTTGCCGAACCGACGGATTTTGCAAAAGTTCCGCCGGAACAAATCCGCCAACAAGTCGATTTGTTTTTCAGCGCGGCAATGGCTGTTGTTACTCAAATGCTGAAAAGCGCGCAGACGCAGCAAACCGCGCCCGCTGCTTCTCCGGCAGTTTCCTCGTCACCGCAATAAATTATTTGTTTAGAGTTCAGGAAAATCTTCCTGAACTCTAAACTTCTTTGGAGCAAAAATGAGCAAAGTAATTGTTTTCATACTCGGGGCGATTTTAGGTTTGATAATTGGCGGTGCAGTCGTTTTTTACTCTTTCGCCGGTGTGCCGCGTGCCGCGCAGCTTCCGGGTGAGCCGATCAAAGCACCCGACCAAAACGGAACTCCTGCGGGAACGGCAACCGTCGTTTTGAATCAACAATTTTTTGATACGATTCTCTCGACGATTTTCCGTGATATGAACGCGCCCGCGTTTCCGCTTAATCTGACCGGAAAAAATAATTATGCTGAAATCGCAAAACCGCAATATGCTTCGTTTGCTTTACAAGGCGATTGTGAAGGAAAAATCGCTCTCAAACCCGAAGGAAGCGGCGTAACGACCGGCGTGCGGCTGGAAGGTGAAAAGATCTCCGCGCCGCTTGCCTTTAGCGGCAGCACTTCGGTTTTCGGTCAATGTATCAATTTCGCGGGTTGGGCGCAGGCAAGTCTTAATCTGCGTTTTGATGAATCGCAGCAAAATGTCTACGGGCAGATTGATGTCGAAACAGTCAATCTCGACGGTGTTTCGCCGATTATCGGCGGTTTTGTAACGCCGCTCGTGCAGTCGTCGCTCAACAGCCGTGTTAATCCAATTACGATTCTGCGCGGTCAGCAGTTGGCTTTGAATCTGCCGATTGCCGCATCGGGCGGAACGCTTGCCGCCAAAGTTAAAGATGTTCGTTCGGAAGTCAAAGGCAACGCGGTCAATCTTTATATAACTTATGATTTCGCGGGAACCAAACAGTGAAAAGTGAAAAACTAAAAGTGAAAAATCAAGAACAGAAAACAAGTTATAACTTTTCACTTTTCACTTTTCACTTTTCCCCTCTTCTTCAATCATTTCCAGAGTTTCGTCAATCATTTCAACTGCTTCCTCGTGTTCTTCGTCAGTTGCGACGAGTTCTTCCTGAGTCAATTCCGCCGTTTTTTCATAAGTCAGAGCGATATAAATCGGGAAATGGTCTGATCCGATATTGGGCAGGCGTTTTAGTTCGGCGAGCCGAAAATGGTTTGAGTGAAAAACGTGGTCGACCGGAAAACGAATTACCGGATAATCGGCGTGAAACGAACTATACAAACCGCGACCGATGCGCGGGTCGAGCAGTCCACTGACTTTTTGGAAAAGCTCCGTCGTCCGCGACCACGCGACATCATTTAAATCACCTGCGACAATCGTCGGCACGTCCGATTTGTTTATCATTCGCCCGACCAGCATCAGTTCGGCATCGCGCTCGTTTGAACGCTCACTTTCGGTCGGGACGGGCGGGCGCGGATGCAGACAGTAAAAGTTGATTGATTCTCCTGAATCGAGTTTCACGCCGGTAATAATCGAAGGAATATCGTCTTCAATAAAAAAATTGATTTTTGGATTGACGAGTTCGAGGCGCGAGTATAATGCCATTCCATAGGCGTTCTCCAGCGGATGCAGAACCGTAAAAGGATAAGTTTTTTCGAGCGCGGAAACTTCGCGCAGCCATTGCTCATTCGGTTCAGCCAGCAAAATCAAATCGGGGTTTACTTGTTCGACGAGCTTCAAAAATTTAGCGAATTCGCGGTTTTCGATAAGAACATTAAATATCAAAAGCCGAATCGTGTTTTCGGCAAGCGATGCATGGCTCTTCTCGACCTGTTTCGGATAAACGGGCAAATATGGCAAAACCCGGGATAGCTGGTAAATGGCGCAGACCGCCAGCAATAAGATAAAAATTATTTCATAAACGCTCAACGGATAAAATAGAAAAGCCGCCGAAGCAGCCATCGCTAAACAGGAAAACACGATTTGCAAACGCGGAAAATCGCCGATGCGAATCCACCACATCCCGAATTTCAAAAAAGGCAGAACAGTCAAAATTATTGCCAGCGCACCGACGGCGTAAATTATGATTTGCAGAACAAGCATATCTAAAAGTGAAAAATTAAGAGTATATAATAAGTAATAAATTTTTCACTTTTCACTTTTAGTTTTTCACTCGTTACACCTCTTTATCTTTTCCAATCAATTTGGTCGTTTCTTCAGTTACGCTCGGTTGGACTAAATTATTCGCATCACGCCATTTGTTCATCACCGGCGGAGTGTAGGAGGAAACGGAAACCGATTGCGCCGGTAAATCACCTGTCTTTTTGCCGAGTATCTTTTTTACAAAACTCAAAGTTTTTTGCTCTGAATTAACTCCATCCGGATACGCAGACTCAAAAATGCGGGCGTAAATCATTCTTAAAATTCCACCCCAAAAAGTTAAAACGGACGCAGTGACAACAAATGCCGGATGAAGACGGAAAAGGTCTGAAACAATCATCAGCAACGGGACGATTATCAATCCGAGAATCATCAACTTCCCGCCTTGTTTTATACCCTTTTTTCTGGGCGAAACGACGCTATCTTCCCGCACAGCGGGAGTTTGACTCGCTAATCCTTGGTTAGAAATTAAGCTGGAAATGCCCGCCAGCAAAAATCCGCAACGCGAACAAAACCTCGTTTCTTCCGACGCTTGTTGTTGACCGCAGCTTGGACAAAACATAAATTTCTCCCTTCTAAAGATTTATTCCTCTCTCTTCAACAATCTGGTTGTAACTTCCGTTACGCTTTGCGGTTGAACCATCTTGCCGGTATCGGCTGCTCTCCACGGATGCGCGGGCGAAACGTAGTTTTGCGCCGGCTGACTTTGTTGCGGCGGCAAAGCCGTCTGTTGTGACCCGTAAAGATTTTGTGCTTTGTAATCAGGTAACTCTTGACTATAATTCTTCGCACTTTTAGGTTCGTTTTTTAAGAAAGCAAACGACGCTATAACCAATATAATCCCGCCCATTATTCCGACAATCGCACACAGCAGCGCCAGTTCGTCAGCGTTAACGACACCACCGAAGATCGGCGTCAGAATCATCGCAAAAATCATAAACCAAAAGAGCGAAAAATATAATCCGTTTCTTCGCGTGAATAGTTTTTTGCTTTTATTGACATCGACAAGTTGCGGTATAAATCCGCCGTGCGCGAGAACCTCCGAAACGAGTTCGAGCGGGAAGCCGCAGCGCGAACAAAATTTTGTTTCCTCTGAAACCTGCTCTTGACTGCAACGCGGGCAAAACATAATTTTTCTCCGTTTGTAAAAGGAATTTGAATACTTTGACGCTTACGAATTTTAATTTGATAAAGTTCGACTCGAAAAATTCTATTGAATGTTTATCACAGTTTCGGCAATTTTTCATCCGAAAACATTTTGAAGACGGCAAAAGCCCGTCCTTGAAAATGCTCGGCGCGGGTGATTGTTTCGAGCAGTAGGGCGAAGATTGTTTTTAGTTTTTCCGGTGCGGGCAGTTCGCGCCGCAAATCTTCGTCGGATTGGAAAAGCGCAAAACCTTTTTGCCTGGTTGCTTCGACTTCTGCTAAATAACCTAAAATTAAACTGCCGCTCGAAAGCTGTTCGGGCAAAGTCCACTCGAACGGGTCATCCCAAAGTTTAACGGTCAATCCGCCGAATGTCTGCTCAACCGTTCCCGCGCTTCGCAAGAGATATTCGCCGCAGGAATTTACGGGAAATAACGCATCTGTTTCGCGCGGCTGCCAGTAGAGTTTGTCGTCGGGGATTTTTCCGACGAGTTCGCACGAACACAAATGCAGGTTAGAAAATTGTCGGTCGAATAAACTTATAAATGGTTTCATAAAAAAAGCGGGCAACAAGATTCTAGCTTGTCGCCCGCCTTTTGTCATCAAATTGCGTTTCCGTCAGCGTTTTTTAAAACGTCGGTCGTCTTCCATCAAAACCAGACCGTAATTTCTCCCGTTGTAGCTCACACCGTTCTGGATTTTACCTTTGATGCCGAGTTCCGCACCTTTTGACGGCACGCTTCTCTGCGTTACCACCCAAATCGAACCTGTGCCGTCGCTGACTTTATAAATTCCGCCTTGCTCTCTGATAATCGGAATCGAAACGCCGTAACTCGTGTCCACTCTTCCGATAATTCCAACTTCCCTGTCGTAATATCTCGACGGATTCGCCTCGATGTCGGCAATGCTCACGCGCTTCGGACACGCCGCCGTCAGCAATCCGACCGTTAAAATCAAACCGAGCAAAATCGCTTTAGTTTCCTTTTTCATATCATCTCCTTGGCTTTTTGAATTTTTCGGAGAGAGACATTGTTCAATTGATACAGATTCGTTTCGCGCGGAAAAGTTTGCCATAACTTTTAAATTCTGCGATGCTTTAAGCGTTTTCTCAAACTTATTTTTCCCCCAAAAAAAACCAATGGCGACAGCGGCACAGCAGATTACACAAGAAAAATTTTCTTTCACGTCGAGCATCGCGGCGGACGTTTGGCATCAGAAAACCAATCCCGAAGCGTTCGAGTGGTGGTATTTCGATGCCTTGAGCGAAGACGGACGCGAGGCGGTCGTGATTATCTTTCTCGATAATTTTATCTTTTCACCGCGCTACAATGCGAAGAGCAGCCGGCAGGAAAAATTTCTGGAAAAGCTGAAAAACAAATTCTTAAGAAAAAACAGCGAGCATAATTACAACCTGTTTCCCGCCATCGCCTTTACATACTACTGCGACGGCAAGCTGAAATACCGCGCCATTAACGAGTTTGCGTCTGAAGAATTTTCTGCGAGTTTAGAAAAAGCCGAATGCAAGATTGGCGAAAACATTTTCCGTCTCGAATCCGCGTCATACGGTTCGGGTTATCTGCTTTCCATCAACGCCAAGCTCCGCAAAAACCGGCATCTCGAAGCGCACTTTGAATGGCTATCGGTGGAAAGCGATTTTACGCCGGACAAACCTATCAATATTCAGGATTCGCACAGTTGGAATCTGGCGGTATCGCGGGCGGATGTCACGGGAAAAATCAGCGTTGCCGACGATAAAGGCAAAGGCTTGGACACGGTAAATTTTCGCGGCACGGGTTATCACGACCATAATTTGGATAACCGCTGGCTGCCGAAAACCGTCTGCGACTGGCAATGGGGACGCGCTCATTTCAGCGATGTAACCGCCGTTTTCTACCGCTACAAAGAACACGGCGAGCAAAACCCGATGACCAAACTTTTCACCATCAAAGACGGAAACCTGCGCGAGTGCGACGCGGCGTATGAAGAAGGAAAATTTAAGCGCAACAAGTTCGGCATCAAATATCCGACTCAACTAAAATTTATCTCCGAGAACAACACGCATCTCAGCGTCAAGCCCGTCAAAATTATTGATTCAAGTTTCTTTTATCTAAGATTCCTGAGCGAGATGACTCTGACTTTACCGGGCGGCGAACCGCGCAAAACCGTCGGCATCACCGAATACCTCGCGCCGAAAGCCTTAAAATACCGCTGGCTCGATTGGCTGACGAATATGCGAATCGGCAGAAAGGGCAAAGGAGCTTTCCTTCCTTAAGATTCGGGATTCAAAATTTGGAACACTAATTTTAAGTTCTGAGTTTTAAATCCCAATCTTGAATCCTGAATCCTGAATCCTGAATCTTGAATCTGAATATGCAGAATAATCCGGTTATTAACAAAGAAAATATCAATCGTTTTCTCTGCGAAAACTGCGGTGCGAATATGGTTTTCGACCCGCGCAAAGGTCAACTGGCGTGTCCGTATTGCGAAAGCACGAAAGCAATCGAGCAAACCGGCGAATCAATCACCGAGCGCGATTATCACAGCCATCTGCGTCCCGCCACCGAACGCTTGCAGCCGTTGGCAACAGGCGCGATGCAGGTAACGTGCGAGACGTGCGGCGCGACCGTTACTTTCGTGCCGCCGGAAACTGCTCGGAACTGCGACTTTTGCGGCGGAAAGATTGTCGCGCAGCCAAAATCCGCCGACCCGCTCGTCGCGCCTGAAGGCGTGCTTCCCTTTTCAATAACGACTCAAGTCGCGTCGGGCGAATTAAAATCCTGGGTCAACTCGCGCTGGTTCGCGCCGAGCAACTTAAAGGTTCTCGCACAGCCCGATAAAGTCGGAAGCGTTTATATTCCTTACTGGACTTTCGATGCCGACACTTTCAGCCGCTACACAGGCGAGCGCGGCGAGTATTATTATGAAACCCAACACTACGAAGAAAACGGCGAGCAGAAATCACGGCAGGTGCGTCATACCAGTTGGCACGGAACATCAGGCGCGGTCAGCCGCCATTTTGACGACCTCTACATTCCCGCAACCAAATCGCTTTTGCCCGATTACCTAAAAAAACTGCAATGGGAATTTGCCGAACTCGTGCCGTACGAACCGGCTTACCTTGCCGGACACAAAGCGCAAACTTATCAAGTGTCGCTCGAAGAAGGGTTTGAGTTGTTCAAACAGGACGCAACCGCAATTATCTACAACGATGTTCACCACGACATCGGCGGGAACGAACAACGGGTTCACAACGTCAGCACCGATTATTCAAATATCACTTTCAAACATTTACTTTTGCCCGTCTACGCAGGCGCGTATCGTTACAACAATAAAGTCTTTCAAATCGTCGTCAACGGCAGAACCGGCGAAGTGCAGGGCGAACGCCCTTACAGTTGGCTGAAAATCGGTTGTTTAGTGGTTTTTATTCTGTTCGTATTGTTGATTGTTCTTCTGATTACCTTAGTAAAGCGTTAATACAGGAAAACACCCTTGCTGACGCGCGGGCTTCTGATACGACGACAACAGAAGCCCGCGCGTCAGCAAAAAACAGAAGCCCGCGCGTCAGCAAGGGCGGAAAGAATCTTTCAACTAAAATCGGGTATGGCGTCGCCCTGCCCAAACAGAACATAATCAACCGCAATTTCGACGTGATGAGCTTTCCAAAGATACCGTCTGCTTTTGCCGCGTGCCCGGACGGTTTTATCTTTTTCAATTAAACCTTCTTCTCTTAATCTCCGCGTCGCATAAGCCTTAAATTCATTGGTAACTTTTTCAGGATTCGTACTTGCGCAAACAACTGCGTGCAGATGATTGCTTCTGATATTGACGGCTAAAAGTTCATAACCTCGATAATCACAAACTTCCCTAACCGCATCGAGAGCACAAATTCTTTTATCTTTATCGAATAAAATTGGTTCTTGTTTCATCTCCGCTTTCATAAAATCTTTCAGCATTTTACTCGGAGGCAATCGCGGGGTTCCATAACTATTAAACCCGTGTCGGTCAACCGAACCTTTCTCGTCGCCGTGAAGCCACGTTCCATAACTGCGAATTGTGATTAGATAAGCAAGCGGATAATTATCTTCGGCATATTCATTCATAAAATTCTCTGCCCGACGCGGTTGTTAGCCAATCAGAAACCCGACCGTTAGGAAGGGTGGATGAATTGTTATGAGTCAGGTGTATAGTCTTTGCGTTTACCGCCACACGAACTTTCTGATTAGATTCTCTGCCTTGCGCCTCAGAGCCGCCCTTGCTCACGCGCGGACTTCCAATTATTTGTTCTTCAATTTAACTGCCGTGCCATATGCCAGGACTTCCGTAATCGTGTCGGAAAATTCGGTTGCGTCGTAGCGCATTCCGATAATCGCGTCTGCACCGAGTTCATGGGCGTGCTGCACCATTCGGTTAAACGCATCCTGCCGCGCCGCTTCACAGATGCGCGTAAATTCTTCGATGTTGCCGCCGCCAAGTGCTTTTAGACCGCCGATAAAACCTGCGCCGATGCTGGTTGCCCGCACGACGATGCCGCGCACCACGCCTAAATACTGCACAATTTCTCCCATCGCCACATCATTTCCGGTTGTAATTATCATTCTTATTCTCCTGTTTTTATTTATTCATAACGCAACGCTTCAATCGGGTTCAGGCGACTTGCCCGAAACGCCGGAACCACGCCCGCTACGAAAGCAATTGTGCAGATCAACAGTAATACAAATATAACCGCTGTCGGCATAAAGGCAAACAGACTGCAGCCCTCGAGAAATTCTAGATAAGTTCTTGCGGACTTCCGACGGGCGCACGCGCTACGCAGCGGAATGTTTGTTTAAAAATAAATAATGCCGCCCGGCTTGAGCGGCATCAACAAATGTTTCCTACGCCGGCGCGACAATTTATTTTATCGGGCTGTCCGTATGATAAACAATCATCCAATCCTTGCCGCGTTTCGTCCAGACGGTGGTCGTCCGTGCTTTGTAATTTTCTGTTTTACCGTCGGGTGTAGCAACATTTAAAGCCACGAGCGCGGATACAATCGCCGTTTTTTTATCCGCCCAAATAACTTTCATATCCGAAATCATCACATTGCTGAAACTGAGCTGTTTGAGTTCGGCAACTTCCTTGTTCTTGTCCATGATTATATCGCCCGACACGCCTTGATAATCGTCGGTCAGCATTTTGCCGAAATCATCAATACGCTTTTCCTGAATCGCCTTCCAAGCCATCTGCTCATTGTCCATCAAGGCTTTATTCATCGAATCCATCTTCGACATCTTAATGTCCGACTTCATCATTTTGTCGTCCTTCTTCATCGCATCCTGCGCGAAGGCGGACATTGCCAGACACAAAATAAACATCAACATCAACGTAAATTTAGTTTTCATTTTTCCACTCCTTAGTTTTCACTTTGTTTGAACCTTTTATTAGCTCCGATATGGATTGGGTTGAAAATAACTTTGATTGTTTCGTTTGAAATAAATCACAGCCGCAGACAACCGTTTGCGCCCGGAATGGGCAAAATCGCGTGGGAAAAAAACTGATGCCCAAAATAATAACCGAAAATTATGTTTTCTCCAACATATTTCTGCGGTTAAAGTATTGAATTACCTGTTTGCTGTCGGTTTCATTATTTTACCGGCTTGCCTTTCTTGCGCGTCAAACCGAGTTTTTGGCGGCGGCTTCAAATTGTTTGGCTCTCGAACGCAGTTCTTCTTGTTTCTGCCGACTATATTCCGCGCCGGTCAAAGGCGGCGTGCCTATCGCGCCCCAGTAGTATTTCACGGTGATACGAACCAACGCAGCAGTTCCCACCAGCGTTAAGATTGAAACCAGCACAATCATCCAGACGAAACTCGACATGGAACAATTTTATCAATTCCGTCAGAGATGTAAATACCTCCGCTCGTCCAATTACACACCTGATATTGCCGCAAAAAAAGTATGGTGCTTCAGCCTTATTTTGTGCTAAAATAGCTTTAAATTACTGGAGGAGGGCAAATAAAATATGACTTGTTGGCATTGCGATAACGAATTGAAATTTGATAATCAGACGGCAAGTTCGTTTAAGTTGTATCACTGCGACGGCTGTGATAAATGGTATGAGATGCGTAAGGACGAAGCGAAGGTGAACGGAGCTGTTCCGGTCAGATTTTATGAATTAGACAGTCGCCCGCAATTACAGGCGACAGTCTGAAACTTCCGTTTAGAAAATTTCTTTTGCTTAATTCGAGCAATACAATTTATAAAAAGGTCAGCCGGTTTTGTCCGACAGACCTTTTTTCTTTTAACTTCATATTTTTCACTACCTGAAATCTTCACGTTCAAAGGGAAAGCGCGGATGTTCTACTTCGGGAAACTCGATGCCAAGATAAATTTCCGCCACCAATATTTCGCAATCGAGCGATGATAAAAAAACGGATTCGTCCAAACGGTTGTATTCGCGGTGCAGCCACGCCGTTTCGCTCTGTTTGGTATAAAGCGCGACGTGCGGGCGGTTTTGCGAGATTAAAAGATATTCGGTAAAACTTTCGATTGATTTGTAATATGTAAATTTATCGCTTTCGTCAAACGCTTCGGTCGAAGGCGAGAGAACTTCGACAATCAAACGCGGATTAACCAGGACTTCCAAACCGTAAAAGTCTTCGTAAATCGGCTGCTCGCAAAGCGCGGTTACGTCGGGATAACGATACGGCTTGTAAATCGGGACTTTGACGCGCAGATTCGAGCCGAAAACACGGCAATTTTTACCGCGCAATTTGTTTTTAAGTTCAGTTATGGTGTTGGCAACGATTTCTTCGTGCGTCGGACTCGCGCCCGCCATACTCCAGACATTGCCGTCGAAGTATTCAAGCCTTTCTTCCGAAGATTTTTCGAGTTCGGCATATTCTTCCGGAGTATATTTTTGCTTGACGGCAAGATTTCGCATAAGTTTATTGGTTAATCAATTGGGGCAAAACATACGGCAGAATCCCGCCGCCTTTGTAGTATTCGAGTTCAATCGGCGTGTCAATCCGCAAAGTTAATTGTATTTCTTCGGTTGCGTTCTCAGCTTAGATAAATCTAGATTTAATTTCTTGACGTAATTCTTATTACCTTTCAATAAGTTTTATATTCTTGAATGTAAATTCTTCTGTTTAATATAAATTTAGGCGTAGTATCAGCTAATAGTTTTCTGATACTTTCCTTTGTTTCAAATTCTACAAAACCAAATCCTCTAGATTTCTTTGTAACATAATCTTTAGCGATACGAGCATCAGAAACATTTCCGTAGTCAGAAAAAAATTTAATCAAATCTCTTTCTTTTACAGAGTAATCGAGATTTGAAACATACATTTTGGCATAATCGAACTTATCTGTTTCTAATTTTTCTGCTTTATCAATCTTAGGAAACGGGGCTTTAGGATTTGGTATTTGAATTTTGAATCTGGGAATATCTTTTACCGATTTTTTTTCTCTTCTTGCAATAGCTTGAGCCTTTGGTTTTGGCACTTCACTAACCAATATCCCAAATTCCTGCAAACTTTGAATAATCTGACGGTACTCTTCGGTATCAACAATGCCTACATTGTCAAAAATTTGCTTTGGTGAAATCAGTCTCTCGTCAATACCCAATGTTACAACCGTTTTCTGTTCTCTTGTTAATTCAAACCTTTCAAAATTATCTAACCAAAGTTTTTCTTCTTTTGTGTAAATGAATTCGTGAAAAAGCGATACGATAAAGGATTTATTAGGAGATTCAATTTTTGGTGGAATAAGTTCATTACTTTTCATCAAGTCAAACATTCTTCGTATTCCCTCTCCCAACTCTCGAATATGACCGGACTCTCTTAATGCTCTGCCAACATAAGTATTTCTCGTTTGGTGAACTCCCTTTAGTTCTTCCAAATCTTTTATGGTTAGTGAGGATAGCAATTTTCCCGGACTAAGAATTTCAAGCCTATCATCGAAGATTTTAATCTCAATTCCTCTACCTTCAATACTATAATCTCTATGCGTAATTGCGTTTATTAGTGCTTCTCGGCAAGCAAGTTCTGGATAAATAATTTGAGTTTTAAACAAAGCGTCTTTTGAAAATCTGGTTTCAGTCAGATTCGGACGTAATGATTCCCAACTTGAATCAATTAAGTTAAAGATATTTCCATTGACTTCGGCTAGTTCTTGAAGATTGAAATTCTCACCGGTTTTCTCCTCTGTTCCTTTAACTCTTAATATACGAACTTGTGAGCGTGGATGCCATTTGCTTATATTTTTTGCAAAAAGTAACAAAGCACCTCTTCTTAGCTTCAATCTTGTCCCGTCAAATTCCGCAAGTTCAAGATACTGCAGGAATTTTTCGGATGACATAGATTTAGAAATAGCTTTTGAAACTTCACTAACAAGGGATAAGTCTAAATCATTAACATTTGCTAATTCTACAAACTGCCTATCATATTCTCTTGAAAACTCTTCCTCTCTTGCAAAACGGATTTTCTCCGATGCAGTCGGCACAGATTCTCTATCTTTTCTTTGAAAACACTCGCCTTTTGAAGTCAGGTGAACATATTTAGAACCCTTTTCAACTGAAAAAAAAGCGATTTTCAAACCATTGTAGTCAATTATAGAAGCCTTTTTTAATGGTAATGGAGTTTCCTTTAAAACATAGTTTTCAGGAGCTTTCAAGATTGTGCCAATCTTCTCTTCGTTGTATGGCAAACCACTTACCGTATTGTCATCCTCAATACCGACAAAAAGCTCACCACCGTCTGAATTGGCAAAAGCTACGAGAGTTTTTGAGATGTCATTACACACTTCTTTAACATCTCTCGGCACTTTTTGATTTGGAATACCTTCCAAAGCAGACTTGAATTCCCGATAATGACTTTCTTGAAGTTCAAGTGCTATCTCTATTCTTTCTTTGAGTCTTAATAGTTCTAGTTCCATAGATTTTCTTTGTCTAATAACAATTTATGAAATTTTACTACTCAGTCTACTTGCTCAATAACTGCCGCAAAACATACGGCAGAATCCCGCCGCCTTTGTAGTATTCGAGTTCAATCGGCGTGTCAATCCGCAAGGTCAGCAGCACTTCTTCCGCTTCGCCTTCGTTTCGATGAATCCGCAAAGTTACGTTCTGGCGCGGTCTGACATCGGCGTTTTCGAGACCGACTAAATCGAATGTTTCCGTGCCGTCGAGGTTTATGCTTTGCGCTGATTCGCCTTCTTTGAATTGAAGCGGAAGCACGCCCATTCCGACGAGATTCGAGCGATGAATTCGCTCGAACGATTCGGCAATGACGGCTTTCACGCCCATCAGCATCGTGCCTTTCGCCGCCCAATCGCGCGAACTTCCCGTGCCGTATTCCTGTCCGGCAAAAATCATCAAAGGCGTGTCCGATTCCTTGTATTTCATCGCCGCATCGTAAATCGTCATATCTTCGCCCTCGGGTTGAAAGCAGGTAAAGCCGCCTTCCTTCGGCACAACCATCAGATTTTTGATGCGGACGTTGGCGAATGTGCCGCGCAGCATCACCCGGTCGTTGCCGCGCCGCGAGCCGTAAGAATTGAAATTCATCGGTTCGACTCCGCGCTCCTGCAAATAAAGTCCGGCGGGCGAACTCGGTTTAATTGAACCGGCGGGCGAGATGTGGTCGGTCGTTACCGAATCGCCGAAAACGGCAAGCGCGCGCGCGCCGTTGATGTCGGAAAACTTCCCTGTTTCCATCGTGAAATTTTCAAAATACGGCGGCTCTTGAATATAAGTCGAATCCTTATCCCATTGATAAACGTCGCCGACTGTTGAAGGAATCTCGTTCCACAAAGGATTTTGCTCGGCAAATTCGCTGTAAAGTTTTTTGTAGGCTTCAGGGTCGAAGGCAGTTTGCAAAACGTCTTTCACTTCGTCGAGCGAAGCCCAGATGTCTTTAAGATAAACGTCGTTGCCGTCAGGGTCTTGTCCGAGCGGCGTTTCGTTCATATCCTGGACAATCGTTCCGGCGAGGGCGAATGCGACGACGAGCGGCGGCGACATCAAAAAATTCGCTTTGATGTTTTGATGAACGCGAGCTTCAAAGTTGCGGTTGCCCGACAAAACCGACGCGGCAATCAAATCGTTTTCGACAATCGCTTCTTCGATGGCGTGATCGAGCGGTCCCGAATTTCCGATACAGGTCGTGCAGCCGTAACCAACGAGGTTAAAGCCGAGTTGTTCGAGATACGGCTGCAAACCGGCTCTTTCGAGATATTCGGTAACAACGCGCGAGCCGGGCGCAAGCGATGTTTTGACATACGGCGGAACTTTTAAGCCTTTTTCCACCGCTTTTTTCGCCAGAATTCCGGCGGCAAGCATCACGCTCGGATTCGATGTGTTGGTGCAGGAAGTTATCGCGGCAATCAGCACGTCGCCGTGTCCAATTGACGTAGTTGTCTGTTCGATATGCAGTGTCGCGTCTTCAACGCGGTCGGGTGTCGGACGATTATTCATCATCTCGATTTCAGTTGTTACATTCGTGTTTTCAAATGTGGTGTTGCTCAAAGCCGGAGTCGTTAAAACGGGCAGCGGAATGCTGGCGGGCGATTGCGCACCGCCGCCCGTCGCCATCGTTGAAACATTCGTTCCCATCGTTACCATAAACTGTTTTTCCAAATCTTCGGCTTCCTTCCCGTAACCGCCTTCGGTAATCGGTTTGACGAATAATTCGCCGAATCTCTCGTCTAAATCGGTCAAAGCAATGCGGTCTTGCGGACGTTTCGGTCCGGCGACGGCGGGAACGATTGAAGATAAATCGAGTTCGAGGGTGTTCGTAAAATCAACGCCGCCTTTGACGGGAATTCCGAACATTTCCTGCGCGGTAAAATAATTGCGAATCGTTTGGATGTGTTCTTCGGTTCTGCCCGTCGCTCTGAAGTAGTCCAGAGTTTTTTCGTCAACGCCGAAAAATCCCATCGTCGCGCCGTATTCGGGTGCCATATTTGCAATGGTCGCGCGGTCGGTTGCGTGAAGTTTTTGCGCGCCTTCGCCGAAGAATTCGACGAATTTGCCGACGACTTTTGCTTCCCTGAGCATTTCCGTCACGCGCAAAACCAAATCCGTCGCGGTCGCGCCTTCCGGCAAATCGCCCGACAGATGAACGCCGACAACGTCCGGCGTGAGAATATAAACGGGCTGTCCGAGCATTGCGGCTTCGGCTTCGATTCCGCCCACACCCCAACCGACGATTCCCAGACCGTTTATCATCGTCGTGTGCGAATCAGTGCCGACTAAAGTATCGGGAAAATAAACGCCGTCGCGTTCAAACACGCCTTTTGCCAGATATTCCAGATTGACCTGGTGAACGATTCCGATTCCCGGCGGCACGACGCTGAAACCGTCAAAGGCTTGCGTTCCCCATTTGAGAAAACGATAACGCTGCTCGTTGCGCCGAAATTCCATCTCCATATTCTTTTGATACGCTTCGTCCGAACCCGCGTAATCAACCTGAACCGAATGGTCAATCACCAAATCAACCGGAACGAGCGGCTCGATCAGACTTGTATCTTTGCCGAGTTTGGCAACCGCCGAGCGCATCGCCGCGAGGTCAACCAGAAGCGGAACGCCCGTAAAATCCTGCAAGATAACGCGGGCGACGACAAACGGAATTTCGTTGTTGCGCTCGTCGTTTGCGCCCCACTTGGCAAGGTTGCGAACATCTCTCTCCTGCACTTTTTTCTCATCGAAATTTCTGAGAACCGATTCCAAAACGATGCGAATCGAAACCGGCAGACAGGAAACTTTTGCCACGCCTTCTTTTTCCAATTGCGGCAAGGAATAAAATATGCCGTCTTCGCCTGTTCCGGTTTTGAATGTTTGTCTGGTGTTAAAAAGATTGTGCATATTTGGTTTCGGATTTTAGATTTTGGATTTTCGATTAAAATACTTTGTCTTTGAGTTTATGGCTTTTTACTAAAAAATTCAAAATTCACAATCATTCACTTTTAACTTTTCAGTAATCACGTTATATTCAAATTTCTGTTTAGAAGGCGGACGGCACAATATCAAGAACGCGCAGCAGATTTTTATTTTAACTGCTCGCTGCTTACCGCTCACCGCTCACTAATCTTATGAACGAAGGCGACAGTCGAACCAATGATTTTTTCAAGGTTTTCCAACAAAAAATTTGTGCAAAACCTGCGTCGCTTCCCCGCGCGCGTCCGCCGCAGTCTGTCTTCCAATAGATTTTACGCCTATCTTGCCGTTTTAGGACCCGGAATTATTGCCGCCAACGCCGGAAACGATGCCAGCGGAATTGCGACTTACTCGACTATCGGCGCGGGCTACGGCTATTCCTTACTCTGGGCATTTCTTCCGATAACCGTTAGTTTGATCATCGTGCAGGAGATGTGCGTGCGGATGGGCGTTATCACCGGACAAGGACTTGCTGATTTAATCCGCGAGCAATTCGGCGTGCGCTGGACGACACTGGTGATGTCCGCGCTTTTAATCGCCAATATCGGCGTTATTATTTCCGAATTTATCGGCATCGCGCAGGCTTCCGAGCTTTTCGGCATTTCGCGTTACATCACAATCCCTCTGACCGCGGCGGGAATATGGTGGCTCGTCGTCAAAGGCACGCAAAAACGAATCGAGCGGGTTTTTCTGGCGATGTCGCTCGTTTTTTTCGGTTATGTGATTTCGGCTTTTTTGGCAAAACCCGTCTGGTCGACCGTCGCCTCTGAAATGGTCGAGCCGAGTTTTAGCTTTGAGTCCGGCTATCTTTTCACCGTGATGGCACTTATCGGAACAACCATCACGCCGTTTATGCAGGTTTATGTGCAGTCTTCGGTGGTTGAAAAAGGTCTGGATAAGGAAGATTACCCGCTTGTCCGCGCCGACGTGATTGTCGGGACGATTTTCGCCTGCACGATTGCGGCGTTCATCGTTATCTGCACCGCCGCAACTCTCAATATACAGGGAATTACCGAACTCGATTCCGCCGCGACCGCCGCTCAAGCACTCGTTCCGGTAGCGGGCGTTTATGCCAAATATCTTTTTGCCATCGGGCTTTTCGGCGCGGCAATGCTGGCGATGGGCGTTTTGCCGCTCGCCACGGCATATTCGGTCAGCGAGGCACTCGGTTTTGAAAAGGGTCTTTCACACAGTTTCCGCGAAGCACCGATATTTCTCGGCATCTTCACTTCCTTGATTTTAATCGGCGCGATTGTCGCTTTAATCCCGGGCATTCCGCAAATAAAATTGCTGTTATTTACTCAATGCATCAACGGTCTGCTGCTTCCGTTCATACTCGTTGCGATAGTTTCTCTTGCCAGCAACCGCGAGATTATGGGCGAATACAAAAACAGTTTTTTGTTTAACCTCGTCGCTTGGATTATTACAATTATCGTTTCGATTCTCTCAATTTTATTGCTAGCGACGACGGTTGTTGATATTTTTTAAGGATTCAGGATTCAGGATTCAAAATTTAAGATTTAAGATTTGATTGTAAGGTTTTGAATTTTAATCCTAAATCCTAAATCCTGAATCCTGAATCCTGAATTTACCTATGGAAAAAGTCAACTTACGGAGAAAAATTTTATTTTTTATTGTTTTTGCCGGAATTATCATTTTCCTGCTGATTCTGATTCCGTCTGTCGAAGACCTTTTGAGCGCGAATATCCCTGCATTTAAGGAAGCGGTCAACCAATACATTTCCGGTATGTTCGGCAAAACCGAAGGTATGATGGCGCAGACCTTCGTTTCTCTTCTCGTCCAGTTTCTTCGCATTCTAAAAGTTATTTTATGGATGGCTTTGATAGTTTCAATAATACGGTTTTTGCGAACCTTGATTTTCAGCACCGCGTTTCGTTCAAGCACTTATGAAATATCGAGTTTGGTGCAAAATGTTTTATCCATAATCGTCTATATCGTCGCCTTTTTTATAATTTTTAATTCGCAGTATCCGAATGTTGACCTTGCCGCTCTCTTTACTACTTCGACAATTTTAGGTGTCATTATCGGTCTTGCGCTGCAAGATACGCTGGGAAATCTCTTTGCGGGTTTGGCGATGCAAGCCGACCTGCCATTTCAAATCGGCGATGTTATTTCCATACCGACCAAAGGCACGGGCGTGGTTGAAAATATCTCCTGGCGCGGCGTGAAAATTCGCACGTTTCAAAACAAATTTCTGATTATCAGCAACAG
>Ga0136618_10000225_pt1 | contig 17629 bp, 12 predicted proteins | sample AntDrymUQ3302106_2_FD_104805 | JGI IMG/M metagenome (GOLD analysis project Ga0136618, IMG submission 104805) | Polar desert sand microbial communities from Dry Valleys, Antarctica - metaG UQ330 (21.06) | ecosystem: Environmental > Terrestrial > Soil > Desert | place: Antarctica: Dry Valley... | reverse complement strand
TGCGACACCGGTAGTGGCGGACGGTGTACGGACCGGGCATCTCCGCCGCGGCCATCAGCGGCTCGACGCCGCAGGTGAAGGGATGGCAGGAGTAGGCGCCGACGTCGGTCCAGACCAGCGCGTCGAGGGCAAGCATGACTCCCTCGTCGGTGAAGCCGGCGCGCACCTCGTAGCGCTGTTGGTGTCCCTGGAAGTCGGCGACCAGGTTCTCCTGCCGGTCGGCCGTCCATTTGACGGGCTGACCGATCGCGCGCGAGGCTATGCACGTCAAGACCTCTTCGCGCGCCACGACGCACTTCTGCCCGAATCCCCCACCGACGTCCGGTGCGATCACCCGTAGACGGTGCTCTGGGATAGCGAGCAGGCCGGCGACGCTGGTGCGGACGATGTGTGGGATCTGCGTCGAGGTGTGCAAGGTGCAGCGCCGCGTGCGCCCGTGCCACTCGGCGAGGCACGCCCGGGCCTCCATCGGCACCGCGGTGACGCGGGCCGATTCCAACGTGGCCTCCACGACGAGGTCGGCGCCGTCGATGACACCGTCGATCTCGGGGTCGTCCTGGAACAGGGCGTCGAGCAGGAGGTTGTCCGGCGCGTCGTCATGGACGGCGGGGCTGTGATGCGCCATCGCCGCGTCCATGGATGCCACCGGATCCAGGCGCTCGTAGGAGACGCGTACCCGCTCGGCGCCGTCCTCGGCGGCGTGCGGCGTCCGGGCCACGACCATCGCCACCGGCTCGCCCACGTGGCGGACCCGGTCGCGAGCCAGGAGCGGCGTCTCGACGGGGACGAAGTCGGGACGGTTCAGGAGGGGGATGAAGCGCTCGAGCTCTGAGAGGTCCCCCGCGGTGAGGACGGCGTCGACGCCGGGTGTCGAGCCGGCCTCGTCGGTGTCGATGCTCTCGATCCGCGCCGCCGCGTAGGGCGAGCGCGTGAACGCGAGGTAGCGAAGGCCGGGGACGGCGATGTCGTCCACGAAGGAAGCGCCGCCCGTGAGGTGCCGATGATCCTCCACGCGCGACATCGATCGCCCGATCCAGCGACGCTCGCCCATCGGCACCGGAGACGTCGCGCCACCGGTCACGCAACACCGTTCCCGGGCCCTGCCGCCTCGACGAGCGCCCGAGTCACGAGCACGGCCGTGAGGTGTCGACGGTAGTCGGCGCTGCCGTGGATGTCCGAGGCGGGATCGACCGCCCTGGCGGCGGCCTGCCCGGCCTCCTCGAACGCCCCGCCCTCGAGCGCGTTTCCAGCCAGTGCCTCCTCGGCCTCGCTCACGCGCACGGGAACATCGTCAACCCCACCGATGACGATCCGAGCCGAGCGACACGTCTCGTCCTCTACGTCGAGTGCCACCGCTGCGGCGACGATCGCAAAGTCGCCGCGACGGCGCGCGAACTCCTGAAGCGCCGCGCGCGGCGCGGGCCTGGGGAAGCGCACCTCGACCAGTAGTTCGCCGGGCTCCAGCGCATTCGTCAGGAAGCCGAGGAGGAACTCCGGCGCCGTGATCGTGCGCTCGCCGTCGGGACCGCGGGCGAGAATCTCGGCGTCGAGCAGGACGGCCAGCATGCACCACTCGGCCGCAGGATCGGCGTGCGCGACGCTGCCCCCGAACGTGCCGCGGGTGCGGATCGGATAGTGCCCGACCCAGCGGGCGGCGTCCTTGAGCACGGAGAATCCGTCGAGCAGCTCCGGGGCCGTCATCCCTTCGACTTCGGCATGGGAGGTCAGGGCGCCGATCCGCAGGGCGTCTCCGTCGCGCGTCAGGTACTTGAGCTCCTCCACGCGGGTGATGTCGACCAGCGCGGGGGGTCGAGCCAGCCGGAAGTTCATCATCGGGACAAGGCTCTGGCCACCGGCGAGCACCTTGGCGTCCTCGCCGAGTTCCCCGAGCCGCTCGACCGCTTCCTTCACAGTCCCCACCCGGTGGTACTCAAAGCTCGCAGGCTTCACCGGGGTACCTCTTCTCCGCCGCCCGCCGGCGCGGCCTGTGTGGCGAGGAGCGGCGGTCGCCGTTCGTGGAAGTCCGTCGTCTTCTGATGGGCGAGCGCCGCCGCGAGCGCCGTCTGCTCGTCGGCGGCGACGAATTGCATGCCCATCGGAAGTCCCTCGAGGCTGAACCCGGACGGGACGGCGACCGCCGCCAGCCCGCATGCGTTCGCGGGACCGCAGAGCGGGGTCAGCTCACGCGTGAGCCGAGCGTCGCGCACCGGCTCCGGCTCGCCGGTCTCGCGCGCAGGAGCCGGACCAGGCGTGACGGGCAATGCGATCACGTCGACGCCGCCGAGCGCCTCGCAAAACCCCATCACGAGGCCGGTGAGCTCCCGGCGCGCCGCGGCCACGTCGGCGCTCGAGAGCCGCTCTGCTGCCTTGAGAGTGCTCAGAGCCTCCTCGCCGTAGAGCTCGCTCCGGGCGGGGTACCATCCGGCCCGCCGGTGCGCCTCGAGCGCCTCGGCCACCACCACCCGACCTCGCGGTCGATTCCAAGCCTCGAACGGGGCAAGGTCGACTTCGAGGACGGCCCCCCCGGTGGCGGCGAGGCCTCCGGCCGCCTCTGTGACCATGCGCCGCAGTTCCGGCTCGACCCACTCGGGCCAGTCACGCGGTACGCCGACCCGGATCCCCACTTGCCGCGCAGGCACTTCACCGCCGGTCAAGGCCTCCCATACGAGCGCCAGATCTTCGGCGCTGCGGGCGATTGGCCCGCAGGAGTCCATCGAGCGCGAGACGGGGACGATCCCGCCCATCGGCAGCGCATCCTGCCGAGCCTTCAGCCCGCTGACCCCGCACAGCGCGGAGGGAATTCGCACGGAGCCCGCGGTGTCGGTTCCCAGCGCCATCAGGCACTCGCCCACCGCGACGGCAACGGCCGACCCTCCGCTCGAGCCCCCGGGCAGCCGCGTCGGATCCCAGGGGTTGACGCTCTGCGGCGTGGTGACGCCCAGGGCGAACTCGTGCGTCGCCGTCTTGCCGACGATCACGGCCCCGGCCGCCCGTAGTCGACCGACGATCGGCGCGTCGACCTTGCTCGGCTGTGCATCGGGCACCCGGGAGCCCGCACGGGTGGGCAGGCCGCGCACGTCGATTACGTCCTTGATCCCAACCGGAATCCCGTGCAGCGGCCCGCGCGAACCACGGCGAACGAGCTCGTCGCTGAGCGCGAGGGCCTGACGACTTGCCCCGTCGTCGTCAAGGGTGACGAAGGCGTGCACGATGGGCTCGATCTCCCGGGCCCGCCCGAGACACGCCTCGGTCAGCTCCACCGGTGAGAGCTCGCGTGCGGCGATCGCCGCGGCTGTCCGGGAGAGGAGGAGGTCTGCCGCTTGCATCATCGGAGTGGCGCCCGTCACCTCCCTCGCCGTCGAAGCTCGCGCAGCCGCCCCAGCAGGTAGCCGTAGCCGAAGCCGAGCAGGGCGGGCAAGCCGACGGGCGCGAGCTTGCCGAGCGCGGGCTTCACGAACAGCTCGAACGCGTCGAGCGCTTCCGCTTCGGCGGGCGCCTCGGGCTTCGGCTGCGTCGCGGTGCTCTTCGTAGAAGCCGCGGGCGCTTTCAGATCAGCGGCTCCGGTCCGATCCCGGGTGCCTCCTTCGGCCTCCGACACGGCGGGAGCCTTGCCGTCGCCGGCGGCGAACTGCTGCTCGATGTTGCGCGCGAACTGGTCGAACATCCGCTGAGAGATCTTCTCCATCGCGCCGCGGCCGAACTGCGCCACCTTTCCGCGCATCTGGAGGTCGGTGTCCATCTTCAGGAGGCTCTTTCCGTCGGCGTCGGTCACCTCGGTGGTGATCTCCGCCTCGGCGTTGCCCTGGCCGTTGACCTCCTCCGCACGTGCCTTCATGACGGCTCGGCGCGCCTCGGGGTCGCGATCGAGAAACCGCATCGTGCCCTCGTAGGTCGCGTTGATCGGCCCGACCTTGACCTTCATGCTCCCGGCGTAGTCGTCTCCCGTGCGACCTTCGATCTTCGCCCCGGGAAGCATCGGCGCCACCCGCTCGACGTCCGACAAGAACTCGAACAGCTCGTCGGGCGGCGCCGCGATCTCGATCTCGTTGCGGATCCTCACGCGTGCGCCCCGGCGCCCAGCCCGACGGCGCCGACGTCCATGATCGCCTTGCGCTGCCCGCCGTCGATCGGGATATGGGCACCGTGGACGAAGCTCGCCCGCGACGAGGCGAGAAACGCGACCAGGTTCGCGACCTCCTCGGGCTCGCATATCCGCCCCAGCGGGATGCTCTTCTCCGCGAGCTCATGAGCGGTCTCCTGCTCTACGCCCAGATCGCGGGCGAAGGCCTTCTCCAAGGTGTCCCAGCGGGTGGTGTTGACCGGCCCGGGGTTGACGGTGTTGACACGGATGCCGTCGCGCCCGTACTGCTCGGCCAGCGAGGAGGCGAAGTTGAGGTCCGCCGCGTTGGCGGCGCCGGCCGTCATCTCCCAGTAGCTCGGCTTGAGCCCGTCGTTGCCGACCACCAGGACGACGCTGCCCCCACCGTTCTCGCGCATCTTCGGGATCACCGCCCGGCAGGTGCGAACGTAGCCCATGAACTTCAGGTTGAGGCTGGTGTGCCATTCCTCCTCGGTGAGCTTCTCGAGCAGTCCACCGGGCGAGCTGCCCGCGCACGTGACGAGGATGTCGATCGCGCCGAAGCGCTCGATCGTCTGGTCGACGGTGCGGCCCACGTCGTCGGCGTTGCCCATGTCACCGGCGAAGCCCACGATGTCGCCGCCCGTCTGTTCGGCGAGCTCTCGCGCGGCCTGCTCGAGCCGTTCGGCGTTGCGCGCGGTGATCGCGACACGACACCCGTCCTCGGCGAGCTGACGTGCGACTTCCCGCCCGATGCCCATGCTGCCACCCGTGACGAAAGCGACCTTGTCCTGAAGTCCCAGGTCCATCTATGCCTCCTCCAACTGCCTCGTGGCCATCTCGACCAGTTGCTTGCGTTGTATCTTGCCCGTCTCGCTCATGGGCAGCGCCTCGACGATGAGGGCCCGCTTCGGGCACTTGTACGCACTCAGCCGCGACCGGACGTGGCGGATGAGCGAGTCCCCTTCGATGTCCTCGCCGGCCTCGGGGCCCACCACGACGAAGGCGACGACTTCTTCTCCCCACCGCTCCGACGGCACACCGACGACCGCGGTCCGTTCCACCGCAGGATGCTCCTCCAGGACAAGTTCCACCTCGCGGGGATACACGTTCAGGCCGCCCGTGACGATCATCTCCTTGAGCCGTCCGGTGATCTCGAGGTAGTTGTCGGCAGGGTCCAGCCGCCCCAGGTCGCCGGTGCGAAACCAATCGTCGCCGACGAAGGCCTCCTGAGTGGCCTTGTCGTCCTCCCAGTAGCCGCCGAACACCTGCGGTCCGCGCAGAACGATCTCGCCGGCTTCGCCGGGTTCCGCCGGACGGGCCTGGTCGTCGAGGATGGCCACCTCGAGTCCCGGGAGAGGCAGCCCCACCGATCCGTCCTTGCGGGTGCCCTCGTAGGGCATTGACACGCTGAGACCGGTCTCCGTTGACCCGTAGCGCTCGAGCGGGGGCTCGCCGAGGGCGTCGGCGATGCGCCGGGCCAGCGCGGGTGAAAGCGGTGCCGAACCGGAGACCCAGAGGCGGAGGGAGGCCAGGCTCGTCGCGTCAAAGCCCTCCCAGGCCAGCAGTCGTTCGTACATGGCCGGTACCGCGAAGAGCACGGTGGCGCTCTCGCGCTCGACGGCGCGGCACAGCGCCTCAGGGTCAAAGCGAGCGAGCAGGACGGCTCGTGATCCCGCCAGGAGCGCCATCTGCACGCCGCTGAGGCCGTGCTGGTGCGACAGGGGCAGCCCGTGCACGAGGATGTCGTCAGGGCTCCAGCGCCAGGCACCCATCGCTGCTCGAAGCGAGGCCAGCAGGTCGGCATGGGTGAGCGGCACCCCCTTGGGGCGCCCCGTGGTACCTGACGTGTAGGCCAACACGGCAACGTCGCCCGACGAGCTCTCCGGCGCGAGCGGCGCGCCCTCGGCCACGGCCTCCGCGATGGTGGACCCTCCGTTCCCTTCCTCGAGCGAGACGATCAGTCGAAGTGTCCCGGCGGTGGCTAGCCCCTCCACCGCTGCTCCACCCACCCAGGCTGCCACCGCGCCGCTGTCCGCCACAAGCTGGGTCAACTCGTCCGGTGTGGAGGCGGGGTCGGCCGGCACCATCGTCGCGCGCGCCCGCAGGACGCCCAGGTAGGCAGCGACCAGCTCGACCGAGCTGCCGCCGGCGACCAACACGCGGTCACCGGGGCGCACACCGCGATCACGGAGCCAGCCGCCGATGCGCGCGGCCCGGTCATCGAGCTCGCCGTGGTTCAGCGCGGCGCCGTCGATCTCCAGCGCGGGCCGCACTGGCGAAGCGGCCGCGACACGGCTGAAGGCCTCCGTGAGTGTGCCGCGGGTCAGCTCCCTGCGCAGACCGACAGGGTCGACGGAGCGCCCGAGGTGGTGCGTCCAGGCTCGCACGGACTCGGGCGACGCCTTGGTGGGGGCGGCCACGGAGCCCGACCAGGACGTCCGGTTGCCCTCCGCTTCGGCGTCGAGGGCCACCGCATGCCGGCTGGCCGTTGTGACCGTCGCCTTGACCCTTCGAACGGCGCCGGGCTCCAACCCGGCGATACCAGCCGCCAAGGCCAGCGCCTCCCCTTCGGGGTCCTCGACCAGGCGATCGACGAGCCCGAGTTGTAAGGCTTCCTCCGCCTCGACCCACCGCATGGTGAGGCACAGATCCATTGCCCGACCACGGCCTACGAGGGCGGGAAGCGCCCACGCCCCTACAGCAAGCCCGTGCCCGGGGCCCGCGAAGCGAAACCGCGCCGCGGGGCCCGCCACCCGCAGGTCGCAGGCCACCGCGAGCTGTGCACCACCGCCGACCGCCGGCCCGTCGATCGCGGCGACGAGGACGGTTCCAGACTTGATCATGCAGCGGTAGAGCGAGTAGAGACGGTCGCTGACCCCGGCGCGGGCGCCGTCGTCGAGGTCGAGATCGGCGCCGCCGCAGAACGCGCGAGCGTCCGTGGAAGCCAGGACCGCGGCCGGCGCGTCCAACCCGGCGACGGCGTCGTCGAGGGCGTCGACCAGATCGTGGTTCAGGGCATTACGGCGTTCGGGTCGATTCAGCCGCAGCCGGGCGACGCCTTCGTGCGGGCGGTCGACCAGCAGCGGGCCACCGGCCGTCATCAGCGGCGAGGACCGGCGGCAGCGATCATGAAGCCTTCATCGCGTCGCGGCGCCCACTCACGACCCCACCGCCTGTGGCCTGCGAGGCGTCGCCTGCGCGGCCCGGCGCTCCTCCTCGGGGCTCGTAAGCGTGTCCGCCAGGTCGCGGTCCTTGGTCTCCTGGGCGAAGACCGCCACGACGCCTGCGTTGAGGAGGAAAGCCAGCGCAAAGACGCTCAAGGCGAGCACGAGCGAGGCGTCGAAGAGCAGGCCCCCGACGAAGGGGGCAATGAACCCCCCGACCCGCGCCCAACCGCTGGCCGAGCCCATCCCGGTTGTGCGCAGGGTCGTTGGATAGGTCTCCGGGGTGTACGTGTAGAGCGTGGCGAAGGCGCCGAGCGAGAAGAAGCTCATGAGGGCGGCCGTAACGAAGACCAGCTCGACCGAGTTGACCATCGCCCAGAGGAAGGTGAACACCCCGCTCGCACCCAGGTACAGGGTGAGCGTGGGCTTGCGTCCCCACTTCTCGACGAGCCACGCAGCGGAGAAGTAGCCGGGCATCTGCACGGCAACGAGGAAGAAGACCCACGCGTAGGATGAGATGAAGCCGTACTCCTCCTTGAGGACCGTAGGCAGCCACACGAAGATGCCGTAGTAGGAGAAGGAGAGGAGGAACCACGCCGTCCAGTTGGTGATCGTGATCCGCCGCAGACGCGGGCGTAGAAGGTCGCCGGGGCCGACCTTCGGCGCCGGGGGCGGCGGAGCGAGGGGCTCGTCGATGGGGGCCACCCCGTTCTCGCGCGCCACCTGGTTGAGGATGGCGCGTGCCTCGGGCTCGCGCCCCTGGGTCATGAGCCATCGCGGCGACTCGGGAACCCGCATCCGGACCCAGAGGACGAACAGGGCGGCCACCGCCGACGTGGCGAGCAGGTAGCGCCAGCCCACGGTGGGGACGAGGATCCAGGCGAGACCGGCCGCCACGAGTGTTCCCACGCCCCAGAAGCTCTCCAGCAGCACCAGCCACCGCCCCCGGTTCTTGCGAGGGAGGTACTCGGCGAAGAGCGAGAAGTCCAGTGGAAGGGCCCCGCCGAGGCCGAAGCCGGTCATCATGCGCAGGAACGCGAGCCACCAGACGCTGGGGGCGAAGGCGGAGGCGAGACCGAAGATCGCGAAGATAGCGATCGTGATCTGGAAGCCCGTCCGTCTCCCGATGCGGTCCGAAAGGGTGCCCCAGAACCAAGCGCCGATGAACATGCCGAGGAAGGTCGACGAGACGACGAGGCCGGCCTCGCCGGACGACAGGGCGAACTCCTCCTTGAACCCCGGAAGCGCAAAGGCGATGAGGAACACCTCGGCGGCGTCAGCCGCCCACGTGACTCCGCACACTCCCAGCAGCCGCTTCTGAAACCGCCCGAACCCGATGCGATCGATGGCGTCATCGATCAACATAGGCTGATTCTGAGTGCTTGACACCTGCGCCCCCTCTCGACCGATGCGCCCCTCAGTGAATCGGACCCCTGATTGGCGCCAATCTACACTCTGGATCCGAGGCGTCAAAGACCTAAAGTCCTTGGCCGTATAGGCCAGGCCTATCGCCTTGGCTTGGAGGCTGAGCCCTGACCCTGCGCCAACTCGAGTACTTCCTTGCCGTGGTCGGCGAGCGCTCCTTCCGCGGCGCAGCTCTCAAGGTCAAGGTGGCGCAGCCGTCGCTGTCGCAGCAGATCCGGGCGCTCGAGGCTGAGCTGGGCGTTCAGTTGATCGAGCGACTCCCGGGGCGCCTGCGCTTGACCGGGGCCGGCGAGGCGGTGCTCCCGCACGCGCGTGCCACGGTCGCTTACGCTGAGCGCGCAAGGCGTGCCGCTCGGTCCGCGGGCGCGCTCGAAGCCGACGAGCTCGAGATCGCCACGGTCCGGTCGCTGGCGGTGGGGATGCTGCCTGAGTCGATCCGACGCTGGCGCCAGTCACACCGCGGAACGCACGCTGCGGCTCTACGAGTACGCACACCGTCAGGAGTTGGCCGAGGCGGTGCGCGCGGGGATCGGAGACTTGGGCGTCGGGCCTAGGCCGCTGAGCTGGGACGGACCGCTCGAGCCGCTGGGTTGGCAGGGCTCGGTTCTCGTGGTCTCCCGAACAGATCCCCTCGCGCGATCATCCGGCCCTGTGCGACTCGACTCGCTGGCCGACCGTCAGTGGGTTCTGTTCGAACCTCACCACGGTCTGCTCGACCTGGTGCTCACCGCCTGCGCGCACGCGGGCTTCGAGCCCCGTGGCGCCGTCGAGACGTCGCAGGTCGAGGCGGCGGCGCGTCTCGCCGCCGCCGGCCTAGGCCCCGCCCTCGTGCCTGAGAACGCCGTGCCGATCGGGCTGGACGCTGCCGTTCTGCAGGTCGATCCGCCCGTGGGCTACGAGCTCGCGGCGTACGCCCCGGCGCCGTTCTCTCCTCTCGTGGCCGAATACCTCACGGTTCTCAGAGCCCAGCCGCGGCCCGGTCGCCCTCCTGGCGCCCTCGTCGTCCGGTAGCCGGCGTGCGGTTCCCGACTGGCGGGACGTGCAACCCTGCCGGATCCAGCGTCGGCCGAAGGGAGCCTCATGAGCGTCGCAATCACCAACGACGGTGTCCGCCTAGCCTGGGAGGAGGACGGTGAAGGAACGCCGATCCTCTTCATTCACGAATTCGCCGGCGACCATCGCAGTTGGGAGCCCCAGGTGCGCTCGCTCAGCCGGCGTTACCGGTGCATCACATACGCCGCTCGTGGCTACGCGCCCTCCGAGGTGCCCGAAGACCTCGAGGCGTACTCCCAGGAGCGCGCGGTCGCGGACGCCATCACCGTGCTCGATGACGCCGGCGTCGATCGTGCTCACGTCGTCGGCCTCTCGATGGGCGGCTTCTGCACTCTGCACCTCGGCCTCCGGCATCCTGAGCGCGCCCGCTCGCTCGTCGTCGCGGGGTGCGGATACGGCGCGCAGCCCGAGCGCCAGGAGGCGTTTCGGGCCGAGTCGACCGTGATCGCGGCGGCGTTTCGCACCGAGGGCGCCGTCGAAGTGGCCAAACGCTATGCCTTGGGCCCGGCGAGGGTCCAGTTCCAGAACAAGGACCCCCGCGGCTGGCGGGAGTTCGCCCAGGCTCTGAGCGAGCACGATTCGGCGGGGGCCGCGCTGACGATGGCCGGCGTGCAGGCCCGCCGCCCCTCCCTGTACGGGCTCGTCGATGAGCTCCGGCAGATGACCACGCCCCTGCTGCTCATCGTCGGCGACGAGGATGAAGGTTGCCTGGAGCCCGACCTCATGCTCAAGCGGACCGTTCCGTCGGCTGGACTACTCGTCCTGCCGCGGACGGGCCATACGAGCAACCTCGAGGAGCCCGAAGCCTTCAACCGGGCCGTGGCCGACTTCTTCTCCACGGTGGACGCGGGACGCTGGACGCTTCGCGATCCACGCTCGCTGGCCACGAGCACCACAGGAATGGACGACTAGCCCGACGGCGGACCGCGGTCGGCGGTGACGCTGCGTCAGCAGTCGTCGAGGCGATGGACCGTCATGACCGGTCCCGGCTTCTCGTACGCCAAGGGGTAGTAGTTGAAGGAGAAGTCGAATTGGAAGGGCAACTGCTTCTCCCCGGCGCCGAAGGGGTTGGCCCGAAAGACGACTTCTGACTCGCGGTCGAGCGCCTTGTAGAAGGCGACAGCCTCCGGAACGCGCTGCTGGTCGGCGAAGGCGCGCCCGCGCTGGGAGGAGCTCGACACGTACCAGCAGGCCCGCTCGGACCGGTAGACGTCGAGCATCCCCGGGAACAGGGTGATGACGTAGTTCTGGAAGTCGGCCTTCTTCGCCGCGCCCGGGTGCACCTTGCGCAGACGCCGGCTCAGCGCGCCCGTGCGGCGCCATCGCGACCAGCGCTCGGCCGAGACGTCGACTTCAGGCTTGCCACCATCCCGATACCAGCCGCGGGGCACCGCGGGCTCGACCACGATGGTCGTCCGGGGCGGTATGGCGCCCACCATCCACTTGCGCGCCGTCGTCCGAGTGTCCTCCCGCGCGAGCACCATGTCGGAGTGCAGCGAGGTCACGAGGCCCTGGGCGAGCGCCGCCACGGCGATGAACACCGCGAAGGGCACCGGCAGCCGCGCTCGGCGGGCGCCGGCGAGTCGGACCGCCTGCACACCGCCGTAGGCCGCCAGAAGGCAGAGGAGCGGGAAGATGGGAAGCATGTAACGCCCGAAGTAGCGACCCTGGGACCCCATGTAGAGGAAGAACAGGACCGTGGTGGGCACCAGGATCACGGCGGCGCGGCGGTCGCGCACCGCGAGCAGGATCCCGCCTCCCACCGCGAGCGCCAGCGGTACCCAGCCCAGCCCCCAGGTGAGGGTCCAGGCGTAGTACCGAAGGCCGCTCGTCTCCTGCTCGCCGATCAGGGGCTCACGCGCGTTGTAGTCGATGAGGAACTGCATCGCGTCGCGGAAGGTGGAGAAGTCCAGCACCGCGTAGGGGTCGAGGAGCAGGAAGCCCGCGAGCGACGCCACGCCGCCGACGATCAGGCCGACGATCGCGTTGCGCCGGTCGCCGTCGGCGAAGTGGACGATCGCAGCGCCCACGAGAGCGAGGAGGACGATGCCGGCGTTGTACTTCAGCCCGGCGGCGAGGCCGGCGCCGAAGCCGGCCAGTGCGTAGTCGAGAAGCCGGCCGCGACGCAGGACGAGGGCCGCTCCCACCAGCGACAACGAGACGCCCGCGAGCGTGGGGGCGTCGTTGATCGCCTGGTGGGCGTAGAACACGGGCATGTAGGCCACCGCCAGCAGGGCGCCGGCCAGGAGGCCCGTCCAACGGTCGAACAAGCGCGCCCCGGCCCAGTACAGGAGCCCCACCGACGCCGTGCCCAGGAGGGCGGCGACGGTGCGGGCGACCAGGAAGGCCGTCGAAGGATCGTCGGCGTAAGCCGAGCGGACAGCGTCCCCGCCTCGGAACCACACGGCGTAGGCCAGCCCGATGACGTAGGAGAAGCCCGACGGGTTGAGCTGGTAGTGCGGGTTGAGGTCACCCGAGAAGAAGCCGACGGCCTTGGGCACGAAGTGCGCGCGCTCGTCGAGGTTGTAGGTGAACGGCAGGCCCCAGGTGATGCCCCACAGGCGCAGCCCGAGGGCGACGAGCAGCAGGCCGGTGACGGCCAGCGGCCAGCCCCAGCTACGGCTCTTGCGGCGTGAGGACGACCGGGCGGCAGCGCGACGTGCCGCCGGCTCGGGAAGGGTGTCCAACTGCACGTGGGTGAGGCTAGTGCCTCACCCACGCGGACGGACGGCTCAGCCGCGCTTCACGATCTCGCAGTTGACGGTACGGACCTGGTCATTGAAGCCCTTGTTCACCCGGTCGTTGCCGGGGCCGCAGTCGATCGTCGCCGGCCCCTTGGCGTAGGCGTTGACGACGTCATCGCCGACACCGCCCATCACCGTGTTCGGGCCCCTGCCGTGCAGGCGGATCGAGTCGTCGCCGGCCTGCCCGTCGATGCGGTTGCGCCCGGCACCACCCTGCAGGATGTCGTCTCCGTCGCCTCCGAGGATGATGTTCGAGCCGCGGCTGCCGAAGATCGTGTCGTTCCCGGCCCCGCCGTCGAGCGCGTCCGTGCCGAGGCTCGGGCCGCCCGGGAGGCGGTTGCCCCACAGGACGTCGTCGCCCAGGTCGCCGGTCAGCGTGTCGGGCCCGGGGCCGCCGAGCAGCGTGTCGTTTCGCTGCGTGCCCCGGAGCCTGCCGCCAGCCATCGAGTTGGCGGCTCGGGTGACGCCCTTGGCCGAGTCGCGCACGTGCGCGAGCTCCGTGACCGTCTCGCATCCGCGGATGCGGCCCTCGCGCAGATCCTTGGCGTTGGAGATCCCTCCCGGCTTGTCGCGGGGGTTGATGTAGATCGTGTCCGTGCCCGGGCCGCAATCGACCGACTTGACGGCTGAGCCGTTGTTTATGAAGACCGTGTCGTTGCCGTCACCGGCGTCGAGGACGTCGGGGCCCGAGTCCGAATGGACCTGGTCGTTGCCGGGACCGGCGTCGACGGTGTCGGCGCCCGTGCCGCCGTGCATCACGTCGTCGCCTTCGCCTCCGGTGAGGCGATCGGGTGCGGCGCCACCGTCCATCGAGTCGTTGCCGGGACCTCCGTCGAGGATGTCTCGACCGAAGCCGCCGATCAGGCTGTCGGCGCCGAAGCCGCCGACCAGCTCGTCGTCAGCGGAGCCGCCGTCGAGCATGTCGTCGCCGGGGCCGCCGCGCAGGACGTCCGGTCCCGTCTCGCCGAAGAGCTGGTCGGGACCGTCTCCGCCAGACACGCGATCGCGACCGCCGCCGGCGGTCACCGTCTGCCCGGCGGCGCTCTTGACGGTCAGCGTGTCCGGGCCCGGCCCGCCCTTCAACGTGGCGGCGTGCGCAGAGGCCGAGGCGCTCAGGAACAGGGCTGGAATCAGGGCGACGAGAGCCGCGTGCCGGCGAGGAGACATGTCCGGATGATCGGCCCTGACCCCGCTCGGCTTGAAGGAATCTTTGCTTCAGCGGACTATCGGCGCAACGACTACCGGCGGATCGTCTCGCAGCTCGAGCCCGTCTCGTCGATCGGGTCGACGAAGGCGATGTCGGTGCCGGGGCCGCAGTCGATGCGGTCCACGAGGCCGTTGACCGTGTTGATCCGGTCGTCTCCCTCCCCGCCGCTGAGCCGGTTGGAGCCCTGGTTGCCGTACATCGTGTCGTTGCCGGGCCCGCCGTCGAGGACGTCGTCCTCGAAGCCGCCTTCCATCTTGTCGTCGCCCTCGTTGCCGAGCAGCGTGTCCCGGCCGCGACGACCGAAGACCTGGTCCTGGCCCGGACCGCCGTGCAGCACGTCGTCGTCGTTCTCGCCGTCCACGTAGTCGTCCCCGCCGTTGCCGAACAACTCGTCGTTGCCGTCTGACCCGAACACGGAGTCGTTGCCTTCAGTGCCGTAGCGGACGTCGTTGCCACCCGTGCCGCCGATCACCGATGGCGGGGTCTCGTCCACGGCGGGCTGGGGCTCGATCGGGATGACCGTCTCGCAGGAGCTGAGCTCGTCGCGCTCGGGAGCCGTGATCTCGACGTACACCGTGTCGCGACCCGTCGAACAGGAGATGACGTCCGTGCTCTCGTCGGCGGCGTAGATGACGTCGTCTCCCGGCCCGCCGAGGATCGAGTCCTCCCCCGGGCCACCCGTGACCTCGTCCGCGCCCTGGCCGCCGGAGAGGTGATCGTCCTCCGAGCCACCGTCGACCCGGTCTTCGCCCTCCGAGCCGTAGAGCGAGTCGCGGCCTGCCCCGCCCTTGATCGTGTCGTCCCCTTCGCGCCCGAAGACGCCGTCGCCCGCTCGTCCGCCGTCGATGAAGTCGTCGCCGGGCCCGCCGTCCATGCGCTCGGACCCGGTGTTGCCCATCAGGGAGTCGTCGCCTTCGCCGCCGAGGATCATGCGATCGCTGCCGCGACCGCCGTCGATCCGGTCGTCGCCCGGTCCGCCGTCGAGCAGGAGATCGTTGCCCAGGCCGCGCTCGACGATCACGTCGTTACCCTCCCCGCCGCGGATGGTGTCGTCGGCGTCGCCTCCGTCCACGCTGTCGTCACCCGGCCCGGCGTCGATGACGTCGTTGCTCTGCCCGCCGTCAGCGGAGTCGTTGCCCGGTCCCAGCACGATCGTGTCGTTGTTCTCGGCACCGAAGGCCTTGTCATCTCCTTCGCCCGCGTCCATCCGGTCGTTGCCCGCGCCCGCCGAGAGGACGTCATTGCCGGGACCCCCTTCAAGCTGATCGTCGCCGCGACTTCCGCGCAACAGGTCATCGCCGCCCAGGCCGAGGATGCGGTCGGCTCCTCGTGTACCGGAGATCTGGTCGTTTCCCTCCGTGCCCGTGAACAGGGCCAACCCGGCCTGCACGGCGAGCCGGCTCGGACGGGTGCCCGGAAGTTTGACCGTTCGCAGCCGCCGCCCGCTGAAGGCCGACAGGACGCCCACGCTGGAACGCGCCGGATCGGAGACGTAGATGCGGACGCCCTCCGGCGACCAGGCGGCCCAGCCGGGCCCGCCACTGGCGGGCAGACGCTGGCGTACACGCCGGCCGGCAAGGTCCACGAGCACCGCGCGACGGCGCTTGCCGTTGACCGCGGCGCCCGGGGCGACGACCGCGCGGGTGCCGGTCGGAGACACGGCCACGCCACCACCTCCGTTGACACCGAGACCGACGGCCGCGCCGGTGGCCCCCGTGACGGTGTTCAGCGCCACCAGTCGCGAGCGCGGTGGGCCGGCCAGCCGCCTGATTCCCAGCTTCCCCTTGACCCGCCGCTTACGGCGTATCGTCGTCTTCTCGGAGGTCGACACCCAGGCGATCCCCTGCGGATCGATGCCCACCGCGGCCGCGCCGGCAAGAGCGACGCGACGGATGGTCCGGCCGGACGCGAGGTCGAGGATCGCGACACGGCCTCCGCGCAGGACGAGGATCGCCCGCAGGCCCGAAGCGGTCACCGCCAGGTCCAGGGGCGTTCCCGGCGCCGGGTAGGTTCCCACTCGCGCCGTGGTGGCCGTATCGATCACGTCCACCGCGTTCGTTCGGGCGGCCAGCACCCGCCGACCGTCGGGCGTCGCCGCGATCGCCACCGGGACGCCGCCGAGCCCAGCGGCACCCGTCTGGGCCCGCGTGCCGAGGTCGAGCGCCACGACGGACGCGCCAGCCGCGAGGTATGCGCGCGAGCCGTCGGGGGCCGTGGCGGCGGCCCGCACGGGGCCGGGCATCCCTATGCGGGCACTCACCAGATTGGAGCGGACGTCGACCAGCGCGGCCTGGTCGTCGCCCGTGGAGACCACCACGACCCGCGCCGAGGCGGTCGCAGCGAGCAGCAGGACGAGAGCGAGGCCCACGCTCACGGTGAGCAGTAGGTGCCTGGCCGTCATCGGACCTCGAACCCACTGGTCGCCCCAAGGTTGCGGGCGAGGGGTCTGCTGTGCTCCGGCATGCTCGGCCCGACGATAGATCAGCCCGGGTGTCCGGCCCGCGCCTGCAGTGATCCGTGCACTTTGGTGTTTGGCACGCTTCCGCTCCGGAGATTTCCCGGTCATGCAGCGGATCGTGATGGCGGCCAAGGCAGGAGAGGACCAGGACTGGCTTGCGGACGCCACGGCCGAGCTGGCGCAGCAGACGGGCGCCGTGGTGTCCGTGGTCAGCTTGGACGGCCTCGACGTCGAGGCGCTTTCACCCACTCCCCGGACGGAGTTCACGGCCGTCGCCCGCAGCGCGGTGGCCGCGGCGGTCGCTCGGCTCACCGAGCGGGGGATACAGGCGGATGGCGAAGTGCGGTCCGGTCTCGTCACCCGGGGGATCCTGGTCTTCGCCGAAGAAGTCAACGCGGACCTCATCGTGTGCGGTGGCAGCACGAAGAGCGAGATGGCCCGGCGTGTGCTGGGCAGCGTCCCCGTCGAGCTGATCAGCCGCGCGCGGCGGCCGGTGCTCGTCGTGACGCCGCCATGAGCCGAGCCTGAATCGCCACACGAAATCGAGAGAGGGGGACGCTGATGGCAACTGCCGCAGGCGCAGGCGCAGGGGACAAGGGGATCAGGAGCGGGCCGTTCGCGACCAAGCCGATCGAAGCGCTCGTGGGCGACACACAGAAGGAGGGCCAGTCGCTCAAGCGGGAGGTCGGGCTGCTCGACCTTACCGCGCTCGGCCTGGGCGCGATCATCGGCACCGGCATCTTCGTGATCATCGGCGAGGCGATCGGCGAGACCGGACCGAGCATCATCCTGGCCTTCATCCTGGCCGGTGTCACCTGCGCGTTCTCGGCGCTCTCCTACGCCGAGCTCGCCTCGAGCATCCCGGTGGCCGGCAGCGCGTACACCTACTCCTACGCGACGATGGGCGAGCTCATCGCGTGGATCATCGGTTGGGACCTGATCCTCGAATACTCCGTCTCCGTGGCGGCCGTCGCCGTCGGCTGGGGGCAGTACCTCAACGCCCTGCTGGACTCCGCGCTCGGCATCACGCTGCCCGAATCCCTGTCGTCGCCCCCCGGCGACGGAGGCGTCGTGAACCTTCCGGCCGCCTTCCTGGTGCTCGCGGTCACCGCGCTTTTGATCGTCGGCATCCGCGAGAGCGCACGCGCCAACACGATCATGGTGTTCGTCAAGGTCGGCATCCTGGCGCTCTTCATCGCCCTGTCCTTCACGGCGTTCGATTCGGGCAACCTCAAGCCCTTCACCACGAACGGCACGGACGGCATCGTGACCGCCGCCTCACTCATCTTCTTCGCGTACATCGGCTTCGATGCCATCTCGACCTCGGGCGAGGAGACCAAGAACCCCGGCCGCGACCTGCCGATCGCCATCATCGGCTCGCTCCTGATCGCCACGATCCTCTACTGCCTCGTAGCTCTCGGCGCGGCCGGCGCTCTGCCGTTCGACCAGCTCAAGGGCGTCGAAGCCCCGCTGGCCAGCGTGCTCGACGACGGCGCG
>Ga0136618_10000224_pt1 | contig 17646 bp, 15 predicted proteins | sample AntDrymUQ3302106_2_FD_104805 | JGI IMG/M metagenome (GOLD analysis project Ga0136618, IMG submission 104805) | Polar desert sand microbial communities from Dry Valleys, Antarctica - metaG UQ330 (21.06) | ecosystem: Environmental > Terrestrial > Soil > Desert | place: Antarctica: Dry Valley... | reverse complement strand
GGGTGGCTGGCGATCCCTGTGACGTCACTGCGAACTGATGTTCGCGCGGCTGGATCAGTTCGGGCGCCACACCCTCCGTCGGGCACAATCCACTGCTAGGCAAGCAACTCTCCTCCTTCAATTCCAGCACTGGCTAGGCCGAATACCAGGATTACAAGCCCGCTGCGCCGTTTCTTGAGCGCCTGCGTTGGAGTGTCGAGCAAGGGATCAAGAGTTCTCCCTACTCAAAATTGAGCCCGCGTTTTAGGTCGGCTCTGTATCCGACCGACACTCATGGTGCTCTCTACCGGCTCATCTTCGGCGGCCTTATGCCGCAAGACGTCGATGCCGAGACGGCTGGCTTTATTGCCTCAGCCGACAGAGGAGGTAAGTAGGTTGCCCGCAGTTGATTTCAGCTGGCAGGAGACGCTACCGACGTGGGCCGACACGCCGTCTCCTTTCTGCGTGGCTTGCGGCACCCATAGCTGTGGACAGGCCTTCATTAACTTCATTAGCGACGTAGAGGTTAGGTCGCCAGGTGGAGCAGTCTTGGACTATACGGCGGGATATATGTGTTGGAAATGCACGAAGGCGATGGTGCACACACTTCCCGGCATAGTTCCTGGATCCGAAGTGGCCAAAGCCAGGCGGCAGGCCGAAAAACTGGCAGTCGAGAGCGAGAAGCTGCGAGCCGAGGCAGAGGCTTGGCAGCGCGTTGATGAATTTTTCGCGCAGTTCAAGCTGTAAGCTCATGCCCGCGATCGAAATCTAGGAGGGCCAAAGTGGCGCGCAAGGTTGTCGAGACATTCGTGAGCGACCTGAGCGGGGAGGAAATCAAAGAGGCCGATGCCTGGATCATGGAGCTGAAGGCCAATGGTGCTGGCAGACCCTCTCACCGCCTAGACCTGAGCACAGCGGAAGCAGAGGCCTTCACGAGCAAGGTGGAGAAGATCGCCTACCGAGGCAGGCAGCCGGGTGCAAAGAACAAGCCTAGAGAAGCAAAGCCCGATCCCAAGTGATCTACTGAGGGACGTGGCGCAGGGGCTGGTTCGTCACGCGCAGGCGTAGCGAGTAGATCGCAGTTTCGTTCGGCAGCTTTATGAAGAGGCTCACGTCATAGCTGCCAGCAGCCGGAACCTGCCACGTCGCGTTCTTGCCAGGGCCTAGCTCAACAGCTTCACTCAGTCCGGCTCTGACCCGGACAACATCGTACGGACGCGGTAGCTTAAAAACCACTGTCTCTCTTTCTCTGACGAGCGCAAGAGGGGCAGGCCCAGGTCTTCCGTCCGCCTGCCAACATCTCGCCCTACAACCGCCGCCCGAGTTGAACTTGAGTGGTACGGCACCCTGCGCAGTAGCCAAGAACGGCTCTAGCGGCCTACGAGGAGTAGCGCCCGCCTGAGCAAAGGGAAGAAGTACTCCTGCCAGTGCGAAGAGCAGTACGAGGCTGCGTCTCATTGCGCACACAGTGCCAAACATTCGTGCTCCCCGCTAGACCCGGAGCAGTTTCCAAAAAAGTTGACAAACAGCCCCCTTGCCGCTCTCTAGCTCTCCCTCTCTCTAACTAGAAATAGCCGTTTTAGCAGGTCTTTCTTGCAGTGCCGGGGGAGGGAGTCGAACCCTCACGGCCCGAAGGCCACCCGATTTTAAGTCGAGCGCGTCTGACCGGTTCCGCCACCCCGGCGGATGACCCAGTCTATGACCCGCGCCGGAGGAAAATGAGAATCGGCGGGCGAAGCCTTAGGGATCCTGGCAGTGCAGGCTTGCCTGGCCACTTGCTGCGAATAACAGGGGCCAGCCATGAGTCTACGAGCCGGGTCCCAGCAGGTCCGGCGGGAAGCGCTCCGGCCCCTTGTACCGGTGCTCGTCGATGAAAGCCGAGAACGCCTCCTCGTCGAACTCCGTGCACTTCGCGAGGTAGCCGCGACCGTTGTCGGTCGTACCCCCCGTCCGCTCCGGCGCCGTCCAGGCCGTCAACGCGATCGTGTTCTTCGGCGTGAGCGTGGGCAAGGGCGCGACGAGGAGCCCATTTTCGTCCCTGTCGTAGAGCTCCCGGATCTGCGCGACCGTCTCGGCCGAGACACTCGGTCCGTAGTGGATGACGATGCCGCCATGCTCGAGGTTGTGCACGGATCGGATCAGGGCCACGGGCGAGTCGTAGAAGCCCCAGATCGCAGGCCCCGGGTGGTGCGGCCCACTCGTCGGCGGCGCAGAGTTCCATTTCGGCTTCGCGTTCAGGTTCTGGAGGTGCGTGCCGTCTTGGTCGGGGAAGCTCTGCAGCGTGCAACCTGCGTCCTGAAGCGTCTGCCGCTCGTCCGGGGAGTTGCTCGACAGAAAAGTGGCGCCCAGGATGAGCGCCGCCGCAACGAGAGCCGCGCCTAGCCCGAGGAGAAGGTTCCGGCGCCGGCGCGCGGCAACGGCAGGATCGATCTGCGTTTGTCGCCGTTGCGGCGACTGCGGACGTCTCGGCGGATTGGGAACACGATCTTTGCGGGCCATTTCGGCGGCGACTGTACCAGTCGCACCGGAGGTTCCCGCTGTCGTCCGACGGCAGCTCTACCGTTCGTTGGCCCGTGATCTATCTGGCGCTCATCATCGGACTGGCGCTCATCATCGGACTCGCTCTCGGCGCGCTCGCTGTGTGGTTGTTCTTGTCGCGCCGACTCGTGGAACGCGAGCGTGAGCTCTCGACGACGCGAGCGGAGCTCGACGTTGAGCGACGGAGCTTCGACCACAAGGTCGTGCACGCCGTGCAGGCTGCCTCGACCGAGGCCTTCAGGGCGAACAACACCGCCTTCCTGGAGCTGGCCGAGACGAAGCTGAGTAGTTACGTCCGTCCGCTGAAGGAGTCGCTCGAGAGGGTCGACGGCCAGGTGCGAACGCTCGAGCAGGCGCGTCAACACGCCTTCGGAGCGCTGAAGCAGGAACTGACCTCGCTTCACGAGGGACAGGAGCGGCTTCGGAGCGAGACCGGCAACCTGGTCACGGCACTGCGTGCGCCTCACGTTCGCGGCCGCTGGGGCGAGGTTCAGCTGAAGCGCGTCGTCGAGGCGGCAGGAATGTTGGAGCATTGCGACTTCGTCCTGCAATCGACGACGCGGGACGACGAGGGAGCGCTCCTGCGCCCCGACCTGATCGTCCGGCTCCCGGGCGGGAAGCAGGTGGTCGTGGACGCGAAGGTGCCGCTCTCGGCCTACCTCGACGCGTGTGGTGCGGAGGATCCCGACGCGCGCCGCGGTCACCTCGAAAATCACGCCCGCCAGCTCCGCGATCACGTGGGCAAGCTGGCTGTGAAGTCGTACTGGAAGCAGTTCGAGCCATCCCCGGACTTCGTGATCATGTTCCTCCCTGACGAGGCCTTCCTCCGGGCTGCACAAGAGCACGACTCCTCTATCACCGAGGATTCCTGGCGGATGAACGTGATTCCGGCATCTCCCACGAACCTTTTCGCGCTGTTGCGAACGGTGGCGGCGACCTGGCGGGAGGAGACGGTCGCCGAAAGTGCACGCGAGGTGCACGCGCTCGGCCAGCAGCTCTGCGACCGACTGAGCACGCTGGCCGGCCACGCCGACCAGCTGGGCCGCAGCCTCACGAGCGCGGTCGGGCACTACAACAAGACGGTTGCGACGCTCGAGACCCGGGTGCTCGTGACCGGGCGGAAGCTGCAGGAACACGGCATGACCGGGGAGCGGCTTCCCGAGCTCGCCCAGCTCGAGTCGCAGACCCGTCGGGTGCAGGCACCCGAGCTCTTGGCGTCAGCCGACGAAGACGCTCGCGAGCAGCGCCAGTCGCAGCTCGACCTCGCGCCCCGCGCGCTCGACGCCGCCTGACGCGCCGGCCGAGCTAGAAGCCCGAGCTAGAAACGGAGCACCGCTCCGATCCCTTCGACAGGGTCGAGATCCTGTCGATGCTCGACCGCCCAGACGTTGCCGCCGTTCGCGAGCGTGAGCCGGACGGCGAGGTCGAGGCCGTCGTCGCGCGGCTCCGGCGTCGTCCCGTCGAGTGGGCACGCGCGGGCCTCCAACGATGCCCGCCCGCACGCCGGGCATCGGAACGCATCCTTCGCGACGCCCTCCTGGTAGAGCAGCGTGTCGATACGCGCGTCCGAGGCCGCCTCGAGCGTCTCCTGCCAGCCCGATGCACCCCGCCCGCCGCGACCGACCTCCTCCCGCCAGCGATCCACGAGCTGGCTCTCGCACTTCTCCCGCCACCCTTCGAGGAGGGGTTCGATCACCTCCTGGAGCTCCGACGGACCGGCGTGTTGCTCGGCGGTCGCCCAACCGACGATCGCGTCGGAGACATCCGACGCCAGCACCTCGCTGAACTCGTGGCGCACATCGTCCGAGCAGACGACGACGATTCGCGGACGCCCCTGCCGGCGGAAGAGCTGCTCCAGCTCCGCCGCGACGTTCTTGTAGTGCTCGTGGGCCGCGTTGTCCACATGTCCCTGCGAGCGTGCTTGCGACCAACCACCCTGATCGTGGCGGTTGGGCGCAACCTCGGTCCGGTCTGCGATGTCGGCGAGCCGACCGCCCCTGAGCGCGAGCAGCCGCCCTACCTCCCGGTTGACGACGACGACGAGCGCTCCCTCCCCCCGTCCCACCAGGGGCACGAGCGGCGCGAGCAGGAAGTCGTCGGCGACGCGAATCGTGTCCGGTACGGGCATCGGGAGCGGAAGTGTGTTCCAGGCGTTGTCGAGCCCCGCGGAGAAGACAGCGAGACCGAGGGCGCCGTCGCGGTCGAAGTCGGCGTCGAAGAACTGCTCCAGCCGCTCGAAGTCGGCCTTCAGGCCCTGCCGGACCTCGTGGGTCAGATCGTCCCTCGTCGCGCCGTGGGACTTTGCGCCCGCATCGAGCAGCGAGCGCACCCGTGTCGCGAGCTCCCGCGCCGTCGGCGTCAGGCCCGGATCGAGATCCAGGTAGAGGCTGATCGCGCAGCCGTTCTGCGCCCGGAAGCTCGCGAGCTCCCGCAGCGCGTCCAAGTTCACCGTCGTCGCCATTCGAACCTTTCTCTCGGACTGCGTTCGATTCTAAGATCTTCTAACACGACGCCTCGTCAGGGTGCGATGGGTGGTGCGAGGCAAGGACGCAGGGAGCGTCCAGATGAGACATCTGGACGCAACGGACGACGCCGCGTCGCGCCGCCCAGCGTGCCCCTGCCGCTCAGGGTTTCATTGTGTTAGAGGCTGTAAGCCTCGACACGAGGCTAGATGCCTCGATGCGCGTCGCGACGGTCCGCCACGGGACCCGATCGATCGACGGGCTGGTGGAGCCCGCTCACCCCGACTCGCTCGCGGCGGCCGGGATCAATTACCGGCACAGGAGCCGACTGGGCGAGCTCCGCCGCGATCGCTGACTGCCAGTCTGGGGTCGTCATGCGTGCCGCGTAGCTGCGAAAGGCTGCGACGCGGATGCAGCCGAAGCGATCCTCACCAGGCTCGCCAGCGAGCCTGCCGCCAGCTCGAGCGAGCCTTCATGTGCGCAGGACGCTCTGGCCGCGCTGCCACCGACCTGATCGCAAAACTGCTCCACGCGCAAGGCCACGAGGTCACGCACCTGCTCAGCTCGACGCGGCGGAACCGCACGCACCGTGGGTAATCGCCGAGCATCGCGACGGCACCTCTTTCTCTGCGGCGAACGGTGGGTTAGCAGGAACACCGAGGAGGGCCGATTCGTTTTCTATGGTGAGACCAGAGACCAATCCGAGAAACGAGGGCGAAGACCAGTGAGCGACGTTCGGAACGTGATCATCATCGGCGGCGGGCCTGCGGGCTACACGGCGGCGCTGTACGCCGCCCGCGCCAACATGAGGCCGCTCTTGATCGAGGGATTCCAGTGGGGCGGCCAGCTGATGATCACGAGCGACGTCGAGAACTATCCCGGCTATCCGAGCGGGGTGATGGGACCCGAGATGATGCGGGAGTTCCGCGAGCAGGCAGGGCGCTTCGGCACGGAGTTCGTCACCGACGACATCACCCGGATCGACTTGTCGCAGCGGCCGTTCAAGGTCTACGTCGAAGACACGGAGTACGTGGCCGAGACGATCATCGTGGCGACGGGTGCGACCGCTCGGCAGCTTGGCCTGGAGTCCGAACGTGACCTGCAAGGGCGCGGCGTCACCTACTGCGCCACCTGCGACGGCTCCTTCTACCGCGAGCGTGAGGTCGTTGTGGCAGGCGGCGGCGACTCTGCGATGGAGGAGGCGCTCTTCCTGACGAAGTTCGCCTCGAAGGTCACGATCGTCCACCGGCGCGACACCTTTCGAGCCTCGCCGATCATGGTCGACCGCGCGCAGGCCCATCCCAAGATCGAGATCCTGACGCCATACGTCGTCGAAGAGGTGCTGGGCGTGGCGGAAAACAAGCTGACGGGCCTCCGGCTGCGGAACGTCGACACAGACGAGGTCGTCGACCACCGCACCGACGGGCTCTTCGTCGCGATCGGTCACGACCCCACCACGAAGCTGTTCGTGGATTGGCTCGACCACGACGACTCCGGCTACCTGATCACACGAGGCAAGACCACGGAGACGAATATCCCGGGCGTCTTTGCAGCAGGGGACGTGCAAGACCACGTCTACCGTCAGGCGATCACCGCCGCAGGTTCCGGCTGTATGGCCGCGCTCGACGCCGAGCGGTTCCTCGCCGACCTGGAGGGGCATCCGGAGGAGGCCCTGACGGCACCGCGCGAGCAGGCGGCGCCAGCGTAGAACCGGTGGCTCGTTGGCCTTCCGGCCGACCAGGCGACTACCCTCCCGGCGGTGGCTCGCGGGGCGCATTGGATCGACCTGCTCGACCCGACGGCTGAGGAGCTCGCGGCTGAGACCCCCATCGAGCTTCACGAGCAAGCGACCAGGCACCTCCTCGATCCCCTGCGGCCCGAGCGGCTGCCTCGGCCGAGAATCGAGTCGTCCCCTGACCACGTCCTCGGCGTGCTCCTCGTCGCTGTCGCTGTCGAGGAGGAGGATCGTGTCTTCTACCAGGAGGTCGACTTCGTCGCCACGTCCGAGACGATTCTCACCGTGCGTAAGACGCCTCCGGGTGAGGAGCCGTTCTCGATCGATGCGGTGCACGAGGCGTGCGAGGCCCACGGATCTCCTTCGACCGGGCTCGTCATCTACCACCTGATCGACGAGGTCGCCGAGCGCTACCTCAATCTGATCGACAGCCTCGGCTCCGAGATCGACGAGCTCGAGGAGGGAATCGAGTCGTGGGCGAACGAGCGGATCCGTCGCCGGCTGGCCGAGCTGCGGGAGGACGTGCTGGTCATACGGCGCACCCTTGCCCCGACCCGGGACGCGGTCCGGCGTCTCGTCGACGGCCGGGTCGAGCTCGCGGGCGAGGATCCGTTCGGGCGCGGGCTCCAGCTCTACTTCGGGGAAGCCCACGACAAGCTGCTTCGGGCGACCGACGGTCTCGACATCGCTCGCGAGCTCGTCTCGAGTGCCCGTGACTACCACCAGTCGAAGATCGCGCAGGAACAGAACGATGTCGTCAGGAAGCTCGCCGTGGTTGCGTCGCTGCTGCTCGTGCCCACGTTCATCGTCGGCAACTACGGCCAGAACTTCGACCACATGCCCGAGCTCGGCTGGAAGCTCGGCTATGCCTTCTCCTGGGGGATCATCGCCCTCACGACCCTCCTGCAGCTCGCCTTCTACCGGTGGCGGCGCTGGATCTGAGACGAGGCCTCGTCGGTACCCTGCCGAGGTGCCGTTCTTCATCTGTCCGAACTGCAAGGACCGCTCGATCGACAACGACGGCCGGCAGGGGCTGCTGCAGCAGGCGGTCTCGTGTGAGCGCTGCGGATTCGGATTCCTCTTCGAGCTGATGGACGACTACTACCCCGGGCCGAACGCGGGCCTGATCGCCTGCGACCGTGGCGGTCGCATCCTGGCGGCCGGCCGCGGAGTCTTCGAGCTGACGGGGTACCAGGAACGGGATCTGATGGGCCGAGACGTCGTCGAGGCGTTCGCTCTCGGCGGCTTCGAACGGGAACAGAATCCTGTCGCGATCGCGCTCGAGTGGGGCGTCCGGCGGCTGGGAGAGGAGCTCGAGCTGCGCTCGCGCGCCGGCAACGTCAAGCCCGTTCGCGCGGACATCTTCCCGGCCTACGACAACGACGGCGGCCTGCTCGTCTCGCTCTCGCCCCGCTAAGAGCTCATTTCAGAATGACGCTTCGGCGGCGGGGTCCGCTGGGCGGCGCGAGCGCAAGAACGCAGGGAGCCTCGACAGCAGCGCTATCGAGGGACCGGGATGCCGCGATCGTGCCGCACAGCGTGGCCCGCCGGCTCAAGGCTTCACTTTGAATAAGCTCTAAGCCTCAGCAAGCGGGAGCGCGGTGCCTACGGCCGGCCGCGGATCGCCCAGGCCGACGCGCTCAAGGTGAACGGCCCGGCAGGATCGCCGAGGCGGCGGCGGCACTCGTCGTGCAAACTCTCCTGCCCCGCGTCGTTGAGCGAGCTGTAGAACGCACCGACCGGTCCGGCAGCGGTCTGGAGCGGTATCCAGAAGTCGTCGAACCCCTCGTACTCCATCGTCACGGGAAGCAGGTCGGTCCGGACGTCTTCCAGACCGGCTCCGTCGGCCAGCCCCTGCAGCTCCTCCCGCGTGCGATATGGCAGCTTGGCGTCCCCGCTCTGACCGGCTTCGCCCTGCACGGCTGCCGCTGCGGCCCAGAAGATGCCCAGCATCTCCATCTCACCCGCCGCCCACATGCTGAAGGCGACCAGGCCACCTGTGCGGACGACGCGTCGCATCTCCCCCACGCCAGCAGCGGCATCGCGCATGAAGCTGACGACGAGCTGCGAGAGGGCAGCATCGAACGAACCGTCCGCGAACGGCAGGCTCTCCGCGGCCCCTACCTGCACGTCAGCCCCAGGGACGCGCGTCCGGCAGACCTCGACGAACCCTTCGGCCGGATCGACCGCCGACAACCCTTCGAGGCCGGCACGAGCGGCGAGAACAGTCGTCAGCGCGCCCGGCCCGCAACCGACATCGAGGACTCGCATGGGGCCGTCGATGCCTGCGAAATCGGCGAAAGCAGGAGCGAGGCGCGCGGAGTAACGGCCCATGAACCGGTCATACGACGCCCCCGAGACGGCGAAAGAAGAACGACCACCGCCGGTCGGGGCTGCCTGCATCGGCTTATCCTAGAGCGCTAATCGACGACGACACGGCTCGACGGGCAAAGGTCGTTGACGACGCAGAGCTCACACAGCGGCCTCCGCGCGAGGCAGACGCGCCGTCCGTGCCAGATCAGCAGGTGCGGGAAGCGCCCCCAGTCGGAACGGGACACGAGCTTGATCAGGTCGCGCTCGATTCGCACTGGATCCTCCTGCTTGGTGAGGCCGAGCCGTTGCGCGAGGCGGCGGACGTGCGTGTCGACGACGACCCCCTGCGGACTGCCGAGCTCTGCCGCGACCACGTTCGCGGTCTTCCGCGCGACCCCGGGTAGGCGCTGTAGCTCCGGCAGCGTCCGCGGCACCTGTCCGTCGAACTCCTCGAGCAGGACGCGGGCCGTGCCGCGGAGCGACTTCGCCTTCTGGCGGAAAAACCCGGTCGCGTAGATGTCGCGCTCGAGCTCCTCCTGCGGCACCGCCAGATAGTCCTCCAGCCGTCCGTACTTCTCGAAGAGGTGTTGGGTGACGCGATTAACATTCACGTCTGTTGTCTGTGCCGACAACATAACGGAGAAGAGGAGCTCGAGATCGCTCCTGAAGCGGAGCGCGATCCGGGCGTCGGCGTGCTCCGCCGCGAGCCGCGCGATGATCGGCCGGATCCGGTCTCGTCTGCGCCCGACGCGGCGCCGTGCCTCGCCGACGAAGCTACGCGCCACGCAGCGATTCGAAGTAGGCCGTGACCTCGACGGGATCGGGTGGCTGCTCGAGCCACCCGGCCAACTCATCGGCGGTCGCCCATTGCGTCGCGCGGATCGCGGTGGCGCCAGCTTCGGCGTCGTACTCGGTCGCACGGTGCTCGACGGCAGGGCCGAGGAGCAGCCAGAAGGCTCCGCGCCTGCCCTCGTATGGCATGCCGACGCTTCCGGCGTTCACAAGCCGCGTGCCTCCAGCGCTCCGGTCGAACTGGACGTGCGTGTGGCCGCAGACGACGAGGCGCTCGTGGACGTCGTCCAGCACCTCGACGAGGTCCTCTTCCGGTGTGATGCGCGTGACGATCTCCTCGTCCGAGCGCGGTGTGGCGTGGCAGAAGAGGACGCTGCCGAGCCCGTCGAGCTCGAGTGACAGCGTCAGCGGCCAGTCCCGCAGCAGCGTGAGTCGATCCGGGCCGAGTCGCTCGGCGCACCACGCGGCGCCGTGCTCCTCCTCGGCGACGAGCACGGCACGGTCTGCGTTTCCCCGGACGAAGCGCACACGATCGCCCAGAGTGACGAGCAGATCCAGGCACTCCGCGGGCATCGGGCCGGAGACCGCGTCGCCGGCAACGACGATGAGCTCGGCGGCAGCCACATCCGGCTCGGCGAGCACCGCCTCGAGCGCCGGGAGATTCCCGTGCACATCGGCGAGAACCGCAACGTCCCTCACCGCTGGAGCCCCGGGCCTGCGCAGACGACGCCGAGCACTGGGCATCCCGCGCAGATGAACTCACTCGGTGTCGGCCTGAACTCTCCCGCACGGATGCGGGCGATCGCCTCCGACAGCTCGGCCTCGAGGGCCGGCAGCTCCGTGCGCAGGAACGTCCGGGAGCTGACCGCATCGTCACGCTCGAGAAACTGGTAGACGACCTCGACCTCCTCTGCGCCGGCGCGGAAGAGAGCAAGGGCGTAGACGAGCCGCTGGAGCCGGTAGTCGGCCTCGACGATCTCGCCCGCCGATCCTTCCGCGAGCGAGTTGGTCTTGTAGTCGAGGACGAGCGCGCGGTCACCCGCGCGGTGCAGGACGTCCAGGCGACCGTGAAGCAGAACGCCGTCGTGCTCGAAGGCGAACGGACGCTCGGGCTGCACGCCCGCCAGCTCGCCTACCCGGCGGGCGAGATCGGAGCCGCAGTAGGTCTCGACGAAGCCGGCGATCCGCGCCAGCTCCTCGTCGGTGACGGCCGGATACCAGGCTCGCACCTGCTCGACGTCGGGCGGCACCGCCGCCGCGAAGTCGACGAGCTCGAGCAACCGGTGGACCGCGTCGCCGATCTCCGTCGCGGCCATCCCGGCGGCGCCGAGCACCATCCCTCCGGCGTCGGCAGGCTGCATGCCTGCGACGCGCTCGGCGTAGTAGCGGTACGAGCAGCGCTCGAAGAGCGCCAGCGCGCTGTAGGACAGCCTGCGCACGTCGTGCAGCGGTGCCTCGGGGAGCGGCGCGATCGGCACGAGCGCGGGGGCAGGCGCAGGCAGTAGCGGCAGCTGGTCGCTGTCGAACAGCGCCAACTGACCCTCTTCCTGCGGCACTGCCGCGATCTCCACTCCAGCGGGCTCCGGCTCGCCGCGGTCGAGCCGGACGAGCACCCTCGCCCCGTCGCGCTCGAGCTCGACTGGAACTCCGTCGGAGGCGGCCAGCTCGGCCGCGCAATCGAGCCGCGCGAGTACCCAGCCGATAGGCGTCTTCTCGTCGATCGAGGGGCCGGCGGGCGCGAGGTCGATCGAGCCCGAGACGATCAACCGGTCGATCGCCCGGGTCATTGCCACGTAGTAGAGGCGCAGGCGCTCTGCCTCTTCCTCGCGCTTCCGCGCCTCCGTCACATCGGCGTACTCGAAGGCGGCGTGCCGCTTGCCGGTGATCGGGTCGGCGACGCGGAAGCCGAAGCGCCCATCCGCCAGACAGAGGATCTCGTCCGCGGAGGGGACGGCGCGATCGCGGCCGGCGTCGGCCACCACGACGACCTTGAACTCGAGACCCTTCGCGCCGTGGATCGTCAGCAGCCGGACGGCGTCGGCACCCTCCTCCTCGGCGACCGCGTCCCGCTCGACCGCGCCGACGGCGTCCTGCTCGGCGACGAAGCGCACGAAGCCCTCCACGTCGGGACCCCGCAGCTCCTCGTAGGAGCGCGCGAGGCGGGCGAGCTTGCGCAGGTTCGCGTACCGGCGGCGTCCGTCAGGGTGGGCGAGGACGGCGAGGTCGTAGTCGTGGTCGGCTACGACGCGCTCGCACAGCCGCTCGAGCGACAGCCGCGCGGAGGCCTCCACCAGCCTGTCGTAGCGCTGGCGAAAGGCTCGCAGCAGGCGCTCGTCCTCGTTCGTCAGGTCAGTTGGGACGCTCCGCTCGAGGCCGGTGAAGATCGGCCGGCGGCCGGCCGCGCGGCGGAGGAGCAGGAGCGCGTCGTTCGAGACTCCGACGAAGGGCGAGGCGAGCACGCTCACGAGCGCCTCGTCGTCGTAGCGGTTGTGGAGTAGGCGCAGGTAGGAGAGCAGGTCGACAACCTGCTGCTGGCCGAAGTATCCGCGGCCGGTGGCGCGATAGGTCGGCAGCCCAAGAGCGCGCAACTCCTCCTCGTACCACTCGGCATCGGTGCCTGCGGCGAACAGCAGGACGATCTCGCCGGCCGTCGCCGCGCCTGTGTCGACGAGCTCACGGACGCGCCGCGCGACGTGCCGTGCCTCGGCGCGCCGCCAGTGCAGGCCGCTGCCAGCGAACGCAGACTTGTCCGTGACGAGCAGCTCGACGGGGATCCCGAAGACGGGGTCGGGAAACTCCCCAGAGGCGGCGAGGGGCTGAAAGTCGTCGCCGAACGCTGTCGCGAACAGGTGGTTGACGACCCGTAGCACCTCTGGTCGCGAGCGGTAGTTGCGGGTCAACGGCAGCAGGGTCTCCGCCGCTCCGCGGCGTTCCCGGAAGACCTCGACGTCGGCGTGCCGGAAGCCGTAGATCGACTGGAACTCGTCGCCGACAAAGAACCGCTCGGTGTCCGGGGCGCTGAGGAGGTCGACGAGCTCGCACTGGAGCCGGTTCGTGTCCTGGAACTCGTCCACCATGGTTGCCCGGAAGCGGAGTTGCTCCCGCTCCCGCAGCGCCCGGTCGTCACGAAGTAGATCGCGGGCGCGCAGCTGCAAGTCCTCGAAATCGAGCGCGGACTCGCGATTCTTCGCCGCTGCGTACGCGTCGCCGAAACGGTGGAGCAGCTCCTGGAGGAGCGTGCGGTCGCGCAGCGCCAGCTCGTCGAGCGCCGCCTGCTCCACCGCCTTCCGCGCCTCCTCGTACGCGGCCGCGCGCTCGCCGCGGGCGCGCAAGCCACTGAGGTCGAGCAGGCGCTCGGGCAGCTGTGCCTCGTCCGCGAGCGCGAGCGCCTGGGTGGCCGCCGCTCGCGCCGCCTCGGTCGTACCCGCGTCGGCCACGAGGGCTTGCGCCGCCTCGACGAGCTCCGCGAGCCTCGACTCGATTCCGCGGCGCACGCCCAGCTCGAGCTGGAGCTCGCGGCCCGCTGAGCGGAGCGTCTCGTAGACGCTCGTCAGCATCCGGCGCAGGCCGGCAGCGCCGTAGGTCGCGAGTAGCTGCAGCCGCTCCGGCTGCTCGGTCGCGCAGAACTCCGTCAGGGCGAGCTCGAACGCCTCACCTCGGATCACGCGCCCCTGGCTGTCGTCGAGGACGCGAAAGCGCGGGTCGAGGCCCGCGGCGAACGGGTGTGCCTTCAGGAGCCGCAGGCAAAAGCCGTGGATCGTCGAGATCCAGGCACCGTCGAGCCCCCGCGCGAGATCGTGCCGCCCGAGCTCGTCCAGCCTCGAACGGATCCGGCCGCCGAGCTCGGCGGCGGCGCGGTCGGTGTAGGTGATGACGAGCAGCGACTCGAGATCGAGCCCGCGCTCGCAGACGGCCTCGATGAACCGCTCCACGAGCACCGTCGTCTTGCCGGTTCCCGCGCCGGCCGAGACGAAGACCTCACCACGCGCGTCGATGGCCGCGACCTGCTGCTCGTTCGGCGCCCGGCGCTCGCTCTTCTCCACGACGGCGCTCATGCTCTGCGGATCCGGCACATGCGCCAGAGGTCACACCAGGCGGGACAGTCGCCCCCCTTTGGATCGTGACGAACATCGCCGGCCCTGATTCGCTGGGCGAAGCCACGGGCCAGCTCCTGCGCACCCTCGACTCGGCTCCAGAACTCGTCCTCGCCGAGGTAGTCGTTCTTCGCGAAGCCGGGAATCCCGTCGTCCTTCGCCTCGAGCCGCAGCAATCCCCTTGGTCGCCGCTCGCCCGCGAGCGGCCGGTACAGGCCGCCCAGCGGCTCGATCCCGACGAGGTCGCGGAGGACGAGCATGTACAGCGGGATCTGGAGGCGGAGCTCCTTCTCGATCTCGACGGCTGAGTGACCCGTGCGGCCGGACTTGTAGTCCTGGACGATCCCGCGGGCGCTCGCCGGGTCGATGTCGATGCGATCGATCTTGCCCGAGAGGGTGACCCCGTCGCCCAGGTCGAGGCCGCGTTGAAGCTCGGGCGCGGAACGCTCCGAGCCGAACGACACCTCGAACCGGCGGGGTGCGAGGGGCAGCCCCGAGGCTGCCTCGTCGCGGACGAACTGCTCGAGATCGCGCCGCAAGCTCTGCTCGAGCTCGCGCCGCTCGAGCTCGGTCATCTCCATCTTCACGCCTGCGAGCGCGCCTTCCAGGCATTCCCGCAGGAAGGCAAGGGCGTCGTCGAGGCGTGATTCCTCGACCCGGTCGCTGCCGATCGCCCTGGGCAGACCGACGAAGAAGCGGTTCAGCGCCGTGTGTGCGACAGACCCGCGCATCATCGCGTCGACGCGTCGGTCGATCTGCTTCGGATCGATCAGCCGGTCGAAGAACCATGCCGAGGAGCAGTCCGCGAAGCGCTCGAGCTCGGTGACGTTGAAGGTGCCGCGTGCCGCAAGCTCCGCGAGCACGCGCGGATGACGGAGCACCGTGTCGCGCCGAAAGGCAGCCAGGGCGCGGTCGAGACGCCGCCTCCAACCATTGGCTGCGGCGAGCGCGTCGGCCTCGTCCGGGTCCGTCGCGGCCAGGTGTGCGAGCGCTCGCAGGCGCTCGCGCTCGCTCGGTGCGTGCTCCAGGGCCCACGTCAGCTGGGACAGCGGCCTGCGCCTCGTCCAGCGGCGAACGTCGTCCGGTTCGAAGAGCGCCTGAACCTCGTGCCAGAACGGACTCGCCTCGCGCGGGCTCCCTTCATCCGTCGCCGCCTCGCGCACGAGGTAGAGCCGTCGGGTGGCCCGCGTGCACGCGGTGTAGAAGAGGTATCGGTCACGGGCAACGGCGTCCGGGCGCGCAAGCCGTGCTCCCGCGCACCGCTCGAGCTCGGCGCGGGTCTCGTCGTCGAGGAACGGCGACGCAAGTCCTCGCCGGGGCAGGCTTCCGCCCTCCAGTCCGAGGACGAAGACCGCGTCGAACCGGCGTGTCCGGGCACGGGAGAGGTCGAGGACCGCGACGCGGCCGCTCTCTCCGGAGCGCGCGAGCCGTACCTCCGTGCGCTCGAGCGCAGTCACGACGTCGTCCGCCGACAGCTCCCCGCCTGCGTCGACCCAGCCCTCGAGCTCGTCCAGTACCCGCGTGAGAGCATCATGCGCTCGCAGATCCGGCAGGGTCGTCACGCCGACCGGAGGGGACGTGAGCCCGTGCGCCGCCCGCAGCATCCCGGCGGCGACCGAGCGGATGCCCGAGAGCCCGTTGCCTTCGGTCCGGAGCGTCTCGAGCACCGGGATCGGCTGGCCGTCACGCATCCGCACCGTCTCCTCCTCGACCGTCGAGCCGGTGGTGACGCCTCGGCCTCGCAAGCGGCCCTCCAGGAAGTCCACGTTGGTGCGGGCGAAGCCCGAGAAGGGCGAGCGGAGGTAGGCGTAGAGGTCGCGCCGCCCGCCTTCCTGCCATGCGAACCGCAACAGGGCCAGCAGGGCCTGCCCGTACGCCGTCTGCCCCAGCCGGGCGCGCCCCTCGATTGCGAACGGCACGCCCACCGTGGAGAGCACCGTGTCGACCGGCGCGCGCCAGCGCTCGAGCGACGGGACGACGACAGCGATTGCCTCCAGCGACATTCCCCCGTCCGCAAGCTGCCGGATCTCCTCCGCGACGAGCTCGAGGACGCCTCGGCTCCCGGCACCCTCGAAGAAACGGATCGCGCCTTCGAGCTCAGGCCCGAGGGAGGGCTCATCGGCGAACAGGAACCGCTCGAGGTGGGCAAGCGCCTGCTGCCCCTCGTCGAACGGAAGCGCGGGCAGCTCTTCGATCCGCCCGTGCGCGAGCGCTCCCAGGTCCTCGACAGTCCGCCGCAACGACTCGAACGCTGCGCGGCCGGGCTCGTACGGCAGCGAGACGGTGACCTCTGCGCGGCCGGAGAGCGCGTCGAGCAGCCCCCACTCTGCTCCCGTCAGATCCTCGAATCCGTACGCGAAGACCGGGCGCCCAGTCCAGGCCGAGAGCTCGGAGCGCAGCCGCTCCACCCCGTGCCGGCGGAGCAGGTCGCGATCCCAGTACCCCAGGCGCTCGAGCTCGTCCCGGTAGGAGGAGTAGAGGCGTCCGAGATCTCCCTCGAGCTGCTCCGGCTCGAGCAGGCCGGACTCCAGCTCGCCGAGAGTGGACAGGAGCGAGTCGGCGAAGCCACCGAACCTCGCCGACCTGCCGAGGCCGTTCAGCGTCGTGCGCGCGAGGGCGCGGCGGACGACGAGCGCGCGCTGCGTGTCGCCCACGACCGGCCGGGCCCCGCCCCCCGCGAGCGCCAGCTCCCTGAATACGTCGTCAAAGGTGCCGATCGAGCCTGAGAGCAGCGCACCGGCCCGTCGCAGGAGATCCCGCTCGACCCGCTCGACGTCCGCCGCGTTCGGCACGATCAGGACTGGATCGCGCTCGATCTGCTCCAGGTAGCCCTCGAGAAGACGTGCGATCTTGCCGGCCTTGGCCGGACCGACGACGAGCGCGAGACCCATCGGCTCATCCTAGTCAGGGCCTCTGACGGCTCCGGGCGCGCCGGGAGCCCCCGTACGGAAAGAGCGGAGATCGCTGCGGGCGGGCCTGTCCCTGCCCGTCCGACCCGACTAGATGCTTGACCGGAACTTCACGCGGGCCGGGTGACGGCTGCGCGCCAATCTCCGATCAAGCGTCTAGGCCGATGCGGACTTGGGGCGCCGGCCGCGGCGTGCCACCTGGCGACCGCCCAGGTTCTCTGCCTCGCCGTCGGTCATGTCGAGCTCACGAACGCCCTTGCGGGCGTCGTGAAACGTGATCCGGACGGTAGCGCCCTTTCCCTCTGCGATTTCCTCGCCCGAAACATCCGACACGAGCACGGTCTTACGAGCCACGAGCACTCCTCTCATTGCGGAATCGACTCTACGACCATACAGCGAATCACACGGACAATCATGCTGCCTGTCGTCCACGCTTGATTCGCCACGATCGCAACAAGCTCACCAGAGCCTGTTCCTCCTGGTCGAGACCGATATCGCGTGCTCTCACGACCCGCAAGTGCCGTGGCCGAAAATCCTCGACCGTACGTCCGTCGAGATACTGCTCGACGATGGCTGGACTGACATACGAGGATCGCGCCACGGCCGGGGTATTCCCGAGCCGCTCCCCGACCGCGCGCATCACCGACGCCACATTGCGTTTGGCCTCCCTATCGGTGTCAGCTACCCCAAGCTCGGCGAGCGCAATGGCTGCCGTCAACGTGCCGCCCCACGTGCGGAAGTCTTTCGCGGTGAATTCCTCTCCCATGTACGTCTGGATGTAGTGATTCAGGACGCCCCCGCTCAGCGTGCACGTCTCCCCCTCC